>Ga0172373_10008746_pt1 | contig 12787 bp, 17 predicted proteins | sample Lak10m_2_FD_114546 | JGI IMG/M metagenome (GOLD analysis project Ga0172373, IMG submission 114546) | Freshwater microbial communities from Kabuno Bay, South-Kivu, Congo - kab_092012_10m | ecosystem: Environmental > Aquatic > Freshwater > Lake | place: Democratic Republic of the Congo... | reverse complement strand
ATGGCCATCGACAAGGCACTGGTTCCACTCATTCCAGATGACCCTGATGCTCAAGCCGCAGAGCTTGAGATCGAGGTAATTGCCATGGGCGATGAAGCCCCGGCAATGACCATCAACGAAGATGGCAGTGTTGAGATTGATATGGGCGGTGGTGAGTCGGATGCCGACTCGGGGGATCACTATGCAAACCTTGCCGAAGTCATCGATGAGTCAGAACTTGAAAGCCTTGCCAATGAACTCGTTGGGTACTACGAAGCCGACAAGAACTCCAGAAAAGACTGGGAGCAAACCTACATCAAAGGGCTTGATCTCCTGGGACTTAAAATTGAAGATCGAACTGAACCCTGGCCGGGGGCCTGCGGAGTATTCCACCCTCTCTTAACCGAAGCCGTAGTGCGCTTCCAAGCGCAAGCCATCACTGAGATGTTTCCCGCGCAGGGACCCGTTCGAGTCGTGGTGGTGGGCAAGCAGACTCAAGATAAAGATCGACAGGCTCTGCGTGTTCAGGATTACATGAATTATCTTCTTACCGAGAAGATGACTGAGTATCGATCTGAAACCGAAAAGATGTTGTTCTCGCTGGCTTTGGCAGGCAGTGCTTTCCGCAAAGTCTATTACGACCCGCAGCTTAAACGTCCGGTTTCAATGTTTGTCCCGGCTGAAGACCTCGTAGTCTCCTACGGTGTTAGCGATCTTGAAACCGCAGAGCGTGTCTCGCATGTGATGCGTAAAGCGAAAAACGATATCCGAAAGCTTCAGGTAGGCGGGTTCTATCGCGATGTATATCTCGGTGATCCGCAAGATGACATCAGCCAGATCAGAGAAAAGGAAGATAAACTCTCTGGAGTCTCGGCAAGTTATGAAAGCGACAACCGTTACACCCTTATCGAGATGATGGTTGACCTCGACCTGCCCGGGTTCGAGGACATGAAAGATGGTGAGCCAACGGGTATCGCGTTGCCCTATGTCGTGACTGTCGATAAAGGGTCGCGCAAGGTTCTCGCTATTCGCAAGAACTGGAATGAAGAAGATCCAGAGAAAAAGAAGCGAGATCATTTTGTTCATTACCGCTACCTCCCGGGAATGGGCTTCTATGCTTTCGGCTTGATCCATCTGATTGGTGGACTAGCAAAAAGTGCAACGAGTATTCTTCGGCAGTTGGTCGATGCGGGAACCCTATCAAATCTCCCGGGCGGCTTGAAAGCCAGAGGTCTTCGCATTAAAGGCGACGACACGCCAATTGCTCCAGGTGAGTTCCGCGATGTCGATGTCCCGGGAGGCAGCATCCGCGACAACATTACGTTCCTGCCTTACAAGGAACCCTCGGCAGTGCTTTATACGCTGCTGAATAACATCGTCGAGGAAGGTCGTCGCTTTGCTTCCTTGGCCGATATGAAGGTTGCGGATATGAACGCCGAAGCCCCAGTCGGCACGACACTTGCCATTTTGGAACGCACCATGAAAGTGATGAGTGCCATCCAAGCAAGACTTCATGCCTCGCTTCGGCAAGAACTCAAGTTGCTCTCGGGTGTGATCCGCGACTACGACGAACCGGTATACCCCTATGAGACCCCGGGTGGGGAAGATGTCAAATCGCAAGATTTTGATGATCGAGTAGATGTCATCCCGGTCAGTGACCCTAATGCTAATAGCATGGCTCAACGTATTATGCAGAGCCAGGCAGCGTTGCAGTTATCGATATCTGCCCCGCAGATCTATGACATGAAGGTTCTCCACCGCCAGATGCTTGAGAGCATGGGCGTTAAAAACGTCGATGAGATTATTAAACCTGATGATGGTGAAACTCCGGCTGATCCAGTTCAGGAAAACATGAACGCCATTAACCTTAAACCGATTAAGGCGTTTAGCTACCAAGATCATGACGCGCACATCACCGCGCATATGACCTTTATGCAAAGTCCTGCATTTATGGGGCTTGAGAAAACCCCGATGTTCCCTGCCATTTCTGCTGCGATGGATGCGCATATTCGCGAACACATCGCCTTTCAGTACAGGCAGAGGGTTGAGCAAGAGATGGGTATTCCGCTTCCGCCCGATAAGGAGATCCTGCCAAAGGATATCGAGAAGCGCATTAGCGGCTTGATTGCTGCCGCATCGACTCAAGTCCTCAACAAGGAAACGGCAGAAATGCAGGCTCAGAAAAACATGGCTGCGATGCAAGATCCCATCGTTCAACAGAAAGAGAAAGAATTGCAGATTCGCGCCATGCAAGCGCAAAACAAGATGCAAGTGGATATGGCAAAACTTCAGCTGGACGCTCAGAAGTCCAGGGCAAAGGATGCCATCGAGATCGAGCGAATCAATGCCCAAGAGAGAATGGCTCAGCAAGCGGTCCAGCAACGTATTCTGGATACCGCCATTGATGCCCAGATTGAGCAGGCAAAGATCGACTCGCAAGAACTTCAGAAGGGGGTCGACATTGGCTTTCAGGCGGCTAGAAACCGCAGGGAGTAACCCTTGGCTCTGATGCATGAAGACCAGGCTTTAGCCTATTTGAGAGAGAACATCCGACGGGTCATGAATGAGTACGCTGATAACGTCGCCACAGGCTCCTGTAGCGACTTTGCCGAGTACAAGCGACTCTGTGGGGTCATCGAAGGATTGGCCCTCGCTGAGCGTGAATTGCTTGACCTGAAAGAAAAACTTGAAAATAGGTAAATACCTGTACTAACCTGTAGATATCTTGTAGATATCTTGTAGATATCTTGTAGATATCTACAAGCACTCGCGGAAATCCGCGCACACAATGAGGTCTAAATGACAACCATTGCACTAGTGAACCCGCTGCCTGCAGCGGAAACGGAAAAGGCTGCTAAAAAGCCTTCTCAACTACCTGAGCCAAAGGGGTTCAAGCTCCTTATTGCGCTACCGGAAGTGGACGAGAAGACTGAAGGCGGCATCCTTAAATCCTCTGAAACGATCCGAAACGAATCCGTCGCGACCATTGTGGGATTTGTCCTCAAACTAGGACCCGATGCCTACAAAGATGAAAAGCGATTCCCGAATGGCCCCTACTGCGGGGAGGGAGACTGGGTGGTGTTTCGGGCATATAGCGGAACTCGAGTGAAAATTCACGGAAAAGAGTTCCGACTGATCAACGATGACACCGTAGAAGCGGTAATTGATGATCCAAGAGGCGTTGAGCGAGTATGAGCGAACAAGACAATGAGATTGAAAACTCAGTGGCAGACTCCGATGCCAGCGAATCTAGCGTCGGAACCTCTGAAGAAACCAAATTCTTCGGGATTAAAACCCAAATCCTTCCCAAAGCAGGAGAACAATCTGCAGAAGGTGAGGAATTCAGCATTGAGGTCATTGATCCTCGAAAATCGGAAGACCGTAAACCGAAGAAATCAGAGTCGGTAAACGCCAAAGAAGAATCCGATAGCGATTCCGAAGTTGAGAACTACAGTACGCGAGTTAAGAAGCGTATCGATAAGCTGAAGTATGAGTTCCATGAGGAACGCCGACATCGAGAAGAAGCGGCAAGGCTTCGTGATGAAGCAATCACCTACGCTCAGCGTATTCAGGAAGAAAATAAACGCCTAACTGGTCTGATTTCTGAAAACCAAAAGCTTATTCAGCAACAGGTAACAGAAAGAGCCAAGGCTATTTCTCAGATTGCCGAGAATGAATTTCGGCGCGCGCATGAATCTGGTGATACCGATGCGATCGTCAAGGCTCAGCAGAAACTGACCCAAGCGCAACTGGCTGAAGCATCCGCTCCTGCCTACGCCAACCAAATGGCAAGGCAGTTGCAGGCTGCTAAAGCGGAAGCGGCTGCTCAAGTTCCTCAACAGGATTACCTTAAGCAGGCTGCTCAAGCGGCTCCGAAGCCTGATGCAAAGGCAGCTAAATGGCAAGCAGAGAATCCTTGGTTTGGTAAAGATCCCGAGATGACTAGCCTTGCTTATGGCATTCATCAGCGGTTAATTGGCGAAAAAGGAAATGATTTTGCCTCGTCAGATGAATACTACGAGACAATCAACAAGCGAATACGTCAGGTATTTCCTGACCGCTTTGCGGAGGATGATGCACTGGATGAAGTGGATACCGAAGAGGTTGAAGCTAAGCCAGTGCGCACTGCGACTCCGCGAAGAGTACCCGTCGTGGCTCCAGCCAAAAGAATGGCTGGGTCAGCCCCGCGCAAAGTGCAGTTGACGGCCACTCAAGTTGCCCTCGCCAAGCGACTTGGATTAACTCCCCAACAGTATGCCTCGCAATTAATGAAGGAGATGGGCAATGGCTAATGTGCGCAAACCTCGCGAAATAGACACTCGTGCCGATGAAACTCGGACTCAAAATTGGAAACCGCCTTCGGTTCTCCCCGATCCTCTTCCCCAGGATGGCTGGGTATTTAGATGGGTTCGGACTTCCTCACTTGGTAACGCAGACAATAAGAATGCGTCCATGCGCCTTAGAGAAGGGTGGGAACCGGTAAGAGCGGAGGATCACCCAGAGTTAATGATCATGTCCGATCATAATTCTGAGTGGGCCAAGCGTGGTGGTATTGAAGTCGGCGGACTCTTGCTTTGCAAGATGCCGGTAGAAAAGTCCCAAGCTCGCCAAAAGTTTTATGAACAGAAGGCAGAGCAACAGGTCAACTCTATTGACAACAATTACCTTCGCGAAAGCGATCCACGTATGCCAATGCTGAAGCCAGATCGTAAGACGAGAGTTACGTTTGGTAGCGGAAGTTAAGGATTTCCCTTGACGACCGCCTTTTAACTTATAGGAGTATCAAGTATGTCAAGCACTGCAACCCCTTATGGGATGCGGCCTGTCGGCGTTCTTGGTGGTCGTCCAGATAACAACGCTTTCAACAGCTACAAGATTGCTAGCGGCTATGCTGCTAACATTTTCTACGGTGACGTTGTAAAAATTGTTTCTGACGGTGTTGTTGAAAAAGACACCGGAACGACCACTTTGACCCCGATTGGCGTTTTTGTCGGTTGCCGTTACACGAACCCGACGACGAAGGAACTCACGTTTGCTCAGTACTGGCCGACCGGCACTGTAGCTTCCGATGCGTTCGCCTACGTTGTTGATGATCCGTGGGCGGTATTTCAGATCCAGTCTGACGATACTCTCGCTCAGACGGCTCTTGGTAACAATGCGGCTATCGTTCAAACGGCTGGCTCTACCGCTATCGGTAACAGCAAGAACGCTTTGGACGGTTCAACCATTAACACGACTAATACGCTTCCGTTGCGTATTGTTGCGTTTGTGGATGGCCCAAGCAGCGCGGTCGGTGATGCGTTTACTGATGTGATTGTTAAGTTTAACAATCATCAGTTGACCACCACGACTGGCGTTTAATAGGAGTAACTAGCAATGGCAATTTCACGCGCACAGTTGCTCAAGGAACTCCTTCCGGGCCTTAACGCCCTGTTCGGCCTTGAGTACAAGAAGTACGAAGACGAACATGCGGAGATCTACGAGACGGAGAACTCTGAGCGTTCGTTTGAAGAGGAAGTAAAACTTTCGGGATTCGGCGCTGCGCCGGTCAAGAATGAAGGTTCTGCGATCTCTTACGACAACGCCCAGGAGTCGTTCACGGCTCGTTATAACCACGAAACGATTGCAATGGGTTTTGCGATTACGGAAGAAGCCATGGAGGACAACCTCTATGACTCGCTTTCCTCGCGTTACACCAAGGCTCTCGCTCGTGCAATGGCTTACACCAAACAAGTTAAGGCTGCGTATCCGCTTAATGCGGGTTTCGGTGCTTATGAGTCTGGTGACGGCGTTTCGCTGTTCAGCACCTCGCACCCCCTGGTGTCGGGTGGCGTCAACTCAAACCGTCCGACGGTGGGTGTTGACCTGAACGAAACCTCGCTTGAAGCGGCGGTCATTCAGATTGCGGATTGGACTGACGAGCGTGGGCTGCTGATCGCTGCCCGTCCTCGCAAGCTCATCGTTCCGCCTGATCTGATGTTCGTGGCTCAGCGTATCCTCGCGACGGAACTCCGTCCGGCGACCGCTGACAACGACATCAACGCCCTGAAGTCGATGGGTGTCATTCCTGAAGGGTTCTCTGTGAACCACTACTTGACTGACACGAACGCTTGGTTCCTGATGACCGACGTTCCGAATGGTATGAAACACTTTGTTCGTGCGCCTCTTGAGACGAGCATGGACGGAGATTTCGATACCGGGAATGTGCGGTATAAGGCCCGTGAGCGTTATTCGTTCGGCGTGTCTGATCCGCTTGGCATCTTCGGATCGCCCGGCGCTTCGTAAGAAGCAAACAGGAGGGGGTCGCAAGGCCCCCTCTTCTTTTTATTTATCCTAGGTTCATTTCCCATATCAGACAGACTAGGCTGACAGCATGCAGACGGATATGGGTAACTCGCATGTGAGGAAAGATTAAATGGCTAACACAACTTTTAACGGCCCGGTTCGGTCGGAAAATGGATTCCAGAGCATTTCTGTCAACAGCACCACTGGCGCTGTCACCGTAAATTCTTCGTTTGGTTCTGATGTTGTTCTTAGTCGTCAGTCGCTTTCTGGCGCTGGCGCTGTAGACATCACGAATGCGTTCACGTCGCTTACGACGACCGGCGCGTCCCAGGCTTTGACTCTTGCTAACGGTTCGGTTGGTGAGATTAAGGTTATTGTCCACGCGGTTGACGGTGGTTCGGCGGTGCTGACTCCAACTACGAAGATTGGCTTTAGCACGGTTACGTTCACCAATGTTGGCGATAGTGTAATGCTGATTTATACATCCGCAGGCTGGGCGATCATTGGATCGCATGGCGTCACCATCGCTTAATTTTTTAATCACTAACAAGGATGCGGGAGGGGTTCCTCCCGCTGCCTTTCGGAGATAAACATGGCAGATGCAGTTGCAAGCCAAACGCTGATTGATGGTGATCGCGTTGCTATCATGAAATTTACAAACATCAGTGACAGTACTGGTGAAACTGGCGTGGTTAAAGTTGATGTGTCTGCCTTGTCTGCTCCTGCAGGCAAAGTATGCAGCACAGTATCTATTGACCGCATTTATGCTTCGACGGTAGGCATGGGTGTTGACATCCTATGGGATGCCACGGCAGATGTGGTAACAATGACGTTAGGCCCAGATCAGTTTTATGAATATAAGTTTGATGACATCGGTGGACTGTGGAATAACGCGGGAGCAGGCAAAACGGGAGATGTGTTATTCACGACCGTTGGCGCAGCCGCAGGCGATCGTTATACGATCATTCTTTACCTGAGCAAGAAGTACACCTAATGATCAAAGGCGTTAAGAAACTTCCTTCGGGCGGTATTGAGTATCGCGGTGAAAAGTTTTCAGGATTTAATAAACCTAAAGATGCGCCTTCCGGTGACACCCATAAAAAGGTTGTACTGGCTAAAAAGGGCGATAAAGTAAAACTTGTTCGGTTTGGGAGGAGAGGATATGGCCACAACTACTCGCCGGAAGCGCGGAAAAATTACCTCGCGCGTAGCGCGGGGATCAAAGGCAAAGGTGGACGCAGTACCGCCAGTGACCCTTTCTCCGCGAATTACTGGGCAAGGAAAGTTCTTTGGGCGGGTCCTGGCGGCAGCAAAGCAGCGCCTCCAGGTGGTTCTAGATTCCGTAAAAAGTAAGTTCTCATGAACAGAGCTAATATGAAACAAGAAGTCATGAAAGCCCCCGCTTCGCCCAAAACGAAGAGCAAGGTTAAAAAGGTTATGGGTGAGTTCAAACGTGGCAAGCTCAAGTCTGGTTCTGGCCAAAAGGTAAAGAGCCGTGATCAAGCCATTGCCATTGCCCTATCAGAAGCCCGTGGTGCCATGCAGAGAAAGTATGGCGGCAAGGGAGTTACGATGTATGACGATTCGGTAGAGCGTCGTTTTGGTAGTGGAATGGAAGATCCGCGCAAGACGGGAGCCTTTATGCGTAATGCGCGCCGAGATATTGAAAGCGCGCCAAAGTACACCGAGAAAGAGCGGCAAGCGATGCTTGAAGTAGAGCAAGCCGAGATGGATCGGAAAATGCGAGAAGCCCGTAGAAAGTTCTACGGTCGCCCTTAATAGGAGATAACCAAATGCTTGACTGTCGTGGTATGGGAGCGGTAACCAAGAAAGGCCGCAAGGGACCTGTGGAAGTTGTCAATCGTAAGATGGGCGGCAAGATGGTTACCGGATATAAGTACGGAAAGTCCGTTAAGCGCAAGATGAAAGGTAAGAGTTGCTAAAACGTGGCTACTACCGCAACGGCAACATTTAACCTAGACCTTAACGCTATTGTCGAAGAAGCCTTCGAGCGTTGTGGGGCGGAACTTAGATCAGGCTACGACCTTCGCACGGCGCGACGTAGCTTGAATCTTTTGTTTGCTGAATGGGCAAATCGCGGTATCAACCTTTGGACCGTAGAGCAGGGAACTCAAGTTCTTACTCCAGGTACGGCGACTTACAATATTCCAGTAGATACTGTTGATTTGATTGAGCATGTAATCCGTACTGGAACGGGCAGTAATCAAACTGATATTGATATTAGTCGCATCTCGGTCAGCACTTACGCCTCTATTCCAAACAAGACGGCGCAGGGAAGACCTATCCAGGTTTACATTGATCGTAAGTCTGGCGCAACGAGTGCAGCCAGCGTGGTTCAATACCCGACCTTTACAGTGTGGCCTGTTCCAGATAGCAGCCAAACCTACACTCTGGTGTACTGGCGTTTACGCCGTATGTTAGATGCAGGAAATGGTGTTAATACGCAAGACATTCCATTTAGATTCCTGCCTTGCTTGGTTGCAGGGCTAGCCTACTATATGTCATTAAAGCTGCCCGGGGCTGAGACACGTATCCCGATGCTCAAGGCAATGTATGACGAGGCATGGGGATTGGCTTCGGAAGAAGATCGAGATCGATCTGCAGTTAGGTTTGTCCCCAGACAATCATTCCTGACGAGTTAATCTTATGCCGGTACCTTTCGCTTCCGGTAGACATGCAATTGCGATGTGTGATCGCTGCGGGTTTGAATACAAACTCAGCGAACTTAAAGAAGAAGTCATCAAGACCAAGAATGTCAATTTATTGGTTTGCGAGGAATGTTGGGACCCAGACCAGCCTCAATTGCAACTCGGGATGTACCCGGTAGAAGATCCTCAGGCTATTCGCAACCCTCGCCCAGATAACACCTACTACTTTGTAGGAGCCAATGGGGCAGGCGGTAGTCGCGACATCCAGTGGGGATGGAATCCGGTAGGGGGAGCCAGAGCTTGGGATAATGGACTAACGCCTAATGATTTGCTGGCGACTGGCTACGTAGGCTCTGTGACAGTTTCTACAACTTGAGAATGAAATGAACTATTCCCAGTTAAGTCTAGCCATACAGGAATACTGCCAATCGACGGAAACGTCGTTTGTTGCCAATATCCCGACGTTTATTAGGCAGGCTGAGCAACGGATCTACAATACGATCCAGTTCCCATCACTGCGTAAGAATGTCACTGGCACAACCACTTCTGGAAATAAGTACCTGGCTTGTCCAGATGATTTTCTTTCGGTGTATTCGCTAGCCGTTATCAAGGGTGATGGTAGCTATGAGTACATCCTAAACAAGGATGTCAATTTCATTCGAGAGTCTTATCCGTTGCCTACTGACACGGGGCTTCCCGCCTACTATGCATTGTTTGGCCCAAGATCAGATCAGGCGACGGAACTTACTTTTATCCTAGGTCCAACCCCTAATTCGAATTACTCGGTAGAGTTGCATTACTTCTTCTACCCTGCTTCGATTGTTGATAATGGAACGAGTTGGCTTGGGGATAACTTCGATAGCGTTCTTTTGTACGGCTCACTGGTTGAAGCCTATACCTATCTTAAGGGCGATCCAGATCTGATGACCCAATATGAGAACAAGTACAAAGAAGCCATCTTGCTTGCCAAGAGACTGGGCGATGGCCTTGAGCGTCAAGATGCTTATCGTAGTGGTCAAGTAAGGATACCTGTCGGATGAGTGGATTTAGTGGCGGTATGAATATCGGTCCAGTAAACGTATTCACAACCCAGAACCGAGGCTTTACTCCAGAAGAGATTGCTGAGAGAGCCTTGGATAAGATTATTTATGTTGGAGAAGAAAGCCATCCTGCCATCATCGAGCAGGCAAAAGTCTACAAAGACAATATCAGGATGGTATTGATTAAGTACTTGCGTGAGGCCCAAAGATCCGAGCGAACCACGATCTGTGCGAAGCTCACCATGCAAGGGCATAGTGATTTAGCAAAGATCATAGGAGAACTTTAATGGCGATTTCTCAAGCAATGGCGACCAGCTTTAAGGTCGAGATTCTCAACGGCATTCATGCATTCGGAACTTCGGTTACTCGAGGTTCAACGACCGCTGACACATTCAAGATTGCACTATATACCTCATCCGCATCCCTAGATGCGTCAACGACGGCGTACTCTGTAACGAATGAAGTTTCTGGGACGGGATATTCTGCAGGTGGTAATACGCTGAGCGTATCCCAGGTTCCGACCTCTAGTGGCACTACGGCATTCCTAGACTTTGCCGATACGACCTGGAGTACTGCCACGATTACTGCCAATGGTGCATTGATCTATAACAGCACCCAAAGCAATAAGGCGGTGGCGGTATTGGCGTTCGGCGGAGATAAAACTTCGACCGCTGGAGACTTCACGATTCAGTTCCCGGCTGCGACGGCTTCCGACGCGATCATCCGAATCGCTTAATTGAGTAGCGTCCGTGGCCGACGCTAATGTTGGATTTACAGGCTGGGGTGCCTCTGGCGTAGGCTGGGGTGAACAGGGTTGGGGCGTTGGAAGCGGCTCCAATATTCAGGCTACAGGCGGCGTTGGCACTGTCGGTGTTAATGCAACCGCCGTTACAGGCGTTACAGGCGAGGCAGTCCTTGCTTCGGTAGGCGAAGAATTTGTCATTGGTAATGCCAATGTATACCCAACTGGGGTATTTGCGACCGGGGAAACTGGAACTGTTGTCATTAATGCAGCAGCTAATGTTTCGCTTACCGGGGTTGAAGCCACCGGGTTTACCGGAACAGTTACTGTCGATGCTAAATCAGTTGTTCTTGTTTCAGGTGTTAGCGCGACAGGTCAAACCGGAACAGTTGCGGTAGATGCTGCGGCAATTGTCCCTGTTACATCCGTTACGGGAACTGTTTCCCTCGGAACAGTCAGTTTTATTACTGATCAGATTCTATCTGTTACTGGGGTTCTTGGAACCACTGCCCTGGGTAATGAAACCGTTATCGCCAAGGCGGTGGTATCTGTAACAGGGGTTCAAGCTCAAGGGTTCGTGGGGCCATATCTCATATGGGGATTGGTTGACACCACACAGAATCCGAACTGGCAAAATATCGGCACTTCACAGACGGCAGCTTGGGGTAATATCTCAACTGCCCAGTCACCTAATTGGACGCAAATTGCTGCGTAGGGGTAATTGAATGTCAACTTATAGCAATATCGGCATTAAACTGATTACGACGGGTGACGAAAGCGGCACCTGGGGTACCAGCACGAACACCAACTTTTCGGATGTTCTGGACGAAGCCATTGCCGGTGCGGTCACGTACAACATTTCAAGTGACGCAGATTTCACTCTAACGGTATCCGATGGCACATCAAGCGATGCCCGTCATGCGGTTATTAAATTTACCTCAACGACCCTCACGGCTACCCGAGTTTGCACGTTTGCGCCTAATACGCTTCAGAAGACCTGGGTAGTCATTAACGCCACGACCGGTGGGCAGTCTCTTACCTTCAAGCAGGGTAGCGCAGGCGGCACCGTAACGGTTCCTAACGGGGAAAGCGCAATCATTTACTCCGATGGCGCTGGCGGAACTAACGGTGCAGTTGTTCGAGTTCTCGATAGCTTTACCAATACCAAGATTACAACCGGTACGTTGAATGCGACCACGCTAGATCTGACCAACCTTGAAGTTACCAACATCAAGGCAAAGGACGGCACTGCCGCCCTGACGATTGCTGACTCAACGGGCAAGGTCACGGTCAGCACCGAACTTGCCGTAGATAACATCAATGTATCTGGCAACGCGATCACTTCAACTGATACAAACGGCAATATCGACCTTACGCCAAACGGCACAGGCGAAGTCAATATCACAAAGGTAGACATCGACTCTGGCGCGATCGACGGCACGCCGATCGGCGGCTCTACGGCAGCAGCGGGTACGTTCACCACGCTCACCACCTCTAGCACCGTGACCTTAAACGGCGGCACCGCCAACGGCGTGTTGTATCTGAACGGCAGCAAGGTGGCGACGAGTGGGAGTGCGCTGACTTGGGATGCGACTACGCTTGGCGTTGCAAATGGCGTAACTGGCGGAACTGCGCTGTCTTTGACTGGAACTTATGCGGGGTCTGGAACTGTTGCATTTATAAACTTCCAGCGTGTTGGCGGTGCGGTTGCTGGAACGCTTGGCTATGACGATGCAAACACTGCAATTCGTTTTGGCACAACGACAAACCACTCAACGATTTTCCTGCAAAACAACGCCGAAGGCATGCGGCTCACCTCTACCGGCCTCGGCATCGGCACGACGAGTCCGGCGGCGAAGTTAGATATTGTTGGAACTTCTGCAACTAAACAATTCCGCATAGGAAATACTACTGGCGGTACTGATTTCGGGATTACCGTCACGGAAAACGCGACGACTGTAATTAACTCTGCGGAAGGTGCAACTGGTCGCGGAATTCAATTTCAGTCCGGCGGCACAAACACGCTGTTGATTGACTCCTCCGGCAACCTCGGCCTCGGGGTCACGCCGAGT
>Ga0172373_10008745_pt1 | contig 12787 bp, 9 predicted proteins | sample Lak10m_2_FD_114546 | JGI IMG/M metagenome (GOLD analysis project Ga0172373, IMG submission 114546) | Freshwater microbial communities from Kabuno Bay, South-Kivu, Congo - kab_092012_10m | ecosystem: Environmental > Aquatic > Freshwater > Lake | place: Democratic Republic of the Congo: South-Kivu... | reverse complement strand
GTCGTCTCCCGCTTCATCACGACACCGGCTATTACATGATCCGAGAAGAAAACCAAAGAAAAACCAGTCAGCAAAGAAAATCCCAGCTTCAGCTCATTTCCTCTGAAGAATATCCAACTTCACGTCGGCCAGCCTGAACCAGTTTCAGAATGGCCGCGACAGCGCAGAAACGGCAGCAAGAGATCAAATAGCCGGTTGCCGGGCAGCGCATCCCAGCCCCGGTAGGCAAAGGCTTGCGGCGGTATTTGCCGATAATCCCGGATGCTGCCGGAAAGTATTTCTTTCTCGATAGCCAGAAATTCCGGCTCAATGCGGAGCATATCCCGCCATTCATGCGGCGATTTCGTTGTAATCTTTCCCTTGAAATAATTGCGAAAGAAATTGCCCGGCGGCGGAAAGAATCCGGCCATGAAGCCATCGCCGCCAAGAGACTCGCTACCGGGTACGTGAAGCCGGCGAGAAAATCGATTACGAACTGGCCCGCGCAATCGCCACCCTGAGTCCGGCGCATCGGGAAGCGGTGCGGGTTCTGGTCAAGGCGTTGCGGAAGGGCTAGACGCTGTACCGCTCAAGCTTCCGCCATCACTTGTTCCGCCGCCTTGGCAAGAAAACCGGAGCGGCTCATATGGTGCGCCTTGGCGTAGACGTCGATCCGCCGCACCAGCGCCTCCGGTAGCGAAACGTTCAGCCGTACCGGGGCGCTGCTGACCCTTGCCAGATCGATGTCAACCAGCATCCAATAGCCGCCTGTAAAGCGCCTGTCGCGTTTCCATCGCTCCGGTATCGAAGGCTTCGGGATATCGAGGCTTTCGCCCTCGAAATACACTTCGACAGCTTCCTGTGCCATACGCGGCAAATCGGCCAGGGCGTCGGCTGCCGAGAAACAGCCGGGGAAATCGGGAAAGGTCAGGCCGTAGGCGCTACCGTTGTCCTTGTGTACATAAACCGGATACAGCATGTTTACCTCCAGTGCCAGCCAGCTTGCCTGTATATGTTACGCAGTGTGCCGGTGGCGATGTCTTTGCGTGGGTGCGGAACGACCACATGGCCTGGCTTTTCCGGGTGCTTGAACTTCGCATGGTCGCCCTTGCCGCCGACGCGAATCCAGCCTTCCGCTTCCAGTCGCTTGATAAGCCCAGCGCTTTTCATTTGTGTAATGATACACACCGTTAGCAGAGCGTCAAGGCTTCCCTCGGCCAGCAGCATGGTTTCGGCCGTGGACGATCCGATTGGGACTTGTGCAATCGACCGTGAGCTATCGACTGACTAGCCGCTGTTCCGCAAGCCGGCGGCGATCCCGTTGATGGTCAGATAAATGCTGCGGCGGTCGCGCTCATCGCTGGCGCCGGCGCGATGGCGCTGCAAGAGTTCGATCTGCAGGTGGTTGAGCGGATCGAGATAGGGGAAACGGTTGCGGATCGAGCGTTTCAGTAGCGGGTTGCTTTCCAGCAATCGCGTTTGTCCGGTAATCGTCAGCAAGGCCTCGATCGCAGCGCGCCATTCATCCTTCAGGCGCGGAAATATGGCATCGCGTAATGCCTGATCCTTGACCAGTTGGGCGTAGCGTTCGGCGATGGCGATGTCGCTCTTGGCCAGCACCATATCCATGTTGGACAGCATGGTGCGGAAGAATCCCCATTCGCGATTCATCTCGGCCAACAGGTTTGCGCCAGCCTCGCCGTGGCTGGTGAGGTATGCGCGCACTGCCGTGCCGAAGCCGTACCAGCCGGGTAGCATCAAGCGGCATTGGGCCCAGGAAAATACCCAGGGGATGGCGCGTAAGTCCGCAATGGCGCGCGTCCGCTTGCGTGAGGCCGGGCGGCTGCCGATATTCAGGTCGGCGATTTCGCTGATCACCGTGGATTCCCAGAAATAGCGTTCGAACCCGGGCGTTTCATAAACCAGCTGGCGATAGGCGCGATAGGAGTGGCCGGAAAGCTCCTCCATGGCAGCCAGGAAAGCCGGGTTCGAGGCATCGTGCTGATGCGGTAGCAGGCTCGCTTCGAGCGTCGCAGCCGCAAAAATTTCCAGGTTGCGCCGGCCGAGTTCGGAATTGGCGTATTTCGACGCGATCACTTCGCCCTGCTCGGTGATCCGGATGGCACCCTGGACGGCGCCTTGCGGTTGCGCCAGCACGGCTTCATAGCTGGGGCCGCCGCCACGGCCAACCGAGCCGCCACGGCCGTGGAACAGCCGCAGGACGATGTCGTGGCGGCGGGCGACCTCGACCAGGGCTGTTTCCGCACGGTAAAGCGACCAGCCCGAAGTCAGAAAACCACCGTCCTTATTGCTGTCGGAGTAGCCGAGCATGACCTCCTGCATGGCCCGGCGTGAGTCCAGCAAACGCTTGTAAAGCGGCAGGCCGAGCAGGCGGTCGATGATGCTGCCGCACTGTGCGAGGTTGTCGATGGTCTCGAAGAGCGGCACGATATTGACATCGAGCCGGCCTTCGGTGGGCCGCAGCAGGCCGGCCTCTTTCAGTAGCAGTGCGACCTCCAGCACGTCCGAGACGCTATTGGTCTGGGAGATGATGACGTTCTCGATGGCCGCTTTGCCATAGCGCTCATGCAGGCTGCGGGCAGTGTGGAAAATCGCGAGTTCGCTGTTGGTTTCGTCCGAATAGCGTACGTAGGGTGAGGTCAGCAGCCGCGGCGTGGCCAACTCTTCCAGCAACAGGCCGATCCGCTGCTCTTCGTCGAGATCGACGTAATCGGTGCCGGGACGGGAAACCGCCAGCAATTCGGCCACGGTTCGGGCATGCACCGCAGAATTCTGGCGCAAGTCGAGCGGGGCGAGATGAAAGCCGAATATCGAGACGGCGCGCCTCAAGTTGCGCAGGTGGCCGCGAGCCAGCAAAGAGGAGCGGTTGGCCAGCAGGGAACGGTGGATGACATCCAGATCGGCCAGCAGTTCTGCCGGGCTGCCGTAAGCACTGGCTTCTGCGACCGCATGGCGGGGTGCCTCGAAAGCATCCAGTTGCTGCGCAGTGGCGGCAAGCCGGGCATACAGCCCCGCAATGGCGCGACGATAGGGTTCATCCTCGCGGTGCGGATTTTGATCCGGCGAAGCGGCGGCGAGTGCCTTGAGTTCAGCGGAGATATCGACCAGCAGCGTGGTTGACGACAGATCCGAACCCAGTGCATGCAACTGCTCAAGGTAGAACGACAGCGCCTTGCGGCTTTGCGCACGCATCGCCGCGCCGAGTACTGTAGATGTTACAAACGGATTGCCGTCGCGATCACCGCCGATCCAGGAGCCGGGGCGCAGGAAAGTGGGCAGTTCGGTCAAATCCCATTCCGGTACCGTGGCGGCGAGCAGGTCCTCGAGTGCGTTATAGAGCCGCGGCAACTCGCGCAAGAAGGTCGTGTCGTAGTAGGTCAGGGCGTTCGCCACTTCATCCATGACCGAAAGCCGGGTGCGTCTCAGCATACGCGTCTGCCACAGCGATAGCACGGTGCGGCGCATGGTCTCGTCGCTCAGTGCGCGCTCTTCCGGGGTCAGGGCGGTCTGGTCGCGCTCATCGAGCAGACGCGCAATCTGCCACTGCGCATCGAGTATGCTTTTGCGCTGCACTTCGGTCGGGTGGGCAGTAAGCACGGGGCTGATCTGCGCTGCGCAGAAAAAATTGCGCAGGCCGCCGGCATCGATGCCGCCAGCCAGGGCGCGGTTCAACGCATGCGGCAGGCTGCCCGCGCGCGGCGGCGATCCGGCAATCGCGTGTGCGCGCGCACGGCGGATGTGATGCTGGTCTTCGGCGATGTTGGTGAAATGCGAGAAATAACTGAAGGCGCGCACCACCTGATTGGTTTGATCGCGGCTCAGGCTGTCCAGCAGCTCGCCCAACTCATTGCGCGCGGCGCGATCGTCGTCGCGATGGAAACGAATCGCCAACTGGCGGATGCGCTCGACGGTGGCGAAGGCCGCCTCGCCATCCTGGTCGCGCAAAGTATCTCCGAGCAGCCGTCCGAGCAGACGAATATCGTCGCGTAACGGCTGATCCTTGTCGGCGCTGAAGGCATTATCGGCAGGTGCTTGCATGACGTTTTCTCGATGTCTCAGACTGGCTGCAGCCCGGCTCGGCGGGGGGCAGACATGCTAGAATCCGCACCCATTGAGGGGCAGCCCAACAAGCGATTTCTGCGTTTCCCTGCAATATCTGTCTGACATCCTGGAATTTTCCTTTTGGCCGGATCAACAGTGAACAAAAATCCTCCCGCACGCATCGTCATCGCCACCCGAGAATCGCGTCTTGCCTTGTGGCAGGCGGAACACGTGCGCGGACTGCTGCAACGATTATACCCAGCCAGTCAGGTTGAACTGCGCGGCATGACAACGCGCGGCGACCAAATTCTCGATCGTCCGCTCGCCAAGGTCGGCGGCAAGGGATTGTTCGTCAAAGAGCTGGAAACAGCGCTGCTCGACGGCAGCGCCGACATCGCGGTGCATTCCATGAAAGATGTGCCGATGCAGCTCGAAGCCGAATTTGCGCTGGTCGCCATCGGCCCGCGCGAGGTGCCGCTGGACGCTTTCGTCTCGAACAAATACGCCAGTCTCGAGGATCTGCCGCCGGGCGCCGTCGTTGGCACTTCCAGCCTGCGCCGCGAGGCGCAACTGCATGCCAATTTTCCCTATCTTGCGGTCACCAGCCTGCGCGGCAACCTCGATACCCGCCTGCGCAAGCTCGATGCCGGCGACTACGATGCGATCATACTGGCGGCAGCGGGGCTGACCCGGCTTGGCCTGGGCGAACGCGTGCGTGCCGTGCTGCCGGCCGAGCAGTCGCTGCCTGCCGCAGGGCAGGGCGCACTGGGTATCGAGGCGCTGTCCGCCCGGCCCGAGGTCGCGGCGTGGCTGGCGCCCCTGAATGATTTCGCCACGGCGGCTTGCGTTCGCGCCGAACGTGCCGTCTCGCGCGCCCTGGCGGGCAGCTGCGAGGTGCCGCTCGGCGCCTATGCGGTCATACAGGAGGACCAGCAACTGCGCTTGCGCGGATTCGTCGCGACACCCGATGGGCAGCGCTTTGCCCGCGCCGAACTCAAGGGCGCGGCGGCTGACCCCGAAGCCCTGGGACTTGAATTGGCTGCGCAACTGCGCGCCCAGGGTGCCGTCGAGATTCTTGCCGAACTGGGTTGAAGTGTTGGACACAGCCAAGAGCTTGTCTGGCAGGCATCTCGTAGTCACCCGTCCGGCAGCGCAGGCCGCCCACCTGGTTGCGGAGATAGAACGCCTGGGCGGCCAGGCGGTGCTGTTTCCGGTGCTGGAAATTCAGGATGTCGAAGATATCCAGCCGCTGCTGGATTTGACACAACGGCTGGACACTTTCGATCTGGCGGTGCTGGTCAGCCCCAACGCGGCAAACAAGGCCTTGTCGGTGATTTGCGCCCGGCGGCCCTGGCCCGAACAATTGCCGGTGGCCGTGATGGGGGGGGGGAGCGCAAGGGAGGTTGCACGTTTTGGCATCCACGACGTGATTGCGCCAACCGAACGCCACGATTCCGAAGCGCTCCTTGAATTGCCGCGAATGCAGGCCATGAAAGGTAAGCGCGTGGTGATTTTGCGCGGCGATGGCGGCCGCGAATTGCTGGCAGACACGCTCACCGCCCGCGGTGCCAAGGTGGAGTTTGTGACCTGTTACCGGCGCAGCAAACCTGACACGGATGCCACGCCCATTCTGCAACTCTGGGCTAAACGGCAACTCGACGCGGTCACGGTCACCAGCAGCGAAGGTTTGCGCAACCTTTTCGAAATGATCGGCAGCACCGGCCAGGCAGCGTTGCGCAATACGCCGCTGTTCGCAACGCATCAGCGCATCGTTGCAGCCGGACGCGCCCTCGGACTGCAGTACCTGGTGCCGACGGCCGCCGGAGACGAGGGGCTGCTGGCCGGCATGATCGATTATTTTTCTACGCCCGATAAATGAACACCACCACCGATACGGATGTTCCGCCTCAAGGCAGATCCGCTCTGCTCAGTGCGACTGGCGGGCAGAAGGGTTGGCGCGCCATGAGCTTCTTGCGGCGCCCCGCCTGGGTGATCGGCATTCTGGTATTCCTGCTGCTGGGCTGGCAATGGTTCGAACTGCGCGAGCAGGTCGACGATCTACAGCAGGAACTCACCAAACGAATGGCCGACGGCGATGCGACCAGCCGGGAATACCGCAGGCAGAATCAGGAGCTGATGCAAAGCCTGGTGGCACGCCTTTCCCTGCTGGAGGCGCGCCAGGCAGAGGCACAGAGCCAGCAAGCGGCACTTGAGACGGTGTATCAGGAATTGTCGCGCAGTCGCGATGAACGCATCCTGGCAGAGATCGAGCAGTCGCTGATGCTGGCGGCGCAGCAACTCCAGTTGACCGGCAATGTCGAAGCCGCGCTGGCCGTCTTGCAGGGTATCGATGCCCGTCTGGTGCGGGCAGGACAGAATCGCCTGCTGCCGTTGCGCAAACTCATCAACCGCGACATCGATCGGCTCAAGGCGCTGCCATTGGCTGATGTGCCGGGCATCGCGCTTAAACTGGAAGGTGTGATCGCGGCGGTCGACACCCTGCCGCTGGCGTTCGAGCAGCGTACCCGAGCGGAACCGCCAGCCAAGCCCAGGAATAGTGCTTCGGCAAAAGTTGCAGTGGCAGATGCAGAGCCAAATCTCTGGCAAGGCATGGTGCGCGACTTGTGGGCGGAGTTCAAACAGTTGATCCGGGTCGAGCGTATCGGCCAGCCCGAAGCGGTGCTGCTCGCGCCATCGCAGATCTTCTTCTTGCGCGAGAACCTCAAGCTGCGTCTCATCGATGCCCGGTTGGCGCTGCTGCAGCGCGACGGACGAACGTATCGCGAAGACTTGCGCCAGTCGCGGGAGTTGCTTGAGCGCTATTTCGATACTCGCGACAAGGCTTCAGGCAACGCCATTGCCTTATTGAAGAGTCTGGCCGTTGTCGACTTGAGCCTGGATGCTGCAAGCCTGGCCGAGACGCTTGCCAGCGTCCGCAGCTACAAGCTGGGGCCGAACAAGGACGCAGCGGGAGCAGGGCGCTGATGCGTGCGCTGCTCTGGCTGCTGACACTGGCGGCTCTGGCGGTCGGGTTGGCGCTGGCAGCGCGGCATAACGAAGGCTACATTTTGCTGGTGGCGCCGCCGTGGCGCATCGAATTGTCCCTGAACCTGATGATCCTGCTGCAGATCGTTGGTGTTGCGTTGATCTATTTTTTGCTGCGGCTTGTTGCGCATGCCTTGTCGCTGCCTCAAGCCGTGCGCGCTTACCGGGCAAGGCGGCGGCGCGAACAGGCGGAACGTTCACTGGGTGATGCCTTGCGTTTTGCCTTCGAAGGGCGATACGGCCGTGCGCTGAATAGCGCGGCCAGCGCCTACGAGGCGGGTTATGCGCCGGCGTTGACCGCCCTGGTTGCGGCGCGGAACGCCCACGATCTGCGCGACGGGCAACGCGAAGCCGAATGGATGCAGCGCGCCGTGAAGCACGAGGACGACCCGAGCGCAAGCCGCAATGCGCGCCTGATGACCGAGGCTATGCTGCATCTGGATGCGCATCGCTATGAAGACGCGATCGCAACCTTGAAGCTGCTAGCGTCCGGCGGGCAGCGGCATATCGCCACGTTGCAGCTTGCTTTGCGCGCCCATCAGGCGCTCGGAGACTGGCGCGAAGTGCTGCGCTTGGTGCGGCGGCTCGAAAAATATCGTGCGCTGAGCGCCGAGCAGGCAACGCCGCTGCGTTTGCGCGCCTACCAGGAGATATTGCGTTCGCTGAATCTCGATGCCGGCGCACTATTGGCGTTCTGGCGTGAGATTCCCGCGGCGGATCGTCGTTCGCCGCGCCTTGCCGAGATAACCGCGCGCTGGTTGATCGCGGCCGGGGATAGCCCGAATGCCCAACGTGTCGTCGAGGAGATTCTCGATGAAGAGTGGGATTCGAGTCTGGTCATGGTTTATGCCGAGTGCCGTGAGGGGGATGTGCTCGGCCGGATCGCCCAGGCCGAGGAATGGCTCAAGCAGCAGCCGCGCGACGCTCAACTGCTGCTGACGCTGGGGCGCTTGTGCCGCCAGCAGCAGTTGTGGGGAAAGGCGCGCAGTTATCTGGAGGCGTCGTTATCGATCTCGGTATCGCGCGGCGCTCATGTCGAACTGGCGGAGTTGCTCGATCAGATCGAACATCATGACGAGGCAAACCGGCACTACCGGTCTGCTGCGAAAACATGATGCTGGCGTACTTGTTGCCCACGCTCAAAAGCTGATACGGAAGCGCGGAGTAAAATGCCCAACCATGCCCAGTACCCCGCAACTTCCGCAATTCGTTCATCTCCGGCTGCATAGCGAGTACTCGATCACCGACGGGATCGTGCGCCTCGATGCGGCTGTCGCACGTGCCGCTGCGGACGCCATGCCGGCATTGGCGCTGACCGATCTGGCCAACCTGTTTGGGATGGTCAAGTTCTACACTGCATCCCGTGCTGCCGGCATCAAGCCCATTATCGGCTGCGACGTCTGGATAGGCGATCATCGCGGCAAATCCGGCACGTGCGATTTGGCTAGAGACAACGGTTTCCGCCTGCTGTTGCTGGTGAAGAATCGCGGCGGCTACTTGCGTTTGTGTGAATTACTGACAGCCACTTATCTTGGCGCTCGCCAGCAGGGACGCGCCGAAATCAGCCGTCAACTATTATGCGATGGCGACAACAGCGGTTTAATTGCCTTGTCGGGGGCGCATTGCGGCGATATTGGACAGCTGCTGTTGGCCGGCAAGGAAGCGCAAGCGGAGCAGTGCGCGCGCGACTGGGCCGGAATTTTTCCGGGTAATTTCTACATCGAAGTGCAGCGCTTCGGCCAACCTTATGGCGAGATGTTGGTATCGGCCAGTGCCGCTTTAGCCAGTCAGGTCGGGCTGCCGTTGGTGGCGACGCATCCGGTGCAGTTCATGACGCGCGATGACTTCTGGGCCCACGAAGCGCGGGTGTGCATCGCGGAAGGCTATGTCCTGTCCGATTCGCGGCGCCCCAAGCAATTCACCGATGAGCAATACTTCAAGTCGCAGGAGGAAATGGCCGGGTTGTTTGCCGATCTGCCCGAAGCGCTGGCCAATTCAGTCGAGATCGCCCGGCGCTGCAATCTCTCGATCGAGCTCGGCAAGAGCAAGCTGCCGCAGTTTCCCACTCCGGCTGGAGTGAGTCTGGACGACTTTCTTGCCGAGCAGGCGGAGAACGGACTCGATGTGCGCTTGGCCCAGCTTTATCCGGATGAGGCGGAAAGATCAGCGCGTCGTCCGAAGTATATGGAGCGTCTGGTTTTCGAGATCGGTACCATTCAGAAAATGGGATTCTCCGGTTACTTTCTGATCGTCGCCGATTTCATCAACTGGGCCAAGCTGAACGGCGTGCCTGTCGGGCCGGGACGAGGTTCCGGCGCCGGCTCGCTGGTTTCTTATGCATTGCGCATTACCGAGCTGGACCCGTTGAAATACGATTTGCTGTTCGAGCGCTTCCTGAATCCGGAACGTGTATCGATGCCCGACTTCGACGTGGACTTCTGCCAGGAAGGACGCGACCGGGTGATCGACTACGTCAAGAAGAAATATGGCGCGCATGCCGTGGCGCAGATCGCCACCTTTGGCACCATGGCGACCAAGGCGGTGATCCGCGATGTCGGTCGCGTGCTCGATCTGCCGTTCAATTTTGTGGACCAGTTTGCCAAGCTGATCCCCAATGAGTTGGGAATCACGCTGGCGCAAGCGCGCGAGAAAGAACCAGCGATTGCCCTGCGCGTCGAGCAGGAAGAAGAGCTGCGACAGCTTTGGGATTTGGCAGAGCGGCTGGAAGGCTTGACGCGCAACGTTGGCATGCATGCCGGCGGTGTGCTGATTGCTCCCGGCAAGCTGACCGATTTCTGCCCGCTGTATTCTGCCCAGGGTGCGGTGGCTGGCGAAGCCCAGGCAGCAGTCAGTCAGTTCGACAAGGACGATGTCGAAAAGATGGGCTTGGTCAAGTTCGATTTTCTCGGATTACGCACGTTGACCATATTGGCGGAGGCGGTCCGGTCCGTGAAAAAGATAGACGGCAGGCAAGTGGAGCTGGACAATCTGCCGCTTGACGACCAGGGAACCTACGAGCAGATTTTCAAGACGGCCAACACCACGGCGGTCTTCCAGTTCGAATCGCGCGGCATGAAAGAGACCCTGGTCCAGGCTCGACCGGATCGCCTGGAGGATCTGATCGCGCTGAACGCACTCTACCGGCCCGGACCGATGGAGTTCATTCCGAACTTCATCAACCGCAAGCATGGCCGCGAACGGGTCACTTATCCGCACCCCAGCCTGGAACCCGTGCTCGCCAATACCTACGGGATCATGGTGTATCAGGAGCAGGTGATGCAGACAGCCCAGGTTGTGGCACGCTATGCGCTGGGCGGCGCCGATCTGCTGCGGCGTGCGATGGGAAAAAAGAAGAAGGAGGAGATGGATCAGCAGCGCGCCGTATTTGTTTCGGGTGCAGCGCAGAACGGCATCGTCCAGGCCCAGGCCGACGAGATCTTCGACACCATGGAGAAGTTTGCCGGCTACGGTTTCAACAAATCGCACGCCGCTGCCTATTCTCTGGTGGCCTACCAAACCGCCTGGTTGAAGCATTATTACCCGGCGGCCTTCATGGCCGCGACCTTGTCGTCGGAACTGGCCGATACCGACAAGGTGCATTTTTTTTACCAGGACAGTATCGCCAACGGCATTGGCTTTCAGCCTCCCGATATCAATGCCGGTGGAATACGCTTCGAACCGGTTGACGCAAAAACGATTCGCTACGGTCTGGGCGCGATCAAGGGAACCGGCGAGGCCGCGCTGAGCGCGATTCTTCGAGCACGGCAAGTGGATGACAAACAAGTGCCCTTTGTCGATCTGTTCGATTTCTGCAGACGCATCGACAAACGCACGGTCAATCGTCGCGTCATCGAGGCATTGATCCGTGCGGGCGCTTTTGATGCGCTCGACGATCATCGTGCCAAACTGCTCGCCACGGTCGGTGTGGCACTCGAGTTGGCGACGCAGGCCGAGCGCAATGCTCTGCAGGGTGGTTTGTTTGATGCGCCCGGCGAACCGGGAGGCGCTCATCCGACGCAGTATGTTGCAGCAGCGCGCTGGAGCGAACGCGAGAAGCTGCTTAACGAGAAGCAGGCGCTGGGATTTTTTCTATCGGGTCACCCTTACCATGCTTACCGTGCCGAGTTGGGCAGCTTTGTAAAAAGATCCCTGGCGCAGATCGAGGCCCAACGCGAACCGATGCTGCTTGCCGGCATTGTGGTGTCGACCCGCACGCAAATGACCCGACGCGGCAAGATGGCCATCGTCATGCTTGACGATGCCACGGCCCAGATCGAAGTATCGGTGTTCAGCGAATTGTTTGAAGCCGAGCGACAGAAAATACGCGAGGACGAATTGTTGCTGGTGGAAGGCAAAGTTTCGCGTGACGATTTCAGCGGGGGTTTCCGTGTCGTTGCCGACAGACTGTTAACGCTTGGCGAGGCGCGCAGCCGTTTTGCCAAGGAATTGAGCTTGTCGATGAATGGCCAGTCCAATGCCGAGAAATTGCGTGTGCTGCTCGCCCCCTATCGAGTTCCCGGAGCCGGCGCTTGCCCGGTCCGTTTGCGTTATCGCAACGGTGAAGCCGAGGTCGAACTGGGTTTGCCTGACAACTGGCGTGTCAGGCTTGACGATGCGTTGCTAACGGCGTTGCAGGAGTGGTTGTCGGAAGCCAATGTCAGCGTCATCTACAACTGACTGACGCTAACCTGTCCCCTTTAGCCGTATCGGTTGCGCGGCAGCGCGATCCTGAGCAGCCGAATCGCGCTGTCCGCATTTGCGCCTATCAGCCTGCCGTCTTGCGCTTGCTCTCTTCCTTCTTAAGCTTCTTCGCCGCCTTTTTTTCTTTCATGGTTTTGGTCGGCTGCTTTTTCACGTCTTTCTTGGTGTCTTGACTCTTGCTCATGTGCATCGCTCCTTGGAATAGTGATGTTCTCAATAAAATCTGAGGCATTACGATTCAGAGGCATCCAGGATCGGATAGCCAGACTCGATTATACGTACTGAGCATGCAGGTTTGCGCAGGAGCAGGTCACTTGGCCGGAGGAATTAGATAGCCACAAACGTCAAAGCCCTCTTATGGGAGGGCTTTGGCAGGGGGAGGGGGGAGTCTGGCGCTGACCTACTTTCTCACACGGGTTGTGCAATATCATTGGCGCGGGAGGCGTTTCACGGTCCTGTTCGAGATGGGAAGGGGTGGTTCCACCTTGCTATGGGCACCAGACAAAAAAGGGGGAGTGATTCAGTGGGGTTAGGAACCCGGGGGAATCACACGAATTGGAAGAAGTAAGGGTAATGAATGTAACGTAAGTCAAGCGCACGACTCAAAGTTATAGGATCAAGCCACACGGGCAATTAGTATCAGTTAGCTTAACGCATTACTGCGCTTCCACACCTGACCTATCAACGTCCTGGTCTAGGACGACCCTTCAGGGGGGTTGAACCCCCGGGAAGTCTCATCTTAAGGCGAGTTTCACGCTTAGATGCTTTCAGCGTTTATCTCTTCCGTACTTAGCTACCCGGCAATGCCACTGGCGTGACAACCGGTACACCAGAGGTACGTCCACTCCGGTCCTCTCGTACTAGGAGCAGGTCCCTGCAAACTTCCAGCGCCCACGGCAGATAGGGACCAAACTGTCTCACGACGTTTTAAACCCAGCTCACGTACCACTTTAAATGGCGAACAGCCATACCCTTGGGACCGGCTACAGCCCCAGGATGT
>Ga0172373_10008744_pt1 | contig 12788 bp, 7 predicted proteins | sample Lak10m_2_FD_114546 | JGI IMG/M metagenome (GOLD analysis project Ga0172373, IMG submission 114546) | Freshwater microbial communities from Kabuno Bay, South-Kivu, Congo - kab_092012_10m | ecosystem: Environmental > Aquatic > Freshwater > Lake | place: Democratic Republic of the Congo: South-Kivu... | reverse complement strand
TGTTGAGATCGACAAGGTCAAGATCGACAAGTCGTGCCCCGAGCACCGATAGCCAATGTTCCGCAACCGTATATGCGCCATGTTGTTGCAAATAAATAGGCAGCGAGGGTCGTTCTAGTGTTCGGTCGCAAACCAATTCGCCGACTAATCCCTGTGAGAAATTGTCAGTCTCTGATGCAATCCATTCACGCTGAAGACCCAATAGGGAGTATGAGTCAAAGGCCTTCGGAGATTCAATCTCTCCATCTTTGACTACAAGTATTCCTCGCTCGCACAGTTCATGCACTAAATGTTCCAGAAACCGCAAGCTTGAGTGATGGACTAAATGTCGGCCACCCAAACTGGTAACAAGTGGTTTGCCGTCAAATTCGACGCCGAATAGATTCTGGGGCACGTCGACAATCTTGAATCTACGAAGCGTAAGTGAAGATAGCGAATCGGACTTTTTAATTGCGGCTTTTTTGGAAGCGACTTTTTTAGCTGACACCTTTGCCAATTTGGCTCGTTTTGTCTTGGTATTTTTGGTCTTGACACCCGTTTTTTTGTTGGTCTTGGTTTTTGCCATATTTGGAATGATAATCACGCCCTGTTTTAGACGGGGAATTACAAGACTTTTAAAACTTGTTAAGAGATTCTGATTGGGTGAGTTTTATGTATTGACCATCTCGCAAGCGATTATGTAGGTTGGGTGTTTTGGCTACCTATTGTTTATGGCACACTACTTGGGCTACAGCTGTTCATTGAGTTAAATCCGAAAATTCTCTCGGACACTGTTGTTTAGTGTGGATTTGTGTTCTGCGATTAGTTTGTTTAGTCGCTTCAATAGGTTAGTTAGCAGTTCAGAAAATAGATTTTCTAAGCGAGAGGGGTGATGATGCCAAAACAAAACAAGTTGCCGGGTAAAACAGCGTGGGCAGGGGGTCGGCGTCCAATGACGAGAACTTCGGGGTTTTCAGCTGGTTCTAAGGTGCGAATCAAGGTAACTCAGGTTTCAAGTCAGAAAATGCGAAAGGGAACTCCGCTGACCGTTGACTTCTTAATAACTAAAGTGCGTAGCGGGGATCGTCTTGGGTTTGGTGGCTGGTTCAGATCTTCTAAACCAGTTGAGATAGAGGTGGTTGGGGGTCCGCCAAAATGGGTCTGTGAGATACCCGCAAGTGGTGAGTGGGGTAAATTTGGAAGTCAGTGGATTGCAGATTCCAGTGGAAAGATTTCGATCTCTGTCACATTTTCTTGCAAGAAAGATGTTGACATCGCGTTCTACAAACTGATGTCTGGTCATATTGAGCTGAAGGACATAGATAAATCTCGACCTGAAATTTTGGGCAATTTATGGGCTTACGCTCCTGAAGCAAATTTTTTCACTGGAACTGAAGCTTCTATCGCGGTAGACACGCCATCAAAAAATGAGGGAGAGAAATATTTGCTCTATTTGAAGTCCTGCAACCGCTGTAGTCGTTATTTGCCCATCAATGTCCAACCGAATGAGCGAACCACTTTAAGTTTTTCTAATCATTGCGTTTCCCGTGCGCCTTGTGTTCACTCAGGGTTTGGCCGTATTCAATATGCTGACGCTCCCGGGCGCGTGGAGCAGATGTACTACGGGTTCCAACTTGAATGTAGGTATTGCAAAAAATTATTTGTGAATGGGCCACTTAATCCCCAAAGAACTGCCGGGCAAATGAAGGAGGATTCAGCACGTAGGCGCGGATTTGAAATGCTTCTGGAGCATTTATATGAAGGCTCACCTCAACTTGAATATCACGCTCGAATGGGACGAGACTTGGCCGCAGATGTATTTACCCGATTTTCCGGTCGCTGTTTCAAATGTAATAAAAAGTTTGAATCAAGGCGATCAATGCATCTTGATCACACACGTCCTTTGGCATTATTGTGGCCGTTAGACGAATTTGCAACCGCACTATGCTCGGTACACAATTCGGAAAAAAGAGATCGTTCACCCTCGGAGTACTACTCGAAGGCAGAACTGAAGCGCTTGTCGCAGATCACTGGATTAAGACTTAATGCTCTATCTGCACCGATCCCTAATGTCGCTGCTATCCGCCTGTTAATTGATCGCGTTGACTGGTTTTTTGATGAGTTTCTCACCGATGGCAATCTTTCGAAGATACGTGAAGGTAAGGCGACATCAGAGCTCATGGTGAAGGCTCTCCAGAAAGCAATTGACCGTGTGCCGGGTGGACCACCAATTGATCTAGTTCGTGAAGAAAGGCGCAGGAGATCCAAGAAAACGCGCTAAGTGCCTCTCTTGGTTGCGAATAGATAATTATGCGCAGAGGTTGCCCCCTTATCCGTAAGACCGTGGGACTCAGTGTCCACGACTCCCTCTTTTCCGGTATAGATCACATCAAAATACGGAGATAGTAAGGGCGATATTTGATCCGCCATGTTGCCCTTGGAGTTTTCGCCTAAATGAAGAATTAGGAGCCCACCCGGTTTAAGAGACTTAGAGCAAGACTCCGCAAAATCTTGGTAAGGCGAATATGAGTTTTGCTGCTCTGTCTCAAGGAATTTGAGAGGTTTGCTCTTGAAATCATTGGGACTCCAACCTGTGAACCAGAGTCTCATCCAATTCGAGCTCCAAAACTTTAATGAATTTGTAAAGGGCGGTGAGGTAATTATTGCGTCAACATTTGTGAAATTCATGTTACGAAAATCACCTAAAGTTGCGCAACCCGGGCTTGAACTGATGCCCAATTCGGTTACTACTTTGATCGCGGTGTCAACTCTTTTGCGGAGATGATTCATTAAGGATCGATACTCAAATTCACCCGTGGGCGCGAAAGGCGTAATCGGGTGTGAGTTGCGTGACAGCGCATAGGGGCGATTGCCGTGAAGTATATGTAACAAACCTGTCAGCACAAGATTGAGAGATGGGTCTTTTACTTTTTCCAGTTCAATGAAGTAATTTCTTGCAAGAACAATTTCACGAAGCGTAAGCGGATGAAAATAATCGCGGATATTTTTATTAAGCCCCCAGTCGACTTCGTCACATATGTCGTTGTCGGAAAGCGAAGATGCTGAAGCGACGCATTCTGACAGTCGATCTAGGTGCTGGTGAACGCCGCTGACATCAATGAGTTCTAATTTTGCGGAGGACACTGAATATGCAAGTGGACTGAGATCGTTTGCGAGGCCAATTCGACCTAAACGCCGTGCCTCAAGTGGGATAGTGCCAACTCCAGACATGGGGTCCAGAACGTACTGGCCTGGCTCCGTAAACCAGTCCACCAGAAAATGAGCGATTGAAGGTTTCAGTTTGCCTTGGTAAGAACAGAGTGAGTGAATTTTTCCACCCCAGTTTCTCTTACTATATGGCAGGGAACGATGCGGCGTAGTTGTACAAAAGGCTTCTGCCATATCAGCAAGAACTTTCCTGCTATTCATTTGTAGATACTTTCTGTGGACATTAAAAACGAATCAATTTGGCACCATGCGGATAACAACTTGACTAAGTTTTGTGCCGTCGTACGATCTTCTCTTGCGTACCGGCATGGAATCCACGACTCTCCATCCAACTGTTTCTGCACACTTTCCAAGAAGTTGGTCAGTAGCAATATGAACACCAGCAAATTTGCTATCTCCAATGTCAAGAATTAACTGAGCATCTGCCGAGCTGACCGACCGAAGCTTGCGAAGCGCTTCGGTCATATCTGAAAAATAGAGTCGCACTAATTGTGGAATTCTTTGATCGTAAGCACAGACATCTAATTGTTTTGCGACTGGCTCGACAACTTTCATTTGGCTAGGTGGAAGTCGTTGTTTTGAGACACTGTTGATTCCAGCCGTAATTGATTCATTTCTAAATTGAGACAATCCGGCTTCCGAGTTGATGAATTCCAGCGAGAGTAACTCAAGTTTTGTATTTCGGCAATAGTTTGTGCCATTTAGGTATGGGGGAGACGTTACGATCAGATCAAATTGACCGGATCCATCGGGAATGTTCCTGATGTCGTTTGCCATAAGTGTTGCGATCGAAGTCCATTCTCTGCGACTTGGTTGAAGGTCCTCAATGATCATGTCTAGAGCACGAATTGCCGTATTGGTGAATATCTGTGGCTTCGGATCTTTTGATGTGCGGCGACGAAGGTCCGTACGTCGGACCATAGAACTACTCGGGACCAGCGACACTGCAACCGCGACTTTTGCTAACTGTTTAACGGGGTCGTCTAAATTTTGTTCGATCCAATTCAGTGTTGAGCAAACTATGTTGGCTACGTCAGGAGGAAAAAATTTTCTTTTTTCGTCAACGGTGACGATAGTTGTGTACTGTGTCTTTTTGAATCGCTGAGCCATACCTTTTTCGAGAGCTGTTTTAAAGGTAAAGAGGTCATTTAGGTCTTCTGATCGAGTGATATTTCTCGATATATTGATCTTGACGTCGGCCATCCAAGCCATAAAGGGATTGACCTCACAGAACCATGAACTGAGATTGTGCTCAGCGGCGACCAAGTTAGTTGTTCCCGAACCACCGAACGGATCAAGAATTCGCGGATTCTCAGTGTCTGTGATTTTGAGAGCCCACTCGACTAAATCCGCTGAATAACCCTCAATGTATGGGTACCACCGATGGATTGGCTTCGTTCGGTTTCCGGCAAAGACGCCAGCATTCCTGATATCTATCAGAGACTGCTCAATTTGAATTGTTTTTTTCATAAGTAACTAAATGCTTTCAGTCAATTGAGCCCACGTGAAAACCTCTATTGACTCGTGCCCAAACTAGTCGGCTTGTGTGGCATGATTATTTTCGCCTGAAGATTTGCCTCTTTAGGAATCAACCTAAGATCATGCGGATTATCCCCATCGCGCAACTTACCCCCGCACAAAACCAAGCAATTTCCGCTGTAACACTCGGCAAGTACCATGAAGAGTAATTCGGCCACATTCGACCCCTGTAGATACGAGTGAAATGCCAGTTAAAAAAGCAGCAAAGTTGAAGGCTGCGAAGGCAGCAAAACCCGAGGCACCAGTTTTTCAACAAGTTTTTCGGGCTGTCGATCACCTATTGCGCAAAGACGTGTTGACGCGCTTCCGTCCGAAATTTGGTATCGCGAAGAGAGCGAAATGGACGAAGACGAAAACGAGTAAGAAACAGAGTAGGTCTTTTTCGGAATCCTGAGTACCTGAACTAGGGCGCGGGGGTTTGGGTTGGTGGGCAGGTTGAGCGACTGGTGGTTATTGTAAGTGTGATTAGTGAATAGTATTTACCTCATGTCCTTCTGATTGGAATGGCGGTAAGTAAGACGGGAAGGTGTCATGACTTCGTTTAGTGAAAAGGACCTCGATCGACTTCATCAGGGAGTTCTAGAGATTTATCCAGATTCAGTCTGGCCAACTTGGAGAGGTGGATGGCCCGATCGGGCAGATCTGGCTTTACTTGATGCGATTTACTCAACTCAGCAGAAATACGAGACTGCAGTTTTGCCCAAAGTGTTTGAGTGGAAGAGAAAGTACCCTGCGCCTCCTTCGCCCGAACTTGAGTATCTCTCCACCATTGATGAAGGAGATATTCAAAATGTCTTTGGAAAGAATGTTTTATCCGGGGTTCGAATACCGAGAGTTGGATTTGGGAAACGCAAGTCGGCAGGCGTGAAAGAAGTGGCTCAACTTCTGTCCAGTCCAGCAGTAGGACTCGGTTCGGCGCAACTAATTTGTGATGCCGTTGAGAGAGGCGATTCAGAACTAGTTCTTGAACAACTTCAAAAAACAAAAGGTGTCGGCGTGGCAACGGCTAGTTACTTCTTGATTCTTCTTGGAGTTGATGGTGTGAAAGTTGATACTTTGCTTGGGTCTTGGGTACGAACACGGATGGGCGATCAGACGATGAGTGGCGGAGCAATTAGGGATCTGGTAACCAGAGTTGCAGTTGAGAAGTTCAATCGTGATGCAAAAGAACTTGACTATGCAATTTGGCGTTATGAATCGGCTCGTAGGACTAGCGGGAAAATGAATAAGAAACTTTAAGAGTTGTGAATCAAACTCTGGAGCTCGGCGACATAGAGCCTCGGCTTACGAACATGGATCATTCGGTGGCAGTTGGCGCATAAGATTGTAAGAATGATTTTGCCAGATGGATCATTTTTCATAATAGCGTTGGAAAAACTTTACTTCTGAATAGACCGCTAAGTCGTAGAACAAATGCGAGTACCCGAACTGGGGCGCGGTGGTTTGGGTTGGTGCGTAGGTTGATCCACTGGTGGTATTTGTCAGCGTGGTTAGTTAGCTAAGTGACGGTTGCTAGCGACGCGAACAAGTTTCATCACATCCTGCATCGCCCGCGTCACATAGTTGCCTAACTTCAGTCGATCTCTAAGTGGATTAACGCCACCAAGCAACTCAACCTCCGCACCAAAGCCAGCGTCTCTTACCCACGTTGCTCGGGCTTACTTCAATACCAATCGTGTCTATTCGACGTTGCTTCACTCACAAAATTTAAGAATCTCTTTTGTTACTTCTGCCGGTTCTCGAAAACATCGCCACGCTGGAATACGAATTACTTCCCACCCCGCCCGCATTAGGACACGATCTCTAACATTGTCTTGTCGACGGCGTTGCAAATTTTTGTCGAAGTGTTGATCCCCGTCAACTTCTATGTCAAACTTTTTATCGTCAATAATTAGTGCAAAGTCAAGCTCCAAACCTTCAACGTCTAGTTTGGCAAGCGGAGATAATCCAGCGATAATCATCGCTTCTAGGAGTCTTCGTTCTGATTCTGAATCGACTCGATGTCCAACTTTTCCGCCTTGATCGTGAGTATCAAGTGCGAAATTGCGTAACGATGCAAGAGTTGGGCTTTCAAGAGTATCTATCAAAGGGTGTCCCAGAATTATTAGCCGGTGACGGGCGCGAGAGACCGCCACATTGATCAAATTTCGTTCCTTTTCAACCCACCTAGCTGATGCTGGGAGGATTCCTGGTGCTATGCATGAAGTAAAAATAATTACATCACGTTCATCACCCTGAAACCGATGAGCAGTACCTGCTGTGAAAGCGATCTCGCCGATTTTTTCGGCCGGCAATAGCGACTCAACAGCTCGCTGAATTGCGAATGCCTGAGCGCTAAAAGGTGAAACAACTCCGACAGAGAGCCCAAGATCGGCAACCTCTCTAACTATTGCGACTGTCTCTTCGATTTCCCTTTGGTTTAACCAACTGTTACCCGACGTTGGTCGAGTTGCTCTCCCATCGATATCAATCCAAGAAATCCCTCGATTTTTGCCTGTCATTTTTGATATGTCGGTAACGACCTGTAAGGTCCCGCCATAGAACGCCTCATTAAACCAACGAGCTATTTTGGGGTGGCATCTGTAGTGCTCATTCAATAAAACGGTGTTTTCTCGCCCAACGATGTTTTCGAAAGCTGAATATGCCGAACCCTCAAGAAAGTCAAGACCCCTATTGTGCGCAATAAGAGGTGAGGTTTCAGTCTGATCAGCGATTGAGTCGACGGTCTTACGACCAACTTGATTGATTGGTGGAAGCTGGTTTGGATCACCGACGACGAGAAGTCTCTTGGATCGATATGCGACGGGAAGAACATATGCAATATTGCATTGGCTTGCTTCATCAATAATTGCAAGATCGAAAAGACCCGCTTGCAACTCGAAATTTCGATGCATTGAAAGTGTTGTACAGGCCCAACCCTTAAGAGCTTTCATGGCAAAGCTGATTGCTGGCACGAGTTTGCCACCATCTCCACCGGTATTACCGATTTGTGAAAATACTTTTGGATTCTTACGAACGAGATCGGCAATCGTGACTTCAAGGGCACTTTTACTACTTAAAACCCACGACTCGTCAGTCGTTAAAAGTTGGCTATTTAAGTCTTGAAGTTGTGATTGACAAATCACCTGAAGATTTACACGATCTGATTCAAATTGATTAACAAGAGTTACCCACTCTTTGGCAATAGGTAACTGTGCTTTACTTATTTCAATTCCAACTGTGCTTAGAAAACGAATCAGGCGACGTTTGCGAAACCAGATAGCTCGCCATAATTTTTTACTTTGATTCGCAATTTCAATATCAGTAGTTTTAAAGTCTGTTCGTTTTTTGTCAGTCCAAAGAACATTGGCAAGATCTTCTAGTTGATAAACAAGTTGCGTCAGAGCAAATTCCATTTCTTCAACGTTTACAAGCAATTGATGCAACGATTTTCTAGTTGTTTGAGCGAGCGCAAGATTTGCGCGCAACTGACTTTGGGTTTTTGAAAATGTTTTTCGCAAAGTGTTTGAGACAACCGTTGAAACCAAGTTTGGTAGTGCGTCGCGTGCAACTCGGTTGCCAGTTCTAAGAAGCAAGCCAGAAACCGTCTCATTTCCTCGGTTTACTGCAACGTCAACAGCGCCATTGTTTGTAGAAGTAACTAGGACCGATTCGTTATCGAGCCAGGCATTAGAAACTGCCCCGACTACTAGTTGACTTTTGCCAGTGCCAGGTGGGCCGGTGACAACGGTGATTCGCTGAGACCGAGACGACTCAGTGGCTTCCTCTTGAGTTCGATTTAAGAACAAAGGTCCACCGACAGGCCAAGCTTTTGACTTTTTAGGTCTGTTATCGAACTGCTCATTTCTAAGAATCAGTGAGCTAGCTGCAGTTGAAACCCAGTCTGTACGTTTAGCCAAAATATCAATTTCAAGAAGTAGGTCTTTACTCGCACGATTATCACTTGCGTCAAGAAGCAACGCAGCATTGTAAATCCCCGGTTTATTTGTGTAACTATCAGCGAGTGAGTTGTCGGTGAGTGAATAACAAGTCAGTTTTAGCGTTTCACTGATTAATTGAATTTGTGCAATTAGTTTTTTTCTATCCCCAAATGCGATGTCGCCATTTATTGTTGCCTCAATTTCGGCAGCAGTAGAAGCGTCAAAAATTTTGCCTGATAAAAAAGCGATATTTAAGTCAGGGTCGGATGTAGTTTCAATTATCCAATAGTCAGCATTTGGGTCTTTTTTTATACTGCAAGCAATAACATAAAGTGGGGACACTTTGGTGCGACCAAATATGGCATTTACGTCAACAGTCGGCCATCCGTATAGGTATTCACGGTTATCTGTGCTCTGATTCTTTCGCAAGTTTTGATCTACGAATGCGCCTCGAAGAATTGCACTTGAAGAATTTGTTGTTAGAAGATGTTCTTGACCTGAAACCGTCGGAAAGCGACCTGCGACGAATTCAATTACTGTTTCGCCAGCTTCCGCGAGTAGGCACGTTCGTAAATAAGTGCATAGTTGTTGCCATTTTTTTTGATCTGAGTCCTCAACTTTTGCAGATGCTTTTCTTGTGCTCGTGGGTTTGGTGGCTTCGATTTCACCCCAGCATTTTGTACACCCAAGCTTTTTCGAACTAGGCGACCAAAGGCACGACTCGCCAATTGAAATTGCAATTCGACATTCACTACATCGACCTGAATATTTTGCAATAAATTTTCTTGCGTCAGAAGGCGTCATTTCGTTGTTATATGCTTCAAACCCTAAGTCCTTTTGCTTGCGCTGTGTGCACAGATAGATCGCACATCGCATCGCCCGCACTTTAATTTTTCTGGCGATGGGTTGAATTCGCGGCGCTTGATTTTGTCGGCGACTTCAACCACCACGGCTTCAGCCTCAACGACAGCATGCTGTTCAATATCTATTGGAATCCGGTCCGATGCCACCATGTCATGTACGAATGCATTAATAACATTTAGACCTTCTCGGCGTCCTGCGCTTGCATACACCTGTAACTGAATGTCGTGTTCCGACTCGCCGCTAGAACGCGTTTTGTAGTCAATTAGTGTCAAAGATGTGGCACCTGTAGTGCCTGTGTCAAGAACGACGTCTGCTCTGCCACTCACGGTTACACCTGGCAGGTGAAGCTCGAATGGATATTCGGCTTGCCAGACGCGGTGTAAGTCGGCTCCGTAATCCGTGATGTATCTTGCTATCAATTTGCGTGCTGCATCTTTTAATTGTTTGTGCGCAACTTTGTTTGCGTTCGGGAGAAAGAACTCGCGGTCTAATATCTCATTCAAGAAGTTTGTGTCTGGTACTTGACCATTTGCTTGAGTGAAATTTGCGACGACTCTCATTACATGGTGGATAGATTTGCCGTAGCCGATAGCTGGTTCTAGTTGCGGTTTAAAACCCAGTCTTTGTCGCAGTCGAAACGCTAAACCGCACTCCATGAACGACGCAAGATCGCTGTACGAAATCTGAAGATTGATGTCTTCATTTACTGCTCCACGCAAGACTGGTGTCACAATTTCGTGAGGCGGTGTAAAGAACCGTCCGAGTGTCGGAAAGTAGGGGCTTTCGGCAACTTTGGCTTTAGTAACTTTGTTATGCCGGGAGACTGACAACCAATCTCGAGCACGGGTCATTGCCACATAGAAAAGCCGGCGTTCGTCGTCACTTCCCCCCTCGTATCTTGGCGCATCAAACATGTCTCGAGGAACTAACCACTCTTGTGCTCGACCGCTATACATCGATGGAAAACGATTGCTTGTGAGAGAGGGGATGAATACTGCCGGCCACTCTAGGCCTTTAGACGAGTGGACCGTTGTGAGATCTACAGCGTCGATGAGAAGATCATCTTCACCTTCAAATCCGTCGAATTCACCTGTTGCATAGTTCAAAATAAAAGTGGCAAGATTCCTGTAGTACCACTCTCCACGGTCCTGGCCGCCGACTTGTTCGCCTTCAACTGTGTCATCCGGGCGAGCACGTTTATACACCGATTCGTAATCAACAAATAAGTTGGTGATTCGGGCGAGAGTGCCAAGGCGATTAACCACTATCGGGTTGTTCATGTCCCACTCTCGAACATTCAAAATGTCGAGCAATTGATAGAACTCGCCAATGAGGTTAGCCACACGGTCGGTGGCTGGCACAAGAACTTTAAGTTCATCGAGCCAGGCTTCGAAGTCAAGTGTTTGTCTTTTACTTAAACCAAATGTTGTAACAAATTCTTGTACTAAGAGATCTGAGTCGACAGCAGATGATGGACCCCGCTGATCGCGCCAGTCGTATCCGACAAGCCAACACATCATTCGTCCAATGCAGCGAGCCTCGGGTTGTTCAAACAAGCCAGAACGTCCGCCTGGTTGAACAGGGATACCCCGAGCCGTTAACCCTTCGAGAATCCTCGGGTAAGCGGTTCGACCGCGGGCAAGAATTGCGATGTCACTGTATGGCAGACCTGACGCATTCAAGTTGGCGATAAGTCGTGCAATTTCTGCTGCTTCTTCTTGTTCGGTGTCACAAAACCAGGACACGATCTGTTGTTCACCGTGACCATCTTCGGCAGATCTCCACGGTTTCATTTCCTTCTCGAGACGATCGTCAATCGTCAGCGAAAATCGCGCTGCAGTCGCAATGATGTCAGGAAGGCTTCGTCGATTGACGTCGAGCATGAACGTTTTAACATCGGCGTACCTTTCGGTAAAAGCAATGATGTTTCGAACCGTCGACCCGCGCCATTGATAAATCGCTTGATCGTCATCGCCAACAACTGTTAGATGAGCACCACCGGAAACAAGTTTGCGAATCAGTTCCTCTTGTGCGGGGTTCACGTCTTGATATTCGTCTACGACTAGGTGTTTCAAAGATTTATGTATCTCAGCAGCCACAGATGGGTCGTCTAGCGCTGCGACCGATCGAACAATCTGTTGGCCAAAAGTAAGAAGACGGTATTTGTCCAGCGATGCTAAGTATGTCTCAAGAACAGACTTAAATGGTTCAGGCATAACTGCAGGGTCAAGTAATTCGTTTTCTAGAACTTGGACACTTTTATTGAATAGATCAATTGCTTCAAAGAGTTTGTTGCCCGGTACTAGAGACTTGATATTGAGATACGAGGCCTCTCGACATAGAAATGCAACATGTTGACTTTCGTCTAAAACATCGAAGGTCTCGTAGCGGGGGACGTACTGTTGCAGAAATTGAAAGCAATATCCGTGAATTGTGCCTACATAGAGACCCGAGAGTTGGTCTACAGCTTCTGGTCCTGACTTTTGCTCTAGTCTCGTCGCAATGCGTGCTTTCAATTCCATTGCTGCTCGTTCGGTGAATGTGAATGCAACTATTTCCCGCGCTGGTACTCCTTCACAAAGAAGGCTGACAACGCGTTGTGAAACAACTTCAGTTTTGCCCGAACCTGCCGATGCAATGATTTGCACGTGCGTCCCACGGTGCTCGACAGCATTTAGGGATTCACCCGAGAGGACTGGGCTTTCAGTCACGTTTTTGCTCTTCTGGTGCATACATCGTCATAGGGTAATGTTTTTTCGTCGCGCGAGACTAGGACGACTTTAATGTGGGGTAGAAGAAGGGGCATTTGTGACCAAACCAGAGGGTGATATCGCTAAATTGGATCTGCACAGTGAGAACATCGCAGAAGCTCGCCGCCAGGAACTCCTTCGTATATTCCCAGAGGCTCACACCGAGTCTGGAGGCGTCAATTTTGAAGCACTGCGCCTGTCGCTTGGTGACGCAGTTCAATCCGGCCCCGAGATCTTTGGTATGTCATGGCCGGGCAAAGCCGAGTGCGCCAAAACAATACAAAAACAAAGTATCGCCACACTTCTCCCCGTTGAGGAAGAAAGTGTTAGTTGGGACACGACCCAAAATGTGATCATTGAGGGAGACAACCTTGAAGTTCTAAAAGTTCTTCAGAAGGCGTATCTCGGCAAGGTCAAGATGATTTATATTGACCCGCCGTATAACACGGGAAATGACTTCATTTATCCAGATAACTACACCGAAAGTCTGAAAACTTATTTGCAGTAC
>Ga0172373_10008742_pt1 | contig 12791 bp, 7 predicted proteins | sample Lak10m_2_FD_114546 | JGI IMG/M metagenome (GOLD analysis project Ga0172373, IMG submission 114546) | Freshwater microbial communities from Kabuno Bay, South-Kivu, Congo - kab_092012_10m | ecosystem: Environmental > Aquatic > Freshwater > Lake | place: Democratic Republic of the Congo: South-Kivu... | reverse complement strand
TTAAGAAATGATTGAGATCCAACGGAATTCCTCTCTTAATATACCATTCGAGGTCATACCAATCACGACCCTTAACCCGGTTTTTCCATTTTCTAAAAAGAAGTGCATGTAACTTTCCAGCAAACAGACAGGGACGTGTAAAACACCTGACATAAAAAGAGAAAGGGCGAATCAATAATTTTTCCTCAGTTTTAAATTCAAGTGGTGGTTTACGATCCACTTCGATTTTTAACTTGACAGGCTTATTTGATCTAACACCTGTTTGTTTCACAACATCTTCTAGTACCAACTCTTTCCAAATTGTTGCTGTTTTCAAAAATGCAGATTCAATCGAAGATTGATGTATTTTTTCCTTTTCCTTGATATGCACTTTTATCCCTAAAGAATCGAATTCAGTAAGTATTGCTGAAAAATAAGGTTCGAGGGTAAATGTGCTATCTTCTTCCAAAAGTGAAAAATCCAAATCTTCTGAAAACCGATCCAATCCGTAGAAAATTCGTAGTGCCGTACCGCCATAAAATCCAGCTTTCTCAAAAAAATCTGTCCTCGACAAGGCTGCCAATGTAATCTCTTGCATTATTTCTCTAAGCGCATCTATTATTTCCTCCTCGTTCCTTGGGTTATAGTCGGCAATCCATTCCTTGATCATAATTCCTTAATTGTAGCGATAAGCATTTTTAATCTATTTTTTTTTGGAGATTCTGCTAGCCATGTGGTTATTAAATCCAAATTCAATTTTCTCAGGTCATCCTCGTTCATCCGAAGGTCATCATACAAAAATGCTCTTGTTTGTTTTATACTCCTCAGATTAATATGGGGTGTAAGGACTATTTTATCGCAAATAGCCTTTTCTGGCGAAGCCAAAAGAACAAGTTGATTATCTGTGAGTTTTACTCTACATATCCCATATGCATAGTAAGGAGTCGGAAGTTGCTGATACCCGAATCTCCCGATGGTTGTCTTGTACTTTTTTGAGGATTTTACCGTAACAGAACTGATTTCATACGTGCGTTCCGGGATAAGTCCCCAATACGACAACGCCGTTTCGAGAGAAACGTAGCTGGGACCTCTGAGGTGATTGGCAATCAGATAAGACTCGGGCATGGGTAAATCTGATTGCGGTCCTGGCACATACAATCCCCTTCTCAATGAAACGAGTTGACCGTTCTTGATCAACTCACTAATCTTGTCATTTGGTCTTTTATATTCACGAAGGATTTCAAGCAGTAAATGCCTTGTCAAAGGTGCATGGGTATAATTTTTTATGCGTCTTGAGAAATTCAAATTGTCATTATTTCATACAATAATCGGATTTTTTCCGATTATATACAATTATTTTTACATCTTTAACACAACCAAGCATAGTAATCCGAACGTGGATAAAAGAAAAACGATATCCTTATAAATTTGATTTATTACCTTAGATACAGCTAATTAATTGGACAATCCGTAAATGTTGTCTATTAATTGGTGATGAATAAAAAAATTCCCAAACCGAGACGGAATGGGAATTTTGACTTGCTTTGTGCACCATGAAGTAGAGAAATCTAAATTTTAAGGATTTGGAGAGGGTTATTGAGTTCACCAAGTACTCATCAAAGAACTTTGACCATTCTTTACCTACAAAAACGGATTAAAAGGTAAAATAGCCATATTTTACCGCTTGCTCTAATTTGAAATAATATTTTACCGTCTAAAAAGAACCATACTGCATATTTTGTATTTTTTACCGTTTACTACTTTAATCGAAGTATATTTACAAAAAAGATAATTATGTCCGAGTTACTTTATCAGATAAATCCAGACCGAAATAAACCTTGGAATGATTTACCAGAATTACCAATCCGAAATGAATTGATTGATTCAATTCCGATATTAAAAAAACTTGGAGATGCGAAAGCAGCGCTAGCTAAACTTCAAGGCAGAAGTGTTGTTATTCCTAATCAAGGGATGCTGATAAATTCAATTTGTTTACAAGAGGCAAAAATCTCATCTGAGATTGAAAATATTTTCACAACAGATGACGAACTATATAAGGCATTTAGTGATGGACAAAGTGAAGCAAATGGTGCTTCAAAGGAAGTATTGAGATATCGAGAAGCGCTTTGGTCAGGGTACAATTATCTTTCGAAAACACAGCAATTCAATCAAGATTATTTCCTTCAAATTTTTCAAGAAATAAAACAAACAAAAGATAAAATAAGGCCTCCCTTTCTTGAAACATCTATAAAACAAGGCGGCACTGGACCAAATGCGGGCAAAGTAATTTACACGCCACCACGAGGAGCAGGTGTGCTAGAAAAGAAATTATCAAACTTGATAGATTTTTTAAATGATGACCAATCATATAACATGGATTACCTCATTAAAATGGCAATCGCGCATTTTCAATTTGAAGCAATTCATCCCTTTCGTGATGGTAATGGCAGAACAGGTAGAGTTTTTAATATCCATTATTTGACAGCTAAAGGGTTATTAGATTTTCCAATTCTATTTTTAAGCCGATATATTCTTGATAACAAAACCGATTATTACGCCGGACTACAAGGAGTTTCACAAAGAGGAAACTGGGAAGAATGGATTCTATTTATGCTTAATGCAGTTGAACACACCTCAAAGATTACATATCATAAAATAAACGAAATCATTTCGGTTAAAGACACAATATTAGACTACATTAAAAAGGAAGGTAAATTCCTTAATCCCAACGAATTGATAGAGTTCATATTTAATCAACCTTATAGAAAAGTTAACCAACTGGTTGATCACAACATATATGCTGAAAAAACAGCAAGAAAATACCTGAATGAGCTTTGCACCATGGGCATTCTGGAGAAAAAAACAATTGAGGGAAAACATTATTATCTTAACCTTGAATTATATCGGATTCTGTCAGAATAACATACCTAGTTCTAACTTTTGAATTTTTCTAATAATGCAGTAAATAAATGGTATAGAGCTACATTTAATCAAAAGTTATTCCGCTTGGGGTGTGAGCAACAAAAAAGCCCCAAACCTATATGGAATAGTAATTTTAGCGTGTTTTGTAACCCCATGAATTCGAGAAATCTAAATTTATAAGGACCCTAAGAGGCTCCTAGATAGCGTTTCAACGATATTAATTCAAAAAATAAAACAAGCTAATTCTTTATTTCAACATATTACCACCTACATTTGATTAGAATATACTAATTTTACAACAACAACATATAATTGTAGTTACACGTTATCATATACTAATATTACAACACAACAATTCACTAAATCTTCTCCAAAAATGAAACCCAATCAAAAACTGGCTGATGCGCTTCAAAGTTTGAAGGAAATACAGGACAAGCAACTTGTCGCTATCTATACGGATCACTTCAAAACTATTAAGCATCGTCAGCTACTTTTGAAATATGGTTTTATTCGGGAGGTTTCCAAAGGTTGGTATATTGCATCAGATCCATTGGAAAAGGATGGAGAAACAACATCTTGGTATAGCGCATATTGGGATTTTGTTGCTGCTTTTCTAGACCATAAATATGGTAAAGAATGGTGTTTATCACCTGACCAATCTCTTCTGAACCATGTACAGAACAAAACGATTCCGCAACAATTACTCGTTAGATCTCCTAAGGGCAACAATAATCCCACTCCTCTTCCTCATTCATCATCCTTATTTAATTTAAAAACAGATATTCCAACGGATGCCTTGACCATTGTAATGAATGGTATCCGAATGTATAACCTCCCCTCTTCTCTCATTTATTGCAGCCCTCGAATTTATGTAACACATGCCCTTGACCTTCGAACGGCACTTTCCATGATTCGGGATGCGTCTGAAGTGCTGCCGGTCCTGCTCGAAAATGGACACTCAACGCTTGCAGGAAGATTAGCGGGTGCCTTCAGAAATATTGGTCGGGAAAGAATCGCTGACCAAATCATCGAAACGTTTAAACAAGCTGATTACGATATCCGCGAAGTCGACCCGTTTGAAACAAACACTGAAATTAATTTACCTAGTAGGGAGCGGTCTCCTTATGCCATACGTATCCGTTTACTTTGGCAAGAAATGCGAAAAACAGTCATTCAACTTTTCCCTCCAGCTCCCGGAATTAGTACCGATATTAAATCCTATTTACAAAAAGTAGATGATCTCTATTTGACTGATGCGTATCACTCTCTTTCGATAGAGCGTTATAAAGTTACTCCTGTACTTATCGCACGTGTAAGCAGTGGTGAATGGAATGCCAAATCGAATGAGGAGGACAGAAAACAACGTGATGCCATGGCCGCAAGAGGTTATTATCAGGCATTTAGTCAAGTCAAAGAAAGCATTGGAAAAATCCTATCCGGAGCTAATCCAGGTAATCAGGCGGAAAGAGATCATGGAAGGTGGTTCAGAGAGCTATTCGATCCGAGTGTTGCAGCAGGCTTACTTCAACCCGCGGATCTAGCCGGATACAGAAACCATCAAGTCTACATTGGCAATTCTAAACATGTGCCGGTCAATGTCGACGCCATGAGAGATGCCATGCCTGTTCTTTTCGAATTACTATCCGAGGAAACTGAAGCGTCCGTAAGGGCTGTTTTAGGGCATTTTGTTTTCGTCTACATCCACCCCTATATGGATGGTAACGGAAGAATTGGTCGATTCTTAATGAATGTTATGCTTGCCTCTGGTGGCTACCCATGGACGGTTATTCCGGTCGAACAAAGAACAACCTACATGCAAGCTCTTGAGCAAGCAAGTGTGGAACAAGATATCACTGCATTTACGGCTTTTCTGGCAGCACTCGTCAGAGAAACCATGGGTGGAAAAGAGGTCGCCAAACTTCCCGAGATATGAGCTGAACCCGGAACAATGGATCACAACCAAAAGTTGAGCAGGAATTGAATAGGAATTTTGAGCTCAACCATAAAAAAATTCCCAAACCGAAACGGAATGGGAATTTTGACTTGCTTTGTGACCTTGGAGGTCGATAAATCTAACTTTTACAAGGATTTGGAGGGGCTCCAGACGATATCATTTAATCGTTGTGAAACCAATTCTAGTGTTGCTAAAATAGAAGAACCTTTAGGGAGAGTTCCATAGACCAAGTTTCTGAAATCATTCACAAAAGCGTTTTCTAGTTGAGACCAAACCATCCTTACATCTTTGAAGAGTAATGCATCTTTAGGGTGCTGATACAACCATTCATTATTGCTTTTAAAACTTTCGAAATCGTCCTGAGCAACGAGATGTAGCATGTCATCAAAATCAGATGATTCAAAAAACTGCTTCACCTCTACCACTTGCAATAATTGATGGATATCATAGGTGTGCCGAATTTTATTTTTGAGATCTTTAATTGGATCAGCACCATGTGAAAAGCGCACTAAACTCATGATTTTTTCGCAAATTGTTCTATTGACATGTAGAACCTGAACTTCAAAAGGTATCAGACCATACTCCGTCGCTAATTCTAATTGATTTGCTTTTTGCATCATATCATAGATATAGGAAGCGATTTTTTGTTTGGTATATGGTTCATAACGTCCTAGCCATGTTGCCTCGATAATAATCACATCACGCACTTGACCAAATGACCCTTTGAATTCTTTCGTATAATTATAGGCTACTTTTCGAATCATCCCTAATTTATTGGTGATTTCTGGTAGTTGAATTTCTTCGAAACGGTCTGATACAACTTGTGTGATTTTCTTTAATTTGTTCTTAGTTTATTTGGAGATTCATCCTTGTTACGCAAAACCACCAAGTCTATATCTTCTGAAAAGCGTTCAATGAATCCGAAGCATTTGGATAGGGCAGTTCCTCCTTTGAAAACCGTTTCATCGCCAATGTCATTATGAAATATCAAATGAAGGGCATAAGTGAGCCAGTAATCTTTTTCGATAAATTCGGGTTGGATATTCATTTGTTGCGCAGTCGCAAGAATGGCGTCTCTGAATAGCGCATTGTTTTCATGTAGTCTCATGCGATATTCCATTTTGATTTTGTAGGTAATTCTACTTCACTAATTCCTAATTTTATAGTGGAAAGTGGATTTAAACTTGCATTAAGATTATCCAATCCTTTATTCTCTCTTCCGATTTGCTCTAAAATAGCGCCTACTATAGCCCTCACTCTTGGAGGATACAACAAGGCATATTTAATGAGTGCATCTGTTTGTTTTTCATTATATGTTTGAAGAATTGAACTTAAACGTCGAAGTGCCTGTTGAACAGAACAATCAGGAATATTTTTAATGTCTTTTACGGCATCTAGAATCCCCAACATTTGATAATTGTTTTCATTGACATCAGCATAGCTTTTTACGGCTTTTGCCTGCAAGGCACCTCTATTAATGTTGATTCGCTTTTTGCGACTGGCAATTTTAATTTGAAACGCCATTTGAGTTGTTAGACCTAGTTTATTGTATAAAGAAGATCCAGTTTCGTAAGCGATACGTTTGCCGTTTTCAAATAAATAAGAACGCAAGAGCTCACCATAAACAGGTTCCAATTCTCCAAAAACGGTTTGTTGAGGCTTATAAAACACTCCTTTGGAAACCTTTTTAATCAGTCCTTCTTTTTGTATCCGCTCCAATGCCTTGGCTGCAGTTAAATACTTCTCCTTGGCAATACACAAGTCATTATACCCAAAAGTTTTTCCTTCCGGTAATTGAGTTATTCTTTTTCGTATTTCGGCTGCCAATGTCATAGCGCAAAGATAATTATAATTTTTATATGTCATGTTTTACGCGCTATAAACTTGACTTTATATTAAATAATAACCCATCATACTATCGAATATTAGATCATAAAATAATGCTTCCTTCGAAAAAGAGTAAATGATAAGAAAGTTAACAATTGATTTGAATTTTATTTAATTCTCGTTAAAACAGTCGAAAAATTAAATTAGTCGAAAAAAAACGCTTTATTGCTCAATGAGTAATAGTTCTAACCTTTTTTTTTATTCTCAAAACATAGTAATATCAAGAGGACTCTTGCAATTTTCACTCAATTTTCTCCGCCTGCGGTGTGAACAATAAAAAAATTCCCAAACCGAAACGGAATGGGAATTTTGACTTGCTTTGTGACCCCGTAAGGATTCTAACCTTAAACCTCCACAGCCGTAATGTGGTGCTCTATACAGTTGAGCTACGGAGCCTTTTGTGACTGCAAATATAAGCGTTTTTTGAATTTCTACAAGCGTTTTGTAAAATATTATTGGATTTCAGCGGTTATTCCTCGTTCCAATAATGCCGTACACATGGGCTCCAATTCAGCATAAACTCCTCTTTTCACTTGGCATTTCCCTTTGAAATGAATAATCCAAGTGCATTGTTCTGCTTGCTCTGGCTCATGTTTACAAACTTTAATCAACGACTCAATGACATGGTCGAACGTGTTGACATCGTCATTAAAAACAATTAAATCTCGACTATCTACAAGCTCCTCGATACAAATGGTTTCGTAATCTTCTTCGCGCTCTATCTGCGGTTGTCCTGTATACATCAATCTTGCTTTAACACATTTACGGGTACTTGAATTTCTTTACCAATCAAGCCGAATTGACTCAGTTGACTCATCAACTTTTCACGCTGATCAACTGCAATATCAAACAACTGAATCGTTACTTGTGATTCGTTTCGCACATATTCTTTTCTGTGATGATAACGAATTAACCAATCCGCTAAATCTCCAGGAATGTGGGATGAAGGTAAAACAACTTCAACACAAGAAATTGTCTCCTTCGCCTTTAAAACACGTCTGACTGTATCCACCTCATTTTTAAAGTAATGTACTTGAGGTAAATCTTCGATATCGGTGTAAATGGTAGACTTCACGCGCTTGTCGTTTTCATCATAGTAATAGGAACCGCGGTTGTTGTATCGATTCAATATATCACGCGGATAAGTTTCATAAGTTGAACGCGATACAAACTGATACAAGGTAACATCTTTTTCCTCTTCGATAACAATATTCGGCATATCCATATCAACAGGCAATGAGGTGGTAGTAACTGCAGTTGTTCCAGTTTGATTTGGTGTGCTCGTCGCTTTTGGTTGAGCAGTAACGGTTGCAGTTGTTGTTTGCTGAGTAACTCCTTTTCCTGACTCTAATTCTAATACACTTCGACCTTTATCAAGTAACAATTTATCCGCCTCGGCAAGGGTTATGCGTTGACCGTTGTAGTATGCTGTAATGAAGGCATCCTTCACACCTTTTTCTACACATTCAATTTTTTTCGGTCGTGCCTCATCAATGGAATTAAACATGCCTGCAGAATACCTCGTCTGACCTGTAGGTAAGCGAAGCGAATAAAGCGGCTCAATATTTTCTATCACACGAGCGCTGGAAGCCTTGGAAAACGCTCCAACTTGAACGGTGTAAAATAATCCTTTGTGGTCCTCGATCGGCTCAGCTTTTAATTCATCTGGTGCAGCTGCTTGATCAATCATCGTGGCGATATTCGTTTCGTTGGATAGAACCGTCGAATCCAATGCACCGGTTGATTCAGCTAAATTCAAGGCTACCTCCATATTCAGTTCATTACCACCTTTTGGTAAACACAATTTAAGTGCCTCCAATCGTTTCGCTTCAGCCAATGAAATTCGTTTTCCATCACAATAGGCAATAGCAAAAGCATCTTTGTAGCCCAAGGCTTGTATTTGTTTCTTTGCGTCGAGTACTGAAGCACTGTTGTTAAAGTAACCTGCTAAGTATCTGGTAATGCCTGTATTAACCGTTTCTCCTGTAACAGGGTTAAATTCTTTAAATAAATTTTGAGGAACAGGTTTAGCAAAAGCACCTACTTGAACCCGGTATACCAGGCCTGTTGGACTTTTCACATTTACAGGTATCACTTTTGGTGCGGTTGAAATTGCGGCAGTTGGATTCGCTTTAACAGGCGCTATCGCCAGACCGCTAACCGGTAATTGTACGATCGCAGCAGCAACAACGGCTTTTTGAACCGGTTGAATTCCTCGTAGTAATAAATTCTGCATTTTCATTGCTTCAATTTTATCTGTCGGCAAGTTTGCATTGGCTTGAGCTAAACGTTCTTCAAACGTCTTGTTTAAAGACAACACGGTAGTCTCTTGCAATTTGATCTGTTCTATTTTAGCTTTAATCTCAGGGGTTTCAACTGATTTACCTGCGATTGTGTTTGCTTCAATTTCAACTTTCAAACGCGCTTTTTCTGCTTCCAGTACTTCTTTTTCTTTACGCAACTTTTCTTCAATCGTTACAACTTCTTGCATCGATTTTACATAATCTTCATAACGCTTGTCCATAGCAAGTACACGTTCCTCTGATTGCGTAACTGCGGTAGAAATGGCCTTATCAGAAACAACAGGTTTTAGGGTTAATTGCTCTTTGACTACTTTTTTATTCAATTGGTCTAGTTCCTGTTGTGCAAGTTTCAGAGCCTCTTGTTTGTTGGTTATGGTTACTTGAATAGCTGCTTTTTCTTTTCGACCTGCATGACTCAACGTTTGATTTAATTGCTCAATCTCACGACTCAGCTCGCCTACTTGTATGGACGCTTTTCGTTTTTGCGCCTCTACTTCAGCGGCTGATGTCAACTGAACGCCAGCGGTCGTTTCTAATTGGCTTACTTGTGCTTGTATCAATTGCTCCGTAATGCGTTGTGAACGTATTTCTTGCTCTGTAACAAGTTGGTTTAAGCGATCATTTTTAGCCTCAACATCTTTAATCTTTTCGATTTGTTTCAGCTCCGATTCAATGCGCTTGTTCAGAACGCTCTCAACTTCCTTCGCAAGATTCAAGTTTTCTTGCGCTTCTTTGGATAACTCTTGTTTGGCAAGGTTAGTTGCCAATTGATTTTGTTTTGATTTGTTCGCTTCCAATTCGGTCGTTAACACAGTTTGCATACGCTGATTTCGCTGTTGCTCAATATTGGATCGCTGTTGTTCTAATGTTTTTCTTTCGCTAGAAGAAATCGTTTGATTCGCTAATTGTTGATCAATCGAGTTTAGGGAATTATTCAATTGATCTACTTTTTCATCTTTTAAATTCGCACCAGCTGGAGGCGTCATAGCAAGCAGTTCAAGTTCACCAATTTTAATACGACCTTGTTTTCTGCGCTGTTGAACAGCAACCAATTCACTTTTAAGTTCTTCTACATGGCTTGCATTTTCAGCAGCTGTTTCTTGTTCAGCAATTGCTTTCAATAAGCCTGTTTCATAGACCGCTAAAAGACTTTCTTGACGTTTCAACTCATCCAATGTAGTGTATGTTCTTGCCAACTCAGTAGCCTGTGTGCCTAATATGGTTGATCTTGTCTGCAAAATGAATGCTGATTGTGTAGATTGAATAGCCTGCAGTTGTGTTCGCGTTTCGCTTTCAGCTTTTATTTCCCTCAACAATTCATTTTGAGCGATTAGGTCGGCTGAATTATCTGCTCCACGCTTAATCAACTTCTCGTTGCCTTCAATTTGCTTATTTATTCGCTCCTGTAAAGTTGATTCTTGTGCACTTGTCAAGTTTCCAGTCTGTGTTTTTTGAAGCAACTCATCACCTGCTACTGCTGCTATGAGTTTAGATTTTTTCTCTTGTTTCGCCAATTCAACTGAGTCCCTTAATAATTGAGCGATACGCGCTTGTTGGTTGAAACGTGTTTGATTCAATGCATCATTGGCTTGGATTGCTCCGCCGAATTCACCTCGACTTGCTGCATCCAATTTTGACAGCATATTTCGTTCCTCAATTAGCAAGGCATTAACTTGAGCCTTTTCTCCTTGTTGCGTAGCAATAAGACCAGCTTTTCTCGCTTGATAACCCGGATCAACCTGATTCATCAACTGTTCGCTGGCAATTTGCTTAGAGGCGTCTGATTTACGTTGATCGACTTGATTGTGGGCCTCATGCTGAATCACGTGCAAGGCTGCACGTTCTGCTAGTAAGGCTGCATTTTTAGGATCCGATTTCAATGCGTTATTGACTTTGTTTAGTCGTTCGTCAACCTTATCAATCAGCTGATTTTCTTCTGCCAAATACTTTTCTTGGCGTTGTGATGCCGTTAAATTAGGAGAAGAAGACAAGACTTGCATACGTTCGTCAAAACCAGGGTCAACCTGTTCAATTTCTTGTGCTACTGTTTCTGCCACCGTTTTACCAGAACCTGCAAGTTGAATGATGCGCTTATCTCTATAAGTGGTTGCTTGTTCTTTTTCTGACAAAACAGCACTCAAAGCCTCGCGTTTGGCAAGTAAAGCATCGTTATTGGGATCTGCTGAGAGTACTTTATTTACACGACTCAATTCATCCTTTATCTTATCTAACAAGTATTCGTCTGCTTCCTGATATGCTTCTAATTTATCCAATTCAGAAGAAGAACCTTGCTTTATTGCATCAACTTTTGTGGTATAGCTTGGATCGATAGTAGCAATAACTTGTTTGTTCTGATTTTGTTGTTGCTGTTTTATTTTTTCTGCTTCTATAAGCATTTCACGGTTCGCAATTTTCTCTTCTACTCGAGCCGTTAATGCATCAATTTTATCCAATTCTTCTTGCTTTTTAACATCGTTCGGACGGGACTCCAATTGATCCTCTAACTTTTCTTGTTGTTCATATAAAGCATCGAGTAATTTCTGATCTTCAAATTGGATGGCGTCAAGGCGTTCTATCTTGGAAAGTTTCAGGTTTTCATTGGCTGCCTGAACTTGTTTTTGATAACCCGGTGACAGCGTTGAAATCACTTTAGTCTTCTCATCTTCTGTCATTCCAGCCAACAACTCTTGACTCAAGGCGTTTTCCAAAGATTCATTCGCTTGTTCTAGATCTTGACGTATGGCATCAATTAACAATAACTCTTGGTTAGCCAGTTTATTCAAAGGATTTTCTTCGATACGCGCACGGACTAAATCTTCGTATTGCTCTACCTTGTCTAATGCTAATTCATTGGCTACAACCTTTCTTTCAATTTTTTCGGCCTCATCCAGGGACTTACTTAGGAGAATTTCATCCAATACTTTTTGGTAGTTTGGATCTATTTCAGCCAATTTTGCAGCTTTGTTTTTTGCGTTTACTTGCAGCTCAGCAAGTGCAATTGCCTCCGCATCTGCACTGTTTTGGGTTTTCAATTGAGCGGAAAGTGATGCACGCTCCGCATTTTTTTCCTCGGCCAGCTGTTGTGTCAACATTAACTTTTGCTGCTGTTCTATATTTGATGGATCCTGCTGAACAGCTTGTTTTAATTCCGCCTCTACTTGAGCCAATTGTTTGATTTCATTTTCAAGTTTTGTCAACTGTTTAGAAGGATTTGAAGCCTTCTCTGCCGTGTCTGTTAATTTAGCTTCTTGTTTAATCTCCTCAGTAAGTTTCGTTCGTTGAGTGTCATTAAGCGATGCGGTTAGATTTGATTCCAACGTTTGACGCTTTTCAGATGCCTCTGCTTCTTTGATGGTGAGCTGTAATTCAAGTGCAGTCAATTTTTCATTGAGCGCAGTATTGTTTGGGTCTGACTTCAATTGTGATTGAAGAGACGTGATTTCTTGTCCTATCAATAGCAATTGAGACTCCAATAAAACTTGAGTCTTAGCCGACTTTTCAAGACTAGATAATTGATTATTTGATTCCGTAGTTGCTATGGCTCCTTCCAACTCTTGTATTTTGGAGGCTGTATTTTGGGCTTGATTGTTATCCGCCCCACCAGCTTGTACCAGAGTTTCGTTGCGTGTGCTTACTGCCGTTTTCAAGTCCGCTTCAATTGACTTCAAGTCGGCTTGTTTGGTTTGTAAGGCCACGTTCTTCGGATCTTTTTGCAAGGCAGTTTCTGTAGCCTTCAACTCCGCTTG
>Ga0172373_10008741_pt1 | contig 12791 bp, 11 predicted proteins | sample Lak10m_2_FD_114546 | JGI IMG/M metagenome (GOLD analysis project Ga0172373, IMG submission 114546) | Freshwater microbial communities from Kabuno Bay, South-Kivu, Congo - kab_092012_10m | ecosystem: Environmental > Aquatic > Freshwater > Lake | place: Democratic Republic of the Congo... | reverse complement strand
GGCTTCTCGTGGTGGCGGCGGCAGGGTTTGGGGATTGGGAACTTGGAGCTTCTTTGGAGCTTGGGGTTTGGGGTTTGGAGCTTCGCCCCGCATCCCAATTCCACTGGAAACAGCGGAGAGCCCCGATTGAGATGCTCCTGCTGCGATAGCGAGAGCCGTTTGCCTGTCCGCCGGGAAACCGCCGCCCTTCGATGCCGCTTCAACCTCACTCCGCCGAAGGACCGGGGGCTTCGGAAACCTTCAACTTCCGCTTGCGCGCGGCCGACCGCACCGCCGGCGCGTCGCTCCACAGCCCTTCGAGGTCGTATTGCTTTCGCACGTCCGGGTGCATGACGTGGACAATCACGTCGAAGAAATCCATGACCACCCAGCGTCCGCCCGCCGCGCCGTCCTCGGCGCGCGCCTTGATGAAGTGGTCCTCGCGCAACCGGTCCTCCAGCTCGCTCACGATGGCGCGCAGGTGCGGCTCGCTCGTCCCGGAGCAGATCACGAAGTAGTCCGTCACGCTCGACAGCTTGCGCACGTCGAGCACGACGATGTCTTCGGCCTTCTTGTTGTCCGCCAGTTTCCGGCAGAGCAAAGCGAGTTTTTTAGCTTCCATCGGCGGGACAGTGGCAAACGGCACCTCAGAGATAAAGCCTGTTCGCGCGGATGGCCTCGGCGACCACGGGGCCGGTGAGCAAGTCCACCGGCAACCCCGCCTTCACCCGCGCGCGGATTTGCGAGGAGGAGACGCCGAGGGGAAAGCCTTTCAGCATCGCGCCTGAGAACGGGGCAGGGAAGGGCACGCTTGGCTCGCCGGGCCGGGGAATGACGAGAAACTCCACGCTCGCTGCGAGTTCCTCGGCGTCGCGCCAGAGCGGCAGCTTGGCGACGTGGTCCGCGCCGATGAGCCAGAAGAGCCGCGCGTCGGGAAAGCGGCGGCGGTAGTCGCGCACCGTGTCAATCGTGTAGCTCACGCCGCCGCGCGTGACCTCCTGCGCGTCCACCTCGTAGCGCGGCTGGCCGGCCAGCGCGAGCCGGAGCATTTGCAGGCGCGCCTTCGCGGGTGCGGGTTCGCTGCCCGGCTTGAAGGGCGACTGCGCCGCCGGGATGAAGCACAGCCGGTCCAGCCTGAACTCCTCGCACGCCGCCTGCGCCACGAGCAGGTGCCCGAGGTGGACGGGGTCGAAGGAGCCGCCGTAGAGGCCGAGTCTCATGGGAAAGTAATTAGTGCTAAGTGATTAGTTGGCGTGCGAGTGATGGGGATGACTAAACACTAATCACTAATTACTTTCCCGTCGTCAGCAACACCGGTTCGGCCCGCCCTCGAACCGCTTCTCCGCCGCCGCGACGTAGGCCTGGGCGCGCTGCTCCTTCGCCATCGCCTTGCTGCCGCCCAGCAGGTCCACCTTGCGGGGGACGCACGCCTGCGCGCGGTCCACGGCGGCCTCGCCGCTGAGTTCCTTGAGCAGCAGGAAGCCGAGCGCGAAGAGGTTCCACCACTGCACCGGCTTGCCCTCGGCCACGGCGTAGTCGGGCAGCCAGACCGGCTCGGTCTCGGAGAGCGTCGGCGCGCGGCGCTTCGAGAGGAGCGAAAGCCACTCGTAAATGCTCAGGAGCACGATGGCGATGACCAGCGTCATGAACGTGCCGGCGACCACGGCGTTGAGCTGCATGTTGAAGCGCAGCGTGCGGTTGTCCTTCAGTGCGGCCTCGGCTTTCGCCACTCCGTCCGCCGCGCCCGCCGCCTTTGCCGTTTCGATGGCCTTCTCCAAGTCCGGCTTCGCTTTCTCGAACCCGTCCGCTGCCGCGAGGAAGCCGATGCTGGGCTTGGGATGCCAAATCTTCTGATACCCCGCCGTCAGTGTCACCGCCAGCAGCCAGACCAGCGGAACCAACGTGACCAGCGCAAACGCCGGCTTGCCCGCCCATGCCTTCTCGCCGCCGGCCTTCGCCGGGTCCGGAGACGACTTCGGCCCGGCGAGCTGCAGCTTGAGAATCACCGTCGTCGCCAGGCACAGCGCGATGCTCGCGAGCAACTGGTTCGCGATGCCAAAGAGCGGCCAGAGCGAGTTGATGCCGCCGAGCGGGTCGCGCACGCCTTGGATGAGGAAGTAGCCCCAGCCCATGACGACGAGCAGGCTGGCAAAGAGGTTTGCGCCGACGGCCTTCGTGTCGCCGAGGGGCTTCCAGACGTGTCCAAGTGCGTCCTGAATCAGGTAGCGGCCCACGCGTGTCCCGGCGTCGAGCGTCGTGAGGATGAACAGCGCCTCGAACATGATCGCGAAGTGATACCAGATGTCCAGCCACCGCCCGTGCGTGACTTTGGAGAAGATGTTCGCCATGCCCACCGCGAGCGTCGCCGCGCCGCCGGTGCGACCATAAAGCGTGTGTTCACCGACTTCCTTCGCGAGGCCGTCCATTTGCGCGGCTGAGACGGTGACGGGAACGTGCGTGAACTTGCCGGCGTTCGCCGGGTCCGGGGCCAGCACGGTGAAGCCTGACTTTTCCACCTTCGCTATCGTGTCCGCCGCCACGGCCTCGGGTGTCGCGCCCGCGCCCTTCACGTTCATGCTCAGATACACGCCGGGATCGAGCGTGCAGGCGGCGATCATCGCCATGATGGCCACGAGCGATTCCAGGCACATCGCGCCGTAGCCGATGGACCGCGCGTAGCCTTCGCGCGTGATGATCTTCGGCGTGATGCCGCTCGAGATGAGCGTGTGAAAGCCGCTGATCGCGCCGCACGCGATGGTGATGAAGCAGAACGGAAACAGCGCGCCCGCCACCACCAAGCCGGAGCCGTCCACGAACTTCGAGACCGGCGGCATCTTCAAGTCCGGCAGCACCACGAACACGCCCACCGCCAGCGCGAAGATGGTGCCGAGCTTCATGAACGTGCTGAGGTAATCGCGCGGCGCGAGCAGCAGCCACACCGGCAGCACGCTCGCCGCGAAGCCGTAAAGGATGACCGACCACGCCAGCGGTTCGGCCTTCAGTGTGAAGACCTTCGCCCAGTCCGCGTGCGCGTGGACGAACTGCCCGCCCCACACCGCGCCCAGCAGCAGCACCACGCCGATGGCGGAAACTTCCATGACCTTGCCCACGCGCCACCAGCGCAGGTAGCCGCCCATGAACATCGCGATGGGAATCGTCGCCGCCACGGTGAACACGCCCCACGGGCTTTCCACCAACGCCTTCACCACCACCAGCGCGAGCACCGCCAGCAGGATGACCATGATGGCCAGAATCGCCACGAGGCCGATGACGCCGGCCACCGAGTTCAACTCCTCTTTGACCATCTGCCCGAGCGATCGGCCGTTGCGCCGCATTGAGCAGAAGAGAATCACGAAGTCCTGCACCGCCCCGCCCAGCACCACGCCGATGAGAATCCACAGCGTCCCCGGCAGGTAGCCGAACTGCGCCGCCAGCACCGGCCCGACCAGCGGCCCCGGTCCGGAGATGGCCGCGAAGTGGTGGCCGAAGACGATCCACTTGTTCGTCTTCACGAAGTCGTGGCCGTCCTCCTTCACCTCGCAGGGCGTCGCGCGCCGGTCATCAAGCATCATCACCTTCGCGGCGATCCACTTGGAGTAGAAGCGGAAGCCCACCGCGTAAGTGCAGAGCGCGGCGACGAGGATGTAGATCGAGTTGAGCGGCTCGCCGCGCCGCAGCGCAATGGTGGCGTAAGCGCCCGCGCCGAGGGCGGCGACGCCGAGCCAGATGACCGTCGAGAGAAGTTTGTTCATTGCGCAATAAATTCGAGTCGAGCGCGCGAATGTTACGCTTGAGCGGGAAAGGACTTCAACCTTGTCGAGCGATGCTGTTCAACCCATCCGCGCTCGCACCGCCACGAAGTAGATCACCAGCAGCACCGCCAGCAGGTGCAGCACCCAGTGCACCGTGCGGCCCTTGCCGGTGAGGAGCTTGATGACCGAGTAGCTGATGAAGCCCAGCGCCAGCCCGTCGGCGATGGAGTAGGACAGCGGAATCCCGATGAGCGTGAGGAATGCCGGCACCGACTCGGTGGGGTCGTCCCAGTCAATCTTGCTGACGTTGCGCAGCATCATCGCGCCCACGAGCACGAGCGCCGGGGCGGTCAACGGCGCGTAGCCGCCGACCATCGCGATGACGGGGCTGAAGAAGAGCGCGAGCAGAAACAACGCCGCTGTTGTGAGGCTGGTCAGCCCGGTGCGCCCGCCCGCCTCCACGCCGGTCGCGCTTTCGGTGTAGCTGGTCACGGTGCTGGTGCCGAGGCACGCGCCCGCCGTGGTGCCGAGCGCATCCGAGACGAACGCCTCCTTCGCACGCGGCAGCTTGTTGTCCTTGATGAAGCCGGCCTGCTCGCTCACGCCGACGAGCGTGCCCACGGTGTCGAACAGCACCATGAACAGGAACACAATCACGAACGGCAGCATCGCCAGGGACAATGCACCGCGCACATCCATTTGGAGAAACGTCGGTGCGAGCGAGGGCGGGGCGGCGACGACCTTGTCCGCGAGGGCGAAGCGCTTCACCAGCAGGGACTCGGTGATTTCCTTCGACGTGGCGATGCTGTCCGGCAGGCTGGGAAGCGCGAGTTTGAAGGCCACTGCCAGCAGCGTGGCGCTTGCGATGCCCCAGAGAATTGCCCCGCGCACCTTGCGCGCGTGCAAGGCTGCCGCGACAAACAGGCCGACGAAGAAGACGATCAAGTCCGGCGAGCCGAAGTGATGATTGAGCGTCACGCCCGTGGCCGGGCTTTTCACAATCAGCCCGGCGTTTTGCAAACCGATGAACGCGATGAACAGGCCGATGCCCACGGCGATCGCGTTCTTCATGCTTGGGCTCAGCGCGTCCAGCAATGTCTCGCGCACGCGGAAAAGTGACAGCAGTAGAAACAGCACGCCGGAGACAAACACAACGCCGAGCGCGACCTGCCACGAGTTCGTGAAGCCCGCCGCCGCCGCCGCTGGAATCGCGCCGAACACGAAGAAGAAGTTCTCCCCCATGCCCGGTGCCTGCGCGATGGGATACCGGGCATAGAGCGCCATGATCGCGCTGGCCAACGCGGCGGAGAGGCACGTCGCTGTCGTCACCGCGCCGAAGTCCATGCCCGTGGGCTTGCCGAACATCGCGCCCGACAGCACGGCCGGCTGCACGAAGATGATGTAGGCCATCGTCAGGAACGTGGTCAGCCCGGCGACGAGTTCGGTGCGGATGGAGGTCTGGTTTTCCCGGAGCCGGAAATGCTGTTCGAGGAAGTCGTTCATGGCGTGAACGTGACGAGTCTTGGGTTCGGGTGGAAGGTCGGCAAGGGGAATGTCCCGCGCCAATGGCCCAAGACGCATCACTCGACAGGAAATCACAACCGAAATAGCCTGCGCTCGCTTCGCAAGCAGTGTTGCCAAACTGGGCTGGCTACTAATTTCGGCGATATGCAACTCCTCGCGTCGAGCTATTACGACATGGCTTTCAAGGCTGAGTTGGATGCCATCTGGCCCAACCTTTCTGCCGACCTTGGCGTCATCGGGTCGCTACCTGTGCCGGCAGCAGAACAAGCTTTGGCAGCAATCCTCCGGCGCGGTTGCCAGGGCAACCACGTTCGGAACATCACCCTTGGTCGAGCTGCCGCCGCTGAGATTCCGCCTGACTGGCTGCGCGAACGCATCGAAGCAGCCGCAGACCACTCGCTAAATCTTGATGATGACCAGGAATACCGCCGACTGGCTGAACTTCTCGAAACCCTCGATGCGCAACTCGTCCTCAGATTGGTTCAGCGCGGGAATGCCAGCAGCAATCCCGAAGTCAGAGAAGCCGCCAAGGACGTAGCGGAATGGCATCCGGTTCGCCGCGCCTAATCAAAGCCCCTAACCTTCGCTGCCCGTGCTAGGCCCTGCAGAAACCTTTGGCATGTCGCGTTGACGTGCAGCCGATCCTCTCGGCAGAGTCTCGGCCACATTGACCATGCAAACCACCGCGAACCCCGGCATCCGCTATGCCCACACCAACCTCATCGCCAACGACTGGAAGCGGCTGGCGGATTTTTACGCGCAGGTCTTCGCCTGCGAGCCGGTGAGTTCGGAGCGCGATCATCACGGGCCGCAGACCGACGCGCTGACGGCCATGCCCGGCGCGCGGATTCGCGGACGGCATTTACGCCTGCCCGGTCACGGCGAGCGCGGCCCGACCATCGAGATTTTCAGCTATGAGAAGAACGAGCCGGCATTGCCGACCTCGCTGAACCGCCCTGGCTTCGCGCATCTCGCCTTTGAAGTGCCCGACGTGGCTGCCAAGCGGGCTGAAATCCTGACTTGGGGCGGCAAGGATGTCGGCCAGCTCGTCACCTTGGACATCCCCGCCGCCGGCCGGCTCACGCTCATCTACATGGCGGACCCGGAGGGCAACATCATTGAGCTACAGAAGTGGCACTGACGGTGGACAATTGGCTTGCGGCATCTGCGTGCCTGCCCAGCTTCTCCGGCACAGGCACGCGCTCCTTGTCCCGGTCCAACCACCAGTCGCGACCTTAGAAGCCGGCGACAAGGGCACCGACGAGCAGCAAGAAGCCCCCGTTCAGAATCCAAAGCGAGGTCAGTGTCATCGCGGCTTCTTCCCCTGGTCGGCGTCTGCCTTCCGTATCCGGTCCAGTTCCGCCGCGACGATGGGCTGGGCGCGGGTCCATGCCTCGCCGCCCTCGGCTTCCAACCGCTCGAATTCCTTGTGTTGGAAAATGGGTGATTCAACTTGTGCGCCGTCCTTCAAGCCGCCGGCCATCGCTGCAACCAGCCGGTTCATCTTGTCCACTTCACGCCGCAGGGTCGCGACGGAGCGGCGCGGCCAGTAGCCGCCCTCGTCGGTAATCTTCACGCGGAAGCCCAGCGGACGCAGCGCCGCCAGCAACTCCACTGCCCCGCGATGGCACCGAAGGAAATGCTCCGCGCCGTGCAAGCTCGCGTATTGCGTCTTGCTGGAGCTTGGCAGCCGCCAGCCGCGCCCCTTGTCCGCGGGCAGTTCGCGCCCGCCGTGGCGCACCGTGGCGGGGTAGCGGCACAGGCCCAGCCAGAGCGGTTCGCAGTCCGCGCCCACGTCCACCCGGAAAATCCAGCCGGCCAGCGGGAGAATCTCCGCGCCGGTGGACGTGTTTGGTTCGCCGGGAACCGGCAAAATGAGCCAGTCACACGCAACCAGTTTCAACAAGCCGCGTGCGTCGCTCACCGGGCCGACGCGGTCCACCAAGCCCTCGCGCGCGAACCGGCGCGCGACACGGTGCGCGGCGAGCATCAGCCGCTTGGCCGCCGCCGCGCTGGTGGCAGCGGGCGCAGCGAGCTGGAAGTGAACCGTCAGGCTCATAGGTTCCCCGACGTGTCTGACCGCGTTCGATCTACGGAAGGAACAAATCGGCGGACACGCTGAAATGCTTCGCCAGTATGCGGACGTGGGCGAGCGTCAACTGGCGCTCGCCACGCAGGATCATCGCCCCCAGCGTCCGGTGGACGCCAAGCAGACGCGCCAAGTCCGCCGCGCTCAGGTTGTGCGCGTCCAGGAGATGTTGCAGCGCCTCCAAGCCGGTTACTGCGGGCGTGTCCAGACGCTCCTTTTCGTAACCCTCAATCAGGCGGCAAAGCAGGTCGAAATAATCCTCCTGGTCCGCCGTCAGCTTGTGTCCGGCCATCGCGTCGGTGATTTCCGTCACGTTGTCGTAATCCACCTTGTCGTGGATCGGACGCGGCGTGAGCACCCGGCAAAGCCCCGCGTAGTCCTTGGGCAGCCGGCCAAATTCGACGGTGGTTTTCGTCGCTTTCATAAGGTCTCTTTCCAGCGGTCTTTGCTGTATTCGGCGTGCGTCATGAAGCGCAAGGTGTAAACGATCCGGCGGTTGAAATGCACCGCCGCAATCAGCCGGTAGTCGTTTCGGCGGAGGTTGAACACCAGCACCGTCCGTCCACTGCGGACTTTGACCGCGTCCGTGTCCGGGTAACTGCGCCGCACATCCACCCAGTTGCGCCACGCCGCCGTTTTGACGGTCTTGCGCCAAACTTCCAAGTGGCGGGCCGCTGGCGGATGCCCCCACCCGGCTGCCGCCAGGAAGGTTTCTTTGATGATCCGCACGGATACATTTTGTCTTCGCGCACCGGAGGTGTCAAACACGGACGCAAAGCGGGCTCGTGTGAACTCACACAGCTCTAAATCATTTCCTCCGCGTGCTTGGCGCGCGAGGTCTTGGGCGGCTTCACCTTCGCGGCCTTCGCTTCTTCGGCGGCGCGCTCCAGGTTGAGGGCGAGGAGGCGCTCCAGGATTTGTTCGTCGCTCAGGTCGGTGGGGAAGCCGTAGGCGGCGGCGACGGCGGCATCCAATTTCTTGTGCGCGAAGTCGAGCCACGCGGGGCGCTCGTTGTAGAGGTTGGTGAGGGTGCGCTGTTTGAGCTTGGCGGCGCTGTCGGCGTCGCGGGGTTCAAGGCGCGGGTAGCGCACGGTGCCGATGCCGGTTTTCGCGTTCACGGTGGCGGGGTCAACGTAGCGCGCCCACGGGCCGGCGGCGGAGCCGGGGAAGGTGAGCGTGCGCGTCTCCGTCCATTCGGGCGGGTTGAGCCACCGCTCGCGCAGCTCGTTCAACGCCCGCGCGGCGGCGGCGATGGCGGCGCGGTGCTGGGTAGGAGTCGGGGTGACGAGACTCTCACTGGCATCGGGCGGAGAAGTTAGAGACTCCTCACGTCGTCTCCTACCCGTCTGATAGGGCGGCGGCTCCTCGCGCAGGACGATGTGCGCGTAGTGTTTCGCGGCGTCCATCTCGGCCTGCTCCCGGTTGGGCTGGGGCAGGGGCGGCACGTTGGAAGGCGGCGCGGGAACCGAATCATCGCGGAACGGAAGCGGGAAGGTTTCAAAGCAGGTCGTGGGAGTGTAACGGAAACCGGATTCCTTTTCGCGCAACTGCGTCCCTTGGGCGAGCGCCCACACTTCATGGACCCGAGATTGGAGAACGCCCATGAAGCAGTCGTCGGCCCGTGCGAAAACGATGAGTTGATGATCGGGCAAGACCGGATGCTCCAGCCACCGGAAGACCCGATGTTTCGCGGTGGTCGGCGTGATGAGGAAGCGCTCCAACGGGGCGATCCGCTGTCGCATTTCGGGCCGCATTCGTTGCGGACGCCACCAATTTTCGCGCAACCACTTGTCACGATTCGCAACGCGGTGGGGTTGAACGCGGGCAACGATGATGGCGTGCGGCTTTCGGTAGGCTTCCGTTGCCGCCAGACTTAGGTCCGCTGTGTCGATAATCCAACGGTGAGCAGGCCGCTGTAGCAACTCCTCGCTGTTCCTCACCGGCCTCACGAGGTTGCTGTTGGGCACCCCCTTTTGATTGCCTGTTGTGGTCAGCAGGTTGAGCGCTTCGATTTCGTCAATGTCGAAGTCGCCGCCCTTGCAGCTTCCCAAAAAGGAAACGCTCTGGTTGCTCGCGAGCGCCCGAGCCTTTGTAATGTCGGCGGCGGTCGAAAGGTTGGCGTTGATGTCGGGCACGAGCTTCCCGTCGAGCAGCCGTTTGGCTTCCCCGCCGTTATCAAAGCCCACCATGCTCACATGGACATTCGCGCCGGCCAGTATCCAGTTGCGATCACTGGTGGCGAAAAAGATGTTGCCACTGTCCTTGATCCGCTTGAGCACCTCGCGGTTCGCTCCGCCGCGAATCCCCTGGGTGGCGAGCAGACCGGCCCGCCCGCATCTGCCTTCAGCAATCAGTTCGCGCGCCTTCTCGAACCAGTAGCAGCACAGGTCGGACTGCGCGGGAATACGTTCAGCGAACAGCCGGCGCAATTCGCGGACATATTCGTCTCCGAGTTCACGCCGCATGAGCTTGTCGCCGAGGAAGGGAGGATTACCGACCAGCACGTCGCACTTCGGCCAGGACTGTTCGTGGTAAGCCTTCAACTGAAACGGACTCTCGAACTGGTGCTCCTGCTCTTGGGCTTCCCTCAACGACTTGGCCGGCTTGCGATACGTGATTCGCACCAATGCGTCCTCGTTCTCGAAGCCGTCGAGATTCTGCAAGACCGGCGAGCGGTCGTTGTCGAAGCCGTTGTCGCGCCGCCATTGCAGGAAGCCGATTTGCACGGAGACCTGGGCCAGCTCGAAAGCGTAGGGATTGATTTCGAGGGCGCGGAGCTGTTGCACGCTGACTTCCGGCTCGAAACGGAAGCCGAGTTGCGCGGCGAACGTGATGACTTCCTTTTCCAAGTCGAGAAGCATCTGGAGTGAGACGTAAAGGAAGTTGCCGCTGCCGCAGGCGGGGTCGAGGACCGTGATGGTGCGCAGCTTCTTGAGGAAGGCGGCGAGCTGCTCGCGCTGCGTGGCGCTGCCCCGGCCCTTTTTGTAGGCGGCGGCGAGTTGGCCTTTGAGCGCGGCCCACTCGCGGCGGAGCGGGGCCATGAGGACGGGTTCCACCAGGTCGCGGATGTCCGGCTCGCCGGTGTAGTGCGCGCCAAGCTGCGAACGCTGCTTTTCATCGAGGGCGCGCTGAAAGAGCGTGCCCATGATGCTCGGCTGAATGAATTGCCAGTCCGCCTCGCCCGCGTCGGCGAGCTTTTTCAATTCGTCGGCGGTGAGTTCAAAGACGCTGGATTCCTCGAACAGATGGCCGTTGAAGTGGCGGATTTTGTCTTTGCCGAAGTGCCCGCCCTTCGCCATGACGGCAAAGAGGTTTTCCAGCGTGCGGGCAAAGTGCGGCAGGTCATCAATCCCGGTCTTGAGGAGGTCGCTGAACAGGTTCCTGGGCAGCAGGCCGGTGTCCTCCGCAAAGAAGCAGAAGACGATGCGATTCAGGAACCGGGCGATGCGGAGGTTTTTGCGCTGCGCGAAGTTCAGCTCCGCGCGGGTTCTGGCGTCGGCCAGTTCCTCCGCCTCGCGCTGCTGCAGGGATCTGGCGACTTCGGCAATGGTTTTGGCCAGGTCTTCGGTGACTTGCGCCGTGGTGCGCTGGGGCCGGAGATAGTTCGGGTCGGTGAAAACGTCGCGCAGCAGTTTGAGGACTTTGGGATCGTCTAGCTGCGAGTTTCTGAACTCGTGGACCGCCGGAACCGTGCCGTTGAAATTCGTGCGGACGATGTAGCGGTCGAAATCGCAGACGACCATGAGCGGCGGGTTGAGGAGCGATTCACGGTAGAGCTTGAGCTGGTCGTAAGCCTTGTCGAGGTCCTTGTGCCGGCCCTTGTATTCCCAGCCGAAGCAGTCCTTCCGCCACACGTCGGCAAAGCCCTGCTTCGGCGTTTCGCCCTCCGCCAGCGCGAGCAGGCCGGGGTCTTTGATGACGCCCTTCTGGTAGCAGAAGAAATCCTCGCCCGAGGGATCGGCCTCCAGCGGCGTCGGCAGGCCGAGCATCCGGCAGAGGTCGTCAAAGTGCGACTGGTAGGCGGCGGATTCCTTCGCGCTCACCTTCGCCCATTTCGTTTTGAACTCTGCGGGAGTCATCCGGCGTTCCTTCGGCGTGGCCTTGGGTCGCGCCAATTAAAGGCCGGGGCCGGGCGGGAGACAAGGGGAAGGTTTGCCGCCGTGCGAAAACCGGAAACGGCGCGCGCCCGTGCGCGGCACGCTCACTTGCGCCACGCTTTGAGCAGCTTCTTCGGATGAACCACCCGGACTTCGGCAACGTCCCGTTCGCGGCAGACGGCGCAAAGGTCGTCTTCCTCGATGTCGTTCAAGTGCCGGTCAGACGAAACCAACACGGGAATTCCGGCCAGCGCGGTTTCCGCGACAATCAAACCGTCATTCAATTCCTCGGCGGGGAGCAATTTCAATTCATGCAGGCGCTTGGCGAATTGCTCGGTGATGCCGTGACCGACGGCAACGAGGTCGAAAGGGGTGATTTCCCAAGCGCGGAGGTTTTGCAGCGCGGCGATGGCAAGCTGCTTTTCCTCGCCGGCTTTGAAAAGCGCCGCGTAGGTCAGTTCTTGAACCACGGTCGGGGGCGCATGAAGGGAAAAACCCTTTTCCTTGGCTACTTCCAGAAAGGTCAGGGCGAAATCCTTTTTCGCCGCGAGATCGAATGGCAGGTTGCTATCTACGGCCAACGGTTTCTTTTGCGCCATTGCCGCCATAGATCAACTGCATCCCCTTTTTGAAAAGCTCCTCCCGCTGCGATTCCGTGAGGTTGTTCGCATCGCTCCGCACGCGCGCGGCGACCTGGCTGCCCTTGCTTTCCGCCGGGTAGTCAAAATTCCGCTGGGTGCGTGTTTGAGTGGCCTTTTTCACTGGCGGTTTCTTTTAATGAACGCGTTTGCCGGTGTCGAGCTAATTGCCGGCCGACAGGGTGAGCCTACACCGAAAGCGGCTTTCTGCACAGGGCCTTTGAAATCCTCTGCGGGCTGACAATTCGGCCCGCAGCTTGACAAGACCACTGGGGGCCGGTTGAGTCGCCTGCGTGCAGTATGGTGGGCACTCTCTTCGCGAGGTCGGTCCTTGGCCAGGCACCGGGATGACATCCGCTGAAAATGACGCAGCAACCTGGTTCGCAGAGCACCTTTCCTGCACGCCAGCGGGCCTGTAGCTCAATGGTTAGAGCAGAGGACTCATAATCCTTTGGTTCTCGGTTCAAGTCCGAGCAGGCCCACCACCTCAAGCTTTCCGGCGGTGCTTCCATGCCATAAGCCAGGCCAGCAGCAAGGCCACCGAACCGCTCACGCCGAGGGGAATCAGGACCATCAAGACCTTGAGCTTCCATGCCTGCCGGACCTTCGGGTCAACGAACAGTTCGTGCAGCCAGAGGGCGAGGATGACGAGCAGCACGGTGACGATGGCGCACTGGCCGAACCAGCGGAGGCGCGTCGTCCAGCGCGCTGG
>Ga0172373_10008739_pt1 | contig 12794 bp, 11 predicted proteins | sample Lak10m_2_FD_114546 | JGI IMG/M metagenome (GOLD analysis project Ga0172373, IMG submission 114546) | Freshwater microbial communities from Kabuno Bay, South-Kivu, Congo - kab_092012_10m | ecosystem: Environmental > Aquatic > Freshwater > Lake | place: Democratic Republic of the Congo... | reverse complement strand
CCGAGCGCGCCCATGAGCACGACGGTGACGACGAACGCCGACGAGATCGGGTTCGAGTCGGAGATGCCGAGCGAGATGCCGTTGATGAGCGCGAACGCGAAGACGAGCGCGATCGCGAAGATCACGAAGCCGATCGGCACGTGCAGGATCGACGAGCCGACGATCGCGATGCCGGCGCCCCAGAACACGACCCACGCGATGAGCCGCCCGGTGCTCGTGCGCTTCCACGCCTCGCCCTCTGCGACGGGCGCCGGCGCGCCGCCCGACTTCTCACGGATGCGCTGCGCGGCCTTCCAGAAGATGATCGCGAGGTCGACGATCGCCGCGCCCATGATCATGCCGAGCGCGATCAGGAAGGTGACCTTGCGGAAGGGCTGATCGGCGCCGAGCCAGCCGATCGAGACGAAGTACGGCTTCAGGCTGCTCGCGAGCAGGCCGCCGACGATCGCGGGGATGCCGATGCGCGCGCCGACGATCATGCCGGCGCCGAGCGTCGAGGTGCTCAGCTCGATCGCGCCGAGGAAGGGGACGAAGTTCGCCGCGAGCCCGCCGCCGACGCCGAGCAGCGTGCCGCCGCCGAGCTTGCCGATCGACTGGCGCAGCAGGCGCTTGTCCGTGAGCGCGCGCAGGATGTTCGCGACCGCGAGGCCCGACGGGAAGGTGAGCTGCAGGCGATCGACGAGGATCGGCGTGTAGAGCATGCCGACGCCGACGCCGAACATGCCGATGCAGAGCAGATAGAGCACGAGCTGCCACGCGGGCGGCTGCGGGAGGCCGAGCCACACCATCGCCTGGATCAGCACGGCCATGCCGCTCATGCCGGCGACGGACGCGGCGGCCGTCTGCATGAAGTTCGCGCCGTGCTTGCCCTCGGCGCCATAGCCGTAGGTGACGCTCGTGCCGAGGATGCCGGCGAGCACCTGCCCGCCGACGAAGAAGCCGAGCGAGAAGTGCATGTACGAGGCCGTGACCCCGCCGAGCGGCCCGAGGATCAGGACGCCGATGCTCCCGAGCAGCAGGTGGTACTTCCACGAGCCGATCGCGGGGAGCCAGGATTTGCCGGCGGTTCCGTGGTCGGCGGGCTTCGAGGGAGCGGTCGCGGGGGTGGTCACGCGCCGCACGGTAACCGAGGCGGTGCGTGCCCGTCACCTCTCCGACGTCGAGGCGCGCACCTCACCGAGCGCCGTGACGAGCGCGTCGTGGAGCGGCCCGTTCGTCGCGACGACGCGGCCTGCGCGCAGGTCGAGCGGCTCGCCCGCGTAGCCCGTCGCGCGGCCGCCTGCGGCGAGGAGCAGCGCGGTGCCGCCCGCGAGATCCCAGGGCGCGAGCTTCTGCTCCCAGTAGCCGTCGTAGGTGCCGTCCGCGACGAGGCAGAGATCGAGCGAGGCCGCGCCGCAGCGCCGGATCCCCTGCGCCCGCAGCTTCAGCGCCGCGAACTCGCGCAGGTTGTTCTCTTGGCTCGTGCGGCGATCGTAGGGGAAGCCCGTCGCGAGGAGCGCGTCGTCGAGCGCGGACACGCGGCTCGTCACGCACGGCACCTCGTCGCCATCCGGGCCGCGCCGCACGGCGCCTGCGCCGACCGCGCCGAGCCACGTCGTGCCGAGCGCGGGCGCGTGCACCACGCCGACCGTGGGCGTGCCGTCGATGACGAGGCCGAGCGAGACGGCGAAGAAGAAGTGCCCGTGCGCGAAGTTCGTCGTGCCGTCGATCGGGTCGACGTACCAGGTCGGGCGCGCGTCGTGCGTGTCGCGCGCGGCGCCTTCTTCGGCGACGACGGCGTGCTCCGGAAACGCACGCGCGAGCCGCTCGCGGAGCAGCGCTTCGCTCCGCACATCGAACTCGGTGACGAGGTCGATCGCGCCCTTTTTCGTGATGCGTGGCGCGCGCCGCCAGCCTTCACGGAGCAGCGCGCCCGCCTCGAGCGCGAGGGCGCACGCGGTGTCGCGAATCGCGGCGAGCGTGCGTGGATCGGTCGTCAATGAATCACCGTTCAGTCGCGCGCGACGCCGTGAATCACGCAGGCACGGCGCCGAGCCGCGCGGCGAGCACGCGGTCGGTGAGCGCGGTGAGCAGCTTGTCGTGGATGCCGCCGAACGCGCCGTTCGACATCACGAGGATGACGTCGCCGGGGCGCGCCGCGTCCACGCACGCGCGCACGACGCCGTCGAGGTCGGTGGGGGTCGTCGCCGCGCCGCCGCGCGCGCGGATCTGCGCGGCGATCTCCGCGACGTCGAGGCGCTGCTCGGCCGCGATCTCCGCGCGACCGACGGGCGCGAGCACGGTGTGATCGGCCGCGAGGAACGCGCCCGGGTACTCGTCCTGGTGCGTCTTGCGTGAGGCGGTCGCGCTGCGCGGCTCGAAGGTCGCGACGAGGCGCGCGTCAGGGTGCTTCGCGCGGAGCGCGGCGATCGTCTCGCGCACGGCCGTCGGGTGATGCGCGAAGTCGTCGTAGACGTGCACGCCGTCCGCGGTGCCGCGCAATTCCTGGCGCCGCTTGATGCCGCCGAAGCGCGGCAGCGAGCGCGTGAGCGCCTGCACGCCGACGCCCGCGCCCTCCGTCGCGAGCGCGATCGCGGCGACGGTGTTGCGCACGTTGTGCAGGCCGGGGAGCGGCGACATCACGCGGCCGCAGGCGCTGCCGCCGAAGAAGAGATCGAAGGGCTGCGTGCCCTGCGCGGCGGGCGCGGGCGCGGCCGACCAGACCGGCACGACGTCGCCGCAGTCGTCGCCCGCGAGCGCGTAGAAGCGCACGTTGCAGCGCGCTTCTTTCGCGATGGCGCGCACCTCCGGGTCGCCCGCCCACGCGACGAGCAGGCCATCCGGCGGGATGCGCCGCACGAACTCGACGAAGGCTGCGCGGTAGGCGTCCATCGTCGGGTAGATGTCGACGTGGTCGTGCTCGATCGAGGTGAGGATCGCGGCGTGCGGCTTGTAGCGCCAGAACTTGGGCGTCTTCTCGAAGAAGGCGCTGTCGTACTCGTCGCCCTCGATCACGAAGGGCGCGCCCGCCGCGCCGAGCCGGAAGCTCTCGCCGAAGTCGCGCGGCACCCCGCCGACGAGGAAGCCCGGGTCGTTCTGCGTCTCGTGCAGCAGCCACGCGAGCAGCGTCGTCGTCGTCGTCTTGCCGTGCGTGCCCGCGACGACGAAGCCGGGCCGATCGGCGAGGAACAGCGACTCGATCGCGCCGGGCATCGAGGTGTACGGCAGCCCGCCGTCGATCGCGGCGCGCGCCTCGGGGTTGTCCTTGCGGCAGACGTTGCCGACGACGACGAGGTCCGGGCGCGGTTCGAGGTGCGCCGGGTCGAAGCCCTCGCGCGTCTCGACGCCCCACGACGCGAGCGCGGGGCCGATGGGCGGGTAGAAGGCCGTGTCCGAGCCGGTCACGCGGTGCCCCGCCTTGCGGAGCAGCCCCGCGAGCGCGCCCATCCCCGTCCCGGCGACTCCGATCAGGTGTACGTGCATCGCGAGCGAGCCTACCGAGCGCCCGATCCGCGTCCAGAAACGGGGCGATCCACGCGCGTCACGAGGGCGCATGACCGCCGTGTTTTGCCTTTATGCGTCCATGCGCATCGACGCATGGTCGCGCGCGCGACGCCGCGTGCGGGCCACAGCGCTCGCGCGTAGAACAGCGGCTCGCCGCGGCGCGTGGCCGCTCGACACGACCGCCGATGACGACGAAGACCAACGCCGCCCGCGCGCTCGATGCGCTCGGCATCGCTTACGAGGTGCGTGAGTACGAGGTCGATCCGGACGACCTCACGGCGCCCACCGTCGCGGCGAAGATCGGCCTGCCGCTCGAGCAGGTGTGGAAGACGCTCTGCGTGCGCGGTGATCGCGGGGACGTCGCGTTCGCGGTGATCGCGGGTGGCGCCGAGCTCGACCTGAAGGCGCTCGCGCGGCTCGCCGGCTGGAAGAGCGCGGAGCTCGTCGCGCTCAAGGAGGTCACGCCGCTCACGGGCTACGTGCGCGGCGGCGTGACGGCGCTCGCCGCGAAGCGCGCGTATCCCGTCTACGTCGACGAGTGGATGGCCGTGCACGACGTCGTCAGCGTGTCGGCGGGGCTGCGCGGCGTGCAGCTCCTCGTCGCGCCCGACGGCTATCTCCGCGCGACGGGCGCGAAGGTGGGCCCGATCGCGCGGAGCTGAGCGCGCGCGTCGGGGGGGCGCCACCGTGTGTTCGGTGTGATAGCGTCGCGCCCGTCACCACGACGGAAGGAGCCATCCATGCAGGGATTCGGTCAGGGGGCGCCGCAGCCGGGCGCGGTCTGGGGCGCGAGCGAGTCGACGCGGAGCACATTCCTCATGAAGACGTACGGGCTGTTGCTCGCCTCCGTCTGCGCGTTCCTCTTCCTCGAGACGGTCTGGTTCGTCACGCCGGTCGCCTCGACGCTGCTCTCGCTGATCGGCGCAGCGGGGCGCTTCGGCTGGCTCGCTGTGATGCTCGGCCTGATGGCCGTGCACTGGGGCGCGCAGACGGTCGCGGCCACGAGCCAGAGCCGACCGGTGCAGCTCGCGGCGCTCGGCGGCTTCGTGTTCGCCGAGTCGCTCGTCTTCATTCCGCTCATCGCGCTCGCCGTCGTCATGACGGCCGAGGGCGACACGTGGATCCTGCCGAAGGCGCTCTTTTTCACCGTGTCGCTCTTCGGCATCCTCACCGCGATCGTCTTCGTGTCGCGGAAGGACTTCTCGTTCCTCCGGAGCGCGCTGATCTTCGGCTCGATCGCGGCGTTGATCTTCGGGGTCGTCGCGATGTTCGCTGGCTTCAGCGTCGGCTCGCTCTTCTTCTGGGCGATGCTCGTGCTCGCGGGCGGCTACATCCTCTACGACACCTCGAACATCCTGCTCCGCTACTCGGAAGAGCACTACGTGCTCGCCGCGCTGCAGCTCTTCGCGTCGTTCACGACGCTGCTCTGGTACGTGCTGCGCCTGCTCTCGCGTCGGCGCTGAGCGCGGGCTCTGCGGGCAAGGACTTCGGCGCGGCGATGGCGGCGGCCGTGAGCGTCACGAGCGCGATCCACAGCAGGTCGGCGTTGAGCAGGTGCACGAGCTGCATCCACACGGGCGCGAGCAGCGCGAGGTTCACGAAGCCGAGCGCGATCTGCAGGCCGAGCAGGGTGAAGACGAGCGTCGAGAGGCGGCGCACCGCGAGCGTGGGCCGGAGCGCGCTCGCCGCGCTCAGCGCGATCACGAGGTAGACCGCGAGGCCCATCGCGACGATCGGGTGGAACATGCGCAGCCGCAGGAGGAAGTGGCCGTCGCGCGCGAGGTCTTGGGAGAGGCCGTGCGCGAGGCTCCGCGCGGGGAAGAGCGTGTCGGCGAGCGCGGCCTGCGCGCCGAAGGTGGCGACGACGAGCGCCGCGCCGAGCGCCGCGAACATCGCGCGACCGAGCCCGCCCGCGTCACGCAGCCGCGCGTGCGGCTGCCCGCTCGCGTGCCAGGCGAGGAGCGCCAGCCACGCGAGGAGCAGGAAGGTGTTGACGAGGTGGAGCGCCATCCAGATCGCGCGCCCGACGGACGCGTCCTCGGCGACGTACTGGAACTTCACGAGCAGCATCCCGAGCGCCGACTCGGTGACCATGAACACGACGCCGAGCCGCGCGTAGCGCCGCACGACGTGGCCGCGCGGCACCGCGAAGAGCGCCGCGACGCCGAGCGCGAGCACGAGCAGCCCGGAGAGCCCCGAGGTGACGCGGTGCACGTATTCGATGAGCGTCGCCGTGTCTTGGAACGACGGGACAATGCGGCCCTTGCAGTCGGGCCAGTGGTCGCCGCAGCCCGCGCCGCTCTTCGAGGCCCGCACGAACGCGCCCCACACGATCACCGCGACGGTGTAGGCGAGTACGCCCCACGCGCTCCACGCGTACCAACGCGGCGCGGCCATTGACGTGAGGCGCGTCGCGGGCGTGTTCTCCGAGGCAGCGAGATCGGACGCCATGGCAATGCGCCGACTCTGGGTGCGGGGTGTGCGTCTCGCAAGCGCGCGGCAGAACGGCCGCGATCGTTGACTCACGGTTCCGCCTGCCTACACTCGCCGCCGACTCAGCGGCGTGCACCTGCGCGCAAAAGGAAGTGCGATGGCCTACGAAGACAGCATGGTCGACAAGCGCGTCGTGAAGCGGAACATCGCGCGGGGCGTCGTCGACGCGAAGGAGCTCGAGAAGCTCCACGCCCAGCTCCCCGACCGCGCGGCGAACATCGACGTGCGCGATCTCGGCGACGACTACGACGACGAGGACGAGGACGAGGACGAGGGCGGCGACGAGTGAGCTGGTCCGGCGCGGCGCGCGGCGACGTGCGCCACGTCGGGCCCCCCGGGTGAAGGAGCGCGTGATGAGCGGCAGCGAAGGCAGCGCAGACGACACGCTCCCCGAGGGCGAGGGCGCGTATCCGCCGGTCGATTTCACGACGTTCGTGCTCTCGATCGGCACGTCGGCGTTTCTCCATCTCGGGGAGCCGCTGCCCGGCGCGCCCGCGCCCGCGCCCGCGGCGCTCAACCTCCCGCTCGCGCGTCACACGATCGATCTGCTCGCGATGCTCGAGCAGAAGACGCACGGGAACCTGAGCGGCGACGAGGAGCGCCTGCTCGGGCAGCTGCTCTACGACCTGCGCCGCCGCTACGTCGAGAAGGCGCAGTCGTCGTCCCCGTGAGCGCGCGTCGCGCGTTGGGCTGTTCTCCGAAGGTGCCGTCCACGGGCGGGTTGGTCAGGCGCAATACTCTTTATTTTCAAGTACTTGCGTGCTTGATGGCGGCGCTCGTGGGCCTCGCTGCCGCGCCCGCACGTGCGCTTGATGCGGCGATCGAGCGGGGCCGCGCGTTGCTCACCGCGGGCGATGTCGGCGGGGCGCTCGGTGTCGTCGCGGAGGTCGAGGCGCGTAGCGATCTCCCGGCGGGCGATCTGCTCGCGCTCCTCGCGTTGCGCGCGACCGCGGAGGCGATGTCGGAGGACGCGCTCGCGCTCGCGCGGTCGGCGCGCGCGATCATCGAGCTCGCGCCTGCGTGGCAAGCGCCCGAGGGCGCGCCCGAGGCCTTTCGCGCAGCGCTCGACGAGGCGCGCATCGCGCAGCCCGAGCCGCCCGAGCTCGACGTCGACGTGTACCCCACGGACGGTGCGCTGCGGATCGTGATCGAGTGCGACGACGACGTGGACCTCGTGCGCGGGACGCGGCTGCTGTGGCGCTCGGGCGGTGAGCGCGCGTGGCATCGCAGCGAGGCGAGCGAGGAGCGCGTCGCGGGGCTCGCCGGTACGGCGGTCGAGTACTACGTCGAGGCGCTCGGGCCGGGCGGCGTCGTCGTCGCGCGCGAGGGCAGCGCGCGTGCGCCGGTGCGCGTGAGCATCCCCGGCAGCGAGTCCGATGCGACCGGCGGGCTCGGCACGATGACCCCCACCTCGGACGATGGGAAGACCGTCTGGCTCATCGCGGGGGCCGTCACGATCGCGGCGGTGATCGGCGTCATCGCGCTCGTCGCCGCGGGGCGCAGCAGCGACCGCACCGACCTCGGCGTGCCCGTCGTGGAGTGGCCATGAGCGTGCGCGTCCTCCGCGTCGTTCTCGCGTTCTTCGCGATGTGCGCGGTGTCGTGCAGCGCGCCGACGGACGCTGCGTGGCGCATCCGCTTCGGCGGCGATGGCGGCGTGGTCGGTGAGACGGCGGTGCGCGTGCGGCTGCGCGTGCTCGTCGACTCGTGCGAGAGCACGGCGGTCGTCTACGACGCCGACATCTCGCGCACGGAGTCGGTGCCCGCGTTCGGCGAGATCGGTGAGGGCACCTTCGCCTTCGAGGCGACGGCGCGTGACACCGAGTGCCGCATCGTCGCGCGCGGCTGCGTGGTGCGTGCGCTGCCGCCCGTCGGCGGCGACATCGTCACCGTGCTCGACGCCGTGTCCCCGGCGGTGCCCGCCTGCGCGGCGAGCGCCTGCGTCGAGGGCCGCTGCACCGCGACGCGCGGCGACGCCGGCGCGCCCTGATCCGTCGCACGCCGCTCGGCGACGCGTAGCGCAAGTTCACGCGGCGTCGCGCTATCCTCGCGCCCGCATGACCGAGCTGACGCTGCAATTGGAGGCGTACACCCGCGAGGCCCGCGCACACATCGCCGCGGCGCAGGCGCTCGCCGACGAGCGCAAGCACGGCGAGGTCGAGCCGCTGCACCTCTTTTACCGGCTCGTCGAGCGTGACGCGGCGGCGCAGTCGGCCCTCGCGCGCGCGGGCGTCGATGCGGCGGATGCGCTCGTCGAGGCCGAGGCGCAGCTGCGCCGCCTGCCGCGTGCGCCGGGCGCCGTCGCCTACCTCTCGCCGCGGATGCTCGAGCTGCTCGGGCGTGCGGAGGGCGAGGCGGCGCGCGCGGGCGGGCAGCCCGTCGATGTGCCGAGCCTCTTCGTCGCGAGCGCGCAGGAGACGGTCGGCCCCGTCGCGAACGTGCTGAAAGCGCTCGGGCTCTCGGCGCCGATCCTCCGCGCGACGGTCGCGGGGCAGGCCGTCGACGACGAGTCGGCGCGCGCACGCTTCGGGCTCGGGCGGCGCACGACGACGCCCACGACCAGCGCCGCGAAGCCCGCCGGCAACGCGCTCGCGCTCTACGGGCGAGACCTCACCGCGCTCGCCGTGCAGGGCCGGCTCGACCGCACCGTGGGCCGCGACGCGGAGCTGCGGCGCATGTTGCAGGTGCTCGCGCGGCGCACCGACAACCACCCGCTCCTCGTCGGTGAGTCGGGCATCGGCAAGACGGCGATCGTGTACGCGCTCGCGCAGCGCATGGCGCGCGGCGACGTGCCCGGGATGTTGCAGGGCAAGCGCCTCGTCGCGCTCGAGCTCGGGCAGCTCGTCGCGGGCGCGAAGCTGCGCGGCGAGCTCGAGGAGCGCATGCGCGCGGTGCTCGACGCGGTGCGCGACGCCGCCGGCGAGGTGATCCTCTTCATCCCCGAGGTCGCGCAGCTCGCGAGTGAGCGCGGCGCCGCGGAGATGCTCGGCACCGCGCTCGTGCGGGGCGAGGTGCGCGTGATCGCCGTCGGCACGCCGGGCGCCGTGAAGAAGTCGCTCGAAGACGGGCCGCTCGTGCGGCGCTTCGTGCAGATCGCCGTCGCGCCGCCGACGCCGGAGGAGACGCTCGCCATCTTGCGCGGTGTGGTCTCGCGCTTCGAGCTCGCGCAGGGCGTGCGCATCTCGGACCCGGCGCTCGTCGCCGCCGCGAACTTCGCGCGGCGCTACGTGCCGGGCGTCGCGCTCCCGCGCGCGGCCATCGATCTCGTCGATGAGGCCGCCGCGCGCGTGCGCGTCGAGAACGACAGCGTGCCGGCCGATCTCGATCGCGCCGCGCGCCGCATCGAGACGGTGCGCGTGCAGCTCGTCTCACTCGAGGACGACACCGACGCCGCGAGCGCCGAGGCGCGCGAGAAGCTCACGCGCGAGCTCGCCGAGCTCGAGCCGCGCGTCGCCGAGCTGCGCGCGCGCTGGCAGGCGGATCTCGCCTCGCTCGCCGCGCTGCGGAGCGCCCGCGAAGAGCGCAACGCCGCCGAGCGCGACGAAGGTGCCGCGCGCGCAGCGGGTGAGGTGACGCGCGCCGATGCGCTGCGTTTCGGGACGCTGCCCGCGCTCGAGAAGCGCCTCGCCGAGCTCGTGAAGGCGCGCGACGAGGCGGGCGCGGGGATGGTGCGCGACGTCGTCAGCGATCAGGACGTCGCCGCCGTCGTGAGCACGTGGACCGGCGTGCAGGTCGCGAAGATGCTCGAGGGCGAAGCCGAGAAACTCCTCCACATGGAGGAGCGTTTGACGCATCGCGTCATCGGTCAGGAGGCCGCGCTGCGGGCGGTGTCGAAGGCCGTGCGCCGCGGCCGCGTGGGCCTGCGCGATCCGAAGAAACCCATCGGCTCCTTCCTCTTCCTCGGGCCGACGGGCGTCGGCAAGACGGAGGCCGCGAAGGCGCTCGCCGAGTTCCTCTTCGACGACGAGACGGCCATGACGCGCCTCGACATGAGCGAGTTCATGGAGAAGCACACCGTCGCGCGGCTGATCGGCTCGCCGCCCGGCTACGTGGACAGCGAGGAGGGCGGCTTCCTCACCGAGGCCGTGCGCCGCCGGCCGTACAGCGTCGTGCTCTTCGACGAGCTCGAGAAGGCGCACCCCGACGTCTTCAACATCCTGCTGCAGGTGCTCGACGACGGCCGCCTCACCGACTCGCGCGGCAACCTCGCGAACTTCAGCGAGACCGTGATCATCATGACGAGCAACGTCGGCGGTCACGCGATCCTCGACCACGAGGGCGACGCCGAGTCGCTCCGCGAGAAGATGCAGGAGATCCTGCGCGGGCACTTCCGCCCCGAGTTCATCAACCGCATCGACGACGTCGTGATCTTCGATCGGCTCTCGAAGGCGGATCTGCGCGGCATCGCCGACATCCAGCTGCGCGGGCTCGGGCGGCTGCTCGCCGAGCGCCGCCTCGGCCTCGCGATCAGCGACGCCGCGAAGGATCGCATCACCGAGCTCGGCTACGAGCCCGCGTTCGGCGCGCGCCCGCTCAAGCGCGTGATCCTGAAGTACGTGCAGGACCCGCTCGCCGAAGAGGTGCTGCGCGGCGGCTACGGCCCCGGCGACACCGTGTGCGTCGACGTCGGCGCAGACGGCGCGCTCGTGTTTTCGAAGAAATAGGCCTCTGTTTCTCGCGCAGGGCAGCGAGCTGCGCGTACGAACCACGCGCCAAGAGCGTGATGATCAGGGGCGCGAACGGCGTTCGGCGCGGGCCTGCTCGAGGCGCGCCTGCAGACGCGTGAGCCGCTGCTGCGCGAGCTCGACGAGGACGCGCTCGCGCGGGCGCCACACGGCGAGCAGGTTCGCCGTGAGCACGACGTTCGAGAGGCTCATGCAGAGCGGGATCGCGCGCGGCCACTTCGCTGCTGCGAAGAACGCGAGCAGGAAGCCGATGGCCGCGGGGGTGATGCGCCGCTCGAGCGTGATCGCGACGAACGACGCCGTCGCCGCCCAGAGGAAGATGAAGCCGACGCGCAGCTGATCGATGTCGAGCCGCGTCATCGTGCCGCCCGCCGCAAGCGCGAGCTGCGCGACGAAGACGAAGATGAGCGCGCTGCCCATCGCGCGGTTGAAGGCCGTGCGCATCATCGTCTCGCGCGCCCAGATCCCCGCGCCGATGAGCGCGACGAGGAAGAACACCGACCACATCACCCAAGAGCGCGTCGTGACGGGGACCCCTTCGATTTCCTGGATGAGCGGCATCCCCGACCAGCAGACGCCGAGCACGAGCGCGATGAACGAGCGCGTGCGGCGACCGACCTCCGGCGAGAAATCCTCGGCCGCGCGCGCGAGCCGCGCCTGCTCCGCGTCGTGACGGCGGCGCGCCTCGGCGACCTCCGCGACGAGCTCCGCGGGCGGGCTCTGGAGTTCGGTGAGCAGCGTCGAGGCCGCGCGTGGATCGCCCGCGCGCAGCTCGTGCTCGATGAGCCGCAGCGTGGCCTCGCGGAGGCCCGTGCGCGCGTGCTCGTTCTCCGGCCACGCGCGGAGCGCCTGCTGGAAGCCGAAGCGCACGGCGCCGTAGGCGTTGTAGAGCCGGTCGCGATCGATCGCGTCGGGCGGGCGCGTGAGCTCCTCGCGCAGCTCCTCGAGGCCCTGCGTCGCCTCGCGCGCGAGCTGCAGGGAGCCGCGGTGCTGCAGATAGCCCTGCACGGCGAGCGCGAGCGCCTCCGCGCTCTCGAAGCGCTTCGCCGGATCGCGGTGCAGCGCGCGCTGGCAGATCGAGACGAGCTCGGCGGGCGCGAGATCGGGGAACGACGGGCGCGAGCGCGCGATCGCGTTCACGAGCTCCATCAGCGACTCGCCCTCGTGCGGCGGGCGGCTGCAGAGGATCTCGTAGAGCAGGCCTCCGAGCAGGTAGACGTCGGTGTGCACGCCGAGGTTCGGCTCCGGGCCACCGAGCATCTCGGGCGCCATGTACGCGGGCGTACCGGCCATCTCGTGCGCCTCTTCCGCGAGCGGCAGGCGGCCCGTGCCGTCGTCCGCGAGCGCGACGGCGATGCCCCAGTCGAGCACGTAGACCTCGCCGAACGCGCCGATCATCACGTTCTCGGGCTTGAGATCGCGGTGCACGATCCCGCGGCTGTGCGCGAAGTGCACCGCCTGCGCGACCTGCAGGAAGATCGAGAGGTTCCACTCGAGGAGCGAGCGCCCGGCGAAGCGCGCCGCGACCGCGCGCGCATCCGCGATGAGCGCGGCCCACTCGACGCCCTCGATGCGCTTGAGCACGATGCGCGGCCCGCCCGCCTCGTCGAGCCCGAGGTCGTAGACGGGCACGACGTTCGGGTGCTCGAGCGCGCCCGTGATCCACGCCTCGCGGAGCAGCTTCAGCGTCGCACGGGCGTCGCGCGCGTCGGGCTTCAGCGACTTCACCGCGACGTCCCGGCCGAGCGCGAGCTGCGTGCCGAGACGCACCACGCCCATGCCGCCCTCACCGAGCGTGTGCGCGAGCGAGAGGCCGCTGCCCGTGCCCGGTGCGACGCGCGCGAGCACGTCCATCGCGCGCTTCTCCGCGGCGGCGGCGCCCGGCTCGACCGTCTGGCGCGGGTGCTTCGTGAGCGTGTCCGCGAGCGGCGCGAGGCGGCGCAGCGTGTCCTCGAGGGGCGGGTCTTCCTCGCTCATGCGGGGCCGAGCCTACGCGCTCGCCGTGCGCGTCGCGAGGCTTGCGTCGCGCAGCGCCGTTTGCGACCGTCCGCGTCATGACGCACGTCGCACTCCTCGGCACGGGTCTTCTCGGCACCGGCTTCGCGCAGGCTCTGCTCGCGCGAGGCGTCCCGCT
>Ga0172373_10008737_pt1 | contig 12794 bp, 10 predicted proteins | sample Lak10m_2_FD_114546 | JGI IMG/M metagenome (GOLD analysis project Ga0172373, IMG submission 114546) | Freshwater microbial communities from Kabuno Bay, South-Kivu, Congo - kab_092012_10m | ecosystem: Environmental > Aquatic > Freshwater > Lake | place: Democratic Republic of the Congo... | reverse complement strand
ATTCAATTACTAGTTTATGTAAATACCGAAAGAGTTTGTGCTAAAGAAATCGTGATGACCCCATTTCAAGTTTGTCCTGAACATAGACACGTATCGGTAAGTGGAAATCCTGGAAAAGAAGAAACTTTTCGCTGCCGTAAAGGCATCGTCTATTTATATGTTGAAGGAGAAAAAACTCCTAATCCAAAAGCTAAGCCACATGAAATTGAAAAAAATATTTACACTGTTTGGCATGAAAAAGTATTACACCCAGGCGAACAACACACGATTTATCCAGACACCAAACACTGGTTTCAAGCAGGTCCTGAAGGTGCTATCGTGACTGAATTTTCTACCAGAAGTACAGACGAATACGACTTATTCACAGACGCAAGAATTAAAAGAATTACAGAAGTCGTTGACTAATTAGTATCTACAACATTTATTAAAAGAATTAGTTGTAGTAGCGTGACTATGTGAGCCAAGATCCTTATGAATTAGCTAAACAATCTGCACAAGAGTTAACTAAGTTAACAAATGTTTCAAATCATGAAGTCCTTGTTGTATTAGGTTCAGGCTGGACCCCAGCAGCAGATGCATTAGGGAAAGCTCAATTTGAAATTTCAGTTTCAAAACTGCCAGGATTTTCTGCCCCTTCAGTTGAAGGCCATAGCGGAAAATTAAGAAGTGTAAAAATTGGTAATAAAAATGTTTTAGTCCAAATGGGCAGAACCCATTATTACGAAGGAAAAGGTGTACCTGCAGTAGTTCATGCAGTTAGAACTGCAATAAATCATGGAGTTAAAACTGTAATTTTGACTAATGCTTGCGGTGGACTTCGATTGGAATGGAAACCTGGAACCCCAATTCTCATAAAAGATCACATAAATTTAACTGGAGCAACTCCATTAATTGGAGCAAGATTCTTAGATGTTAGTGAAGTTTATTCGCAAAGATTAAGAAATATTGCTAAAGAAATTGAACCTTCATTAAATGAAGGTGTTTATGTTCAATTTCATGGACCCCAATATGAAACTCCAGCTGAAGTACAAATGTCAATAAAAATTGGTGGCGACATGGTTGGGATGTCAACAGCCCTTGAAGCAATTGCAGCAAGAGAAGCTAATGCTGAAGTTTTGGGAATTTCGTTAGTGACAAATCCTGGTGCTGGCTTAACTAAAGAAAGATTAAATCACGAAGAAGTGTTAGCTGCGGGTTTAGCTTCCGCTACAAAAATGGGTAATTTATTAAAGAAAGTAATTGAAAAAATTTAAATGTCAGATGTTATTCATTTAGCAAAATCCTGGGCAGAACATGATCCTGATGCAAACACTAAAAATATAATTTTAAAATTAATAGAAGATAACAATTTAGTTGAATTAAACAAAATATTCTCAGGCGACTTAGAGTTTGGCACTGCCGGCTTAAGAGCAGAAATTGGTCCTGGTCAATCCAGAATGAATAGAGCCGTGGTAATCAGGGCAACTTATGGATTATGCCAGTACTTATTAAAAAAATACCCTAATAAGAAACCTAAATTAATTGTGGGCAATGATGCAAGACATATGTCTGATCAATTTGCACAAGATGTATGTGGTGTTGCGGTTTCACTTGGATTAGAAGTTTTTCGCCTACCATCACAGCTTCCAACTCCTGTTTTGGCATTTGGAGTAAGACACATAAAAGCAGATGCAGGAGTGATGATTACTGCCTCACATAATCCACCACGAGATAACGGTTATAAAGTTTATGACCACCTTGGCGCTGGAATCATTCCTCCAATGGATAAGGAAATAGCAACCCTTATTAAAACCGCTCCTTTTGCTGATCAAATTATGTTAACTTCTGGGTGGACCGAAATTGATATAACTGCTGACTATCACAAAAGAGTTTCACAACTTGTTAACAACAACTTTGGTCAAATAAAAGTAACTTTTACACCAATGCATGGAGTGGGCCAAGATACTTTTGATGCTTGCATGGCAGCAGCAGGGTTTAACCCTTCAATAAATGTTGCTGAGCAAACTAAACCTGATCCTGACTTTCCAACGGTTTCATTTCCAAATCCTGAGGAACCTGGAGCAATGGATTTGTTGCTTACTCTAGCTAAAAAAATTGGTGCAGACGTAGCAATCGCCAATGATCCAGATGCTGATAGATGTGCTGTTGCAATTCCTGAAAAAGGAAACTGGAAAGTTTTAAGTGGCGACGAATTAGGTTTTCTAATTGCCTGGTGGATTTTAGAAAAATCAAAAATTCACAATGTAAAACTAACTGGACAAATGGCCACTTCCATAGTTTCTAGTTCGCTGGTGCCAAAAATGGCAAAAGCTAATGGATTAAGTGGGACCACAACTTTAACTGGGGTTAAGTGGATGGGTCATCTAGAGGAACTTATCTTTGGCTATGAAGAAGCAATTGGTTATTGCGTAGATCCAGAATTTGTCAGAGACAAAGATGGGATCTCTACAGCAATAATTCTAGTGGAATTATTTTCATATTTAGGTTCAAAAAATATGAGTCCCCTAATGGTTCTTGACTCTATCTTCGGAGAATTTGGAGTCCACTTGACTAAGCAATTAAGTTATAGATTTGCTTCTCCTTCCGAAGCAATGCGAGTTACAAAATTCATTATTTCAAATCCTCCAAAAAAAATAGGTGATTTTGAAATTAAGAAAGTTCAAGATTTAGCTGACGCAATTGAAGGGCTTCCCCCAGCCGTCGGAGTTAGCCTCCTAATGGAGGGAGGACGAATTATTATTCGACCTAGTGGTACGGAACCAAAATTGAAATGCTACATAGAAGTTGTGTCCAAACTTAAAGATATTAGTGAAAGTCGACATTTCGCACAGGAGATAATAAGTGAACTTGCGTTTGAGTTGGATAAAATAGTTAGAATCTAATTTCAAGGTTTTAATGAACTGAAAGCGCAACTTTAATTTGATAACAAAACCATAACAATTGCAGTTATCTACTACATTTGAAGATTGCCATGGCGCTCTTTTGAGCAATATGATTACATTTGTTGACAATTAGGTTTTCCTTGAACATGCTGAGTTATAAGTTCTACGAAACTCGTAAAACTTCGAGTGAGAGGTGTGTCGATGAAAATTCGTCGCATAATTCTTGCAGCGACTGCCGGTTTAACGTTTGTACTAGCAGCTTGCTCAAGTGGTGGAACAAGCACAGAAGATAGTGCTGCTCCAGCTGAAAATGCTGCATCTGAAACTGTGAAAATTGGTTTCAGTCAGGTAACAATGCAATCCCCGTTCTACGTTGAACTTCAAAAGGGTGCCGAAGCTGCCGCTGAGGCAATGGGTGCAGAACTTTTGTTTGTTGATGCAAACGGTGATGTTGAAAAACAAAACAATGATATTCAAGACTTAATCACTCAAGGTGTAAAAGTTTTGATTCTCAACCCAGTTAACCCTGAAGCTGTAGCCCCAAGTTTGGAAGCAGCAAAAGCTGCTGGCATACCTGTGATTACAGTTGATCGCCCCGTTACAAGTGGAGCTGTTGCACATATTGGGCGCGATAACAAAACCATGGGCAAGCTTGTTGGCCAAGCGCTTGCAAAAGCATTGGGAGCTGATGGTGGAAAGATCATCGAACTTCAAGGTGATGCTGGTGGAGTCGTTATGGCTGACCGTCGTGATGGTTTTGCTGATGGAATCAAAGACAATGCAAAAGCAAAAATTGTTCGAGGTCCATATGCAGAATATGTTCGCGCAAACGCTGTAACAGCAATGCAAGACTTGTTGCAATCAAACCCAGACGTTAAAGCTGTGTACGCACACAACGATGACATGGCATTGGGAGCGTTACAAGTACTTCAAGAAGCAGGACGTACAGACGTCTTGGTTTGTGGTGTTGATGGTCTTGGTGAAGCTTTGACTGCAATTGCCAACGGTGATCAATACATAGCAACCGCATTCAATGATCCACGTTATTTGGGAGACGTAACAATCCAAGTAGCAATGGCTCTTATTGACGGCAAAACTGTACCAGCATTTGTAGACGCTGGAACTCAATTAGCTGACAAATCAAACGCAGCTGGTGCAGTTAGTGATGCATTATTTGCCGAATATCGCCCAACATTAAATTTTGGGTAATTAGATTAAGACAAGAGGAATAGCGGCGAAACAAATGGAAATGGGATTCATATGTCACAAAAAATGCAAGCAGCGGTTTTACATGCCCCAGGTCAGATAAGTGTTGATTCTGTAGAGAAGCCAACAATTTCGGGCAAGGGACAAGTACTAATTTCAGTTGCTGTATGCGGAGTTTGCGGGTCAGATATTGACCGCATGCTACATAAAGGCACTTACAAAATGCCTTTAATTTGTGGACATGAATTCTCTGGTTACGTAGTTGAGGTTTCTGACGATGTAACTACTGCAAGTGTTGGAGATCTCGTAACAGTTCCGCCGCTAATCCCTTGCTTTAAATGCAATTTGTGTAAGCAAGGGCAATTCAGTTTATGTGAAGACTACGATTATTTTGGAAGCCGAAGAAATGGTGCCTACGCCGAATTAGTTGTAAGTCTCGCATCAAACGTTCTTGTTGTTCCAAAATCTTTGGATCCAAGAGCGGCAGCGATGATCGATCCTTGCGCTATTGCAATACATGCACTTAGACGTACCAGCATAAAAAAAGGAAGCAAGGTTGCAGTTATAGGCGCTGGTCCGATCGGACTTTTTGCCATTCAGTGGGCGAAGTTGTTGGGAGCTAGCGAAATTTTAGCCGTAGATTTAAGCGAAAAAAAAATGAAACAGGCAATAATTGCTGGTGCGACATTGACAGCCAGTTCAGAAAAGGATGCTCTTTTAAATTCAGAAAACGGATATGAAGTTGTGTTTGAATCTGCAGGAATTCCATCATCAATTAATTTGACTGTTTCATTAGTTGCAGCAAGAGGTGACGCGGTATTTGTTGGCATTCCCAACAAGGCCGTTGAATTTAGTAGTGAAAATTACGCTAGATTTCTAAGAAAAGAGATAAATCTTCATGGGGCATGGAATAGTTTTTCAAATCCTTGGCCGGGAGAGGAGTGGTTTGATTCAATAAAGATGCTTGCAGAAGGCAAACTTAAATGGGAATTCATGATTACACACGAACTCACACTAAATGATTTACCGGAAATGTTTCAGAAATTGGGGAAAAGAAGTGAGCACACTTCAAAAGTTCTGTTCTTCCCTAATGGAAAATAATTTATGTACAACTATTTAGGGATAGATCTAGGAACTGAAAGTGCCAGAGTCTCAATCTATGACAATTCCGGACTTGAATTAGCCACAAGTTCTGTAGCGTTAAAAACAATTTTTCCAGGTTCTGGTTTAGCTGAGCAAAATCCCCTCGAATGGTGGAAAGCGATATGCGAAGCAACACGATTTTGCATCTCTCAATTAAATGAGCCAAAAATTGTAGGAATCGGACTTGCTACAACTGCTTCCACAGTGATTGCTTGCAAAAAAGATGGGACTCCACTTCGAAATGCCATTCTTTGGATGGATACAAGGGCTTGGAAAGAATCTCAGGAAACCTCAAATGTCAATCACCCCATAATGAGATTTTCTGGAGGCTACGATGCCGCTGAATGGTTAGTCCCAAAAGCTTTATGGATTTATAGAAACGAAAAAGATGTATACCGTGATTCAGACTTTATTGTAGAAGCAATTGATTATCTGGTCTTCAAGTTAACCGGAACGTGGGTATCCTCCATAATGAACGCGACTTGTAAATCTAACTATGATTCACAAAACAAAGAATATGTTCGTGAAATTTATGACACTCTAGGTATACCCGATTTAACATCTAAGTTTCCAAAAAAAGTTGTCCAAGTTGGTGAAGCAATTTCAAATCTATCAAATCAAGCTGCCCTAGAGTTGGGAATTGCTGGACATCCAGTTGTTGCTCAAGGGGGAATCGACGCACATCTAGCGATGCTAGCTAGTGGCAAACCAATTCCTAGCCATGTTTTTATGATTGCTGGAACATCAAATGTGATGATTTCTCTCACTGAAAAAGAGCATCCAGTTCCTGGAATTTGGGGTCCATATCCCAACGCATTAATTGAAGGTTTGTGGCTATTAGAAGGCGGTCAAATATCTGCTGGATCCATTCTCAGGTGGACTGTAAACAAATTACTGGGATTGAATGATGATGCGGCAGGGAGGATGATCGATGACTGCCTGAAAATAGATCCGCGATCAAATTCGCTACTTGTTTTGGACTATTGGATGGGAAATAGATCTCCGTACCGAGATGACAATTTACGTGGTGCAATTTTGGGACTTTCTTTGAATCATGAACCGATTGATATGTATAGAGCCGCCGTGGAATCTGTTTGCTTTGGAAGTTTAAATGTTATAAATACTTTGAAAGAAAACGGAATTGATATAAATTCATTAACTTTAAGTGGCGGTATTGCTAGAAACCCATTTTGGCTACAGAGTACCGTCGACGTTTTCGGTTTTCCGATTGATTTCTCCGATGCGACAAATATGACCACCTTGGCTGGAGCGATTTGTGCAGCCAAAGCATCAAATCATTATCCTGATCTACTTTCAGCCTCAGAATCACTAAAGGTGAAAACTCAAAGATTAGAACCAAATCTAAGATATAGAGATTATTACTTTGAAAGATTTCAACAATATTTAGAGGCGACTAAAATTCTAACCCCAACTTTTCATGAACTTACCGCGAGGAAAAGTGTTGTATGACTTCAGAAGATGTTAAAGATATGATTAGAGTTTCACATTTATATTATGAAGAAATGTTAACCCAGGAAGCTATTGCGCGTCAAATGAATTTAACTAGATGGAAAATTGGAAGATTACTTAAGCAAGCTAGAGATTCAGGAATTGTCAAAATTGAAATTACTCACCAAGATTCAAGGCTGACTGATTTAGAAACCAAATTAATTTCAAAATTCAATTTAGAAAGTGCCGTAGTAATTGCTTCCAGCGGACTAAATGAAACTTCACTTCTGGATGCAATTGGTCGAGCTTCTGCTCAGCATTTGTCCACATTAACTCCGCAACCAGAGTTGGTTGGAGTTACTTGGGGTAGAACTATGAATTCACTTGCCCGACATGTAAAACAAGGGTGGTCAAAAAATACAAATATCGTTCAGTTAAATGGGGCATTAAGCATAAGTTCTGTTGAAGCTTCACAAAATGGAGCCGCCCAATTGTTAGCAAAAAAAGCTGATGGAAACTTCACATTACTTCCGGTTCCAGCAATTGTTGATTTAGAAAGTGTTCGACAAGGTTTAGAAAGAGACTCGACAATTGCGCATATTTTGTCTTTAGGTAAATCTGCCCCTGTTGCCGTTTTTAGTGTAGGGGCACTTACTCCAAATTCGGTACTAGTGGAATCTGGTTATTTAACGAAAGAGGCAGTTAAAGTGTTGCTTAAGTCTGGAGCAGTCGGGGACGTTTTAGGAAGATTCATATCTTCCCAAGGCAAAATTGTCGATAAATCTCTAAATAGTAGAACTCTAGGTTTGACTCTAGAAGAACTAAAAGAGAAACCTGTAAAAATCGCAATCTCTCACGGACGAAGCAAAATTGCAGTTACAGCCGGGGCGCTTGCCGCAGGATTAGTCTCAACTCTTATTACAGATGAAGAGATTGCTTCTCAGTTACTGGAAAGTGTCTAATGAATTCATCTTTAGTACAAATGAGAAATATTAACAAAAAATTTCAGGGAGTTTCAGCTCTAAATGATGTGAATTTAGACATCGCACCACATGAAATCATGTGCTTATTGGGAGAAAACGGCGCGGGTAAAAGTACGCTTATAAAAATTCTTTCTGGATCGATTTTACCGGACAGCGGAGAGATTTTTTTTAATAATAAACTAGTCAAGATAAAATCACCTAAAATTGCAACAGAAACAGGAATAAGTGTAGTTCATCAAGAGCTTGACTTAGTTCCCGATCTAACTGTCCAACAAAATCTATTTCTAGGTAGAACTGAATCTAAATTTGGAATAATCCGGAATAAAAAATCACGAGAGCAGTCAGTTAAAGCCATAGAGCGAGTTGGCGGAAAATTCAGTCCAGATTCAATAGTATCAAATTTAACTGTCGTGGAACGTCAGTTGACCATGATTGCGAGAGCGTTAACGATAAAAGCAAAATTACTGATTATGGATGAACCTTCGGCGACATTAACAGCAGAAGAGCTAGAACAAGTCTTTGTAGTTGCAAGAGATGTGGTGAAAACAGGTTGTTCAATCCTCTATATTTCACACCGCATGGATGAAATTTTTAAAATTGGACACAGAGCCACCGTTTTAAGAGATGGAAGGACTATTGCAACCCACGAAATTAAATCAATAACTCCAGAAATACTGATAGAAGAAATGATTGGAAAAGCAAGAGAAAATGTTCAATCCTTTAGAGACTCAAAAGATCAGTTTTCGGGAGGGTTGGTTATTAAAAAAATATCCATAAAAAATTTGCTACAAGTTGAAAACATAGAAATTCCTCGAGGAAAAATCACTGGTTTTATCGGCCTAGGTGGTTCTGGCAGATCAACTTTGCTATCAGCCATTTTCGGTTCTATTAAATCAGAGAAAGAGATATTTTTGGACGAAAAGAAATACAATCCCTTAAACCCCATTCAGGCAATTAAAAATCGAGTAGCCTTAGTACCAGAGGATAGAAAATCTCAAGGATTATTCACAGGTTTAAATCTTTGGCAAAATTTAATCATTTCCTTGCGAAGCAAAAATTTGAAATCTTTGAATCCAAAGAAATACACAAAGCCAACTGAAATTTTGAGAGCCTTAAGCGTGAAATTTAGAGATCTTTCGCAATTAGGTGGCGAATTGTCGGGGGGTAATCAACAAAAAATAGTTCTAGCAAAATGGTTAGTCAATGAGAGCGACGTACTCCTCCTAGATGAACCAACTCGAGGACTCGATGTTGGCGCTAAAGTTGATTTGTATAATGAAATTCATAAATTAGCCAACTCCGGAGCTACTATTGCTGTAACAAGCAGCGAATTGCCTGAAGTTTTAAGTAATTGTGACATAATTTATGTTTTGTATGAAGGCCAAATTAAGGCCAAATTTAATGCGCCTAATTATAATCCAGAACAAATATTAAGATACGTCATAACGGGAGGAGAGTAATATGAATTATGCGCCGTCAACTAAAGTATCTGTTATAATAGAATATTTCAAAACTTCACAAAATTTTAAAAGATTAAGACAGGTACTAATTCAATATAATTTGCTTTTAATTTTTCTCCTATTTATATGCATAGGATCTTTCGTTTCACCACAATTCTTGACGCAAGGCAACATTTCTAATTTATTGCAACAAAGTAGTTTAGTTGGGATCGCCTCAGTTGGTATGACTTTCGTTATCTTGACAGGAAATATTGATTTGTCAGTTGGATCTGTTGCTGCCTTCTCTGGAATGTCAGTAGCGATATTGATTTCCCAGGGCATGAATATCTGGCTCGCAGTGTTGGTGAGTCTCATAGCTGGAGTGATAGCCGGATCTGCGCTTGGCGGATTGAGCGCATATCTTTTGGTGCCAAGTTTCATGACCACTTTAGCTGGATTGGTTGGCATACGAGGAATTACATATTTATTGTCTGACGGAACACCAGTTAGCGGAATTCCTCAAGAACTTTCTTATTTTGGATCGGGAAGAATTGCTGGAGTCCCAATTGTGGGAATAATTTTTATCGTTGTTTCTATCGTGTGTTCACTTCTTTTAAAATACACCGTTTTTGGCGAACATGTTTACGCAACGGGAAGTAACTCAGAAGCTTCAAGACTATCTGGAGTAAACACCAAACGAGTTGTGACAATAACTTTTGCCCTATGTGGAGGATTAGCTGCTTTGTCTGGCATTTTGTTAACAGCTCGATTAACAATTGGACAACCCACAGCAAGCGATGGTTTGGAACTTGATGCTATTGCTGCCGTTGTTTTAGGTGGCACTAGTTTATTTGGTGGACGAGGCAGCATATTTGGAACAGTAATTGCTGTTTTTATGTTAGCTGTAATCAGAAATATTTTTAATCTCATTGGACTTGGAAGTTTTTATCAAATGGTTATTACCGGAGTTGTACTTATAATTGCGCTCGTAATAAACAGGCTGGTTGACAATCGAGGAGGACAATCTTGAAGTCTTTACTAAAAATAGTGCCTGAACAAATTGAGTCATTTAAGCCTACTAATAATAAAATGTTACACGACTTTCTTAATGGATTACCGGGGGTAGACAAAGTTGGTGCGGAAGAAAGAGGAGCCAAATTAAGCATACGCTCCATTAAAACAACTGCTAAAGCTGAAGGTATAGATCTTTCCATTCGCATGATTGACTTAACAACCTTGGAAGGCATGGACACTAAGGGTAAGGTTAAATCACTTTGCGCAAAAGCCAAACGACCAGATCCAGTAGATCCAAGCGTCCCAAGTGTGGCAGCAGTTTGTGTTTACAGTGATTTAGTTGGAATTGCAAAAGAAAACTTAACTGGCACAAATATTAAAGTTGCAGCTGTTGCAACAGGATTTCCTGCAGGAAGAGTTTCTTTAGCTGCAAAATTACAAGATACTGCCGATGCAGTTTCTAAAGGCGCAGATGAAATTGATATGGTTATCGATCGTGGAGCATTTCATGAGGGAAGATTCTTTGATATTTATGAACAAATTCTTACCATCAAAGAAGCATGCAAAAGTGCTCATTTAAAAGTAATTCTTGAAACTGGTGAATTAAAAACTTACGACAACATAAAAAAAGCTTCTTGGATTGCAATGCTTGCGGGTGCTGACTTTATAAAAACCTCAACTGGAAAAGTTCAACCTGCAGCAACTTTGCCTGTAACACTTGTGATGCTTCAAGCAATAAATGAATTTGAAAGGGCTACCGGAAAAATCATTGGCATGAAACCTGCAGGTGGAATTAAAACCACTAAAGATGCAATGAAATATTTAGTTTTAGTAAAAGAAACTTTGGGCGATAGATGGCTTACTCCAGATTTATTTAGATTTGGTGCTTCAAGTTTATTGAATGATCTTTTAATGCAAAGACAAAAACTAAAAACTGGTTCTTATTCTGGACCAGATTATGTGACGGTAGATTAATATGGTTTTTGAATATGCTCCTGCTCCTGAATCAACAAAAATAGTTGATTTAAAAAATAATTATCAACTATTTATCGGCGGAAAATTTGTTAAATCAATCGGTGGTAAAACTTATAAAACAATAAATCCTGCAACTGAGGAAGTTTTAGCTGAAATTATTGAAGCTAGCCAAAAAGATGTCGATTTGGCAGTTAAATCAGCAAGAAAAGCTTTTAAAACTTGGTCTAAGTTAACCGGAAGTCAAAGAGGAAAATATTTATTTCGTTTAGCAAGAATTATTCAAGAAAGATCTCGCGAATTAGCTGTTTTGGAATCTATGAACAACGGAAAACCAATTAGGGAAAGTAGAGATATTGATATTCCTTTAGTTGCAGCACATTTCTTTCACTATGCAGGTTGGGCTGACAAATTAGATCATGCTGGTTTAGGAAAAAATCCCTCCCCACTTGGTGTTGCTGGACAAATTATTCCTTGGAACTTTCCATTACTTATGCTTTCATGGAAAATTGCTCCCGCACTTGCCGCCGGAAACACAGTCGTTTTAAAACCTGCAGAAACTACTCCTCTAACTGCACTTTTATTTGCAGAAATTTGCCAACAGGCAGAACTTCCAGACGGAGTTGTAAATATTGTTACTGGCGCTGGTGAAACTGGTAAATATTTAGTTGACCATCCAGATATAGACAAAATTGCATTCACGGGCTCCACAGAAGTTGGAAGACTAATTGCTCAAAGTGTTGCAGGAACTAATAAGAAAGTAACACTTGAATTAGGTGGAAAAGCTGCCAACATAATTTTTGATGATGCTGCAATGGACCAAGCAGTTGAAGGTGTGGTCAACGGAATATTTTTTAATCAAGGACATGTTTGTTGCGCTGGTTCAAGATTATTGTTACAAGAATCAATTGCTGATAATTTCCTAGATCTGCTGTATCAACGAATGAAAACTTTAAGACTTGGAGATCCTTTAGATAAAAATACTGATATAGGAGCAATTAATTCTTCAAGTCAATTACAAAAAATTAAAGAACTAGCAGAATCTGGAACTAAAGAAGGGGCTCAAATGTGGTCTGCTCCTTGCGAAATTCCAAATAAAGGATTTTGGTTTGCACCAACTGTATTTACAAATGTTTCTTTATCTCATCGAATTGCTCGTGAAGAAATATTTGGACCAGTTTTAAGTGTGCTAACTTTTAGAACTCCTGATGAAGCAATTGAAAAAGCAAATAACACTCCATATGGTTTAAGTGCTGGAATTTGGACAGAAAAAGGTTCCCGAATTCTAGAAGTAGCTCACAGATTAAGAGCAGGTGTTATTTGGGCAAATACCTTTAATAAATTTGATCCAACAAGTCCTTTTGGTGGTTATAAAGAATCTGGTTATGGCCGAGAAGGTGGCCGTCACGGTTTAGAACCTTATTTAAAGGCAGGAAAATAATGACTAATTTAGACGTTAAAAGAACTGCCAAATTATTTATAGGTGGAGCATTTCCTAGATCTGAATCAGGTAGAACTTATGAAGTTTTCGATAAGAATAAAAACTTTATAGCAAACGTAGCTCTTGGCTCAAGAAAAGATGCCCGCGATGCAGTTGTTGCTGCACGAAGTGCTTTTAGTAAATGGTCAGAAGCAACTGCTTACAACAGAGGTCAAGTTCTTTATCGAATATCTGAAATGATGCAAGGAAGATTTGACCAATTTGT
>Ga0172373_10008736_pt1 | contig 12794 bp, 13 predicted proteins | sample Lak10m_2_FD_114546 | JGI IMG/M metagenome (GOLD analysis project Ga0172373, IMG submission 114546) | Freshwater microbial communities from Kabuno Bay, South-Kivu, Congo - kab_092012_10m | ecosystem: Environmental > Aquatic > Freshwater > Lake | place: Democratic Republic of the Congo... | reverse complement strand
CTCCCGGCTGCATTATTGATTCCTTCCACTATTTTTTTCGTTCACTGATTTTTGCAAGGCTACGCTGCGCAAAAATCTACGCGAAGCGAAAAAAAGTGGAACCTGAAATCAAAAACGCTAGGCTGGATCTTTTATATTACCCGAGCGTGGCCACGAACAAACGCGGTGCCGATTCGGGTGAATGCTTTTTTTAGGGCAGTCAGGTGGAATGGCTGACCGTTAAGAAAAAAGGAGAGAGCGTGAGCAATCGTTTGTTCTTGATTTTTTTTGCTACTTTTTTTGATCAAGCAAAAAAAGTAGAAGATTATAAGTCAAATAAAGAAAGCAGATAAAGGAATGCAGTTAATTTTTTTACTAGTAAAATCTCTATTTTTATCCACTAAAATTTTAGTATAGCCAAATTTAATGATAATGATTAAAAATTTCCCAACTTTTTTCGATGGAAGTCAACAAGGCATTTTTATTTAAGTTGAGTTCAATAGCTTTTGATTCAAAATAACTGATTACATCTTGGGTTGCAATGTTTCCGGTTAAATCATCTTTTGCCATTGGGCAACCACCAAAACCATGTATGGCAGAATCAAAGCGTTTACAGCCACTTTCAAAAGCGGCATTTATTTTTTCATTGCTATTCTCTTTACGTGAATGTAAATGCGCAATGAATTCCACATCTTTAAACTCGGGTATTAAATGCTTAAAAAGTTGCTGTATATTTTCTTTATCAGAAACACCTGTTGTATCGGCTAACGCTATTTCACTAATTCCTAACTGATGTAATTGATTTGCCCATTTAATAACAATCTCGCTGTTCCATTCATCATTATATGGATTTCCAAAAGCCATGGAAAGGTAAACGAGTAATGTTTTATTTTTTTTAGAACAAAGTGTTTGAATTTCCTCTACTCGTTTTAAAGATTCGGAAATACTTGAGTTGGTATTACGTTGCTGAAAAGTTTCGGAAATAGAAAACGGAAAACCGAGATAATGAATTTCATCATATTGAACTGCATCTTCTGCTCCGCGCGTATTTGCAATTATAGCAAGTAACTTTGATGTTGTAGAAGATAAATCTAATTGCCTTAAAACCTCGGGTGTATCCTGCATTTGAGGAATTGCTTTTGGAGAAACAAAACTTCCAAAGTCAATGGTATCAAACCCAACTTTTAGTAAAGAGTTGATGTATTGTACTTTTAATTCTGTCGGAATAAAATCCTTGATGCCTTGCATGGCATCTCTTGGGCATTCGGTTAGTTTAATCATGAGATTCTTTGCACTAATTTTTTATTTATTTTTTTCACGAGTGATGGTCCCTCGTAAATGAAACCGGTATACAATTGTATTAAACTTGCTCCAGCATCTAATTTTTCCAAAGCATCATCTGCTGAATGTATTCCCCCCACCCCAATTATTGGAAAAGCACCTTTTGATTGCTGATGCAAATAACGGATTACTTCTGTACTTCTTTTCGTTAAAGGTTTACCGCTCAAACCTCCTGCACCAATTTCTTCTATGCGTTCTTTTGAAACTGTTAAGGGTTCACGCGCAATGGTTGTGTTTGTAGCAATTACACCTGCAATTTTTGTATCATGAACAATTTCAATAATATCATCCAATTGCTCATTCGTTAAATCAGGGGCAATTTTTAAAAAAACAGGTTTAGGATTTTGTTTTGCATTGTTTAAATTCATTACTTTATTCAACAATGCAGTTAATGGCGCTTTGTCTTGTAAAGCCCTTAAATTAGGTGTGTTTGGCGAACTTACATTTACTACAAAATAATCCACTACATCAAACAACACATTAAAACAATACTCGTAATCTTTATCTGCTTCTTCGTTAGGTGTAATTTTATTTTTGCCAATATTTCCACCAATAATGATATTTTTATTTTTACGTTTTTTCAAACGTTCAACTGCATTGTCTGCCCCTTTGTTGTTGAAACCCATTCGATTTATCACTGCTTCATCCTGAGGAATTCGAAACAAACGAGGTTTATCATTTCCTGCTTGCGCTTTTGGAGTTAGTGTTCCAATTTCAATAAAACCAAAACCAAAGTTTGCCAATTCATCAACTAAAACTGCATCTTTATCAAAACCTGCAGCTAAGCCAACAGGATTAGGGAAAGTTATACCAGCAATTGTTTGTTCTAATTTTTTATTTTCAACGCTAAAAGTTCCATTCAGTATTCTATCTACAAAAGGAATTTTATTGATAAAGCGTATGCTACTAAACGAAAAATAATGAACCTTTTCAGGATCAAAACAAAATAAAATGGGCTTGATTAAAAATTTATAAAACATAGGCAAAGATAAATTTATTCAATTTTAAGATTTGTAAATTTTTCAAGAATTATAAGCATTCCAATTACTAATTTGTAATCATTAAAGAAATTGTATACATCAACTATTTTTTATTTGATTATTGAAGATAATTTTAATTTCGTTTAATGGTGGCTTCGAGTGCCTCAGCCACCGGTATTACTTACCCTTCGGGAACCTCAGCCACCAATTAACTGTATTGTTTTCTGCTGTCCTGTTTCTTGGCTCAAAAAAAAATTAGATTTCTGATTTTAGAAGAATTTACAATTTTAAGATTTACGATTTTGGTAATTTGTTTCTGGTTTTTTATTTCTAAGTTTTTAGTTTTTTAAAAAAATCCTAATTCTAATTTCTAAAACCCTAAATGACTTATGACTGGCGACTAACAACTCGCGACTAAAAGAATCCTAAATCTAATTTCTAAAACCCTAAATGACTTATGACTGGCGACTAACAACTCGCGACTAAAACAAACCTAAATCTGAATTCTAAAATCTAAAATTAAATTTTGAACTGCGTGGATTTGAAAAAAGGTGAAATTCAAATACAACTTAACACCAGAGTTTTTTCACTTTGTATTTTTTGAATTCTTTATCTTTTGAAATCAAAGTCATATTTTCTGCAATTGCTTGCGATATTATTATTCTATCAAATGGATCGCTATGATGTTGGGGTAATGAACTTAATGTATAAAGATGATCAAAAGTAATTTGAATTACTTCAATCTGATTTCTGATTGCATATTCAAAAAGCTCTTCTAGAGAAATATCAAGTACTAACTTACCAATTTGTTTTTTTATTGTTATTTCCCAAAAGCTTGCAATACTAATGTAACAAGGCTCGTTAATGTCGATAATTTTATCTTTAATTATTGAGGGTAACTGTTTATCACCGGAAACAAACCAAAGAAAGGCATGAGTATCTAATAGAAATGGCATCAAATGTATTCTTTGAATAAATCAAGTGGTTCATCAAAATCTTTTGAAAGTTTAATTTTCCCTTTTGCAAAACCAAATTCCCTGCGTTTTAATTTTTGTTTAGTTTTGTTTTTAGTTTTTAGAAATGCAACAAAATCAGCGACCTCATCTCTCAAACTTTTAGGCAAAGAATTAATTTCAATTTTTAGAGAAGTATTTGTCATAAATCAAAGATAAAAAAAGTTAATCAAAAATCAATGTGTAATGAGAAGTAAAGCGTTAAAATTTGCGATTTATTTATTTTAATTCTAGTTTTTTATTTCTTGTTTTTAGTTTTTTGAAAAAATCCTAAATCTGAATTTTAAAATCTAAAATTAAATTTTGAATCAAGATGGCTGGATAACCGAACCCTGAGGTACTCGAAGGGTAAGGTTAATTGCTGGCTTCGAGAGCCTCAGCCACCAATTAACTGTCTTTTTTTCTGCCGCCCTGTTTCTTGGCTCAAAAAAATTAGCTTTCTGATTTTAGAAGAATTTACAATTTTAAGATTTACGATTTTGGTAATTTGTTTCTAGTTTTTTTAATAATTACTGAAAAGCCACTGATTATATTTGAATCGATAAGTTTATTTTTGCTTAATGGATTTTTCATCAAAGTATATCGAACGTGCTGTTAATGAGTTTTCGCAATTACCTGGTGTAGGAAAAAAAACTGCTTTACGTTTTGTTTTACATTTATTAAAAAAGGAAACTCAGGAAGTTAATCATTTTGCTGAATCTCTTCAATTATTAAAATCAGAAATAAAATACTGCTCAACATGTTTTAATATTTCCGACAAAGCAATTTGTGATATCTGCAGTAACCCGAACAGAGATGAAAAATTAATTTGTGTTGTTCAGGATATACGCGATGTAATGGCCATTGAAAATACAGGTTTATATCGTGGGCAGTATCATGTACTCGGAGGAATTATTTCTCCTATGGATGGCGTTAGTCCATCTCAATTAACTATAGAACCATTAGTTGCTAAAATTGCTGAAAAGCAAGTTCAGGAAATCATCATGGCGCTACCTGCAACAATGGAAGGAGAAACAACTAATTTTTACATCTACAAAAAAATTGCTCAATTTCAATTAAAAGTATCTACAATTGCTAGAGGCATTGCTGTTGGTGATGAATTAGAATATGCAGACGAAGTAACGCTTGGCAGATCAATTCAGTTCAGAGTGCCTTATACTAACCATTTGGTAAAGTAAAAGTCAATTTTCCTCTGCAAGTTGATTTATGGAAGCGTAATGGTTTTAGTAAAATTGCCTATGCTTACAGTAGCTTCCTGATCGCAAGTTCCAGCACCATAATTAATTCTTCTAGTTAATTTACCTTCGGGAGTAAATTCTAAAACACCTTGTATAAATGGATGGCGATGAATCTGTGCTGAGTTTGGTGAACATGTAAAATCTCTCACTAATTGTGAAGTGATTACTGCAGAATAGTTATTTCCTTGTGCCGTTACACCATTTGCACTACCGGTAATTCCAACACGCGCTAAAGTCCAAACAATAGGTTTGTTGTTTCCTTTATACACATTGGTATCAGAAGTATTAAGCAATGTTTTGTTACGAGTGCAAATCCAGGTTAAAACAGATCCATCCGTTTTAGTAATGGAAATATTGGAATTAATTACCCAAGTTAAATTGGTAGTTTGCGGATTAAAATTGGTAGCAGTAGTGTTTTGAATGGTTTTATTAGTAATGGTAATTAAATTTCCATCAACTTTATAATTCGATGAAGTTACAGAACATTTGAAGCCTGGCATTCTGTATTTTGTCGCTCCGTTTGAGGATTGAGAATAATCAAAAATTAAAACTCCGCTTCTCACTCTTCCATCTGCACAAACGGTATTATTAAATGTTACAGTTACTTTTTTTGTTGCTGTATCAACCACAACAGAAGAAGCACAAGTATTTACAAAAAATTCATTTGTATTGTCTATGCCTAATTTGTAGGTAGATAAAACATTATTAAGATTATCTACTGCCTGATTTCCTATTATGGCAATATCATTTGCAATATTCTCTGCGTAAGTATTATCTGAAATTGAATTTACATCTGTATCTTCTTCTTTTTTATCTTTTTTACAAGATATTGTAATTACAGAAAAGGTTACTACAAGTAGTAAAAAGGTTAGCGCAATTTTTTTCATAGGTTATTTTTTTTGATTAAAGTTAGAAATAATAAATTAAAAATTATCGTAATACCTGCAAGCGATTTGCATCTAGTTTTATAAATATAAACAATAAAATGGTAAAACTCCAAAGAGATGATCCTCCATAACTAAAAAATGGAAGAGGAATTCCAATAACAGGCGCTAAGCCAATTGTCATACCTACATTAACAGAAAGGTGAAAGAATAACACAGCAGCAACTCCGTAACCATATATTCTACTGAAGGGAGATCGCTGTCGTTCGGCCATAAAGATTATTCGTAACATCAAACTAACAAGAATAATAATGACAAATGAAGTTCCTACAAATCCCCATTCTTCACCTACTGTACAAAAAATAAAATCGGTATCTTGTTCAGGTACAAAATCGTATTTTGTTTGCGTGCCTTTTAAATAACCTTTACCCCAAAAACCTCCGGAGCCAATTGCAATTTTTGATTGATTTACGTTAAAGTCAACTCCTTTTAAATCGGCCTTGCCTCTTCCTAAAAATGAATCGATTCTTATTTTCTGGTGAGGTTCCATTTTATCGTAAACAAATGAAGCACCTGTTACTAATCCGGATGCAAACAACGCAATCAATAATACTATTAAGGTATTTTTACGATTACGTTTAATAAACATAAATGAGAGCGCACTTAAAATTCCAATAATAACATACAGATAAGTATCTTCAATTAGTAGTGCCATAATAAGCAGTGTTACCGCAAAAAAACCAATCAAAATAAAATTAACTGATAATCCTTCTCGGTACAAAACAGCTACAAAGGCAATAAAAACAATTGCTAAACCGGTTTCATCCTGCAATTGTTTTATGATAAGTAAAGGTGCCATGATGATTAATCCGGCAATCATAGTGTTTTTGTAGTTTTTAATAATTGATGAAATATTCGAACGAAGATTATCAACCTTTAAATCTACATTACTTAAAAATTTGGCAAGTGCAAGATTGGTGGCAAACTTCATGAACTCTGCGGGCTGTATACCAACATCTCCAAACCTAAACCATGAACGACTTCCTTTCACTTCCCTTCCTAAAAAAGGAACCGCAATACAGGCAAGTAACAAAATAATATAAAACAGATAAGCAAATATGGTGTAAAATTCAGCGTCAATAATTAAGATAAACGTCGCCAATAAAGCAGCACCTCCAATCCAAAGCAATTGTTTACCGTACTTTTGAGAGATGTCCAAAATGTTACTGTGTTCTTCATTATAAACTGCTGCATAAATATTTAACCAGCCCATAAATACAAGTAGTATGTAAATAAGAACCGTAATTCGATCTACATTATAAAAAAGTTTATGTTCGTCCTTTCTCATTAATGTTTTGGTTTTTCCTCAGTTTTTGCTTTACCGGTTATTAAGTCTGCCTCCATCATTCTTTTCTCCATTTCTAATCGTTCTACTTTACGCTTGATGTATTTTTCAATCATCAAACTAGAAATTGGTGCAGCCCATGTACCACCAAATCCGGAATTCTCTACCACACAAGCAATAGCAATTTTAGGATTTTCTCTTGGCGCAAATGCAACAAATACAGCATGATCTTTACCGTGTGGATTCTGTGCAGTTCCGGTTTTACCACAAATTGTAATGTCTTTTATTTTAGATGCAGCTGCCGTTCCTGCATCAACAACCTTTTGCATGCCATCAATCACATTGTCATAATAAATTGGATTTTGAACAACAGTTAAATGTTTTTCACTGAATTTTTTATCAATATGTTTTCCGTCTACTGTTCCTCTTACAACATGTGGTGTATAATAAAAACCTTTGTTAGCAATGGCACAAATCACATTTGCCATTTGTATAGGAACAATGGTTAACTCTGCTTGACCAATACCTAATGACACAATGGTATTTGAACGCCAACCTCTTTCACCAAAAACCTTATTGTAATATTTTATACTGGGGACGTTGCCTGGTTTTTCGTAAGGAATGTCATACCCTAATTTTTGACCTACACCAAAACTCATTACTGCGTCTCTCCAATGCTGATAACCTTCCTTAAAAACCGGATATGCTTTTTGATCTACAATGCTTCTAAAAACATAACTGTAATACGAGTTACATGAAAACTGTATGGATGCAGCCAAATCTCCCGGTGGATGAGGATGGCATGCCGGTTTTCCTCCCATCACAGGATAACCTCTAGCGCAAGGATAAACGGTTGTTTTATCTAACACGCCATCGTTCTGTCCGATTAAAGCATCTATTAATTTAAATATAGAACCCGGAGGATACATGGCTTGCGTAGCACGATTAAATAATGGATTGTACAATGTGTCTCTATACAACTGCGAGAATGCCTTGCTTCTCTCGTGGCCAACAAGCATATTGGGATCATAAGTTGGTGAAGATACCAAAGCAAGTATTTCGCCTGTTGATGGTTCTATAGCAACAACGCTACCTTTTTTACCTGCCATTAATTTTTCACCGTATTCTTGTAAATCAGCATCTATGGTGCAGTAAATACCTGTGCCAGCTATACCTGCTGTATCGTACATGCCGTTCATGTAACGTTCTTTTTCTTGATTGTGCACATCAACTAAAACGATACGTACTCCTTTTTTACCACGCAGCAATTCTTCATAAGAACGTTCAATACCACTCACGCCAATATAATCACCTTCTTTGTAATATGGATCTTTAGCTGCTTTTTCTTTACTTACCTCGCCAATGTAACCCAAAAGATGCGGCGCTAATTTTTTAGGATAGGAACGTATGCTTCTTTTTTGAAAAAAGAAACCATGAAAGCGATACATCTTCTCTTGAAGCTTAGCATAGGTTTCGGAAGTGAGGGCTTTCTCAAAAATGGAAGATTTTCTTCTACCGTTTACGCTTTTGGCTTTTTGAATTCGTTTTAAAAAAGTTGCTTTATCAATTTCTAAAATTTTACAAAGTGCGAGTGTATCACAATTTTTTACATCAATGGGAATAACCATTAAATCATAAGACGGTTCGTTTACAACTAATTTTTTTCCGTTTCGATCAAACACATATCCTCTTGGCGGGTAATCGGTGAGGTAACGAAATGCATTTTGGTTGGCAGCATTTTTATAGGAATCATCAATATTTTGTAAATAAAATAAACGAGAAATATAAATAATGGCAACTATCACAAAAAAGGCGCCGATAAAATATTGTCGGCTGGAGAGCTGTGAATTCATGAGTTAATACCGTCCTTTCTATAAAAAAGAAACTGAAAAATGTAAACAAACAAAAGCGTGATTGCTGAACTGCTGATTACTTTTATTAAAGTTAGTCCTGTATTATCAAGCCCAAATTCTTCAAGAAAAAAGAAAAATAAGTGATGGATTAAAATCATTGGAATTGAATAATACAAAAACCAACCTGTACCCATGCTTTGAGCAGTAGGTTTCATGGTAACCTCATAACCTTCGCGAGGAGATAGAAACCGTAACATGTATTTTCGGGAAAACCCAAGTATTAAACAAGCTGCTGCGTGTATGCCCTGTGAATCATAAAAAAAATCTACAGCTAGGCCTGTAACAAATGCTAATGCCAACACCAATATCGGAGTTGTATTCATTGGTAGCATAAGTAAAAAAATAATGTAAGGCATGGCAACTAAAAAAGCACCTAAGGAAATGTTTTTAAAAATAAACACTTGTAAAAAAACAAGAATAAAAAAACGAAAAGTATTTCTAATTATTTCATTGATCATTTTACTTTATCCTCCGTTTTTATAACATTTTCCAATGAATCTTTTTCTTGTTTATAATTATCTTTAATGATGTAAACGTGATTTAATTTTTTAAAATCTGTTTTGAGTTTTACTTTGATGGTGTAAAAAGCGTCGCCTTGTTTGCGTTCAAATTTATCAACTGTACCAACAGTTATTCCTTCAGGAAAGTAATCAGAAAGTGAGCTGGTACAAATGGTATCGCCAATGCTAAGTTTAACATAAGTGGCAATATCTGTTAAATAGGCAAATCGATAATCACTTCCATCCCATGATAATGGCCCGTAAGAACCATCTTTTTTCACTTTACAAATCACCTTTTGTTCTTTATGTAAAACGGAAGTTGCCGTGCAAAAATTTCTTGAAACATCTTTCACCACACCAACAATTCCGTCACTATTAATAATTGCCTGATCTTTTTCTACGCCCTCGTTATAACCAATATTTAGAGTTAAGTAATTTTTGCTCAAATTGGTTGTACTATTAATTACTTTGGCAACTTTAAATGCATATTTTTTTCTGTATAATGTATCATTCTTTAAAAATTCCGGTACTCTTTTATCGATAATGTCATAAGATGTTTTCAATAAATTTCGCAATACAGCATTTTCGTACGCTAATCGGTCATTCTCTTCTTTCAAGCTCAAATACTCTTTAGAATTAGCAAGTGCCATATACATCCCGCTCGAAAATTTATTTGATGAGTTAATAATTGCGGTACCTTGAAAACCTCGGTTTTTATACATCAGAAAAAAACAAAAAATTTGCAACACAAAAAACACCAAAAAATAATGGTATTTATAAATTAGTTGCAGTAGGTTTTTCATTAAAAAAATGCTTATCGCTTGCAAAATTAATCTTTATACAAGGCATAAAATTCTGTGTACCTAAAAGATTTTGACATTATTGGCTGTTTTCATGTTAATAAAGTGAAAAAGCAAGTTTGATATTCAATTTTGTAATTTACTTACTTTGGTAAAGAATGAATTTTTTTACGACAATCAATTTATTGGTTCTGCCATTTTTTTTACTGATTTTTTATTCTTTAAAAAATCAATATCGAAAACTGTATTTACTTTTTGCAAGTGCTTTATTTATTTATTTTATCTCACCATTGGTTTTAGTTTGGAGTGTTTTTTTTCTCCTTATTACTTTTTATCTCGCACAATATTCCGAAAAAAAAGGTGTAACAATTTTTGGAATTTCCTTGCTAATTTTTAATGTTTTTTTCGCAAATTATTTATTAGCTAAAGATGATGCTTTGTTGTTTGATTTTCATCAAATACTTTTTAATACCGATCAATTAATTTTGACTGTAGGAGTTTCCTTTTACAGCATTCAATACATAGCTTATTTAATTGATGTACGAAAAAAACGACTAAAAGCAGAAAGTAATTTTATTTCTTTTTCACTTTACGGATTGTATTTCCCGAAGTTTGTGATGGGCCCAATAACCCGTTATCAGGAGTTTTCATCACAACTTGATTTTACCAAACAATCAATATCATTTTGGCCGGGTTTTCATTTACTATTATTGGGCGTGTTTAAGAAAATTGTTTTGGCTGATGGTCTTGCTGGCAGCGTGCACTCGGTATTTGATTATCCGGACATGAATTCAGGTTTAACTGTTTTTACAGGTGCTGTACTTTTTACTTTTCAGTTATATTTTGATTTTTCGGGCTATACGGATGTTGCTTTGGGAATTTCTAAAATGCTGGGCATAAACTTACCTCAAAATTTCAATACGCCTTTTTCGTCTGCATCTATTACTGAATTTTGGAGGCGTTGGCACATCAGCTTAATGAAGTTTTTCTCCGATTACATTTATTTTTCATTAACTTATCGTTTCCGTAAACTAAAAAAACACGCTGTTGCAATTGGTGTTTTTTTTACACTGCTTATTTCAGGTTTCTGGCACGGACTAGGCATAACTTTTTTGTTGTGGTCGCTTTGCCATATCTTGTATTTATTATTTGAGGTTTATTTCTTTAAAAATCTTACAGAAGTAAACGGAATTAAAAAAGTGATTCGATTTATGTATGTTTTATTTTTAGTATCATTCAGTAATTTATTTTTTAGAATTCCCGATACCGAAATACTCAAAATAAAATGTTCTCAGGTATTTTCATTAAGTAAATTTTGGCCAAAGCAACTAGATACCGATTTTTATGCCCCGCTTGCACAAGGATGGCATCAGCAGGAACAATTTAATTTTATAAGTGTTTTAATAATTGGTGTATTGTACCTTTTATTTGAGAATAAACTAATTAAAACTGCTGAGAAAAATGATTTTCAATTTAACTTCTCTTTTGCATTGATTATTATTTTGCTTTTGTTCGGGGCATTTAATTCGGGACAACAATTTATCTACATGCAATTTTAATCTTAATTTAGTGGCATGTTTACAGGAATCATTGAAACTACCGGCAAAATTACTCGAATAGAAAACGAATTATCGAACATTCATATTTGGTTGACTTGCAGTTTTGTTCACGAATTAAAAATCGATCAAAGTGTTGCGCACGATGGAGTGTGCCTCACAGTTGTTGAACTAAAAGATAATGAATATAGAGTAACTGCCATTCAGGAAACCCTAGATAAAACCAGTTTAAAAACCTGGAAAGTTGGAAGTTATGTAAACGTTGAACGTTGCATGCCTGCAAACGGGCGTTTTGATGGGCACATTGTACAAGGTCATGTAGATGAAACGGCTAAATGTGTTCAGGTGTTAGACCAAGAAGGTAGCTGGAAATACACCTTTCAATTGAATACTTTAAAATCAAATTTAATTGTAGAAAAAGGTAGTATTTGCATCAATGGCACCAGTTTAACTGTTGCTGAAGTTGACGAACATCATTTTTCTGTTTGTATTATTCCCTATACTTTTGAACACACAACATTTAACTACCTGAAGGCTGATTCTATTGTAAATATTGAATACGATATTATTGGTAAATACGTCGCTAAAATGTTACAACATAAATAATCATGCATCGCCCAACACTTATAACTATCATTTGCATACTTGGTTATTTATGGATTGTATTCACTTTTCCGGGTGTGTTTTCACCTGAAACAAAAAAATTAGGTGATTGGATTCCGGCAATTTACGGATTAATTATAGCAGGCACTTTTATTTCTTTTATTGGAATTTGGAACATGAAGCGATGGGGAGTGGAATGGTACATCGCATTTTTTTGTATAAAACTGATCTTTTTTGTGTTGACTGATCAGTTGGGAATATCAAGTTACGTAGGAATATTTTTTTCAGTTTCATTTATCATAACCCTCTTTTTTTATTATAAAAAAATGAGTTTGAATTTGTAAAGTTTAAATTAAGTGGCATTACTAAATTTTTAGTGGAGAAAAATAGAGATTTTACTAGTAAAAAAATTAACTGCATTCCTTTATCTGCTTACTTTATTTGACTTATAATCTTCTACTTTTTCTGTCTTGATACAGAAAAAGTAGCAAAAAGAAATCAAGAACAAACGATTGCTCACGCTCTCTCCTTTTTTCTTAACGGTCAGCCATTCCACCTGGCTGCCCTAAAAAAAGCATTCACCCGAATCGGCACCGCGTTTGTTCGTTGCCACGCTCGGGTAAAATAAAAGATCCGGCCTAG
>Ga0172373_10008732_pt1 | contig 12798 bp, 11 predicted proteins | sample Lak10m_2_FD_114546 | JGI IMG/M metagenome (GOLD analysis project Ga0172373, IMG submission 114546) | Freshwater microbial communities from Kabuno Bay, South-Kivu, Congo - kab_092012_10m | ecosystem: Environmental > Aquatic > Freshwater > Lake | place: Democratic Republic of the Congo... | reverse complement strand
AGGCTGATTTTTTGTCAGTTTTTGCGTTTTTGAAGGCGCATAGCCGGTGCTACGTAACTGAAAAAAGGTGAAAAATGGCGAAAAATAAGCCGTTTTTGACTCGGCGAGAGAATCCTGAACAAGTTCTAAACCTCCCTTCAGCTATGAAAACGTTTCTGCCCCTTCTTCTTCTCCCGGTACTGCTTCCGGGAGGCGACTCTCCGCGCACTGGCACGTTGTATGCGGGTGACACCGCCGCAGCAGCTACCTCCGCCGTATCCTTTCAGCACGGCGAACAACTGACATACAAAATTTACTATAACCTGAATTTCATCTGGGTACCGGCGGGTGAAGTCACCTTCCGCGTTCTCGACGAGGATGCTCAGTATCATTATCAGGCCAAAGGAACCACTTATGACTCGTATGAGTGGTTTTTTAAGGTAAATGACGAGTACGACTCCTGGGCTGATAAAAATACACTGCTGCCCAACTACTCGGAGCGATCGGTCAATGAGGGCAATTATCACATCTTCGAGAAAATTTCTTTCAACCAGCATGCCCGGAAGACAACCGTATGGCGAGCGCCTCATCGGGGAGCTGCAGAAACAGTCACTCAGCACACGGTTCAGCCTCCGGTGTACGACGTGCTCTCCACGCTATATTTCCTGCGTACACTGGACTTTTCCGGACAACAGCAGGGATACAGCGTACCATTCAGGGTATTTATGGATCAGGAGGAATTTCCGCTTCAGATGCGCTACATGGGTAAGGAGGCCGAAAAGAAGGTACACGGCATGGGGCGCTATAAAACCATGAAGTTTCAGCCTGAAGTAATTGCAGGAAATGTATTCAGTGAAGATGCCCGCATGACCGTCTGGGTATCTGACGACCAGAACAGGATACCTGTGCTGATAGAGTCGCCGGTCTCCGTAGGCTCTGTAAAGATGGTTTTGAAACAGTACTGGGGACTTAAGTACGATTTTATGGCAAAGGTGGACTGACAGGCTTCCTGCCGGCCCAGCCGATACAGAAGCTGAGCGCTATGTCCGGGCGGAATGACACCCCCGGATTATTCTGTTGCCACAGCCAGTTGAAATTCCGGTTATCAAAAATGGTGGCATCTGCCGGGATTTCAGCCTCCGACACACTCAGTCTGCGGCGACCAACACCGAAGTAAGTTTCCAGCAGAAAACGCTGATTGCTTCCGAGATAGTTCTGAAAACCCACACAAATCAGCCCGCTCCACAGGTTCAGACGGCGCTCAAGCAGCAGCCATTCCGAATACTGGTTTCCCTGACGGGTGACCGTACGATACTCGGCATGCCGGATTATGTGGTTTTTGACAACCAGACTCAGATAAACATCCTTCTTTTCTGCCCGCTGCAGGTAAAATTTGATGGCAGGCCGGATTTTAACACCCCTGTAATACTCGTTTTTGAACTGCGCAAGCGGCCCGGAGTTGAGTACAAGTCCACCGCCCGCCTCCAGTGCCCACCTGCGTGCAACGGGAATATCCATTCTGACATCCAGGGATGTCTGAACCGGATTCAGGAGCGGTCCCGGAACAAGCTTGAATGTGAACGGGGGTCGTTCAGGAATTACTTTTGCCAGCTGCGACCACGTCACAACCGGCAAAAGTAATAGTGTAAAAAACAGCAACTTGTGCATCTTCACTTACCAATAGCGCCTATTTTCCGTATTTGCGGAAGCTGACTCACATCAAAAATCTGAAAATCAGTTTTGGTTGAAACAATCATGCGCTGACCGTCCACAATCAAATCGTACGGGTCGGTCATGGGAACAGCCACCGGTGCCAGCTGGAGTGCTGCAGGATTGGTGATATCATAAACCACCAGCAGATCGCTTCCTTCGTCGCAAACGAAGAGGTAGTTGTCCTTGTAACCCAGACCGTTGGGAATACTCATCGGGTAGGTACCCAGCACCTTTGGACTGGATTTGTCAGAGACATCATACACAATCAGGGCGCTTTCTGCCGAAATAATCCCGCATATATTTTCAATCACCTTGATGGTTGAATAGGCATAATTGCCATTCACAGCCACCGGGTCGCAGCCACTGAAGCCCACCGTTGACAGTCGGTCAGATTTGGCCTGAACAACAGGAGCAGCCGGATTGCTGATATCAAGGATATAAAGCGCCGTTGTGGAGCCCAGAAAAAGGGTATTATCGTAAAAAGTGATGGTCTCTAGCCCCCAGTCGGTGGTCAGTTTGTGTTTGAGTACCGGATTGGCCCGGTCGGTGATATCGTAGGTCTGAACCTCATTTTGATTCAAAACGTACATATAATTTCCGTTCACTGCAAAGCGTGTAATAGATCCGGAAACACCCTGACCAGGTGAGGATTCGCTCAGGAAGTCCTTGGAGCAAGCCCCCAGTACAGCGATTGACAGTAACAAAAGCAGCAGTTTTTTCATCGCAAACTATTTAAAAAGTGGAACATCTGACATTTTCGAGGTAGGCATTTTCCCATCCAACAACAGCGCCTTTTGACTCATCCACACATTCAAAGATACCGAAGTAGTTGGGCGGATAAAGCGAGGGGGTAACCACATCCCTGACTCTGTTTGTTTCCCTGATCTGGTACAAATCGGAAATGTCAATCACCACCAGATCACGCCAGCTGTCGGCATACATAATATTGCCGGAAATGATAAAATCCGTTACAGCAGGTATTTTAAAAAACGTCAGGACACGTGAATTCAGTGTGTCGGCCAGACTGTAAACAAAAACACCTCGCTGTTCATCGAGCAGAAACAGGAGCGTATCGCGCAAAAAAATGGTACCCGACTGTTGCACTGCTCCGGGCAGTTCATTTCTGATATCCTTCAGCTCTGCCTCTGCAACATATACGGGCCTCTTCCCTTCGCCGGAAAAGAAATTGCGTTCAGGCTTTTCGCAGCCTGTCGCCCCTGCCAGCAGGAGGAGCCCGTAAAACAGAAACTTTTTCATTTCAATAGAAAGACGTCGAAAGGTAGCAAAAGGTTGGGTTAGTGACTGTACGAGCTCAAAATAATTTCCGTTCGTCAGAGGCCAGAGGGCGAGTAGCGCACTCCCAGGTAACCAATCTGCCGCATCATGGGCGCCCATATCTGCGAGCCGTTGAAATACGGACTTTCAGGTTCGTTGGCGGCAATAATGGCGTGATGCTGCTGGTATCCGGTGATATTTTCACAGCCTCCGTACACCTCCCAGTTTTCGCCGATTCTTCTGGTAATCTGCGCATTCCAGAGCGCAAACACCGGCGATTCTGCCGGGAAATGGTGAACGTAATCATGCGGCACGAAGGAATTGTCGGGCAGACGCTGTACTCCGACAATCTGAGCGTAGGTATTCAGCGTCCATTTCTTGTTCGGCGTGGTATAATCCACATTGACGAGTCCGCGCTGCCTTGCCACGAGCGGAATACGCTTGAGCTGTCCGTCGGCGAACTCGGCGCGCACGTCATTCATTTTGTAGGCCAGTTTAATATCCAGTCCTTTCACAATATTGTACTGGAAGTAGGCCAGCATACTGTTGCTGAACGACTTGCCGGGATTATTGTAAAAAGCGAAGTGAAACAGATCCCCCTGAGGCGATTGTACGGGTGCCTGTTCCATATCCACGATAATCTGGCGCACAAAATCTGTGCGATACAGATCCACGCTGAAGTTGGCCTGACGATCTGCGATTTTGAAATCCTGCGTATAGTTTACACCGTAGTTCCAGCCCTCTTCCGGCCCCAGATTATCCGCGAACTTCAGGGTGCGGTTACTGGCCAGCAGACTGATATTTTCGGCGATCAGGTTAGGCGACCGGAACCCCCTGCCGGCAGAAAGACGCACCACACTTTTCTCCGTGAAATTGTAACGGGTGCTCAATCTTGGAGTAGCCTGCCAGCCGAAGCGGCTATTATGGTCTATCCTTCCACCCAGTACCAGAACAAAGTCGGGAATTTCCATGCGAGGAGTCGGACGGCTGAAAGTACATTCAGCCATCAAACCGGCTACCGTTTCCCTTCTGCTCAGGTCGTCTTCATTCACCGATTCACGGATGTCGTCGTATTGGACAGACGGCGCTACCACAATTTTGTTGTTGGTATTGCCGATGATACCCTCCAGCAGCGTCTGCCAGTAAAAAGATTGTTGTTCAGCCTGGTATCCGTTTCTGCCGAAAAGCGAATTGGCGCGGTGCCATGAAGCGCCCACAATATTGCCGAGTTCCAGGAATCGATTTCCGAAGAGTTGTTCCTTGCCGTATTTACCCCATACCTCTACCCTGTCGTTGCGCTGGTCAATGGAAAAAATCTGCCCGGCCTGATTTTCACGAATTTGGCCGCTCTGCCTTCTGTCGGACAGCGCCTGGACGTTGATCTGGGCGCACCCCATTGGTCCGTCGTAGATAGCTCTGTACATGGCGTTGAGTTGCTGGCGGTTGGGAGAGTCCTTGAAATTATCGTGGTTCATATCCCAGTTGTTCCCGACAACACTTCCATGCAGATAAAGACCGGTTGACAGGAAATCCCCCTTTTTATTCAGATGGACATTCAGTTCCCCCCTGCCTTCCGAGGAAGTAAAAGCATTGACGAATACGGGCTTGTCTGATTGTGGCTTCACCAGATCCACGTTAACCTGTCCGGTAATGCCCGTGTTACCCGTGCGGACGCTGCTGGCGCCCTTGGCGAGCACAATACCGCTCAGCCACGTTCCTGGGATATATTCGAAGGCGAACGGTGTGGCAATGCCGGTCATTGTCGGGCGACTCTCAATCAGAAACTGGCTGTATATTCCGCGAAGGCCAAGCAGCTGAATTTCCTTTACCCCTGTGAGTGCATTGGGGTATGTGACATCAATAGCGCCGTTGGTTTGAAAACTTTCCGAGAGGTTGCAGCAGGGAGCCTTTCGGAGTTCCTTGCTGCTGATGCTTTCTATATTGCGGGTTTCTATGGTAGAAATCCGGTTATCAAAGCCCTTGCCGGCAATGGTAACTTCCTGTAACTGGGTAATGCCGGCCACCTCGATCCAGATATTGTTTTCGCCCGGCATTACCTCCACCTCGGCAGGTGTATGTCCGGCATATTGAACCACAAGAACTGCCGCATCTGGTCGGCTCTGAAGCCTGAAATGACCTTCAGCATCGGTAGTAGTACCTTTTTTGGTATCTTTCCAAAAGACAGAGGCGCCAATCAGAATTTCCTCCTTGTTGTTGGTGACCATGCCCGTCAGGTCGGCTGTTTGGGCATACAGGGGAATATTAAACAGGAAAAGAAGGCCCGGAATGAGCCAGAATATTTTTTTCATCGCTGAACAGATTTTTGAAACACAAGAATAGCTGCGCCTTCTCAATCGGCGCAACAAAGGGAGCACACCCCCATATTCCAATCCACTAACAGCGAAAAATCTGATATTTGATACAAAGTTGTCGTCCGGAAAGCGGAGGCGAATGTGAAACAGCGATTAAGGACGGGTTGCCCGGTTGTAACAAGCACCGGACGGGTAAAAGCACAGGAACAGATATAAAAAGGTCAACATCTGCTAATCCGGTGGGGAGTTCTGTTTTTTTCTCTGGAATAAACTCCGTTCTGAGCTGAATAAAACGGGTTGTTTTACTCGTACAGCCATGTGTTTTTTCCTTCTTCTCCGGCTTTGAGCAGCATGACCGGGCCTGCTTTGTGCAACAGTCTCTTTCATCGGTACCGGAGGCACAAGCGTCTTCGGCCTCGAAGATACCCACGGTTGTCTGTCCCACACAGTAACAATATATCTGCTGTACACTCACACCGACGGTGGAAGCAGACAAGGTGAGGGCCCAAAGCCAGACAATCGCTTTCAGTGACTTTTTTGTCATTTGTGGCACAAATTTACGGGCAAAATTGGATAGCCGCACTAAAAAAATTTGTCAGCATTCAGATAGTTAACTATTTGACGTAAAATATCATTTTACAGTTGAAAACCACCGGAGTAAGATCATGGCCCGATGCATCAGATACTGCTGCGGTATACACACAACACATTATTTGTCTATCTTGCCCACCAATCGTACCAATACATGAGCCAGAAAGAGAAAGAAGCACTACCACCCTACCTGAACAGGACAGAAGATGTTATCCGTTGCGAGACAGAGCACTATCTGAAAGAACACCGCCGCGCGAACGGGATAGAGGAGCCCGTCAGCAGAGACAACCTGACCGGTATCTGTATCTCGGGGGGCGGCATTCGCTCGGCTACCCTTGGTCTGGGCATGATTCAGGCATTTATCAGGGAGGGAGTGATGAAGCGTTTCGACTACATGAGTACCGTTTCCGGGGGCGGATATATTGGCTCCTGCCTGAGTTCTCTGCTGAGCAAAGAGCCGGAAGTACGCACCAAGAAAAATGCCCCGGATGAAATCAGAAATAACAATCAGCGCTTCAAGGTATCGGATTACGGGCTGGAGGAGCATAACTCGCCCTTTACCAACGAGGAATATGAGTATGAAAAGGCGGAAAAAGCCAGACTGAATGCCCGGCAGCAGTTGATGCACCTACGTCAGCACGGCGAGTATCTGGCGCCGCACAGAAGTATCAGAGACTGGGATCTGCACAGGCTGCTGGGGGCTGTTTTTGGCGGTTTGGTAACCAATGTCTCCATATTTCTGCTGGTGCTTTGTACGGTGGTGGCACTGCATCACCTGCTTTTGTCGGTGATGTCAGGTGGCAATTTTATGACAGTACTCAGGGAGCCTGCACCAATGGCAAAAAGATTGCAGACATATGAAGACTCACTGCGTATGGCAGAATTCAGGCTGGACAGCACCCGATGGGCGCCTCTGAAAAGAGAGATGCCCGTACCACGACCGGCTATTGACACAAACAGCTACTACAAACAGCTGGACAATGTACTCTCAAACAAAGAGACAAGTGAAGTGAGTATATCCGGCCAACTGAGTCTGTGGGTTAAAAACCAGCTGGAGCCGCAAGTATATCTGATCTGGATGGGAATCAGGGTAAACTGGAAACTCGCACTCTTGTTTGGACTGGCTGGCTCTTTTACAGCTTTATTCTTCCTTTGGTGGGCCCACAGCATTCCTTTCAAGGTTATAAAACAGGAACAGGATGAACAAAATATGCAGGAGGGGAATCCGGATGCCGGCAGGATATACGAGAGAAAACCGGAGCAGGACATGCTCGACCTGCTGGAAAATCCGCTAATCAGAAGTTACTTTATTACAGGACTGATGGCAGTACCATTCGCAGCGTATGTTGCCACTGCCTGTATGACGAGGATGACGCCTGATTTCAACTTTTTTGTGATGCTTGCTCTCCCGTTGTGTTTCTCGCTCGGATTGTACATCACACTGCATCCTGTGAATCTTTACTTCATCAATTCACACAATCACGAGAAAGTAAGCGGATGGCTGTATCGTTCATTCAATTCCGGAATGCAGGGCGGAGCACTGCTGATGATACTGGTTACTGTCATTTTCCCTCTTGCGATAGTATTATTGTTCGGCGAGCATGGTATCGCCCTGAAGCTGTCTTTTTCACTGCTTCCTGTGGCTGTGGCGTACTATTTCACCATCCAGTCGTTTGCTGACAGGAAGGGCATGATATCGGGTGCCATGAAGCGGCTGCAGAACCCGTTGCTGAACATGACCATATTTCTGTTTGCAGGACTGGCTTTCGCCTGGGTTTCGGTGGGAGTACTCAATCTTGAAGAATGGCTGTATCTGAAACTGCCCTGCCTGGAAAGTATATTTCCAGGTAATGAGCGGACAGCCCTGCTCTTTTTCCTGTTTCTGGGCGGTACACTGCTGTTGATATATCTGGGATTTGTGGTAAATGCTAACGACACCTCGTTACATTACTTTTACAGAGATCGTCTGTCAGAAGCCTATCTGAGAACAATCGGAAAGGTCTCTTCTACTGTTACATCATCTGCCGGAAGGAACGGCCTGCAGCGGGTAACAATGAGGAATCATGAAGATATCAGGCTTGCAGATCTGGGAGAGGGCAGCTACAAGGCTCCCTATCACCTGCTGCTGACAGCGCTGAACATGCAGGGGTCACACGATCTTTCTGCCAAGACGCTGAAAAGTGAACATTTCATTTTTTCCAGGTTTTATATCGGTTCCCGTTCAACAGGATACGCCAGCACACGGGATTATCACTACGGTTCGGCCAAGCTCAGTACCGCCATGGCTATTTCGGCAGCAGCCGTTTCCAGCGGAATGGGGCCACTCGGTTTTGCTGCTTCCAATTTTTACATGACGCTGTTTAATTTCAGGACAGGTTACTGGATAGACAATCCCAAATCATTTTTTGAACGGCGACAATTAAACGAACAACTTGCACGGGAAACAACCGGTTTCAACTGGAGGTTAAAGATCAAAAAACTATGGTCCAACTGGTGTTATCATAATCCGTTCTGGCTGTACTATATCGGCAAGGAACTGACCGGACGACTGGGTACCAACAGTCACCGGATTTATGTTTCTGATGGCGGACATACCGGCGACAATCTCGGTCTGCTGCCGCTGATTCAGCGGCAATGCTGTACTATCGTTGTAGCTGATTTTGAAGAAGATGGCGAATTTTCATTTGATTCATTCAATCAGGCCGTCAGGCTGGCCAAATCGGTTTACAACGCCGATATTTCCATTGATCTGACCAGGCTGATACCCGTTGAAGGATCGCACGGCACTTGCTACAGCCCGTCGAGCGTGGCGGTTGGCACGATTACATATAATGATGTGATTCGGACGGCCGATGGCGGCACCAGGGTCAGTATCAAAAAGGGTCAGCTGATCTACATGAAGTCATCCATCGGATCGCCGGAGGCCATGCGGGAGGTGTTCAGCGAAGAGAATACGCCCGGACAACGGGGCGCGGGCAACGCAGCTCCTGTATTTGTGCTGAATTATCACAAAAAGAACCCGCATTTCCCGCACCACAGCACGACTGATCAGTTTTTTGACGAGGTACAGTTTGAAGCATACCGGATGCTGGGAGAGCATATCGGGAAACAGGCTGCTCCAAAAATCAGATTCGAACCGCTTCGGGAGACAGCCTAGGCATATCCTGGATTTGTCGCCGGGGAGAGACCGGTTATTTTATTTTACACTGCAGCAGGTGTTGTCCTTCGATGTAGCCATCGAGGGTATCGCCGATCTGAATGGGTCCTACGCCTGCAGGCGTGCCCGTGAACACATAATCGCCCGTATGTAGCGTAAAATAGCGTGAAATATGGCAAATCAGCGTATCAAAAGAGAAGATAAGGTCTTTGGTATTTCCGTGCTGCGCCACTTCCCCGTTCTTCATAAGTTGAAAATCAATGGCTGCCGGATTTTTCAGATCGGCGAGTGGGATAAATTTGCTCAGTGGTGCTGATCGGTCAAATCCTTTGGCAATTTCCCAGGGTTGCCCCTTTGCCTTCAGCCTGTCCTGAATATCGCGGGCGGTAAAGTCTATTCCGAAGGCTACCGCATCATAGTATCGGGAGGCAAATTCGGGTTGAACCGAGCGGCCATTTTTGCAGATGCGAAGCACTATTTCCCCCTCATAGTGAATATTATTGCTGTAGTCGGGGTGATAGAACGGTCTGTTATTGATTAACAGCGCCGTAGGAGGCTTCATAAAAATGAGCGGCTCCGTTACAGGAACAGGATTGTTGAGCTCTTTGGCGTGATCAGCGTAATTTCTGCCAATGCAAAATATCTTCATTGCTCTGAAATAATTTAGAACATCAGTCCGGCCAGTGTTGCAGAAAGATAGGATGCCAGCGTGCCTGCAATCAGTGCGCGGAATCCGAGTTTGGCCAGATCGGCCCTTCTGGAGGGCTCCAGCGCCGATATACCACCGATCTGGATACCCACCGAGCCGAAGTTGGCGAATCCGCAGAGCGCAAAACTCACAATAGCGATTGTTTTGGGAGAGAGCGTTTCTGATGCGATGATATCCTTGAGCTGGAGGTAAGCCACGAATTCGTTTGCTACCAGTTTCGTACCCATCAGCGCGCCCGCCTGTGTAGCTTCAGCCCAGGGCACACCCATTGACCAGGCAAAAACAGAGAAAAGGCCGCCCAGAATAGTGTTCAGGCTGAGGGTACACGGATCCCAGCCGAAAAGAGCTTCTTTTGTAAGCCCCATATAATTCATCGTACCACCCACTTTGAGCAGCAGAAAATTAATCAGGGCAATCAGGGCGAGAAACCCGACCAGCATAGCCAGTACGTTCAGACCCACTTTCAGTCCATCGGAGCAGCCGGCAGAGATAGCATCCACAATATTCGAGTGCTCCTTGCCTACCTTCAGTTTGACAACCCCCTTGGTTTCGGATGCTTCTGTTTCAGGGTGCATGATTTTGGCAATGGCCAGTGCCCCCGGGGCAGCCATAATGCTTGCTGCAATCAGATACTCAGCTTTTACGCCGAAAAGAATGTAGGTTGCCATCACTCCGCCTGCGATACAGGCAAAACTGCCGGTCATGGAAGCCATCAGCTCTGACATTGTCATACCCCGCAGATAGGGCTTGATCATAATCTGCGCTTCCACCTGTCCGACGAAAGCACTGGAAATATTGCTGAGCGACTCGGCACCACTCACGCGCATGAAAAAGTTCATCCCCTTTGCCAGTACTTCCACCACCCGCTGTATGATACCGAGGTGGTAAAAAATATTCACCAGACAGGCTACAAATATGATGGTCGGAATAATTTTGAAGAAAAAGATGAACCCGCCGTAAAAAGCCGGATTCCCGAGACTGTCGGTGTTCCAGGGCTGCGGACCGATTTCCGGATTGGCAGCGGTTGCTGTGATTACATTGCCAAACGCAACCTGATCGGCCAGGATACCGAATACGAATTGCGCACCGTCGTCGCTGAAATTGAGCACCTTGGTGACAGCTTGCCCCAGTTTTTCGAACATCATTTTTCCCAAAGGTACCTTCAGGATAAAAACGGCAAGTATTGCCTGAAGCAGGAGCCCCATACCTACTGTGCGGTAGTTAATAGCTTTGCGGTTGTTGGACAGCAGATACGCCAGACCAAGAATAAGAACAATACCCAGGAAACCAATCATCGTTAGTTGTGTTTTTCAGGGCGAAAAGTACGCTAAGTGATCGGTTATCAAAAAAATTTCAGCAGATAACATACATTCGCAACTGAATTACGTTCAACAAAACAAAAAGTAATGACTCCATACGTTATTGGCATTTGTGGCGGCAGTGGAAGCGGCAAAACGAGCTTCGTCAGAAGACTGAGAGAGCAGTTCTCCGAATCGGAAGTTTGTATCGTATCTCAGGATGATTATTACCTGCCCAAAGACATGCAACAGCAGGATGAACAAGGCCGGCACAATTTTGACCTGCCACAATCGTTCGACAAAAAAGGATTCAAAAAAGATATTCAGGCATTGATTGGAGGCCAACCGGTACAAAAACAGGAGCATGTTTTTAACAACCCGAATGTGGAGCCCCGAATACTCACGTTCAATCCGGCACCAGTGATTATCATTGAGGGATTGTTTGTCCTGCATTTCAGGAAAATCCAGCCATTTCTGCATCTCAAGGTATTCATCAATGCGAAGGAAAACCTAAAGGTTATCCGGCGTATTGTTCGGGATCAGATTGAAAGGGGGTACCCGATTGAGGATGTGCTGTACCAGTACCAGTATCATGTTCTCCCCTCCTTTGAGCGTTATATTCAGCCTTACAAAGATGAGGCTGACATTGTCATCAATAACAACCAGCGTTTTGACAGGGGGCTGGAGGTTATTTCCGGCTTTATCCGCGACAAGCTTTCTTCCATGTAAAACCAGACTCCTTTAAAATGGTAAAATACAGTAAAATCCTGCTCCTGCTGACGACTACCCTGGCCATCACATTGTCCGGTTGGCAAACAGGTGGCCCGTCTGAAAAAATTGAATATGTAGCCACCGCGGCTGACACTTCAGTCTTTCTTGAAAAACGCAGGCTGGCAGAAACTGATGCACCCGTTGCAGAACGTTGCCTGTCTGTGGCAAAGTCATTTCTGGGTGTACCCTATGTAACAGGTGTACTCGACAGAAGCCAGGGAGAAGTTCTTACTGTCAATCTCCGGGAGCTCGACTGCTGGACGTTTATGGAAAACTGCCTGGCCATTTCTCTGGCTGACGATGAGCGCATGGAAAGTATGGCGCGTCAAATCCGTGGCATGAGATACTGGGGAGGCGTTATTGACGGATACGGTTCGAGGATACACTACTTCACAGGATGGCTTTTACAGGCTGAAAAATCAGGGTTAATGAAAGACCTGACGAAAGAACTCGGAGGTAAACCTTATGATAAAAAAGTGGGGTACATCTCTGCGCGCCCGCACAAATACCCCAAGATAAGCGATGAAGAGACGTTGCGTGATATACGGAACGCAGAAAAGAGGATAAACTCCCATCATTGGTACTACATTCCTCAACATGAAATTATCAAAATGGAGCACCTGATTCAGGATGGTGATATTATCTGTCTGACGTCTGTCAAACAGGATCTGGATGTCGCCCATCAGGGATTCGCCGTCAAGAAAGGTAATCGGGTTCACCTGCTCCATGCGTCTTCACTGGCTAAAAAAGTAATCATCAGCGGTCAGCCACTGGCTGAATATGTCCTTGCACAACCCGGCCAGTCTGGAATCATGGTGGCAAGGCTCAACTAAGAGCTTGTTCAGGATTCTCTCACCGAGTCAAAAACGTCTCATTTTTCGCCATTTTTCACCTTTTTTCAGTTACGTAGCACCGGCTATGCGCCTTCAAAAACGCAAAAACTGACAAAAAATCAGCCTGTTTTTACCAACGGCAGAGAATCCTGAACAAGCT
>Ga0172373_10008730_pt1 | contig 12802 bp, 9 predicted proteins | sample Lak10m_2_FD_114546 | JGI IMG/M metagenome (GOLD analysis project Ga0172373, IMG submission 114546) | Freshwater microbial communities from Kabuno Bay, South-Kivu, Congo - kab_092012_10m | ecosystem: Environmental > Aquatic > Freshwater > Lake | place: Democratic Republic of the Congo: South-Kivu... | reverse complement strand
TTCATTTAACAGCGTATGCCGGTTCGGATATGACTATCACCGCAAAGTTCACAGTCTCAGAACATCATCAGGGCGCACCTGGACTTGCTCACGGCGGCCTGTTGTCATGTGCATTCGATGAAGCGCTCGGTAAGTTGATGTGGTTAATACGAGAGCCTGCAGTAACTGGAAAACTCGAAACTATTTTCTTGTTACCGGTACAAGTTGGTAAGACTTTATACATCAAGGCCGAAATATTTGGACAAGATGGTAGAAAAGTTTATTGTCGCGCCGAAGGTCGAATCGACTCTGAAACTGGACCTATTGCTGTAGAAGCAGCAGCCATCTACATCACGGTTCAGCTAGAGCATTTTGTAAATAATGCCCCAGAAGGTTTTCGCGAGGCGCTCTTCGGAATTAACGGCAAGACGCCGGAGCTTGAGATAAATCCATGAAGGTTCTCATTAAACGATTAGATCCTGATTTACCTCTACCAACTTATGCCAAACCAGGAGATGCCGGCGCTGATCTTTACTCAAGAATTGATATTGAGTTATCTCCCGGCGAAAGAAAGTTAGTCCCCACAGGAATCGCAATTGCACTTCCTCCCGGCTTCGCCGCCTTTGTGCACCCTAGATCTGGTCGCGCAATTAAAGAGGGTCTGGGAATGGTAAATGCACCAGGTACGGTTGACGCTGCCTATCGCGGCGAGCTGCAAGTAATCCTTATAAATTACGACTTGAAGAGTTCGATAAGCATTAAGCGTGGCGAGCGGATTGCTCAATTGGTGGTACAGAAAGTTGAACACGCAGAGTTTATCGAGTTAGAGGAACTTCCAGGTAGTTCGAGAGGAGCAAGTGGTTTTGGCTCCACTGGTAAATCATGAGCACTCATAATGACAAGGAAAAGATTCTCTCCGCTTTCGGTGGAAAGAAAGGATTATTTGACTCTGGCATTCCTGCACTTGTATTTCTATTGGCCTTCAACATAACTAAGGAGGTATCACAATCAGCTCTGATTGCACTTTTCCTGAGTGCGATTGTGACTATCGTAAGATTAATAAATCGTGAAACGGTACAGCATGCGCTCTCTGGCGTAATCGGTGTTGCAATCTGTGCCTGGATATCAAATCGAAGTGGTAAGGCCGAAGATTTTTACCTGCCTGGTTTATGGACAAATGCCATTTACGCTTTTGCATATGCAGTATCAAATTTAGTTCGCTGGCCGGTCATCGGTTTAGTTCTTGGACCGTTGCTTGGCGAAAATTTAATGTGGCGGAAAGATCCCATTCGAAGAAATGTATATATAAAGGCAACTTGGATCTGGGTAGGGCTTTTCTTATCTCGGCTAGTTGTCCAATACCCGCTATATCTATCTGAGAATGTAAACGCACTGGGAACGGCTCGATTGGTAATGGGCTATCCATTATTTATTGTTGCCGCTTGGTTGACTTGGAACGTAATCAAAGCCGGTCCGCCTCTGAGACCGGAACTCAGGCCTTCCAATTAATTAGTTACGAAGCAGCCCTTAATCAACTCTTCGGCGCTACTTGAAGCAACAAAAATTAACTCATCGCCAGCAGTGAAAACCTCATGCTGTGACGGAATTAGCACATGGCCATCTCGAATAATCGCGGCAAGAGAAGCATCAACGGGTAGTTCAATCTCTTCTACCGACTTACCGATGCACTTAGCTGTATCGGGCAGAGTTATTTCTACAAGATTCGCTTCACCAGACTTGATTGAGAACAGTCGAACTACATCCCCAACGCTTACGGCTTCTTCTACAAGGGCGGCGATGATTCTCGGTGTTGATACTGCGACATCAACCCCCCAAGAAGAATCAAACAACCATTCGTTCTTCGGATGATTTACACGAGCTACAACTCTAGGAACTCCATATTCAGTTTTTGCCAACAGAGATGAAACTAGATTAACTTTGTCATCGCCAGTTGCCGCAACCATTACTTGGCATTGATCAAGCCCAGCTTTATCTAAGGTTGAAATTTCACAAGCGTCGGCAAGCAACCATTCAGCGCCAGGCACACTCTCCATCTTTAGCGCCTTAGGATTCTTATCAATTAGCAGTACTTGATGACCATTAGCTATCAGCTCTCGAGCAATTGCACGACCTGCATTTCCAGCCCCAGCAATCGCGATTTTCATCGTTTCTCTCCCGGAGGATTTCTCAGAGATTCATCTACATTCTTAAGATTTTCTTCAGTTACAAGTAAATGAACGACATCGCCTTCCTGTAATACGGAATGCTCATCGGGAATCAATCCTTCACCAAGGCGTGTAACAAAGGCTACTCGGGCTTTTGTTAACTTCTCTATCGAAAGAACTTGATTGCCAAACCAACCTGCATGAAGTGAGGATTCGACGAGTTGCACACGACCCGAAGCATCTTGCCATTGCGATTTTGCACCCGTTGGAAGAATTCTTCGCATTATCTGATCGGTGGTCCATAGAACTGTGGCAACGGTTGGGATGCCTAATCTCTGATAAATCTCCGCCCTACCTGGGTCATAAATTCGAGCCACGACATTCTTTACACCATAAGTTTCTCTAGCAACTCTCGCCGCCAAAATATTTGAGTTATCTCCATCGGAGACTGCTGCAAAAGCATCTGCTCGTTGGATTCCTGCTTCAATCAAAGTATCGCGATCAAAACCGATTCCAGCAACAGTCAAACCGTTGAAGTCGGCTCCTAGTCTGCGAAAAGCTTCACGATCCTGATCGATTACAGATACGGAGTGGCCAAGCGCTTGAAAATCTCTGGCTAATGTAGAACCAACGCGCCCGCATCCCATAATCACGATGTGCACAATGAGAGAATTTACACCCGCAATAGCGCAATATACGAATCCACGCAGGAATATGAAATCCAATAAGGGGTTATATGAAGATTGGTGACGAGCTGGAAGTGGAAATTGGTCCAGTTGCGCATGGCGGACACTTCGTTACAAGATTTGAAGGGCGTGTTATTTTCGTACGTCACGCGATTTCTGGAGAACGGGTAATCATTAAAATTACGGAGATTTCCAAAAGTTTTGCGCGAGCCGATTGCATCAAAGTCCTATCACCGTCTCCTGACCGAATAGCTTCGGAATGTGAATACGCGCGACCAGGTGGTTGTGGTGGTTGCGATTTTCAGCATATAACTCCAACACGACAACGCGATTTGAAGTCTTTAATAGTTAAAGAGCAGTTTCAGAGACTTGCAAATCTTGAAATTGAAGTCCAAGTTGAGGAAGTGCCTCCGGTATTTGGCTGGCGAAGCAGGATGGAATTTAATGTAAGCAATAACGGTAAAGTTGCTATGTTCCAATCAAGAAGTAATGAATTAATTGAAATTGAATCATGTAAAATAGCTGATCCAAGGATATCCATCGAACTTCTAAATTCTCAAAAACTAAGGCCGGGCTCAAAAATTGAAGTGGTAGTTGATGGGCAAGGGAATGTCCACTCTGATGTGAACAAGTCAGATCGAATACCTTACGAAGTTAATGGCCAGAAATTTGAAATATCTCTAGAGAGTTTCTGGCAGAGTCATAAATCTGCTCCTTTACTTTTGAGTGAGATTGTGACGGAACTTTCCAGTTACCGGCCCAACGACCATGTAGTTGATCTTTATGCTGGCGTTGGAATCCTTAGTTCACCCTCACTGAAAGTCATTGGCTCAGGCGGCAGATTAACTTTGGTAGAAGAATCTGAGTCGGCCATGAGTGATGCCAAGTGGAACTACGCTGCTAGAGATAATGTCGAGTTTCGATTTGGTCGAGTGGAGAAGGAGATTCAGAAACTAACGAGTTGCGACCTGGTTATTCTGGATCCTCCTCGATCTGGCGCGGGCGCAAAGGTCTTGAATGAAATTATTCGATTGGAGCCTCGAGCCATCGTCTATGTTGCCTGCGACCCAGCGGCGCTTGCCAGAGATGCGGGATTTCTAACGACTCATTGCTTTGAGATGGATACGGTTCGAGCTTTTGACTTGTTCCCCATGACACAACATATGGAATGTGTGGCGAGGTTCATCAGAAGGTAGGGCGCTAGCGTAGGAGCGTGATTTCGAAGCAAGTTAGGATGGGTGCATGAGTAAGAATTCCTTCGACGCCAGAAGGGATCTATCAGTATCTGGTAAGACATATGAGATTTTTGATATCACCAAACTCACTCAAGCCGCATCATTGCCATTCTCGCTAAAAGTTCTCCTAGAAAACCTGTTGCGGACTGAGGATGGGGCCAACATAACGGCAGCGCAGATCAAAGCTTTGGCGGAATGGAACCCAGATTCGCAACCTGATACCGAAATTCAATTCACACCTGCTCGGGTAATCATGCAAGATTTCACCGGCGTTCCATGCATAGTTGATCTAGCAACTATGCGCGAAGCAATAGTCGAATTAGGTGGCGATCCCACAAAAGTTAATCCACTAGCTCCCGCAGAATTAGTAATCGATCACTCCGTTATTGCAGATCGGTATGGAACAGCTTCAGCCTTTCAAGAGAATGTAGATATCGAGTATCAGCGAAATACCGAGCGGTATCGATTTCTTCGATGGGGGCAGACTGCTTTTGATGAATTTAAAGTAGTCCCTCCCGGTACTGGAATAGTTCACCAAGTAAATATTGAATATTTAGCTCGAGTCATCATGACCAGAGAGGTCGCCGGCCGTCTCCGCGCCTACCCAGATACCGTTGTTGGCACGGATTCGCATACAACTATGGTTAATGGTTTAGGAGTTTTGGGATGGGGCGTTGGCGGGATTGAGGCTGAAGCAGCTCTACTGGGTCAGCCTGTGTCCATGCTTATTCCTCGCGTTGTTGGTTTTAAGCTAAAGGGTTCGCTACCAGTTGGAACCACAGCGACAGATTTGGTTTTGACTATCACTGAAATGCTTCGTAAGCATGGCGTGGTAGGAAAATTTGTTGAATTCTACGGTCCAGGTGTCAGCGCATTGCCGATGGCTAATCGAGCCACTATTGGAAATATGTCTCCTGAATACGGCTCGACAGTTGCGATTTTTCCGATTGATGAAGAAACGTTGCGATATATGGAGCTAACTGGCCGTAATCGAGAACTGCTTGAGCTCGTCGAGAGCTACGCAAAGGCACAAGGTATTTGGCATGATCCCCATGCAACGCCAAGATACTCAGAGCATCTAGAGCTTGATCTTGCAAGAGTTGTCCCATCAATCGCCGGGCCAAAGAGACCTCAGGATCGCGTTCCTCTTACGGAGGCTAAGGCTTCCTTCCAGAAATCGCTTCCCGGATACCTCGGTGAGAAATCTGCAAAGGGCGAAATCCCCGTCAACGTAAATGGCAAACGGGGGAATGTTAAGCACGGCTCGGTTGTAATTGCATCAATTACTTCGTGCACAAATACATCGAATCCCAGCGTGATGATTGGCGCCGGAATACTTGCGAAAAAGGCATCGGAACGTGGACTCACCAGCAAACCTTGGGTAAAGACGACACTTGCTCCTGGATCTAAAGTCGTCACAAACTACTATGAAAAAGCAGGCTTAACTCCTTATCTTGAGAAACTTGGGTTCAATCTAGTCGGATACGGATGCGTGACCTGTATTGGAAACTCTGGACCATTACCAAGTGAAGTTAGTAAAGCGGTTAACGATAATGATCTTGCAGTTGCGGCTGTTTTATCTGGAAATAGGAATTTTGAAGGTCGAATTAGCCCAGATGTAAAGATGAACTATCTTGCTTCCCCTCCTCTAGTAGTTGCTTACGCATTAGCAGGATCTATGGATCATGATTTTGAAAGAGATCCGATAGGTAAAGATCTAAATGGAAAAGAAGTATTTCTAAAGGATATCTGGCCGACGCCGGATGAAGTTCAATCTGTAATCGACTCTGTTATTTCATCAGAGATGTTCCAAAAAGATTATGCCAGCGTTTTTGCGGGCGACCATAGGTGGACTTCGCTAGAGACTCCGAGCGGAAAAGTATTTGAATGGGATCCGAAATCAACTTATGTGAGAAGGCCGCCTTACTTTGAAGGTATGCCTAAAAATCCGCGTCCGGTTGCTGATATCCAAGGAGCTCGAGTTTTGGCGAAGTTAGGAGATTCGGTTACAACTGACCATATTTCGCCCGCTGGCTCTATTAAGGCTGATTCACCCGCAGGCAAGTATCTACTGGAGCATGGCGTTGATAAAGCCGACTTCAATTCCTACGGTTCGAGGCGAGGTAATCATGAAGTAATGATCCGAGGCACTTTCGCAAATATCCGACTTAAGAATCAATTATTAGATGGGGTGGAAGGCGGATTCACAAAGAACTTTCTTGATGAAGGAAAGCAGACAACAATTTACGAAGCCTCTATGGCGTATCAAGCCGCAAATATTCCTCTGGTCATTCTGGCCGGCAAAGAATATGGGTCTGGATCTTCACGCGATTGGGCAGCGAAAGGAACGGCGCTGCTGGGCGTTCGAGCTGTGATAGCAGAGTCATTCGAAAGAATTCATCGATCCAACTTGATTGGAATGGGAGTTTTACCGCTGCAATTTCTAGATAATCAAAATAGTGAGAGTCTTGGAATTACCGGATCGGAAACTTTCACCATATCAGGGGTTACCGAGTTGAATAATGGAAAAATCCCAGAGTATGTCAAAGTAACAGCCGGCAAAATTGAGTTCCAAGCCAAGCTTCGTATAGATACGCCGGGAGAAGCTGATTACTATCGCCACGGTGGAATCATGCAATATGTACTCAGATCACTCGTTGGCTGATGATTAGTTAAGATAAATATTATGCGATACCTTTCAAGAATCACGTCTCCTTCAGACCTAGTAAGACTAGGAGAGGACGAACTAATTGAGTTATCGCGCGAGATTCGAGAGTTTCTTATTGAGAAGGTTTCGCGAACGGGCGGTCATCTGGGACCAAATCTTGGTGTCGTTGAGTTAACTATCGCGATCCATCGGATATTTCAATCGCCACACGATGTAGTTATCTTCGACACTGGTCATCAATCTTATGTTCACAAGATTCTTACCGGGCGTAGTAATGGTTTTGACCTTCTCCGCCAACGAGGGGGATTAGCCGGTTATCCCAATCGTTCGGAGAGCGTTCACGACATCGTTGAGAATTCTCATGCATCAACCGCTCTCTCTTGGTCTGAAGGAATTGCTAAAGGTTTCAGATTGCAAGGAATAACCGATCGAACGGTGGTAGCGGTGGTTGGTGACGGCGCGCTAACTGGCGGAATGGCCTGGGAGGCGTTAAACAATATTGCAGCCCAGAAAAATTTGAGATTAGTGATTGTAGTAAATGATAATGAACGTTCTTACTCGCCAACAATTGGCGGTGTAGCGACTTACTTATCTACGCTACGAGCAACCAAGGGTTACGAACGTTTTCTCCAATGGGGCAAGGGAGTTTTAGAGCGCACACCCGTAGTTGGGCAACCCATATATGAAACTCTCCACGGAATGAAAAAGGGATTAAAAGATATCGTCGCCCCTCAGGGAATGTTTGAAGATTTAGGTTTGAAATATCTAGGTCCGGTCGATGGCCACGACATTGCTGCTCTCGAGCGGACGCTAGTACAGGCCAAGAAATTTGAAGGTCCGGTGATAGTCCATGCAATAACCGAAAAGGGAAAAGGTCATGCTCCTGCAATAAATGATGAAGCGGAAAAGTTTCATGCTGTAGGAATCGTTGATCCAGAGACTGGTGAATCTATAGCCAAAGCTGGGCGAACTTGGACGGAAGAATTTTCAGAGTCGCTTCTTGAGATTTGCCGCTTGCGAAAAGATGTTGTGGCAATAACCGCAGCGATGTTGGGACCAACAGGTTTAGATAAATTTCAGCGCGAGTTCCCAGAACGCACTTTTGATGTTGGAATTGCGGAACAACATGCAGTTACTTCGGCTGCTGGCCTTGCATATTCCGGACTCCATCCCGTGGTCTCGGTCTATTCGACCTTCTTGAATAGAGCATTTGATCAACTTCTACTTGACGTGTCACTTCATAACGCTGGCGTAACATTTGTACTAGATCGTGCCGGTTTTACCGGTGATGATGGTCCGTCTCATAACGGTGTTTGGGATTTAGCACTGACCGGAATAGTTCCAAATCTAAAAGTAGCTGCTCCGCGAGATGGTCTACGGTTAAGAGAACTACTCGCTGAATCACTTAACATTAAAGCTCCATCTCTTCTGCGATATCCCAAGGGAATTATTGGCATCGAGATGCCTGCTTTCGAGAGTCGGAATGGAATAGATTTTCTATACCGTGGCGAAAGTACCGATATCTTGCTTATCTCTGTCGGTGCGATGGCGCAGATCTCTGTTGACGCTGCAACTCAGGCGAACAGAGAAGGCGTTGGCGTAACCGTTATTGATCCACGCTGGGTAAAGCCGCTGCCGATAGAGTTTCTTGCAAAGTTATCGGAAAAGTATTCTCAAATAGTTGTTGTCGAAGATGGCATATCGCATGGTGGCATCGCAAGCACCCTCTCCGAAGGCTTCCGTGAGCTTGATATTAAGATACCGATTCACTCAATCGGCGCCCCGCTTGAGTTTTTTGAACATGCTAAACGAAATCAGATTCTCGAAGATTTAGGAATAACCTCACAAGCCATTGCTCGCCAAATTTTGGGCTGGTACTCCCAAAGCGCTACTGGGGAAGTGAAGCAACTCCCGGCGGATGGAAGCGTTGACCAGAAACCGCAACGCTAATTCCTTCGCGATCTAAGTAAGGCAAAATCCCGCCAAGATGCATTGGCCAGCCCGCTCCTAAGAGCATGCATAGATCAATCTCTGATGGTGTGGCTACAACGCCCTCATCCAGCATCATCTTCGCTTCTTCGGCTAGCGCTTTCAAGGCACGCTCTCTAACCTGATCTGAAGTTGATGGAGAGTCACCTTTTTCTACCAAGTCGAGCGCTTGGGGATTTGGATTCATTTTTCCACTCTCGTCTCTCACATAAAAAGATTTCACCCCTTGCTCCACCAATCTTGAAACTGTTGGAGAAACTTTGTAGCGGGGGCCTAAATTAGCATTGAGCGTTTTGGATACATGTAGAGCAACTCCTGGCCCCACCAGTCCAAATAACTCAAGAGGTGACATTGGGAAACCAAGGGGTCGTAGGGCGCTATCTGCAACTTCATAAGGCGTTCCTTCATCAATGGCATCAGTAACTTCACCCATAAAGCGAGTCAGCAGGCGATTTACTACGAAACCCGGAGCGTCTTTGCAAATAATCATTGTTTTCTTGAGATCTTTGCCCACTGCCACAGCAGTTGCTGTGGTTGCATCATCCGTTTTAGATGTTCGGGCTATCTCTAGAAGTGGCATAACAGAGACTGGATTAAAGAAATGGAATCCAACAACCCGCTCCGGATTATTTAAACTTTCACCCATTTTTTCAACCGAGAGGGACGAAGTATTTGTTGCTAGTACACATTCTGGTGTAATTATCTTTTCCAAATCTTTGAAAAGTTTCTGCTTTATTGAAAGTTCTTCGAAAACAGCTTCGATTATGAAGTCACAGTTTGCAAACACTTTCTGATCGACCGACCCTGTAATCAGACCTTTTAAACGTCGCGCACCTTCTTCATGTAATCGCTTCTTCTCAACTAACTTGTCAATTTCAGAGTGAATCCATGAAATACCTTTATCAACGCGTGCCTGATCAAGATCTGTGATGACGACTGGCACCTTCATATTTCTCATAAACAGAAGTGCGAGCTGAGAGGCCATCAAGCCGGCTCCAACGATTCCAACTCGGGTAACTTTACGGGCCAATGCTGGCTTTGGAGCGCCCTCAACTTTCTTACGCTTCTTTTGAATTAAATTAAATGCGTAAAGTGAAGCACGTAGCGGATTGCCCATGACAAGTTCCGCTAGAACTTGGTCTTCAGCATCAAACCCTTCATCCAGAGTGTTTGTTCTTGCCGCTGCTATTAACTCCAATGCGCGTCGAGGAGATTCGATGTCAGCGCCACCATATTTTTTGGCTCCAGCTGCTTTACCAATCTCTATAGATTTCTCCCATGCCGGTGCATCTTTCGTAAAATCACTACGCTCAATCTTTTTCTTTCCAGAGAGGATATTCGCGGCAAATGCGCAAGATTTCTCTAAGAAATCTGCTGGCTCAAAAACAGCATCCACCACGCCAAGCTCGAGCGCATCTTTGGCCTTCATCATCGTGTTGTTATTTAGTGCGTTTTGGATGATGACCTTTACCGCACGTTCTGGACCAATCAGTTTAGGAAGGATAGTTGCACCGCCCCAACCTGGAACGAGCCCTAAGAAACACTCAGGCAAAGCCGTAAATGCTGTGGAGGCAAGAGTTCGATAATTGCAATGTAATCCAATTTCAAGACCACCACCTAGGGCTAAACCATTAATGAATGCAAAAGTTGGTTTCTTACTTCGCCCGAAGCGCTTGAAGAGATCATGCCCATATTTCCCAATTTGTAAGGCAATTTTCTTATCGTTTAGAAAGGGCAATCCGGAGAGATCGGCTCCTGCGGCAAATATAAATGGTTTTCCCGTGATTGCGATCGCAACCGAATCACTTGATTCTGCGCTGGTTAAAGCCGCATCTAGCTCTTGTAATGATTTCTGACCCAAAGTATTTGGACGGTTATGGTCCATTCCATTATCTAGAGAGATAAGAGAGAGTTTCCCGTTAAAGCCGAATAGCGAGAGCTCAACTTCCCGTAGCAGGGCTCGGGTGACTACTTCCTCAGGTGCTGTAGCTTCGCTCATCTTTAATTGCCCTTTGCCGTGAAGTGAGGGTTCTCCCAGATTACGGTGCCACCCATTCCGAGACCTATACACATAGTGGTGATTCCGTAGCGAACTTCAGAGTGTTCTTTAAAACCTTCAGCAAGATTGAGCATCAAACGGATTCCAGATGAGGCGAGCGGATGACCAACTGCTATCGCTCCGCCGTAAATATTTACTCTAGGGTCATCGTCGGCGATACCAAAATAATCTAAGAAGGAGAGAACTTGAATTGAAAATGCTTCGTTAATCTCAAATAGTCCAATATCTTCAATTCCAAGTCCGGCCAATTCCAAGGCTTTAATTGTTGAAGGTACTGGTCCATACCCCATAATTTCAGGCTCAACGCCAGCAAAAGCAAAGGTGATTAACTTAGCCTTTACAGGAAGACCCAGTTCTTGAGCTTTCTTCTCACTTGCCAATAGGGCCGCAGTTGCACCATCGTTTAGTCCAGCAGCATTTCCTGGAGTTACTCGGCCATTTGGTCTAAAAGGAGTTTTTAGGGCAGCAAGAGCTTCGAGAGTGGTTCCAGGTCTTGGCGGCTCATCAATCGTTGCCACGCCCCAACCCTGTTCTGGATTTCTAACAGCGACTGGAATTAAATTTGGTTGGATCTTTCCAGCCTTGTAAGCAGATGCCGTTTTTAGCTGCGAATTTAGTGCGTATTTATCGGCTCGCTCTTTTGTAAGATGTGGAAGCTTGTCGTGCAATCTCTCAGCAGTATTTCCCATGGAGAGCGCATCGGTATCAACAATCTTCTCGGCTAAATATCTAGGATTTGGATCCATGCCTTCACCCATTGGATGGTTGCCCATATGTTCAACTCCGCCAGCAATTGCCAAGTTGTAAGCTCCCATATTTATAGCGCCAGCAAGTGTTGTCACAGAAGTCATTGCACCTGCGCACCAGCGATCGACTGAGTATCCAGGAACTGTATTTGGGATACCCGCGAGAATCGTTGCCGAGCGTCCAATATTCATTCCTTGATCACCAAACTGGGTGGCTGCAGCAATCGCAACATCATCAATTTCACGGGGATTAATTTGCGGATTTCTCTCTAGTAAACCTCTAATGCATCGAATGACAATGTCATCGGCTCGAGTCCCCTGGTAAAGACTTCCCGCTTTTCCAAAAGGAGTGCGGACGGCATCGACTAATACAACGTTGGTTTTGGCGGTGGCTGTTTTCATGGCAGAACCCTACTCGTCGGTAGCCTTCCCAGTCATCTACCTACTCACCCAACGAATTGGGCCGAAGTGCTCAACGCCAACGGTCGACCCAACTCTGTAGCTAATGGGGCCACCTACTCTCACTCTTAAATTCTTGCTTAGCCCAGAAATTTCTAAATCTAATATCGCATCGTGGCCGTAATAGTGAATCTCGCGAATGATCGCCTTTGGATACTTGCGGCTCGGCGTATGAACCTTGATTTCCTCTGGTCTAATTAAGAGTGTGCCCAATTCTGCTTTTTGTGTTTTTGCGCTCGTGGCAGCACGGCTGGCAACCCCATGGAGTGGTGAGACCAGTCGACCTCCTTTGAATCGTTTTGCCGGAAGTTCGATCACATCTCCAGTGCTTTCTGCAATTTCGGCAGAAATTGGTTGCATATAAACATTCTCAGGAGTTCCAAATTGGACTACATGACCCTCTCGCATTAAGGCTATTACATCAGCAGAGACAAGTGCGTCTTCTCGATCATGAGTTACCATCAAAGAAGTCGTCTTTGTGCGCTTCAGTAATGCAACTACCTCTTGGCTCACATCTGCACGCAAAGCTTGATCTAAATTCGAGAAAGGCTCATCCAAAAGAACTATTGCTGGATTCGTAGCCAGAGCTCTTGCCAAAGCCACGCGAGTCTGTTGTCCACCGCTTAATTCATGAGGTTTTCGATTCTCAAAGCCATTTAATCCAACTAAGTCCATCATCTCTTCAATGATTGCTTTTCGCTCACGGACTTGAACGTTTCTCGTTAGTGCAAAACCGATATTCTCGCCGACAGTTAGATGTGGAAATAAACCGCCCTCTTGTGGCAGATACCCGATATTTCGCTTATGTGGAGGAAG
>Ga0172373_10008729_pt1 | contig 12803 bp, 8 predicted proteins | sample Lak10m_2_FD_114546 | JGI IMG/M metagenome (GOLD analysis project Ga0172373, IMG submission 114546) | Freshwater microbial communities from Kabuno Bay, South-Kivu, Congo - kab_092012_10m | ecosystem: Environmental > Aquatic > Freshwater > Lake | place: Democratic Republic of the Congo: South-Kivu... | reverse complement strand
TAGAGCGCCGCAAGCGGAAGCAGAGTCATTTGGCCGCAACAGGTCGCCAACCCCTGCCACATGCGCTCCGGAGGTAGGGCAATACTCATATCCCGCCCACCCAACACCCATCGTGCTCCCAACTGCCATTCCTCAAGCCAGTCCTTGGCCAATGCTTCATAGCCCACATGTCCCACCACCGCCGACGTCCCCGGCCAGTCCAAATAGGATTGCGCAAGATCCTTCACCGTGAGCGGCCACTGCCTACGCGCACTGGCCCTCCTCAGTGCATGAAAAAGCACCAGCTTGTGCCTCGTGTCATCCGTGATCGTCCCAGGCAACGAACCCACGTTCCATTGGCCGTACGATTCCGTGCCCGGCCTTAGATCGACGTACGACCGCAACCCTAACCGAGCCACCGCAGCCGCCCTCGCCTGCGCATCTAAGACTTCCCCAACGGCCCACACTTTCGGGGGCTTCACCAGCGTCTGAACCCGCTCTCGTGACTGAAACTCAATCGGCCCCCCAAGCGCATCGCCAATCGCGGACCCCACGATGAGCCCCTGCACTCTCTCCGCACGCGCTCTCGCATCGACCCTCACCTCCGCCGCCCTCGCCAACCCCGTCGACCATCCCCCGGCCAACACACCCCCAACCCACGCGGTACCAAGACCAAAAAACGTCCGGCGGTCCATCGAGCACAAGGGACCGTCGTCACCCTCCCAAGCCAGGTCTCGATTCAACACCCACTCCCTCGAACACCGCAAGATCCGCCGTTTCCATGCCAGATCCCTCACCAACGGCAATTGTGCATACCCGATGAGCCGACGCATCATTTCCACTCCTGCCAACCCCCTCATCAGACCCAAATCAAAGCCAGGACCAACCCGATAGCCGTCCACCCAAGCTCTCTGGATCTCCGGCGGTTGATCCGACAAAACCAGATGGGCTAGAAATACTCCCACATCATACTCCGGTCGACCCCAGTGGCAGAATTCGGGATCGATAACCCTCGGGCCGCCAGGGGTTCGAAGCACGCTGCCAGGAAAAAAATCCCCGTGCACGAGATGTTGGCCATCCGCGAGGTAAACTTCACGCCCCAACCGCTCAACCTCCGCCGTGTAACTCTCATCCGACCTCAGTTCATCCGCCAATGCCGCCAATCCCACTGTAATCGCATCCAAGTCCAGGCCATTGTTCGGTTCCAACGGAATTCGAAAGCAGTGAGCATGATTAAGCTCGCGCATCTCTCGGTTAGAACCCGTGCCGTCCCCGTCGGCTCCTTGAAAAGACGCATGGAGCTCAGACAAGAAATCAGCCAGCGCGTGGATCTCACCCACCGTAAACCGATCCCCACCGTAGACACTGGAATAATCCCCTCCTTCCCCTAGATCCTCCAGTATCAGCAGCCGCGAACTCGAATCAAATCGTGAGAGTTTGGGCAGGAGCCTAGCCAGCCGAGGGCGACAGCACACCCGTGTATAAAACTCTGCCTCGCGACAAGCCCGATCCCACGGAGCCTCGAAATGTGAATACTTTTCGACCCATGGCCGAGCCTGCTTCACCACAAGCGACCCTCTCTCCGTCCGCACGCGGACAACACAGTTCATGTTCCCTTCACCCGCCTTGGTGACCGACACCACCGAGTCCGAATCAGACAAGACGCCCTGTTGGCGTAGATACTCCTCCAAAGGTGCCGTCTCCACGATATCGAGCAGAAAGACCTGTGGGTTCCGCTCGCGAAGTTCCGATAGACGCTTCCGTAACATGCAACTCTCTTGATCCCATCCTCCAATCCGCGAGCAAACCGAATCGGGCAGGACGCTACTGAAGCCCACCCGCCATGTTCATCCCCCCAGGGCCCGAGGTGTTGTCCGTGGGAAACCAGAATCGCTTCTTCTTCTCCGCCGCCACACTCTCCGCGTGGTTCATCCGTTCTACGTGACCGTCCGTCATCGCGTAGTTCCCGCGTTTATTGTGCCGTGTCGTGAGGGTCCGACTGCCAAATGTTGGCCCCACTTGCCCCGAGTAATCGTTCGTAGCCATCACCGCCTCCATAAAAAGCATGGTCTGCCCCGGTGCCTGAAACGAACTCGTATCTTCTTCGTGGCAGAGTCCACAGTTCATCGCAAAGCTGTAGTCCCGACGCGCGATCTTGCCCCCCGGTCCACCCGAACTCGGCACCACAATCCGCTTGCGCGACGCCATCTCGGCTTGGTCCGTGGGACAAAGATAGACCTTCTTCGACCCCAAAAAGGGATACAGCTTTCCGGTCGTCAGATCTCCAACTTTCACGCACAACCAGTTACGAAATGAGGGCAGCCGGCCGCGGTTATCCCCGGTGTAGAGAATTGACGCGAGCCCCATCTGCCGCAGGTTGCTCGCGCAAATGGTCCCGTGCGCCGTCGCCTTCGCCTTGGCCAAGGCCGGAAGGAGTAACCCGGCCAAAACCGCAATAATCGCGATCACAACCAACAACTCGATCAGCGTGAACGCGACTTCGCGTGTGCGTCGCATCGGCATTGCATCGACAATCGAGCTTCGTTCGGTCGACGGACAAGCCGAAGTCTGTGCTCTACAAAACCCAGAAGGCGACGAAGGAGATCGAGTCATACGCTTTTCGATGATCAAGGTTGGAATCTAGACGCAAATTAGCATGACAAGAGGGCGTGGTAAGCCGACCCTATCGCGCCGCGTCGGCACACACACCCAAACGCTCACGCCGTAGCCAAGTGTTGCTTGAAGAAGGCCACCGTTCGATCCCACGCCAGTTGAGCGTTCTTCTCATCGTAACGACCCGTGGAATCATTGTGGAATCCGTGGTTGCACTTGGGATACATGTGCATCGTGTAGTTCACCTTGGCGGCCTTCAGGTCGGCTTCATACTCAACCCACGAATCGTTCACGCGCTTGTCGAGCTCAGCAAGCTGCACCATCAGCGGGGCTTTGATGTTCTTCCGCAACTCCTTCGCAGCGGGCGTACCGTAGAACGGCACTCCAGCGTTCAGCGTGTCCGGAACCACCGCCGCTAGCATGTTCACGATATAACCCCCAAAACAGAATCCGACCGCTCCGAGCTTTCCGCTGCTCAATTCGTGCGCCTTTAGGAACTTCGCCGCCGCCACAAAGTCCTGCTCAATCTTCACTCGATCCAGTGCGCTCTGCAGCGTGCGTCCGTCATCATCATTCCCGGGATACCCTCCCTTCGGATGCAACGCATCCGGAGCAAACGCCACAAAGCCTGCCTTCGCCACCCGCCGTGCCACGTCTTTGACATACGGATTCAACCCCCGATTCTCGTGTACCACCAAAACCACAGGTGCCTTCCCCTTCAACGCGGTCGGAGTCACCAAATACCCACGCCCTTCACCATGCCCTTCCGGTGAAGGAAACACCGCAAAACGCGCTTTGATCTCAGGATCGTTGAACGATACCTGCTCCGCTTGCGCATAGTTCGGCATGAGCGTGCTCAGCAACAAGTTCATCGAAAACCCAGCCGCTGTCAGCGTGGAGAGCCGACCCAAGAAAGTGCGCCGATCAATGATCCCGTGGGCATACTCGTCATACCAATCGAAGGCTTCCTGCGGAATCGGATGCGCTACACTCGGGGCTAGAGCTAGGGTGTCGGTAGAATCGGAATTCATAGGGCAAAACGGGGATCTAAGGTTGACCGAATGTTTCACCCAAATCGAAACCAGATCAACAAGAAGTTCCACCTTTCACACTTTCGGACGAACCACCCGTCCTCCACTCTCCAACTCTCCCCATGGCACCGCTTCCTTTTTCAACCGCTGCGGACATACCAATCCAGGTTTCTGATCATATCCCAACCGCTTCAGTCGCGTTCCGAGATCCGACACCATCTTCTGCCAGCTCACAGGTTTGGCCAGCTTCCGATGCTCGCGCACATAGTGGGCCAACGAATACGTGAAAGCCCCATACGAGGTCACTCCGTGCCGATACTCGTATGAATACTCCCGCTCCCGACACGCCTGCAAGATCACCGGCAAGTACGGCCCGTGGTGCCCATGCGCCTCACGCGCCGCCTCAAACGCTTCGTCGCCCGATCGCATCGCCGACGCCCGAAACAACCGGCTCTCATCGCCCCCCACCCCGAAGATACCGGCGTGTTTGCGTCGCTCCACAATCTGCCTCCTCCGCTCCGAATTGCCCGCCGACAAGTCTCGCTCGACCCACATCTGCTCCGCCTCGCTCCATCGAAGCACCCGATGCCGAACATCGTCCGGAGGAGTCAACCCACGCACCCGTTGCCCTCCCTCGCGCGTCATTCCACCGCTATGGCAGCAGTCCAAGACCGCACAAAACCGTGCGCCATAAGGCAACTGACTATATAACTCGTGAAACTGGTCGTCCGTCACCGCATGCTCCAACGACCAATCAAAATCATAAGCTACGAGACACTCGTCCTTGCGGTCCACCGTCTCCCCCAAACCATACCCAGGAATCTGCGCCCCGTGCCCGCTGTAGTAAAACACCCGCTCGCACCCATCCTGCGCCCCGTCCAAAAGCCATTCCAATCGTTCCAAAATCCCCTTCGCAGTGGCTCGATCGTTCAACACCACGCGAATGTCCTCCGCTGCAAATCCACTTTCCTGAAGCAACGAACTCATCAGGAACACGTCGTTCACGCATCCCTCCAACCGGTCGGCCGGGTTCGGGTAGTCATTGATCCCCACCAGCAACGCCCGCCGCCTCGGTACCGCTCGAACCCCAGGCCGCAACACCGACGCTCGCATCGCCACCTCCTGGACCGTTCTCACCTCGGCATCCGTCCCGCCCGCCACAGCCCGATTCCCCCCTCGTCCACGCCCTTCCACCGGTTGCGGTTCCGGCTCGGCCAATGCGATGCTCCTCCAGCACCCTTCCAACGCCGCCGCATGCTTCAAATACCCCAACGCATCATGATCCAGCACCCCGCTCACATCAAACGGGGTCGTCAACTGGTCGAAATTCGATGCGCTCAACCTCAACTCCGACGTGAACGCATCGTCGTGCGGGTTATAAAGATGAAACCAATGCCGGACCTGCAAAGGTTCGATCCGTCCTCCCAATAACACTCGCGTGCAACGACTGCCAATCTGCGATCCTAACGTGACGTAAAACAACCCCTTCGCGAGCCCGGGACCGTCCCATGGCTTTCCTTCCTCGTCCCGAACTCGCGAGAATGTGTCGAAGCTGATCAACGATCCCAAACTATGCGCCACCACCACATCCGGTCGAAATCGTTTCACGGCCTGCGCCAACCGCTGCCGAGTCGCCTGACGTAGCTGCGCACTCTCCGCCCACTGCGCCACCATGCCCACCGTCCACCGCAGGGTTTCTGCAAGCCCCGACGACGCCACGATTCCTCCCCTCCGGCCCCTCAGTTCATCCCACAGACTAGAAACCACGCTGCCACCCAAACGCGCAAACGCCTCCGCATAGCTCAACACGGTGTGCGGAGCTTGATCAAAAAGGTCGTCATAGCTCAAATACTCGACACTTAATCGCACCGTAGGATTGGCCCTATTGAACGACCGCCTCAAGGACGCCCCCCACTCCTCTCGCAACGCCGGATCCACATCGCCATGCCCAACACCGTGGATACACAACACCCGAATCTCGCCCTGGCCCGCCGTCGACCCCGGACCCTGTGCCCGCTTGGCCCACATCGACCGCCGCGCCGCCGCCGCCAAAGCCTCCGCCCCCTCATCCCCGCGCCCTTCGCCAACACCAAACCGCCCCTCAAGCATCCAAGAACCGGCTTTCACTCCGGGCACAATCTCCACATGCCTCGCACCCTCCTCCAGCCACGCCTGAACTTCCCCGCCAACCTGCGCTTTCTCCAAACATCGTGTACGTGTCGACATAACCTCTCTCCTTGAATAAATGAGTCTGTGGTCAGGCGACATACTCCCCGAACCCACGCCCCAATTCAAGCCCTCTCATCTCCGGGTACTGACGGTCGCCCTGCGCCGTTCTCCCCTGGAACCGCTGGCATCCCCGTCAGCCGCCCGAAACCACACGGACCGCGGCATTCATGCCGCTTCAACGCACGAAGTTCGATGGCCCCTGGACGAACCGAACGTGCTCGAACATCGAACACTGAAGCGGCGTGAACGCCGCGCTCAAAATCCAGCCTTGTCCCCCTCTCACATCAAGCACCTCCGCAACACGCGGGACTGCCGACCCGGCTCGTTTACAAGGATCTACAAGGGTCCGCCAGAAGCCCGCACACCCTGGCACCTCGCCTCAAGACCTTGAAAGTGCTCTGCGCTCTCGGTCTTGAGTTGATTTCACCCCTCAGAACTCCTATCACAACCGTCCAAAATCCCAGCTTAACACCCCATAAGACACGAGGCCAACAGCATGAATGATAACGGCCAAAGCGACCAAATCGGATGAGAGCTACTAACACCACTCAACCGAATCCAGCCGCTCGACTCCACGGTGAAGCGGCAGGCGCTTCCAACCATTCCCTTCGGGCCGCTGTTCATCAAGGGAGTCATTCGCGTTATGACCCCTCCTTCCCTCAAAGCTTTCTCCGCGGCCTACTGGCACTCGTACTCTCCGTCGTACACTGGACCAAATGGCAGGCAAACGCCGTAACGCAGCCACGTTTCGAGGCTTCGAGCCGATCCAATCTCTGGCACCAAGGACAAGGGCCAAATCAAAGGCTCAAAAGCCTCAGTTTAGTGGGAAACCGAAACCAAGCGCAGTTGGGCGAAGGCCTCGCTTGGCTTCCCCCCAAGTCCGCTCTTCAACCAGGAAGCCTGTTGGTAGGAGCCGCACGCGGAGGTGATTCACGGGAGGCCGGACTCGTCCTAGTCCTCCAAAGCACAGATACCGCACCTCGACGTTTCGAGGAAAGTTTCCGCTGGAACGGACCACCCGATAGCGCGGGATGGGGCCGCCTGCTCATCACTAGCCCGCCGCAGTCCCCCGCACAAACCATCCTCATCGGTTACCCGAGCGCAGGACGAGTCGTAGGAAGATTCGCCCTATGGCGTCAATCCCCAACATCCCAAAACTCAACCCTCTGGCAAGAGGTCGCAGGCCCCCGGGTTCCAGCTAACGACATGCTGCTCTCCGCCGCTCTGCCCGGGGATATGGATGGCGATGGCATGGAGGATCTCGTGCTCGCATTCGCCCCGCGCGCAAAGAACGGCCCACAGCAGATTGCCTTGCACTTGTTCCCGGGAAACGATCACGGTTTCAACACCCACCCATCTTCCACCCTGCAACTCGCTGAACTCACAGCGCCACATCCAGTCACGTTGCACCCCACTCCGGATGTGGATGGTGACAGGGTCAACGACCTCCTTGTCGGGGTGCCAGGGCTCACCACAACCACCCACTCGCACGGAGCGCTTTTAGTCGTCGGCGCAACTCCGGCTCTGAGGGTTCTAGGCTCGCCGCTCTCTCTGGCCAACGCACCCGGGTTTGGCCGGTCCATCGACCGTTCCTCCGATCTCAACGGGGATGGTCATCGGGAGCTGATCGTAGGCGCGCCCGGAGACGAGCAGCACCCAGGTAAAATTGCCGTTTTTCAGGGCCACAAAACCGGGTGGAACCCCACCCCCTACGCGATCCTTCAAGGAGACCATCCCCGCGATGGAACCGGGACAACGGTCGCAGTTCTTGAAAGTCCACAGTGGAAAGCCATTGCGGTCGGCACACCCGGTTCGACTCAGCGTAGCAGTACCAACCACGCCGAAGGTACTGTTTTCATTATTCCCGCTGAGGGCTTAAAATCGGGTTTGTTGAGCGATCAAGCCAGGATCACCCTTCGCGGCGGACGTTCCTCCTCAGACCTCGGCTTTACCATGCTCGCCCCCGGCGACCTGGACGGAGATGGTGCCCCCGAGCTCATCCTTTCTCTCCCTACCATTGGCTTCCACGAAAACAAGGCTGGGCGCCTGGAGGTGATCTCATGCCCAACCACCCTGCCAGCCCACCCGTGCACCTATGCCTTGACCTTCAACGAGGACCCCGTCGTCGCCAAGATCAACGACCTCCACCGCCACCACATCTCAGCCTTGGCCGCTACCAACGCAGCCTGGCAGAAGGTCACAACCAATGCCGTCATTCAGGCCGAAACCAAGAGCGTGCAACGCCTCCAGGTCGTCCTCGGCGCTGCAACCGCCCTCGGCACGCTCGGCTTCCTGGGCGTCTGGGTCGCACGACGCCGCTGGGAACGCCGCAGCCGTGAACTCGAACGCGCCCGACTCGCGCGTGACCTCCATGATCACCTCGGCGCTCAGCTCGCCCAAATCCAACTCTGGACCGGACTCGCCAAAACCGCGCCGGATTCCCTTCAGTTGCCCACCCACCTCGAGCGAATCTCAACGTTCGCTAAAGGCGCAGCCGATAGCCTCAGTGAGTTGGTCTGGGTCGTGAATCCAGACCACGACACACTCGAAGGTTTCGTGTCCTATCTCGCCGACTTCACCATCGAGTTCTTACGCCCCACCCGTGTCGATCCTTCGTTCGAGTTCGTCCAACCTCTCCCCTCAGTCTCTCTTCCCATGGAAACTCGAAAACATCTGCTCCTGTCCGTCAAAGAGGCCTTAAACAATGTGGTTCGCCACGCCGAAGCCACACGAGTGATCATCCGACTGCGTGTCGAAAAGGAGCGTGCCTTCCTCCAAATCGAGGACAACGGCCGTGGTTGCCACCTGACTTCCACCCTCACACCATGCCAGGATCCCAAAGGCGGCTATGGCTTGCGCAACATGGCCAGCCGCCTCGTAGAGCTGGGTGGATCGTGCTCCATCAAGTCCGCTTCGGGAACAGGCACGGTGGTTCTCCTGGATTTCCCCCTGCCCAAACACGGGCGGTTGACTCGTTTCGGCGCCCGAAAACGGGTGCGGAATACGGTATAGCCCCAGGCGCCGCTCGGATCGTTCGACCTCAACTACTACAAAAATACGATTCCTCCCCGATCCGTAGCTCAGGCTCAAGCGTTGATCTTGACCATGCCATGCCGATACTGTCGCGCGAGCATCCAAAAGGATAGAGATGGAGAGCTATGAAAACAAAGCCGTACTCGGCATGATCCGTCCAACTTAGGTATGTCGGTTACGTACTCAACACTTCGCGAGGATTAGCTCTGAACCAGCCCTGCGTCTGAGTTGGATAGGTTTCCCTATGCTCACCCCCGTAGCCATCGTCGACGACGACCCCGAGTTTGCTCAAGGCATCCGGGCCTTGTTGGAGAGTTCGAAACGATTTGAATGCGTCGCGCTTTGCTCGACCGCCGAAGAGGCCCTTCGCCTTCTCCCTCCCATGAGCCCTCGGGTGATTCTCATGGACATGGGGTTACCAGGACTGTCCGGCCCCGCCTGCGTCGCTCAGCTTGCACCCCACATGCCGAAGACGGAATTTATGATGCTCACGGTGTTTGAGGACTACGACCATGTGTTCGAGGCACTCACGGCCGGGGCAACGGGTTATCTGCTCAAAGGAGCCGCAGGCAACGAGCTTTTGACGGCCATCGACGAACTGCTCCTAGGAGGATCTCCCATGTCCGGGGCCATCGCTCGCCGCGTCGTCCTCTCGTTTCGGAAGATGAAACCTCCAGGCCCTTCCTTGGAGGTCCTGACACAGCGCGAGGAAGAAATCCTGAACGCTCTAGCGCGTGGCCGACGTCCCAAAGAGATCGCTCAAGACACCGGCCTCAGCTTTCACACGGTGCGCACTCACCAACAAAATATTTACAAAAAGCTCCAGGTCTGCTCGCGGCGTGATGCCGTCAATCACCTTCACCGACGGAGTTGAACCCAAGGTGGCACCGGCATCCCTGCCGGTATTCTCGGAAACGCCTCAACTCCTTCACAATCTCCCCTCACATGGGGGCATCGGCATCCCCGTCGGCATCCCTCGGAACGCCAACCGTCCCCCAACCCTCCCTTGCTCGACACAAGCCAAGCCACGGGGAGACACTTCCCCCGCTGCCACGTATAAACACTCCTGGATCCACCGAGCACCCCAGCATCCGTGCCCGCAGATCACTCCCAGATGAGACCAGGCACCACCACCCCACTCAACGCTACCGTCGATAGGGCCTCATGCGCTCGGCCCGGCTTCGAGAATCCCAGGCCTCATCACCAGCCCTCGCCTCAAATCACAAAACCCTTTCTACTGTAACTTATGCAGGACCTCCTCCCCCTCAAAGAGTCAGTGATCAAAGGCGATGCCAAGTCTGCCCGATCGCTCACTGAGCAAGCCCTCGCCTCCGGAGCCGAACCGATCCAATTGCTGAATGATTACCTCGTTCCCGCCATGAACGAAGTCGGTCGACGCTTCGAGTGCAACGAGTTCTTCGTCCCCGAATTGTTGCTCGCCGCACGCGCCATGAAAGCCTCTCTCGAACTGCTGCGTCCGATCCTCGCCCAACGCGGCACCGCCCCCATCGGCCGCGCCGTCGTAGGCACCGTCAAAGGGGACCTGCACGACGTCGGCAAAAACCTAGTCGTCTCCCTCCTCGAAGGAGGCGGGTTCGAGGTGTTTGACCTCGGTGTCAATGTACCCCCTGAAAAGTTCGTCGCCGCCGCCCGCGAGAAAAACGCCCAAATCGTAGGCCTCTCCGCCTTGCTCACCACCACCATGCCTTCCATGAAGCTCACCATCGAAGCCTTCCGTACCGCTGGGTTGCGCGATCAGGTCAAGATCCTCGTGGGCGGCGCTCCCGTCACCCAGCGATTCGCGGATGATATTGGAGCCGACGGCTACGGCGAGAACGCACCCATGGCCGTCGCGCTCGCCCGTAAGTGCCTCGGGCTCGCCGCCTGATAAGCTCCCGCACCCACACCATCATGCACCCGCTCATCGCCGATCTTATCGCCAACGGTCCCGTTCTCACCGACGGCGCGTGGGGCACCCAACTCCAGGTACGAGGTCTCGGTCTCGGGGAGTTCCCGGATGTGTGGAATCTATCCCACCCCGAGGAGGTCGAGGCCGTAGCCCGCAGCTACGTCGAGGCCGGCAGTCGAGTCATTCTGACCAATACGTTCGGAGCCAACCGGATTCGCTTGGCGGATCACGCAACGTCCGCGCTCGAACTCATCCGCGAGATCAATCAACACGGCGTGATGCTCTCGAAAAGGGCCGCGCAAAACCAAGCCCTCGTGTTCGCCAGCATCGGCCCCACCGGAAAACTCCTGCTCAGCGGCGATGTCACCCCAGAGCAGGTGTATGCCGCCTTCCTCGAACAAGCCCATGCACTCGCCGACGCCGGTGCCGATGCCCTCGTCGTAGAATCCATGGGCGACATCGAAGAGGCTAAACTCGCCGTCGCCGCGGCGAAGTCCACGCATCAACCCGTCGTCGCTTGCATGGTCTATGATTCCGGCGCGCATCGCGACCGCACCATGATGGGAACCACCCCCGAAGCCGACGCCGCCGCACTGGCCGAGGCCGGTGCTGATGTGATCGGGATCAATTGCGGCCGCGGGATCGCTGACTTTCCAGCCCTCTGCCGACGCATGCGCGCCGTCATAGATATCCCGCTCTGGATGAAGGCCAACGCAGGCCTCCCGGAATTGGTCGATGGAAAAGCCTTCTACCGGACCACCCCCACTGACTTCGCCGCATTCATGCCAGCACTCGTCGAGGCCGGGGCTCAGTTCGTCGGCGGCTGCTGCGGCTCATCGCCCTACGTCATCCGTGAGACCTACGAAACGCTCCGCGGGCTCCCCCGAACTCAGTCACGCTTAGACCCGGGAACCCGATCGTCGTAACCTCCGCTCCGCCCGCCATGCGCCTCAAGCTCATCAGTTGCCAAGTGTTCGAACGAGAAGTGTCCGCTGTGGTGGCACGCTCCCAAAACCAGGTCGATGTCGAGTTTCTGTCCAAGGGTCTTCATAACATCGGCTGCCTGGGCATGCGCGAACGAATCCAATCTACCATTGATGCACTTCCCCCAGACTATGACGCCGTCCTGCTCGGGTACGGTCTGTGCAATCACGGTCTCGCCCACATTCGCCCACATCACGCCCCTCTAGTGCTCCCCCGGGCTCATGACTGCATCACCCTCCTACTCGGAAGCAAGGAGCGTTATCTCGACTTCTTCAACGCAAACCCAGGCGCTTTCTTCCGCAGCAGTGGATGGATCGAACATGAAACGAATCCAGAACACCTCGAGCAGCTCTCCATCTCTCGACGCAACGGCATGGACTCCAGCCTCGCCGACCTGATAGCCCGCTACGGCGAGGAGAACGGTCGCTATCTCTGGGAGGAACTCGCCCGCTCTTCCGATCACTACAGCCAACTCAATTTCATCGAAATGGGGACCGAACCCGATGACCGGTTCGAACGTCACGCGCTCAGCGAAGCCAAGCACCGGGGGTGGGAGTTCTCCAAAACGCAAGGGGATCTCTCCCTGCTCCAACGGTTCGTCGATGGTCCTTGGGCCGCATCCGAGTTCCTCGTCGTGCCTCCGGGCCACCAGATCGTGCCGCGCTACGACGGCGAAATCGTCGACTGTGAACCCTTCGCAACGCCTACCCAGCCGCCCTCTACTTAATCCCAGGTCAAAAAGCCTCCCGATGCCATGAATTCCCGCGAACGTGTTCTCGCTCATCTCGCCGGGCAACCCGTAGATCAACTGCCTCTAATGCCCATCACGATGCAGTTCGCCTGCAAACGTACCGGGGCGCGATACCGCGATTACGCAACCCAACACCGCATCCTAGTCGAAGGTCAACTGCACATCGCTGAGGAGTTCGGGTTCGATTACGTCAACACCAGGTCCGACCCAACCCGCGAGGCCGCCGATTGCGGTGCGGTCGTCGAGATGTTCGAAGACTCCCCGGCCGCGATGG
>Ga0172373_10008728_pt1 | contig 12805 bp, 11 predicted proteins | sample Lak10m_2_FD_114546 | JGI IMG/M metagenome (GOLD analysis project Ga0172373, IMG submission 114546) | Freshwater microbial communities from Kabuno Bay, South-Kivu, Congo - kab_092012_10m | ecosystem: Environmental > Aquatic > Freshwater > Lake | place: Democratic Republic of the Congo... | reverse complement strand
TCGAGTTGGTAAGCGGGTTGATTCTCCGCGAGGATCAGCCCCTGCCGATCGTAAATAATGCCGCGCGGCGCAGGCAGCGGTTCGATGCGTACGCGATTGCCCTGCGACAAATCGGTGTAGTAGTCGTAGCGAACGACCTGCAGCCACACCAGACGGCCGACCAGTAGCAGCGCCAGCGTCGCGATGATCACCACCGCGGCGATCGCCCGCTGCTCGAACAGTCGCTGTTCCCGCCAGAAATCTTTGATGATGCCGCGCAGGCTCATGGGGCGGAGCGGCGGCTACGACCATCAACCGCAAACAGCGTACTCGCCACGGGCCACAGCAAGGCCCCCGTCAGCACCGGCAGCCAGCGTGTCCAGCCGCCCGTGGCCTGCCCGGTCCAGCCGTCGATGGCCCAAACCACGACCTCCCACAGCAGCAGCAAGCCAGCGACGAACAGTGTCTGCTCGAATACAGGCTTGTTACGGACGATGAGATGTTGGCGGATTGCGATGTAGGTGATGAGTGCCGTAGCGAGCGCGTATTGTCCAAGCACCGCACCGAGCCACACATCGAGCGCGAGCCCGAGGGCGAAGCCGAGGCCTACGCCGCCAAGTTGCGGCACCACCAACGACCAGGCCAGCAGGACGAGCACGGCAAATGGCGGACGCACTGCGGCCAGCCACATCGGCAGCGGAATCACCTGCAGGATGAACGCCAGCCCCGTGGTCCACAGCGTGCGCCAGCGAGTTTCCACGGCTTTCATGGCGGAGGCCCCGCGGGCGCGGCGGGATGTTGTGCGCGGAACCAAACAAAGCCGACGGTTCGATCACGATCGAGTTGCGCTGCGGTCACCGCCTCCACTTGAGCAAGGGGCGAGGCGCCGTCGCGACGCACGGTCAGCACAGTGGCAACGGGATAACCCGCAGGAAAGGTGCCGCCGAGGCCTGAGGTCAGCAACTGGTCACCGGGGCGCACGTCTGTCTGCAGTGGCAGAAACGGGAGCGTCAAAACGCCTGGCCGACCGCTACCGACGGCAAGCGTACGTACGCCCGTGCGGGCGATCTGTACGGGCACGGCATGCTCGGGGTCAGCGAGCGTGATCACTTCGCTGCTCCACGGTCCGACACGGAGCGTTTGACCGACAAGACCGCGGCCGGCGATGACCGTTTGCTTGGGCGTCACGCCATGCCGCGCACCGCGATCGATGGTCAGGCGATGACGCAGGCGGTTGGCCTCTTCGCCGATGATGCGACCCGGCAGCCACTTTTCGGCGACGTCGCCTGCGGCGGCGCGCAGTGAGCGCAGCTCATCGTTTTCGCGTTCGAGATCCGCCCGGCGCAGTGCATCGCGTTGCAGGGCGCGGATCTGTTCTCGAAGGGCGCGGTTTTCCGTTTGCAGCGCAGCACGCGACTCGAATGTGTCGCGAGTCCATTGCCACGCGGCGGCCGGTGAATTGAGCGCAATCTGCAGGGGATACGCCAACGCCTGCAGGCCATAGCGCAGAGTGTCGAGCCATCCGCCGCGCTGGTCGGCCCACATGAGTGCGAGCGCGAGAACGGCGTAGACGGAAAAACGCAGCCCCGCCGGGTAGCCGCGCTTCGGAAGGTTGCGGCTGGCGGCGGCGCTATTCAAGCCCGAAGTTGCCGGGTCCGAGCTCGTCCATCAATTCGAGGATGCGACCGCCGCCGCGCGCCACACAGGTGAGCGGGTCTTCGGCGATGACGACGGGCACACCCGTCTCCTCGGTGATCAGCTTGTCGATGTCGCGCAGCAGCGCGCCACCGCCTGTGATGACGATGCCGCGATCGGCGACGTCCGAGCCGAGCTCCGGCGGCGTCTGCTCGAGGGCCTGCTTCACCGCGCCAACGATGCCCTGCAGCGGTTCCTGCAGCGCTTCGAGGATTTCGTTGCTGTTGAGCGTGAATGCCCGCGGCACACCTTCGGAGAGGTTGCGGCCCTTGACCGAGATCTCCCGCACCACTTGCCCCGGATAGGCAGTGCCGATTTCGATCTTGATGCGCTCCGCGGTGGTTTCACCGATGAGGATGCCGTAGTTGCGACGCACGTAGTTCATGATCGCTTCATCGAAGCGATCGCCGCCGATGCGCGCGGACTGCGCGTAGACGATGCCGTTCAAAGAAATCACGGCCACTTCCGACGTGCCGCCACCGATGTCGAGGACCATCGAGCCACGCGCTTCTTGTACCGGGAGGCCTGCGCCCACGGCTGCGGCCATCGGTTCGCTGACGATCGCCACGGTGCGCGCACCTGCGCCTTCGGCCGATTCGCGGATCGCGCGCCGCTCGACCTGCGTCGAGCCTACCGGCACGCAGACGAGCACACGCGGCGAGGGCTTGAGCAGGCGGTTGTCGTGCACCTTGCCGATGAAGTACTGCAGCATCTTCTCGGTGTAGGTGAAATCCGCGATCACGCCATCCTTCATCGGGCGTACAGCGGTGATGTTGCCGGGTGTTCGGCCGAGCATGTTCTTGGCATCCGCGCCGACGGCAACAATGACCTTGCCGCCGCGACTGAAATCATCTTGCACGGCGACGACGGAGGGTTCGTTGAGCACGATGCCACGATCGCGCACGTAGATGAGGGTGTTGGCCGTACCCAGATCGATCGACAGATCGCTGGAGAAGTAGCCGCGCAAGCGTTTGAACATCGGAGCGGGACCAGCCTTGGAAAGCGGGGGAAAAGGGCCGGCAATTTAACAACCCCCGCGACCTTCCACAAGGCAACGATGGTATGATTTCGGCCCCGGTTTTGGCCGGGAATCCCCTTGTGTCACGCCTACCCGGGGTCGCTCCATGAGCCTCAACCGTGCCGACATCGAAAACATTGCGCGCCTGGCGCGCCTCGAACTCACCGAGACCGAAATCCCGGTCTACGTGGATTCGCTGTCCCGCATCTTCGCCTTCGTGGGCGAACTCGACCGGGCGCCCACCGCGGACATCTCGCCCATGGCGCACCCGCTGCCCGGGCTCGCCCAAAGGCTTCGGCCCGACGAGGTCGCGGAGAGCGACCATCGCGAGCTCTATCAGCGCAATGCGCCCCAAGTGGAAGCGGGTCTGTACGTTGTGCCCAAGGTGATCGAATGAGCCTGCCCGCCGCCCCGGCCGCCACCGTCGCCGAGCTCGTTCGCGGTCTTGCGGCCAAGCAGTATTCAAGTGTCGAGCTGACCCGCGCCTACCTGGCTCGGGTGGCCGCCGCTCAGCCTGAGCTCAACGCCTTCATTACCATTACCGGCGAGGCGGCGCTTGCCGCCGCCGTGCGCGCCGATGAAGACCGCGCCGCCGGGCGCGGTGGCCCGCTCACCGGTGTGCCGCTCGCGCACAAGGATATTTTCTGCACCGAAGGCGTGCTCACGAGCTGCGGCTCGAAGATGCTGGCGAATTTCGTCTCGCCCTACGACGCCACGGTCGTCGCTGGGTTGCGCCAGGCGGGCATGGTGATGCTCGGGAAGCTCAACATGGACGAATTCGCCATGGGCTCCTCCAACGAGACGAGCTATTTCGGGCCCGTCCGTAATCCTTGGGACACTGCGCGAGTGCCGGGCGGTTCGTCGGGCGGTTCGGCGGCGGCGGTCGCCGCGCGCATCGCTCCTGCGGCGACTGCCACGGATACCGGTGGCTCGATTCGCCAGCCTGCGGCGCTGTGTGGTGTCACTGGCATCAAGCCCACCTACGGCCGCGTCAGTCGCTACGGCATGATCGCCTTCGCCTCGAGCCTCGATCAGGGCGGCCTGATCACGGTGAGTGCCGAGGATGCCGCCTTGCTGCTCGGGCCGATGTCCGGGTTCGATCCTCGTGACTCGACCAGTGTCGACTCACCGGTGCCCGATTACACCGCTACGCTGTCCGATTCGCTCGAGGGCTTGACCATCGGCCTCGTCAAGGAATTCTTCGACGACGGGCTCGACGCGGAGTGCGGCGCACGGATTCGGGAAGCCATCGCCGTGCTCGAAAAGCAGGGCGCCAAAGTTCGTGAGGTCAGCTGTCCTAACCTCCCGCTGTCGGTGCCGACCTACTACGTGGTGGCGCCCGCGGAGTGTTCATCGAACCTCGCGCGCTTTGATGGCGTGCGATTTGGTCACCGCTGCGAGTCGCCGAAGAATCTCACCGATCTTTACAGTCGTTCGCGCGGCGAGGGCTTCGGCGCCGAGGTCAAGCGCCGCATCATGACGGGTACCTACGTACTCTCCGCCGGTTACTACGACGCCTACTACCTCAAGGCGCAGCGCGTGCGTCAGCTGATCAGCGCCGATTTCGCCCGCGCGTTCGGCGAGTGCGATCTGCTGCTTGGCCCGACGTCGCCGACACCGGCCTTCCGCATCGGTGACAAGTGCGACGATCCGATCACGATGTATCTGAACGACATCTACACCATCGGTGCCAACCTTGCAGGGTTGCCCGGCATGTCGCTGCCCTGTGGCTTTGTCGGCGGTTTGCCGGTGGGTCTGCAGCTGATCGGACCGCATTTCTCCGAGGCGCGCATGCTCAATGCGGCACACCGTTACCAGATGGAAACCGACTGGCACCTGCGCGTGCCGGCGGCGTTTGCCTGAGGGATCCGCCATGGAATGGGAAACCGTCATCGGCCTCGAAATCCACGCGCAGCTCGCCACGCGCTCGAAGATTTTCTCAGGCTCCGCTACCGCCTACGGGGCCGAGCCGAACACCCAGGCGAACCTCGTCGATCTGGGCTATCCCGGTGTACTGCCGGTGCTGAATGGCGAGGCGGTGCGCATGGCTGTGCGTTTCGGGCTCGCCATTGGTGCGCGCATCGCGCCGCACTCGGTGTTCGCCCGCAAGAATTACTTTTATCCCGATCTGCCCAAGGGCTATCAGATCAGCCAGTACGAGTTGCCGATCGTCGCCGAGGGCGCACTCGACGTGCTGCTCGATGACGGCAGCCGCAAGCGCATCGGCATCACGCGCGCGCATCTCGAGGAAGATGCGGGCAAGTCCATGCACGAGGGTTTGCCAGGCGCGAGTGGCATTGATCTCAATCGCGCCGGCACGCCGCTCATCGAGATTGTCAGCGAGCCCGATCTGCGCTCGGCCAAGGAAGCCGTGGCGTACATGAAAAAGATCCACACGCTGGTGCGCTACCTCGATATCTGCGACGGCAACATGCAGGAAGGCTCGTTCCGCTGCGATGCCAACGTCTCGGTACGCCCCAAGGGCCAAGAAAAATTCGGCACACGCGCCGAGATCAAAAACCTCAACTCGTTCCGCTTCGTCGAGAAGGCGATCAACTACGAGATCGAGCGGCAGATCGAGTTGATCGAGTCGGGCGGCAAGGTGGTTCAGGAAACGCGCCTCTACGATCCCGACAAGGGTGAGACGCGTTCGATGCGCTCCAAAGAAGAAGCGAACGACTATCGCTACTTCCCGGATCCGGACTTGTTGCCGGTGGTGCTCGATGCGGCGTTCATTGAAGGCGTCCGGGGCTCACTCCCCGAGTTGCCGGACGAGAAGGCTGCGCGCTTCGTGCGCGAGTACGGACTCTCCGAGTACGACGCAGGTGTGCTTACCGCGAGCCGCGAACTGGCGGCATTTTACGAGGCCGTGGTTCGCCAGGTAGGCGGTGAAGCCAAGTTGTGCGCCAACTGGGTGATGGGTGATCTGGCGGCCTTCCTCAACAAGGATGGTCTGGAGATCACCGCCTCGCGGGTCGATGCCGCGGGTCTCGCGGGGCTGGTCGGCCGCATCGCCGATGCCACGATCTCCGGCAAGATCGCCAAGGACGTCTTCGAAGCGATGTGGGCGAGCGGCGAGACGGCCGATGCCATCATCGAACAGAAAGGATTGCGCCAGATCACCGATACCGGCGCCATCGAGCAAGCGATCGAGGAGGTGATGGCGCGAAACCCCGGCCAACTCGCCGATTACCGCTCGGGCAAGGACAAGCTGTTCGGCTTCTTCGTCGGTCAGGTGATGAAGGCCACCGGCGGCAAGGCCAACCCCGCCCAGCTCAACGAGTTGTTGAAGAAAAAGCTTGCCGGCTGATCCGACATTAGCCGATAGCGTTTGCCGGTTCGCCGTCGAGCATCAGGCGGTGCGCGGTGAGTTCGTGCGCTTAGGGCCCGCCTGGCTGGCCTTGCGCGAGCATGCCGACTACCCACCCGCCGTTCGCACCCTGCTGGGCGAAGCCGTGGTCGCCAGCGTGCTGCTGGCTTCGACGCTGAAGTTCGAGGGTGAGCTGACCTTGCAACTGCAAGGTAATGGCGCGGTTCGATTGCTCGTCGCCCAGTGCACGCATGATTTCAAGGTGCGCGCGGTGGCGCGGTTCGATGCCGCGCGGGTCTCGACGGATGAGACCGCAATGCCGTTCGGCTCGCTCGCCGGCGAGGGGACCATCGCTGTCACGGTCGAAGCCGACAAGCGCGCGGCGCGCTATCAGGGTGTCGTGCCGATCGACGGTGTCTCGCTCGCGGCCTCGCTTGAACACTACTTTGCCAACTCCGAGCAGTTGCCGACGCGTCTTGCGCTGGCGGCCGATGCCGCAGGTGCAGCGGGGGTCTTGGTGCAGCGCATGCCGCAAGCGGGCGGCGCGCAAATCGGCGGCGCCTCCGCCGATGCGGCGGCGGCTGAGTCGGCACGCGAAACACTCGCCTGGGATACCTACGCTGCAGCCAGCGCGGCGCTCGATTCGCTCGCCGCCGACGAGTTGCTTGCGCGACCGTCTGAAGAATTGATGCGACGTACATTCACCGGTCTTGACCTTCGGCTATTTGCGGCACAACCCGTCGAGTTTCGCTGCCGCTGCGATCGTGATCGTGTGACGGCCGTGCTGCGTTCGCTGGGGTCAGCGGAGATCGATTCGATCATTCGTGAGCAGGGCGCAGTCACGGTCACCTGCGAGTTTTGTCACAAGCCGTGGCGCTTCGATGCCGTGGACGCGGCAGATCTGTTCGGGGCGGTCGTATCGCACCCCCCTGGATCTCCCGCCCTCAACTAAACGGCGTTCATTGGCGCGACCGCGCCACGCGGCATCTCAGGCGCGGTGTTCGCTGGCGAGGTACTCCTCGCTTTGCATCTCGATCAGCCGGCTCGCGGTGCGCTCGAACTCGAGGGCGAGCCGATCGCCACGATAGAGCTGGGTCGGCGCAGCTGCCGCAGAGACGATGAGTTTGACGCGGCGGTCGTAGAACTCGTCGACCAGCGCAATGAAGCGACGTGCCGCATCATTGCTACCGCCTTCGCCCGTAAACACCGGCACATCCGAGACGATGACGCTCTGGAACTCTCGGGCGATGCTCACGTAGTCGTTCTGGCTGCGTGGCCCTTCGCACAAGGCTCGAAAGTCAAACCAGGCGACGTTATCGCAGGCACGGATCACGGCGATCTCGCGACCTTCGATGCGTACACTGTGCTGATTGCGACCGAGACCATCGGCCAGATCTTCAAAGATTTCGGTCAGTGCGGCGGCGGCATGCGCCGACTCGCTCTGCAGGTAAATGGGCGCCCGCGTCAGCTGGCGCAGCCGATAGTCAAGGCTCCCGTCGACACAGACGAGATCGCAGTGGGCCTCGAGCAGAGCGATGGCCGGCAGGAAGCGTTGCCGTTGCAGGCCATCTCGGTACAGTGACTTCGGCGGCAAGTTCGAGGTGAATACGAGCGTCACGCCGCGATCGATCAGATGCCTGAACAGCCCGCCGAGCAGCATCGCATCGGCGATATCACTGACAAATAATTCGTCGAGGCAGATGACGCGCGCTTGAGCGGCGATGTCTGTGGCGACCGCAGCGAGTGGGTCGGTCTCATTGCGGTGCGCGGCGAGCCCCTCATGCACATCCTGCATGAAGCGGTGAAAGTGACTGCGCCGCTTCGCCTTGAACGGCAGGCTCTCGAAAAACAGATCCATCAACCAGGTCTTGCCGCGACCGACGCTGCCATAAAGGTAAACGCCTCGGGCGGCTTGGCCATGGCCCGGCTCCGCGGAGAACCGGCGCAGCAGTCGCGCCACCATCGAACGTTTCTCGGCTTGCAGCAGTTCGCCCCGCAGGTGCTCGAGACGCACGAGAGCGGCCTGTTGAGCCGCATCGGCGACGATGCCCCCGCTGCGCGCCGCAGCGGCATATCGTTCGGCGAGTACGCCCTCACTCATCCCGCGAGCTCGGGTCGGTCGCGAAAGTGCGCGAGCGCCTCCGGGTTGGCGAGCGCATCGGTGTTGGTGACCGGTTTGCCGTGCACGATGTTGCGTACCGCTAGCTCGACAATCTTGCCGCTGATTGTGCGCGGGATGTCGGGCACGGCCACGATCACGGCCGGCACGTGCCGCGGCGTCGTGTTGCGGCGGATGGTGTTGCGGATTTTTTGCTGCAGCGCATCGTCGAGCTGTGCGTGTTCGCGCAGTCGGACAAATAATACGACCCGCACGTCATCCTGCCAGTCCTGGCCGATGCACAAGGATTCGAGAATCTCGGGCAGCGTTTCGACTTGGCGGTAGATCTCTGCCGTGCCGATACGCACGCCACCGGGGTTCAGTACCGCATCGGAGCGACCCAGGATGACGAATCCGCCGTGCTCGGTGCGCTCCGCGTAGTCACCGTGATGCCACACGCCCGGGAACCGCGTGAAGTAGGCGGCGCGGTAGCGCGAACCATCAGCATCGCCCCAGAAGCCTAGCGGCACGGAGGGGAAGGTTTGCCGACAGATGAGCTCGCCGCGTTCGCCCGGCGGCAACGAGCGGCATTGGTCGTCGACGACGTCGACCGCCATCCCGAGTCCCGCGCATTGCAGTTCGCCGCGCCATACCGGGCCGAGCGGATTCACCATGCAGAACGAGGAGATGATGTCGGTACCACCCGAGATGGAACTGAGTAGTACATCACTCTTGATAGCTCGGTAAACGAAATCAAAACCATCCGGTGCGAGCGGCGAGCCCGTGCTGATCACGGTGCGTAGCGCCGGCAAGGCGACATGGTCGCGCGGCGCGTAGCCTGCCTTGTCGAGGCTTGCCAAAAATTTGGGGCTCGTGCCGAAGATCGTGATGTGTTCGCTTTCGGCCATACGCCAAAGCGTGCCCGGGTCGGGGTGGAACGGCGAACCGTCGTAGAGCATCACCGTCGCACCCACCACGAGGCCGCTGACCAGCCAGTTCCACATCATCCAGCCGCAGGTGGTGAAAAAGAACAGGCGGTCGCTGCGGCGCAGATCGACGTGCAGCAGGTGCTCTTTGGCGTGCTGCAGCAGCGTGCCGCCGGCGCCGTGCACGATGCACTTCGGCTTTCCGGTGGTACCGGATGAATACATGATGAAGAGTGGATGATTGAACGGCAGGCGTGTGAAGTTGAGTTTAGCGCCGGCCGTGCCGAAGCTGGCGAAGTGCAACACACGGCGTTCGCTCGCACCGGATTGCAGCGGCGCAAGATCCGGAGTCTCTGCAACGTAGCCGACCACGATGACGGCGCGCACCGAAGGTAGCTGCGCAAGCACCGCAGCCATCGGCCCAAGCGAATCGTGGGTTTTGCCGCCGTAGTGATAGCCGTCGGCCGTGATCAGCACCGTCGGTGCAATCTGTCCGAAGCGATCCAGGACGCCCGCGATGCCGAAGTCCGGCGAGCACGACGACCAGATGGCACCGAGACTCGTGGCCGCCAGCATGGCGATCACGGCTTCGGGGATATTCGGCAGAAAGCCTGCGACCCGATCGCCGGGCCCGACTCCTGCGGCTTTGAGCCCTGCCGCGACGCGACCGACCTCGGCATGCAGTTGACGATACGAGATCGCGCGGCGTGTACCTTTCTCCGTGTACGCGATGAGGGCCGGTTGCTCATCGCGAAATCGCAGCAGGTTTTCGGCGAAGTTCAGCTGCGCGCCCGGGAACCACTCGGCACCCGGAAGGCGATCGCCATGACGTAGCACCGGCGCGTCGGCCCAGTCGGCCTTGATGTCGGCGAAGTGCGCGAGTTCGAACCAGAAGGAGTCCGCGTGCTGCACGCTCCAAGCGTGCAGCGCAGGGTAGTCATCAAGGCTGAGATCGCGCCGCGCACGCAGACACTCTATGAATCGAGTCAGGTTGCTCGCGCTGACGCGTTCGGCCGAAGGACTCCACAACGGTGCGGTGCTCATCGCAGCGCTCAAAGCGACTGATAGATGGGGCCCGACCCACCTTCCGGCGTCGTCCAGTCGATGATCTGGTACGGATCCTTGATGTCGCAGGCCTTGCAGTGCACGCAGTTGGCCGCGTTGATCTGCAGTCGCTTGCCGCCTGCGCCGTCGTCCACCATTTCATAGACGTTGGCGGGACAGAAGTTTTGGCAGGGATTGCCGAACTCCTGCGCGCAGCGCGTAGCGCAGATCGAGGTGTCGCGCACTTTCAAATGCACCGGTTGGTTTTCTTCGTGTGAGTTATTGGCGAAGAACACGGAGGCCAGTCGATCGCGGGGCGGCAGACTGCGGTCGATCCAACCGCGATCGGGCGATTCAAACTCGGCGAGTCGGCGCGTCTCGGCGTAGGCCGCGGTATTGCGCAGCGTCCATGGCGTGCGACCACCCGTGACCGTTTCGAGCGCGCTGTTGGCGAGCGCAAACCACAAGCCGCGCTTGAAGCCCGGCTTGATGTTGCGCACCTTGCGCAGTTCGTCCATGCCGGGCGAGGCACGGAAGCGCGCATCGAAGCCCTGCGGCGAATCGTGCTCGGCGATGTGTTCGCCGGCGAGCATGCCGCAGCGAATCGCTTGGTGGATGCCTTTGATCTTGGCGACGTTCAACGTGCCTGCCGCATCACCAATCAGCAGCGCGCCCGGCATCTCGAGCTTGGGCAGCGACTGCCAACCCCCGGCCGCAATCGTACGCGCGCCGGCGGCGAGTATTTCACCGCCTTCCAGCAGCGGCTTGATGCTCGGGTGATGCTTGAATTGCTGGAACGCTTCGAAGGGCTTCAGGCGCGGGTCCCGATAGTCGAGGCCCACGACGTAGCCGATGTACACCCGATTCTTGTCGAGGTGATACAGGAAGCTGCCACCGTAGGTGCCGTTGTCGAGCGGCCAGCCGATGCTGTGCTGGATCAGCCCCGGTTCGACGCGGCCCTCGGGCAGTTGCCACAGCTCCTTGAAGCCAAGACCGTAGGTTTGCGGATCGCACTCGGCATCGAGCGCAAAGCGCTTGATCAGCTGCTTGCTGATGCTGCCACGGCAGCCCTCGGCCAGCACCGTGATGCGTGCGCGCACCTCAGGGCCCGGCGCGAAGTTCGGACCGATGTCTCCAGACTTCTCGATGCCCATGTCGCCGATCTGCACGCCGGCGACCGAGCCATCGTCATTGAACAGCGGCACGGCTGCGGCGAACCCCGGAAACACGTCGACGCCGAGCGCTTCGGCACGCTGCGCGAGCATCGGTGTGAGAAGGCCGAGCGAGATGATGAAGTTGCCTTCGTTGTGCTGCTGCGGCGGCGTTGGCAGACGAATGCGGCCCGTGCGGGTAAGCAAAGAAAACTCGTCGCGCTTGGCGGGAATGCAGATGCCGGGCGGCGTGTCGCGCCAGCCGGGAAGCAAAGCATCGAGCGGACCGGGTTCGAGTACGGCACCGGAGAGTGCCTGTGCGCCGATCGCCGAGGCTTTCTCGAGCACGCACACCGTGAGATCCGGTTTGCGCTGCTTCAGAGAGATGGCGCAGGCGAGCCCCGCAGGGCCACCGCCCACTATCAGCACGTCGTATTCCATCACGTCGCGTTCGATCGTCTCTGCCATGAGCGTGTCGTCCGTTTACTGAAGTTATTTGGGTTGCATGCGGATCGCGCCATCGAGGCGGATCGTCTCGCCATTGAGCATCGCGATCTCGTAGATCGACTCAACGAGGCGGGCGTACTCGTCCGGGCGTCCGAGGCGGGCCGGAAACGGGATCTGGCTGGCGAGCGACGCCTGCACTTCTGGCGTCATGCCACCGACCATCGGTGTGTGGAATATACCGGGCGCAATCGCCACGACCCGTATGCCGAAGGCGGCGAACTCGCGGGCCATCGGCAGGGTCATGCCGGCAATGCCAGCCTTGGTAGCCGAGTAGGCAGCTTGGCCGATTTGTCCTTCGAATGCCGCCACCGAGGCGGTGTGGATGATGACCCCGCGCTCGCCGTCCGCGTTCGGCACATTGCGCTGCATCAGTGCTGCAGCGGCCTTATCGCACAGGAAGGTACCAATCAGATTGATGTGAACCACCTTGGCAAAGAAATCACCCGCCATCGGTCCGTTGCGGCCGAGAACGCGGCCCGCACCGATCACGCCGGCGCAGTTGACGAGCAGATCGATCCCGCCCATCGCATCCGCTGCGGCGGCCATTGCCGCGTTGACCTCGCTCTCCGCCGTGACATCGCAACGCAGATACTGCGCCGCGGCACCCAGGCTCGCGGCGGCGGTGCGACCCGCTTCATCTTGAATATCGAGCAGCGCCACTTGCGCGCCTCGCGAGGCGAGGTACTGCGCAACGCCGAGCCCAAGACCCGAGGCGCCGCCCGTGATGACCGCTCGTGCACGGGTGATGTCCATGCTTAGAGCCTCTCGATGGCGATCGCGGTCGCTTCACCACCGCCGATGCATAGTGCCGCGATGCCGCGGCGCAAATTGCGCTGCACCAAAGCGTGAGCCAGCGTCGCCACGATCCGCGCGCCGGTGGCGCCCACAGGATGTCCGAGTGCACAGGCGCCGCCGTTGACGTTGAGCTTCTCGGCCGGGATGCCGATGTCATGCGCGGCTGCCATGGAGACGGCGGCGAAGGCTTCGTTCACTTCGAACAGATCCACATCAGAGGCGCTCCAACCGGTCTTGGCGAGCAGCGTGCGGATGGCGCCGACCGGTGCGATCGTGAACCAC
>Ga0172373_10008727_pt1 | contig 12805 bp, 8 predicted proteins | sample Lak10m_2_FD_114546 | JGI IMG/M metagenome (GOLD analysis project Ga0172373, IMG submission 114546) | Freshwater microbial communities from Kabuno Bay, South-Kivu, Congo - kab_092012_10m | ecosystem: Environmental > Aquatic > Freshwater > Lake | place: Democratic Republic of the Congo: South-Kivu... | reverse complement strand
GGATTGGAGGGAGCGATGACGATGCACCGACTTCGGTCCGTCAGGCCGGTGAAGGTGGCCCGGGCGGTCCGAGCTCCCTCGAAACCCACTCCACGCACGGGAACCGCGTGACGTCGTCGGACGAAGTACTCCTGGAAGGGAACGGTGCGTTCGACTCCGTCGTCGTCGACGATGTCGACCAGGGTGCGCACGGAGTCGTCGCTCATCGGAACCACCGTCATCGGTACGTTCCAAGCGCGCGCGATCTCGGCGGTGACCGCGGAGAGAGTCGCCCCCTCGGCCAGCCGTGCCGTTCGATAGAGATGGGTGGCCATGTCGCGGTCACCGAGGTTGAACCAGGTGGGCGCGGCGACGGATCCGGCGGGTCGAGCGCGTTCGTAGCGAACGAGATTCTCCATGGTGCGCCACGTTTCGTCGGCGAGACCCCAACCGCGTTCGGGGTCGATGGCTCCGGCGACGGTGTAGACGACGGTGTCGAGGTCGGGAGAAACGTGGAGTCCGTGCAGAACGGTGTCGTCGGCGGTGTTCACCACGGCCGTCAACTCCGATGGGTCGACCGCGAGCACGGCCCCACGAAGGAGACGCGCGGCTCCGACTCCGCCGGCGAGCACGGTGATCATGGGTTCATTCTCCCCGTCGGACGCGATTCTCGACGAGGTCGTCGTACAGCCCGACCAGGCGGCGACCGGTGCTCGTCCAACTGAACGCGGCTCGCCGGACGCGACCGGCATCGATCAGACGTCGACGCAGATCGTGGTCGGTCAGTGCCGACACCAGCGCTTCGCTCCACCCCGCCCGGTCGTCGGGGTGGAACAGCAGTGCCGCGTCGCCCGCGATCTCGGGCAACGACCCGACCTTCGACGCGACGACCGGAACGTCGGCACCCATCGCCTCCAGAACGGGAAAACCGAATCCCTCGTCGAGTGACGGGTACGCGACGACCGCCGCTCCACGAAGCAAACCGACGACGTCCTCGTTGCTGACGCGTCCGATCACGTGGACACGGTCGCCGACACGGGAGGGCAGGTTGCCAATCGCCGACTCGAGTGCCGACCGGTCGTCACCGCCGCCACCGGCGATCACGAGACGGGCGGCGGGCACCATCCCGATCACGTCCGACATCGCCGACACCAGAAAGGGGAGATTCTTCCGCCGCTCGATCGTTCCGAGGGCGAGCACGATCGGGCCATCATCGGGAACCACCGCCGGCCAGGAGCCGGCGACCGGAACGTCCGGTGCGCCGAGGTGAACGGTGGTCGCCTGCACCTCGGGAAAGAACCCACGCAGGCGAACCTCGGTGGCGTGGGACGAGGTGTGCACGTGGGCACCGGTGGCGATCGCCCGCCCGAGTGCTCCCATCATCAAGCGGACGTCGCGATGGACCGCCCCGGGATTCTCGAGCGCCCAGCAGTCGTACACCGAGACGAGACGAGGCAATCGCGAGGGTGGGACGACGTAATTGGTGCCGTGCACGAGATCGATCGATGCGCGGCGGGACAGGGTGCGGGTCGGATCGGGATGATCGAAACGGGACCAACCGCGCAACGCCAGCGCCGCGGGATACCGCAAGCGAGTGGTGTCGGGTCGGAGTCGAGCCCGGACGGAGAGCACGTACGGCACGACGCGCAGACCCTCGTCGGTCACCGCGTCGAGCATGCCGGCTGTGGCTCGGGCGATACCGGTGGCGGGCCCGTGCAGGGGACCCGCATCGAACGCCACCGAGAGCGGCGAAGTCGAAGGGGGCACACCGGGAGTGTACGAACCGTAGACTCCAGCGGGCTCGGGACGGTTCAGACCTCCCCGAATCCGGGTTCCCGGAACTCACCCGACCTGACCTGACCCGAACCGAACCGAACCGAACAACGGAGACCACATGCCCCGCGCTCTCATCACCGGAGTCACCGGCCAGGACGGCCAGCACCTCGCCGAGTTCCTGCACGGGCGCGGCTACCAGGTCTTCGGGATGGTGAAGGGGCAGAACAATCCCAAGCTCGAGATGATGCGCGATCAGTACCCGTACGTCGAGATCGTCGGCGGCGACCTGGCCGATCTTCCGTCGCTCGTGAAGGCTCTCGAGATCGCCCAGCCCGACGAGGTCTACAACCTGGCGGCGATCTCCTTCGTGGCGCTCTCGTGGAGCCAGGCCGAGTTGACCGCCAACCTCACCGGCACCGGAGTGCTGCGAATGCTGGAAGCGGTGCGACTCTTCGGTGGTCAGCAGGACAACAAGGTTCGCTTCTACCAGGCGTCGTCGTCCGAGATGTTCGGGCAGGTGCGCGAGATCCCCCAGACCGAGGAGACCCCCTTTCATCCGCGTTCGCCCTACGGCTGCGCCAAGGTGTTCGGCCACTACATCACGCAGAACTATCGCGAGAGTTACGGCTTGTACGCCTGCTCGGGAATCCTCTTCAATCACGAGGGACCTCGCCGTGGCGTCGAGTTCGTGACGCGCAAGGTCACGAACGCCGCCGCTCGCATCAAGCTCGGACTGCAGGACGAGATCGTGATGGGCAACCTCGACGCGAAGCGCGACTGGGGTTACGCCGGTGACTACGTGAAGGCCATGTGGCTGATGTTGCAGCAGCCCGAGCCCGACGATTTCGTCATCGCGACCGGAGAGACCCACACCATCGAGGAACTCGTGCAGTTGGCATTCGCCGAAGTCGGAATCGACGACTGGAAGCGTTACGTGCGACAGGATCCGAAGTTCTTCCGACCGGCCGAGGTCGACCTGCTGATCGGAGACGCCTCGAAGGCCCGCGAGAAGCTGGGCTGGGTTCCCGAGGTCGATTTCCCGGGTCTGGTGAAGATGATGGTGGCGCACGACCTTCGTGTCGAGGCCGCCAAGGCCGGTTTGCCGCTACCGTCCTGAGCGACCTACCGCCCGGTGTCGCGACGAGACGCGCGGATCAACCCTCGACGGGGTGGTCGCTGAAGGCCTCGAGGGCCGACTCGGTGTCGACCGTGGCGCCACGGGCGAGCAGCGAGCGCAGCGAGATCGCGAAGACGACGAGTGAGACGAGCGAACTGACGACGAGTCCGATCTCGACGCGCAGATAGAGGTCGTCGGCCGAGAGCCAACTCCCGAGAAGGAAAGCGACCATGCCGGCCAGCCAGCCGATGCCCACTCGGGCGTGTCCGTGGAGGGCGATCACCGCTTGTGCGGTGGCGAGCGCCACCATGTACAGCGCGCTACCGAGTGCCAGCAGGGTGAGCGTCCGACGATCGAGCCCTCCGTCGTAGACCACCTCGAGCACGGGCGGACCGAGAGCGAACGAACCGACGGTGCCGAACACTCCCACCGCGACGACCACGAACATGAGCCGGCGGAACCCGGCTCGGAACTCGGTGAGGTCGCCCTGGGCGGCGAGTCGCGCCAGCCGGGGCAACAGTGCCGCTTGGACGGCTTGGAACAAAAAGAGCGGAACGCGCGCGAGGAGCACCCCGTTTCCGAAGCGGGTGACCTTCTCGGCCTCGTCGGCCGAGGCGAGGATGTCGATCGCGATGGGCCCGGCGTTCACGAGACCGGCACCCATGATCGAACCGAGCAACAGCCAACCGAGGTTGGGTGTCACCTCCGTCCACGGTGCCTCGGGGCCGGGGTCGGTGCGCAACCCGCCGCGCCCGGCCACGATCAGAACTCCGACCAGGGGTGAGAGCGCGACGAGCATCGCGTACGCACCCACGTTGTCGACTCCGGCCTGCCAAAGGATCACCGAACCGGTGACGCGCACGAATCCGTCGGTCCCCATCACGATTCCGTAGGCCGCGAATCGACCCTCGCCCGAACAGATGCCCCGCGCCAGATGCGTGGGGGCGTACGAGAGGAACGCGACGACGAGCGCCGCGGTGACGAGCGCGTAGCCCTCGAAGAACTCCCGGGTGGCGATGCGGCTGACTCCGGCCAGCACGGCGACGATGATTCCCGCGACACCGAGTCCGAGCGGAACGACCCGAGCGACCACGGGTCGACCGCCGACGCCGAGCGCGCGTCGGTGGGCGAGGGCTCGACCCATTTCTTGTTCGAGCGGCAAGAAGAATCCGGGCGCGAGCACGAAGGTGGCGAACCACAGGGCGACGATCGGTTTGAAGTCGTCCTTCCCGAGTGCCTCTTGGCCGACCTTGAAGAAGGCGTAACTGGACAGGCCGGCGACCAGCAGGCCGGCTCCCACGGCCAGGGTGCCCTCGGGCAGTGGCGTGCGGTCACCCGAGGGCGAGGTTGGAGCGGGGGCGACTTCGGACACTCCACCTCACGCTACTCAGCGTCGACGAGCGGTTCGGGAATGCGGAAGTCCTGCACACGGTGCACGTGACCCCGGGGGAGGATGAGTACGGGGGTAACCTGCCCGCCATCGTGCAGACCGACAACGACGTCCCGGCGTCCGATCCGTCGGGCCAGAGATCCCTTCCCGGTGCTTCGGGGCGGCCCGGCGTGGTGGCCGTGGTGGCGACTGGCTCGTGGGCCGTCGACGAGGTTGGTGGTTCCGGTCCGGGAGGAGTCGACCCGCGGTCGCCCGAGTCTCGAAGGCGGGATCTCGTGGAATCGCTGGCCGCGCAGGACTACCCCAATCTCCAGGTTCTGGTGATGGTCGCGGCCCCCGCCGAACACGTGGAGTCGGTCGTGGACGGCGTGACGGCCTCCTTGGCCGCCACCGATCGTCTGGCCGGTTCGCCGGTCCGTCTGGTGGGTGCCGGGCTCTCGTACCCGGCCGTCATGAACGCGGCGTTGCGGCTGGTCGAGGGCGACTCCGGATTGTTCCTACTGCTCGACGACCGGATGGTTCTCGAGCCGACCGCCGTGAGCCGACTGGTCGACGAGTTGTCGCGCTCGAACGCTGGACTGGTCGGGCCCAAGATCGTCGACGCCGACGACCCGCGAATTCTCCGTTCGGTCGGCTGGATCGTCGACCGGATCGGCGAGATCGACGATGGTCTCGAGCCCGGCGAGATCGATCAGGAGCAACACGATGCGGTGCGGGACGTCTTCGGTCTGAGCGAGCACGGACTGCTCGTGCGCGCCGATCTACTGCGTCGCCTGGAGGGCTTCGACGTTTCCGTCGACGACGATGCCGCGTCGCTCGACCTCTGCTGGCGGGCGCACCTCACGGGCGCGCGCGTGGTCGTGGTGCCCTCGGCGGTGATGCGGCGTCGATCCCTCGGCGAACCCCTGCCAACACCGTCTTCCGCCACGCGTTCCGAAACGGTGCTCGCTCTCACCGGACTCGTTCGCCTTCCGTTGGTCGCGCTCGCCTTGGTGGTGTCGTCGGTCGGCGCGGCGATCGTCGCGTTGTTGCGCGGTCGTCCGGGCAAGGCCGCACGCGATCTCGCCGCGGCGGGGCATCCGCTGGTGGCGGTGCCGCGGATCGTGGCCCGACGACGGCGGGCCCGCTCGTTGAGGTCGGTGGCCGATCGCGAGGTCGCCGATCTGCAGGCGCGTGGAAGCGTTCGCTGGGATCGCTTCCGTCGCGAACGGCATTTCCGAACCCTCGAGCGAACGCGACGCTCTCCGTTCGGTTCGTCGCGACGCTCGCCTTTGGTGACGACCGCCTGGTTGTTGGCGCTCGCTCTGTTGATGGTGGGGGGTCGGCGCTTGATCACCGACGGCGTGCGCCCGGTCGGGGATCTTTTCGTCCTGCCGGAGTCGCCGTGGAATGGGGTTCGCGGCTACCTCACCGGTTGGTGGGATCGGGGACTCGGATCCACCACTCCGCAACCCACCGGTTTGGCGTTGCTGGCCGTGGCGGGTCTCGCGTTCTTCGCCCAGATGGGTGCCCTCCACACGTTCGGATTGCTCGGACTGGTGGTGATCGGATGGTGGGGAGCATTTCGTCTGGCCGGTCTCGTCGACGATGCGCGGGCTCGCGTGGTCGCGTTGTTCGTGTACGCGGCGATGCCTGTGCCGTACGCCGCGCTGGCGTCGGGTCGGTCATCGGTGATCGTCGCGTACGCCGCGGTTCCGTGGGGACTGCATCTCGTGCGGAGTTTCTCCGGGCTCGGTTGGTCGAACTCCAACGATCCGACCGCTGACGAAACGGTGGCTCACCCCGACACCGTGGGTCGGGTGCGGCTCATGGCGTGGTTCGTTCTCGTGTCGGCGGTGGTCGCGGCGTTCAGTCCGTCGGCATTGGTCGTGATGGTGTCGACCGTCGTTCTCTGGGCACTGGGAGTGAGCATCGTCGGTGGCCGAAACAGGAGTGCCGGACTCGCCATCGCGGCCGCGGTCGTCGGAGTCGTCGGCGCGGTGGCGCTCAATCTTCCGTGGTCCGCTCGGTACCTGTCGTCCGACGGCTGGAACGCCGCCATGGGTTCGTCGTCACCGACCATCGGCACGTGGAACGTGATTCGATTCGCGATCGGTCCGGCGTCGTTGGGTTCCCTCGCCGTGCTGGCCTACCCGGCGCTCATCGCCTGCGCGGTGGTCGCTCGTTCGTGGCGCCGGGCCGCGGCGCAACGCCACGTCGTCGTGGCGGCGGTCTTCCTCGGACTCGCTCTGGTGGCCGACCGTGGTCGGTCGCCCGTCGCTCTTCCCGAGACGGGTGTTCTGCTCGTGCCGGTGGCGGTCTCGTTGTCGGTGGGCGCCGCACTGCTGGTCGCGACCTTTCTGGTCGACGTACGCGGCGCTCGCTTCGGACTACGGCAACCCGTGGCTCTGGTCTCGATGGTCGCCCTCGTTGGTGCGGTGGTTCCCATGTTGTCGGCATCCACCGATGGATCCTTCGGTCAGCCGTCCGCCACGTTCGCCGAGCAGATGGACGAATTGCTCGGTTCCTCGTCGGAGAGTGGCGACTACCGGGTGCTGATGCTCGGCGAACCGGAACTGGTGCCGGGCGCGGCGTCGACCTTCGACGACATCGAGTTCACGCTGATTCGCAACGGTCGCTTGGTGGCCGACGACCGTTGGTCGGACCCGACCGCGACCGAGGATCGGGTGCTCGCCGAAGCGTTGTCCTCGGTGCGCGATCGGACGACGACCCGCGTCGGACGATTGCTGGCACCGCTCGGCGTTCGGTACCTCGTCGTTCCCCTCGTCGACCGCGTGCGCTCGACGGCCGACGAGCCGTTGGCGGTTCCCTCCGGGTTGGTCGAGGCGCTCGGTGAGCAACTCGATCTGCGGTCGGTGTACAGCCCGGCCAGCATGGTGGTGTTCGAGAACACCCAGTGGATTCCCGTCGCCGCCGTGCTCGGTCCGTCGGCCGCTTCGGCGAGCGTCGCCGGTGGCGTCGCCTCGCTCGCGTCGGCGGATTTGTCCGGATCCCGTCCGATTCTCGCCGGGGCCGACAGTTGGTCGTCGTCGAACGACGTGGCGACAGCCGGAACGATTCACCTCGGCGTGGCGTTCGACGAACGATGGTCGATCGCCGTCGACGGCGAGTCGCAGCCGGCCGGACGGCCCTCGTTCGGGTCGGTGATGGCCTTCGATCCGGCGGCGAATGCCTGGTCGTCCGACACCGGTCGCGTGACGCTTCGTTACGACACCTCGCTCGTTCGTTACGCCTGGGTCCTGCTGCAACTAGGCCTGTGGTCGTTGGCGCTGTTGTTCGTCGTCCGTCCTCCCGTGGCGGGGCGTTCGCGACGTTCCGGTCGCCGGGTTCCGATGGTCGACGAAGCGTCGTCGACGTCGATGTCGTCCGCGATCGGGGACGAGTCGTGATCCGCCGCCTGTTGGTGGTCGCGGTCGCCGCGGGGGCCGTCCTCGGAGCGCTGGCCCTCGAACGGAGGACACCGGAGGTGCCGGTCTTCGCCGACACGCTCGAGCCGGGAACACCGATGGTGCCCGGAGGTGACGCGGTCGGTGGAGCCACCTGGTTCTGTGGTGGCACCCCGGCACTGGGCGCCGCCGAGGGAGGGGAATACGGCGGTGAGGTGATCGTCACGAACACCGGTGAGAGCCCCTCCAGTGGAACGGTCACCGTCTTCTCCGTCAACTCCGCGCCGATCGCGTTGCCCGTGAGCGTCGAACCCCGATCGCAGACGGTCGTCGACCTCGATGCCGTGGTGGTGGGCAACTACGTGAGTGCCATGGTCGAACTCGACCGAGCCACCGTGTCGGTGGAGCAGAAGGCCCTCCATCCGGCCGGTGACGCGGTGGTGTCGTGCGCCAACTCCACATCGGCGCGTTGGTTCGGTGCCGATGGTTTCACCGCCGAGGGCTCCGACCTCCGATTGCTGATCACCAATCCCTACCTGTCTCCGGCCATCGTCGACATCGGGATCTCGACCCAGGCCGGCCCGCGGAGTCCGGGCAGTCTGCAGGGCTTCGTGGTTCCGCCCCGATCGTTGCGCGTCGTGAATCTGGAGGAGGCCGGCTTCCGGGACGAGCCGGTGGTGGGCTTCGAGGTGTCGGCCGCCACCGGTCGGGTGGTCGTGGCCAAGGATCAGCACTTCCTGGGTGCCGGTCGGCTGGCTCATCTGACCTCGATGGCTTCGCCGGCACTCGATTCGCAGTGGTGGTTCGCCGACGGCGAGAAGGGTGCGGGCGTCAGCGAACGTCTGGTGCTGTTCAACCCCACCGACGCCGACGTCGAGGCCGACATCATGGTGCTCGGACTCGGCACCGTCCCGTCGGCGGACGGTGCGTCGCAGGTGCCCGTGGAGTTGGCTCCCACCACTCTCTCCGTGCCGTCGCGCGAGGTCGTCGTGTTCGACACGGCCGGGTTGCCCGGTCTGCCCGATGGTCCGCACGGATTCCTGGTGTCCACGCGCTCGACGGCGTCGATCGTCGTCGAACGGGTCGTCACCCGACCGGCGGGGGATTCGGTGACGACCTCGGTGGTTCTCGGAGCCCAACCGCGAGCTCTGTCGAGTCGATGGATCGTTCCGGTCACGCCCGCGATCCCGCTCGAGGACGCCCTGGTGGTTCTCAACGCTTCGGCCGAGGCGGGAACCGTCGACGTTCTGTCGATCGGCCCGGGAGGCGAGGAACCGTTGCCCGGATTGTCCGACGTTCCGCTGGCGGCGAACTCGGTGCTCTCGATCGATCTTCTGGACCCGGTGTCGGTCGGCCGTCCGGTGATCGTCGTATCGGATCAGCCGATCCTCGTCGAGCGACGGCTCGAACGGTCGGCGACCTCGAGCGGCCGCGGCGGATCGCTCGCACTTCCGGAGTGAACGACGACATGACGAACCTTCTCGTGGCCTCGATGATCGTCGTGGTGGTGGCCGGAGTGGCTCTCGTGTTGCGACGTCGGCGTCCGACGGACGCGCCGACCCAGAAGCAGTGGAGCGTGCCGTCGCAGATCGATCGAGCCGACCTGCGGGACGACGAGTCGGGACAGCGGTGCCGTTGGACGGTCCTGGTCTTCACGTCCGGAACCTGTCACGTCTGTGCCGACGTGGTCGCCAAAGCGACCGCGGTCCGGTCTCGCCATGTGGCCGTTCGGGAGGTGGAGTACTCGGTGTCGACCGAGATCCATCGCAAGTACTCGATCGACGCCGTTCCGACCCTGCTCGTCTGCGATGACGAGGGTGTCGTGCGACGACATTTTCAGGGCCCCGTGTCGGCCACCGATCTCTGGGCCGCGGTGGCGGCGGTGCGCGACGGCGTGGACGCCGAGCCCTGCCGGGATCAACCGGCCGGTTGACGGTCGTCGCGTCGATCCGGTTCGCCGAGACCCTGCTGCACCAAGCGGGCGACCAGATCGCCGTCGATGGTCTCGTGTTCGAGGAGGGCCTCGGCGACGAGGTCGAGTCCGCTGCGGTGCTTGTTCAGCAACTCGGTGGCCCGAACCTCCTGCTCGCGCAGGATCCGGTTGATCTCCTCGTCGACCAGACGAGCAGTGTCGTCGCTGTACTCGCGGCCGCCGGTCATCAGATCCTCGCCGAGGAAGACCTGCTGCTGGTTGTGCCAGGCCATCGGGCCCACGGTGTCGCTCATGCCCCACTCGCGCACCATGCGACGAGCGAGACCCGTCACGACTTCGAGGTCGTTCGCGGCTCCGGTGGTCTGTTGGTCGAAGACGACCCGCTCGGCCACGCGGCCACCGAGGGCCATGCAGATTCGGTCGAGGATGTAATCCTTGGAGAAGCTGTGTCGTTCCTCGGGCAGGGTCTGGGTGACTCCGAGCGCCATTCCGCGGGGAAGAATCGTGACCTTGTGCAGTGCGTCGCCGTTGGGTAGAACCGCCGCCAGCACCGCGTGCCCGCCTTCGTGGTAGGCGGTCGTTCGCTTCTCCTCGGCCGACAGGACCAGTGAGTCGCGACGAGCTCCCATCATGATGCGATCGCGGGCGGACTCGAAGTCGATGCGCTCGATCTGGGCGCTGCCTCGTCGCACGGCGAACAGCGCGGCCTCGTTGACCAGGTTCGCCAGATCGGCGCCGGACATTCCCGGGGTGCCCTTGGCCATGATCTCGAGATCGACGTCGGCGCCCATGCGCTTGTCGCGCGAGTGCACCTTCAGGATCGCCAGTCGTTCCTCGAACTCCGGAAGCGGAACGACGATCTGACGGTCGAAGCGTCCCGGACGCAGCAGGGCGGGATCGAGGATGTCGGGACGGTTCGTGGCCGCCATGATGACGATTCCTTCGGAGGTCTCGAACCCGTCCATCTCGGCGAGCATCTGGTTGAGGGTCTGCTCGCGTTCGTCGTGTCCGCCTCCGAGCCCGGCCCCGCGCTTTCGACCGATGGAGTCGATCTCGTCGATGAAGATGATCGCCCGACCCATCTTGCGGGCCTGCTGGAAGAGATCGCGAACCCGGCTCGCACCGACACCCACGAACATCTCCATGAAGTCGGAACCGGTGACCGACAGGAAGCCGACTCCGGCCTCGCCGGCCACGGCTCGCGCGAACAGAGTCTTCCCGGTTCCGGGGGGACCGACGAGAAGAATTCCCTTCGGGACCCGCGCGCCGATCTCCTTGAAGCGTTCGGGCATGCGGAGGAAATCGACGACCTCCTTGATCTCGGTCTTGACGCCCTCGTAACCGGCCACGTCGGCGAACGTGGTGGAGGGCCGATCGGTCGTGTACGCCTTGGCTCGGCTCCGACCGATCGACATCACGTTGCCCATCTGCCCGGATGCGCGTCGGTTCATCCAGACGAGGAATCCGATGATCAACAAGAACGGCAGCAACAACGGGATGAGACTCATGAGCCAACTCGTTTGCGGCGTGTTGGGTTGGAAATCGACGCCCTCGAGTCGGAGGAGTTCGCGATCCTGCTCGTTCGGGAATCCGGGAGGCGCGGTGGTCGAGAACTCGGAGCCGTCGGTGAACGTTCCGGTGATTCCGAGCGTCGTGTTGTTCAGCTTGACCGTCTCGACCTGACCGGCCGCGACCTCGGTCATGAATTCCTCGAAGCCGATCTTCACGCGATCGGGACCGGGAAGAAGTTGGGGCCCGAACACGAGAGCGATGATGACGACCAACAGAACCCATGGCGACCACTTCGGCAAGGTGGGACGTCCGGAGCGTTCTCCGGTGGGCTGCGGCTCCGGGGGCTTGCGCGAGCCTCGGGCGGGCGGCGGCGGGGGCGGCGGGGGAGTCGACTCGCTCATGGCCTCATGCTACGACCGGCCCGTGAGGCGGGCATGGCGGGAGTCCGTACGTTGGTCACGGACCGCGACCCCCGCGATCCATCTCGCCCCTCGTTCGGTCACGCCCGACTCTCCGCGGTCGGCACCGCCGTTCCGTCGAGTCCGGGAATCCACCCACACTCGTCGGGACTCTCGTACCGTTGCGGTATGCGTCAGTGCACCCGCAACGGCTGCCGTGAGGAAGCCCGTCTCTCGCTCACCTTCCAGTACGCCACCTCGGTGATCTGGGTCGACCATCTCGGTTCGGAACGCCGACCCCACACCTACGAGTTCTGCGACAAGCACTGGAGTCGATTCGCGGCTCCGAGTGGCTGGATCCTCGAGGATCGTCGTCGCGCCGACGCGCTTCCCTTCGTGCATCGACTCGCCGGCTGAACCGTGCGTCCGGCGTCGACCGCCTCCCGGTTTCCGGTGGGGGTGGCATTCGCCGCGTGGGCCCTGGCCTATGCGGTGGCGCTGCCCCTGCAGGCTCTCGCCATCGGTCTGACCGGACACGCCGACGAATCCGCGGATCGCTGGCCCACCAGCGCGATGGCGCTCGGCGTGTCGTGCCTCTGGATTCCTCTCGCCGTCGCCCTGGTCGTCGTGAGCAGACGCTGGGGCGGGGGATCCTTGCGCGACGACTACCGGCTCGGCTTCCGCGCGGTCGATCTCGTCGGTCTGCCGATCGGCGTGGTGAGTCAGTTGGCGTTGGTGCCGTTGGTGTACTGGCCGTTGTCGACCTTGTTTCCGGAAACTTTCGACGCCACCAAGGTCGAGGAACGCGCCACCGATCTCTGGAACAACGCCTCCGGCGCGTGGGTCGTCGTGCTGGTGGGGATCGTGGCCGCGGGTGCCCCGATCATCGAGGAGTTCGTCTACCGCGGCCTGATCCAGAATGCGCTCGAGGCCCGACTGAACGATCTGCTCGCTCTCGTGATCGGCGCCGCTTGGTTCGCCGCGATCCATTTGCAGCCCGTCGAGTTCCCGGGCTTGTTCGTCGTGGGGCTGGTCTTCGGGCTCTGCTGGCAACGATCCGGACGACTGTCGTGCCCGATCCTGGCGCACGTCGCTTTCAATGCGACCGGACTCGTGCTGGTGGCGGGCTGAACCGTGATGCCCGTGTCGAGTGATGCCCGAGTCTCGTGATGCCCGTGTCTCGTGATGCCCGTGTCGCGTGACGCCCGTGTCGGGTGACGGGGTCGACGGAATGGCAGGATGAGAGGTGGCATGACGAACGCAACGCTCCCCGACGACGAGCGACCGCCCGACCCGACCTCCGACACGACCTCC
>Ga0172373_10008724_pt1 | contig 12807 bp, 19 predicted proteins | sample Lak10m_2_FD_114546 | JGI IMG/M metagenome (GOLD analysis project Ga0172373, IMG submission 114546) | Freshwater microbial communities from Kabuno Bay, South-Kivu, Congo - kab_092012_10m | ecosystem: Environmental > Aquatic > Freshwater > Lake | place: Democratic Republic of the Congo... | reverse complement strand
CGGTAGCGCCGGCGCGATTTGACGCTGGATACCCGCTCCGACTACATTCCGCCGCCCTTTCGCGGGGAGGCTGCACCCAGAGGTGACCCGCCGCGATCAACAGGAGGAGTCGTCGATGGCCCACGAGTTCGAGATCAAGCACTTCGACACCCGCACGATGGACCGCTACATCGCCCGCGGCGAGCTCAGCACCAAGGAGCGCGACCGTTACCTGCAGGCGCTGCCCGACGTGGCCGACAAGGGCGAGAAGGTCGACACGATCCAGCCCGACGTCGAAGAGCTGATGGACTAGGCGCGATCGATCGCACCACCACCGCGGGCCCGGCGAAATCCGGGCCGCGTTCGTTTCTCCCCACCCCTCTCAACCGCTCCATCCAGGAGTCCGCCCATGAGCACCGACGTCGCCACCGCCTCCGCCGGCAGCGCGCAGACCGCGCCTCCGGTCGACTTCTCCACCTTCCTGCTGTCGCTCGCCTCGACCGCGTTCATCCACCTGGGCAAGGCGCCGCAGCCGGAGAGCGGCCGGTTCGAGACCAATCTCGTCCTCGCACGCCAGGGGATCGAGATGCTCACGATGCTGCGCGAGAAGACGCGCGGCAACCTCGCCGAGGAGGAGAACAAGCTGCTGGAGGCGCTGCTCTACGACCTGCGGATGCATTACGTCCAGGCGCAGCAGGAGGCGGCGATCACCGCCAAGGCCTGACCGACACCTGCGTCTACAGACATCGACGTCCACAGACGTTCATGTCGATGCGATGGATCGACCGGCACCGGATCACGCTTTCGCCAGCCCGTCGACGACGAGGTCGACCAACCGGCGCACGAAGGTCGGCGTCACCGGCGCCCGCTCGACGTTGATCCGCTGCGACAACGCCCCGGCCATCACGGTGAGCGCCATCGTCAGGTCCGCCCGCGGGTTCAAATCGCCCCGGCGCTGGGCGCGGCGCAGCAGTGTCAGCGGCCCCCTTGATCGCGCGCGCATCAGGCCTCCGATCGCGACTTTCAGCTCCGGATCATCGAAGGCCCCCCGAAGAGCCTCGGCCACCCCGCGCCCCACCGGCGACTGCGCCCACTCGCCCGCGCGTCGAACAAAGTGGCGGAGGTCGGCCCGCAGCTCACCCGCCTCCCGCAGCGGCGCGTCGTGCCCCAGGCCGCGCGCGAGGGCCGCCTGAACAAGCGCCGCCTTCGTCGGCCAGCGGCGATAAACACTGGTCTTGTTGAGTCCTGCGGCGGCCGCCACCTCCGGCACGCTCAACCGCTCGTAACCGACACGCGCCAGCGCCTCGAGCGTCACCGTCAACACCCGCTCCACGACCGGCGCACCACGCCGCTGCGGCTGGGCGCGACTCACGGCCGCTCCCCCCTCTGAACAAAGACCTGCTCGTAGTCGGCGACCTCCGTGCCGAAGAGCCGGTCCCACAGGCGCGTGTGCAGGCCGTAGTTGCCGCGCGACCGGGTGTGGTGGAGGCTGTGAAACGTGGCCGTATTGGTCCAGCGCAGCAGCGGCACCCGGAGGATCCAGCGCGGCAGGAACTCGTACCCCAGATGGGCCATGAGGTTGTTGCCGAGCCCGATCAACTGCAACGCGCCGATCGCCGCCATCGGCACCGGCAGCAGCATCACGGCCGGCACGATCCAGCCGCCGAGGAGCAGCGCCTCCACCGCATGAAACGAGTAGGAAGTGAACGGGTTGACGTCGACGCTTCGGTGGTGGACCAGGTGCACGTGGCGAAACAGCACCGGGTGGTGCAGCAGCCGGTGCCAGCCGTAGAACCAGGCGTCGTTGAAGAGCAGCGCGGCGCCGATCCAGCCAGCGACGACCAGAGGCGATACCGGGCCGTCGATGATGCGCGTCCGGCCGGCCGCATGCAGCCCGATGACGGCGCCGGCGCTGAGCCCACCTGCGAGCAACGTCACCAGCGTATGGCCGACCTCGCGCCGCAGCTGCGCCCCGTCGACACGTCTCGGCGACGGTATCCGCGCCCACCGGAACCGCTCCCGCCCCCACCGCCAGACGATGATGTAGAGCGCCCCTGCGAGCGCGAAGTAGCCGAGCGCCTGCGTGACGAGGCCGGTTGTTAGAAGTTGCGCGATCGATGTGGTCATCTCGACCTCCTCACCACACCATAGATCATTGCAACTTGTGGTTGCAATGACTCCGTCTCGAGGGCAGGCGACCGTCGACTGGGCTCTGCCCACCCCGCGGGACGTCGAAGCCCCACGTCCGTCCCGGGAGGAGGGCCATGAGGCACCAGCGGCCTTTGTCTGCACGCGTCGTCGAGAGCGCCCCGCCCCGGCCCGCGTACGCGAATGGCTCGCAAACCAGACAGGGAAACAAAGGCCCCGAGGATCGCTCCTGTGGGCTTTCGTTGACCGGCGGGGCGCGATACTTCGCTCGACCACCGATATGTCACCAATCCTTATTTAAACTCATCGTTTGCTACACTACCATTTTCGGGACATACCGAAGAATCGCCCACCATCCTCATTCATATACTCCAAAACATACCTGATAGACAGATATGTTTTTGATATCTGTTCAACGGGACAATCTCTGTCCTCGCGCACCGTCCTGAACTGAATGCACAGTCAAGGGTGTTTCTTCAGACCCGCAGAGATTCTCGCACCTGCAAGAGGCGTCGATATCCTCGAGAAGAACCTCTGGACTTGTTTTAGAACCAGAGCAATCGATGCCGGCATGGACGAAAACGAACGGCAGGAACGGCTCGCGGACCTCCGGCGCAGGAGGGATGAGGTTGTCGACGTCCTGGTCGAGGCCGTCATTGCCTAAGAGACCAAGCGGCTCGCGAACATACGACTCGGACTCGAGCCTGATGACGAGGTCGTCATGGCGGCGCCCGAGGCCCCGCCCATACCGACGCCACCACGAAGTCGAACATATGCCTGCCGAGAGGCACTTACGGCGGACGACTGACACCTTCTGACTCTGCTCGGACAGTTCGGCCTCAATGCGGACGACGTCAGCGAGTCGCCGCATCGACTCCGCATCGCGCTCGGGGAAGAGGACTACGTGATCGGAGCGGCCATTGCCGACCATGACGGCACCGTCGGCGTGCTGCGTTGACTCGCCATCGCGATGGACGAGCGCGGCCGCGGTCATGGACGGACGATCACCACCTTCCTGATGAGCCGCCTCCATCGACTCGGCGTCAGGAACCTTCATGCCGTCGAGAAGCCGTATGGATTCCTCGGCGCCGTTGGCTTCACGCCCGTCCGCTGCGAAACGATCTCGCAGCGAACATTCGACCTTCCGGGCCTCACTGCGGCGCGCCGTCTGACGTCGATTCTCGTCGCGACACCCGAGCGGCGCGGGGCCAACACCGCGGTCGATCGCGGCCCCACGACACTCTCGGAGCTCATCCAGCAGCAGACACCACCCTCCCCCCGGGCCCGGCGTCCGAAGCGGTAGCCGGCCCATTCCACTCAAACACCAGAGGAGAGATCCGATGCACGATCAGAGCTACCGCAAGTTTGGCCCGAAGGACGCCGATGACCACTCGATCGGAGAGGTATGTCCGGCCTGTCGAGTAGCGTTCGTCGAGGGCGACTTCACCACCCTGGTCGCACTGGGACCCGGCGCCGATTCCGAGTCCCGCAAACGCGCCCGCCAGGGACGTGCCTACAACGCCATCGCCGTGCAGGTTCACTACGCCTGCGCGACCGGAGACGAGACATGATCCTCTGCGCAGCAGGCGATATCCACGGCGCGCTCGACCAGATGTACGAGGGCGCGCTCACCTTCGAGGCCGCGCTGGGCGTTCGCTTCGACTGGCTGCTGCATGTCGGCGACTTCGGCGTGTGGCCCGATCCGAACCGTGTCGACGGCGCCACACGACGACATGACGGCGCCGGTGATTTTCCATCCTGGGTTTCGGAGCGACGCACCGCGCCCCGGCCGACGCTCTTCATCAAGGGCAACCACGAGGACTTCCTCTGGCTCGACGCGCAGCCGACGTCCGAGGTACTGCCCGGCCTGCACTACCTCCGCAACGGCCATGTCCGTGAACTCACCGCCGGCAACGAGACTCTGCGCGTTGGCGGTATCGGCGGCTGTCATGGACCGTCGAACTTCGAGCGTCCGTCACGGCACCTGCAGGGCTACGCCAAACGGCACTACACCCGCGACGAGATCGAGCTGCTGAGCGAGGAGATCAACCTCGACATCGTGCTCACCCACGAGGCGCCGGCCGGCGTGCGCTTCCCGCGCCACCGACGCGGCGAGGGCTTCATCAGCGAGGCGATGGGACTGGACACGCTGCTCTCCCGGACGCAACCCCGCGTCTGCTTCTTCGGTCACCACCACACGCGCGTCGACGCCGATGTCGCCGGCGTACCCTGCCTCGGTCTCAACAAGGGCCCGCACCCCGGCTGCCTCGTCGCGATCGAGATGAAGGCCGGCGAAAAGGCGTGGCGACTGCTGGGCGAGTGGCCGCTCAGGGAGCTGGGGACATGAAGAAGCCGAGGCGGGCGACCCCACCGCCAGATCAGAGCAATGCGACCATCGAGCACCGTGGCTCGACGCACGACTCAACGGTCAACGTCGACGACCTCGTCGAGCGGCTGATGCCTCTGACTCATCACCTCAAGGAGTTGCAGGAGGAGGCGCGACGCGTGGGAATCTTCCCCAACGATCGCGAGCTTCTGTCCTGTCCGAAATGCGGCCTCCAGGAGGATGTCCTGATCGGGGGATACCTCGCCACCACCCTCGGCCCGTACGACCCGGACACGGGCTTGCGCTTCCAGGAGTCGTTGGACGACGACACCCTCTTCATCTGCCCCAACTGCGGAGCCGAGGTCCGTGAACCGGTGGAGTAAGCCGCCCTCCCTCCGGAACCCGAGCGACAAGGCGCTCCTGCGCGTCCGGCCGTTTCGAGGCCCCCGTTGCAAGGCCGCTCCCCGCACCGTATGTTTTCTACGCTAGATTTGGAGCCGCCCGATGACCGCACCTGCGGAGCCACAGCTGAAGTCCGGACTCGCGTACCGCACACGTGACCTCGCGCGCTGGGGGCGCAACCCGACGCGCCTCGCTCAGCGGCTCGTACGTGAGGGACGCCTGAGGGAAGCCTGCCACGGGCTGTACTACGCACCGGTGGCCTCGAAGTTCGGCCCTGCCCCGGTCGCAGACGAGGTCTTGCTGCGAGGCTTCCTCGACGACGAACCCTTCCTCATCTCCGGCCCGCCCCGATGGAACGCACTCGGCCTCGGCGCCACGGCGCTGTTCGCGGCGACCCTCGTCTACAACACGAAGCGCACGGGCGCGTTCACGCTGGCCGGTCGACGCTTTCTCCTACGTCGCGTCTTCTTTCCGAAGCAACCGACCCCGGAGTGGTTCGTCGTGGACCTACTCAAGCACCACGAGATGGCCGGCGTCGCCCTGAGTGAGCTCCGTTCGAACCTCGTGGCCACCCTGCGTCTCGGGCGCTGGGACATCTATCGGCTGCGCGACATGAGCGCGACCTACGCCACGAAGGCGACGGCGGCGCTCGTCGAGGAATGCATCGCGGAGGCGCGATGACCTTCGTGCACGACGATCGCGACTTCCCGGCCCTCCTCAACCTGGTGGCCGAAGAGACGCGCATCGGACCGGAGCTCGTCGAGAAGGACTACTGGGTGACCCACTGCCTCTGGGCACTGCACCGGACGGGGCTCGAGCTCTGGTTCAAGGGCGGCACCAGCCTCTCGAAAGGCTACGGCATCATCCAGCGATTCTCGGAGGACCTCGACCTGATGGTGCAGCACGGGACGGTGCGCGATCTGCCGCCCGTCACCAACTGGACCAGCGTCAACAAGGGGCCTGTGGCCGCACGGCGCGCCTTTTACGACGCGCTGCCTCGCGCCTTCGATATCCCCGACGTCAAGGTCGAGACCGATGAGAAGCGGCCGGACAAGTACGCACGTGGCATCGACCTCATCGGACAGTACCCCGGTGTTCTGCTCGCGCAACTGCTGCCCGAGATGCGCCCCCACGTCCTGTTCGAGATCGGCCGCGCCCGCGTCGTTCCGTTCATCGAGCGACCGATCACGTCGTTCGTGCACGACTTCCTTGAGTCGCGCGGGCAACTCAAAAGCTACGTCGACAATCGTCCGAGCGCGGTGCGCTGCGTTCACCCCCTCGTGACGCTGCTCGAAAAGCTGGACGCCCTCGCGCGGCGATATGCGCGCGACTCGATGGAGCCGGACGGCTTCGTTCGCCATTACGAGGACGTGGCGCACATCATCCGCGCGCTCGATCAGTTGCCCAAGTCGCCGCAGTCGGCCCGCGACCTTGCCGCCGAGATGCTCGCTGAAGGAGGTCTCGTGTCGATGCCCAGCGTCGATGCAATCTCTCTCGCCCCGAAGGACGACTCTCGATGGGCGGCAATCCGTACTGCGCACGCTGCGATCGAACCGATGTTCTGGGGCCCCCGGATAACCATCGATGAGGCCTGCGCCGCGATCCGAGGGTGGATCAGCGACGAGCTTGAATAGAGGTCAGAAGCCAAGCCGCTCAAGCACACGTTGTCGTGCCGGTAACGTGGCCCCCATCAGACCCCGGTGATTCTCGATCTCAGGCGTGTCGTAGCGATACGGCCGTCCATCGGCCGCCGAGAACCAGCCACCGCAGGCTAGCAGAGTCACCTCGGGCGCGCAGGTGTCCCACAGGGCGCTGCCATCGCCGAAGTACAGGTACAGGTCCGTAAGCCCCTCCGCGATCCGGCCACACCTGACGCCGACCGATCCGCACGGCGCCGCGGGCATCGCCTTGAGCAGCCGAAATGCCTCATTTAGCCGGAGCGTCCGCTCGGCCCTCGAGTCGAACATCCGTATGGTCGCTGATTCAACGTCGCGCGGCAGCTGGAGGGTCCGCGTGGCCCCGCGCTGCGTCAGCGTGCAGCCCGCCCCCACGACACCCGCATGGAGCTTGTCCTCAACCGGGACGTAGACCACGCCCAGCTGCGCCTCACCCGCCACCGCGAGGCCGATATGCACGGCGAACTCACCGCTTCGCCGCGCGAACTCGGCGGTGCCGTCGAGGGGATCGACGGACCAGCAGCGCTCAAATCGGGAGGGATCGTCCGGCTCAGCCGACTCCTCCGCCACCACGCCGTCTTTGGGGAACGCGCGCCGTAGGGCATCGACGATGAGACTGTTGGCGCGGCGGTCCGCCACAGTGACCGGGCCGTCGTCATTGGGCTTCTCCTCGACCTCGAACTGGGTCGCGTAGACCTCGAGAATCGCATCCCCCGCCTCGCGGGCCAAGCGACAGGCCAGAGCGAGCTCGGCCGCGAGGTGGTTGCCGGAGCTGGTCATGACCCGGACCGTAGTACGCGCATGCGGTCTCGCCCAGCGAGATGGCGCGCTCAACGACATCGTAGCCCTCGGGCTGGTCCTCGGCCGGTGCTATCGAAGGCATCGAAGGAGTGACTCCTGCAGCAGCTGACCGGCTTTCGTGCGACCGCGACCGGAATCGGTGCCACTGGGTCGCTATTGGCGCTATCGATGCTCGCCCGCGGCATTCCGACAGCGATGGCGCAATACGCTGTCCCTGACGCTCTGCTCGGGAGCATCCACTACGTCGACGCGATGACCTGGGTGTTCCTCCATATGATGTTCATCGGCCTCATCACGATCGTGGTCGGCGCCACCTCGCGCGACGGCCGCCAGCAGCGTGTATTCGCGCGACTGATGCTCGTCGCCGTCACGGTGTACGGCTACCTCGACATCCGTGCGGCAGATTGGCCTCTCGGCACCGGTCTGTACAAAGGCCCCGGGTCCCTCGGGCCGGTGGTTGTCGGGGTGGTTGCTTGGCTGCTGTGGGGGCGGTTGGCGTTCATGCGACTACCGCGCCGCACTTCGTCCGAAGACCGTCCAGCCGCTCATTGACCCGCGGCACCGCTCATTTGCCCGACTCTCCACCGAGTGATCCGGCGAACAAGCTCAGCCGGCAGCGGCGCCTCATGCGGAACCTGAATCGCGCCCCTCGACGTCTTGAACGAGGCCAGGTCTGCCGCGAAGGCAACGATCGCTGCTGGCCCCGGATAAATGCCAACATGGTGTGCGAAGGCGCCGAGGTGAATGAGGTTCTCGCCCTGATGCCAGGTGGCGAGCCCGTAGGCGATACGTTCCATCGCCTCGGGAGCCTCGTCGCGGATGGCCTGAGCAAGCGCCCGCAGCCGTGAACGAGCGGGCTCGGCAGCGGCGTCGATATACGCGGCGACGGCAGATGGATCAGCCTTGGGACTTCGCTTGGTCATCTGTCCTCGATTGGGCGCCCCGCGCACATCAGCACCACCTGGCTGGTTCCGTGCACTGTCCAGCCCGCCTCACGTCGCATGACGGTCTGCGCTGAGGCAATTACGCCGTGCGCTCAGCCTCCCACGCGGTGAGCAACTCCATCGCCAGTGCGACACAGGCGCCCGCGATGGTGGCGGGTTCCTCGACACCAACACTCGCGCGAATCGCCATGGCCGCGCCATAGGCCGACGGCGTGCCGAACAATCGTCGGAGGTGCGCGCGAGCCTCCTCCGTGACAACTCCCGCGAGCGAATCGCGCTCGAGCCCTGCGAGGGTCAAGCCGAGCTGGCGAAGGTCGCTTGCCTGCAGGATACGTAGGACGTCGAGACCGTCTTTCGGTGACCAGCGGGCAGGCGTCGTCTCGCGCTCGGCGAGCTTGTGCAGCTTGGCGACCAGGAGCGCGCCGAGTCCTGCGACGGCCACGTCGATCGCGCGCGCGTCGGTCGGGTCGAGCGCGGTGAGGGTGAAGACACTGTTGTCGACGATGGCGGCCTCGAGTCCCTTCGTCTTGCGCGCCACTTCATTTCCGTGCGGCTCGAGGCGTGCGCTCCGGCGGCCGGGCCCGCCGATCGTCTCGGGAACCATGAGGTCGATCTGCACGTCGCTGCGCGCCCACGTTCCCGGCTTCACGGCGAGCGTGAAACCTGCCGAGAGGAAAGCCTCGGCCAGCAGGGGCTCGTCGTCGAGAACGTTGGGGTCGAGCGCGAGGTCGCCGTCGGACGTGAACGGCGCTACGAGCAGATTGCCGGCGCCCACACGATGGTAGATGGCCTGCGCCCCCACGAGGACAACCGCCTTGCGATGGTTGCCGAGTGCCTCGAGCGCGTCGAGCAGGACGCGGCGGGCTTGGACGTATTCGCGATCGATCTCAACGGGCACGGCCCGCCTCCTTCATCGTCTCAACGAGCGACTCAGCCTCCTGCGGCCCTCGGCCAGGGCTCGACATCAAGTCCACGATGGCCTGAGCGTTCGCCACCGTGGTCACCTCGATCAAAGCGTCGCCCGCGGACACCGTGCGTTGTCCGGCGCGGGTGAACACGACGTCGTCGTAGGGACGCAGAAGCCACACATTCGCACCAGCCTCGGCGGGCACGAGACCGAGGGTGCGCGCGGCATCGTCGGGGTCCTCCACGTAGAGCATCGCGATGCGGGTCGGTGCGATACCAGGCCCCGCCGTTGAACCCGTCGCCGCGTAGCGAGGCAGGCGTTCGAGCTTGGGCCAAAGCGCCGGGAGCCCACGTGGCTCGAGGAACGTATGCAGCTCGTTCGACTTCGTCAGCTCGTAGTCCTTCGCCCAGCGCGCGAGCAGCGCGGGCCTGTCCACCGTCACGACCCGTTTCTTGTCGTCGCGCGTGAGCAGCGCCTCCGTTTCGAGAAACATCACGACGCGCGAGACCGTCCCGAGCGGTGTCTCGGCTGCGGTCGCCAGCGCACGCGTTCCGAGCGGGAGAACCAACTCGACCAGTGCGCGCACGACGCGAGAGGCCGCGGCCCCCCGCAAGCTCTGAAGCGGGCGCGGCGATCGCTCGGGGTCGCGATCCGCACCCACGCCCTCCAGAAAAATGGCTGGGCTGCTGACGACGACCCGGACGTTACCGGTCGCGTCGGCGTAGCTCCATCCCCCTTCCGCGAGCAGCTCTCGCACACGGTCGCCGAGGTACGACGAGACGACCAGCGCCGGCCGCGGCATTCCCGCCAATAGCGCCGGAACATCGCGCGGGACGAGCCCCCTGCGGTGGATGATCGGCATCTTGACGTGACTCTTATCGGGGCCAGCAAGCCGTAGGACGAGCCCACGCGGGCCACCCTGCTCCTCGGCCGTCCAACCCGGTGGCAGACGGCGCCTCAAGGACTCGATGGCCCGCCGAGCGTCCGTTCCGCTTTTCATCGCGTTCCGCATACTTCGGAACATAGCGCCTCTCGGCACGACTGGCAACGATTCGTTCCGTCGATCGCCATGTTCCGCGGCATGCAGAACACCACCTTCCGTCGGAACGATCGAACTTGCCGGTAGTCGGCCTACGCCGGGGTTGTCACATGGCGAATAGCCGCATTTGGGAAAAAGCGGCTATTCGCCCCGGCCGCCCGTTCCGGGATCTACCGCGTTCCACGTCCTGCGGAACACTGCTTCACACCGCCAACCCCACCCGCAGCATCTCGCTGACCAGCGCCGAGGCATTCTCGTCCGGCGTCGCGCCGGTGATGACGAGCTCGACCTCCTCGAACCGCCGGGCGTTGGCCACGACCCAGGCGATGTACTGCGGGATGGTTTAGTCGTCGACGCCGAAGGCGATGCGCTGCATGGACTGGACGATCTGGAGCGGCGTGCCCTGGAACACGCGGCCGTCGCGCCTGGTGATCTTCATGGGGTCGCCTGAGGCTGGTGGTCGCGCCAGCGGCCGGTGGGGATGATCGAGCAGCCTGCGACCTGGGCGGGGCGCAGGGGGGATGTCGAAACGGTCTCGCCGGACTCGAGAGCGATCTCGGTGCGGCGGTAGAAGCTGGGGTGGCCCTCGAGCCGGTCGAGCGCGGCCTGTGTCGCGTCGTCGACCTCGTACACCTCCCCTCGGACATGGCGGGCCGACACGCAACCCGTACGCGAGGCCAACTCCGGCTCACCGAGACGAGGGACCTGCGCGTGTTCGGGCGGGAGCGGCTTGATACCGCCTGTCAGGCGGCGCTTTGGGAGTGGAGCGCACGGATAGCTGGGCGCCCTACGTCGGCCACAGTCGACGAGCAGTCGAAGGGGTGAATGCGCCTTTCACCACCGGCGGGGCCCGCGTCCGGCATCATCGGACTCGTCGCGTTCGCGATGCTCAGCCAGCCTGCGCGCGTTCACAACCTCGACGAGGCCATCGCGCTGCGTCCGCACCGCGATCACCCGCAAGGAGTATCCGACGTGCTTGAACACCCGCAAGTCATCCAGTTCGTCGGCTTCGAGACCTCGCTGCCCAAAGACGCTTTCCTGCAACGCTGGGAGCCGTTCGCAGCGTCGTTCCTCGCGAGGGGTCTTGACCGAGTGGTGCTCGGCGAAAGCGACGCGGCCAGCGGCTTTCATTTCATATCTCGCAACGTATGGCCCGAAGCGCGCTTCCGGGCGGTCTTCTCGTCGCGCCTCCCCGGTGACGCTGGAGGCGGTGCAGTGACAGCAGTGCAGGTCGGTGCGTTCCAGGTCGTCGCCAGCGAGGGCGTCGATCTGCTCGCGACGCGACACGGTGTCGTCAAGATCGTCGCGCTCGTGCGCTGTCGGCACGATGCCCTGGGCACCATCGCTCCTTTGCTGGTCGAGCTTGGTCGTCAACGCGGCGCCGGCATCGGATGGGCGACGTACGCAGCCGATCCGTCAACGCGCGGGGGGCGGTTCAACGCTGTGCTCGAGCTCTACGCTTCCGAGGAATCTGCCGATCAGATTTGCGTCGCGCTCACCGAGGCGCTGCAGCGCCAATCGGGACACATCGAAGAGAGCCGGGTGCAAACGCTGCGGGAGGTGCTCGCCCTGCCGTGACGCCGACGCACACCTGTCGCCGTCAGCCGCACACGCATCCTGCCGTTCGACGGAGACGCGATCGAACGCAGCAAGGACCGGCATCGACAGCCGCTTCTCGATCTCCCTCTTGACTCGCAAGTAAACGTTCACTTACTCTCGCCCCATGGTCACACCTCGCAAGAACACCGACGAGCGACGGGCGGAGATCGCCGATGTGGCGCTGAGGCTGATCGGCTCGCGAGGATTGGCCGCGCTCACCGTGGCGTCACTGTCGCAGGCACTGGGCATCACGGGGGGCGCGCTCTACCGCCATTACGCCTCGCTTGACGAGATCCTCACCGCGATGGCGGCACGGGCGGCGCAGCTGATCGACGCGTCGACGCCCGCGGAGGAGTTGCCGCCGCGCGCCTGGCTGCTTGCCTTCGCCGAGCAGCGCACGGCCACGGTCGGCGGACACGCCGGGCTGTCGCAGCTGCTGCTGTCTGAGCAGCTGACGCTTGGGCTGCCGGCCGAGGCTGTCGCGCATGTCGCGGCCGCTGTCACCCGGACCCGCGGGGCGATCCTGCGCAAGCTGCGCGACGGCCAGGAGCTCGGCATCTTCCGCTTCGATATCGCGGCCCCGCTGCTCGTCCCGATCGTCATCGGCACCATCCAGATCATCGCGCTGCAGCGGGCCGGATCGGTGCTGCCGCGCGCACCGGGCAACGCCATGGCGTCGTTCGAGGCGCTGCTGGCGTTGTTGACGCCGCCCGAGCCGATCGCGCGGGCTCGGCTACCGCAGACAGCCAGCAACCGGAGGAAGTCATGACGAACGCGATACCGGAGACGGACCTGCTGATCGTCGGGGGCGGACCGACCGGCCTCGCCGCCGCGTGCGATGCCGCCCGTCATGGGCTGTCGGTGCGGATCATCGAGAAGCGGTCATCACGGGCCGAGTACTCCAAGGCGCTCGTCGTCCACGCCCGGACGATGGAGATCTTCGAACGACTGGGCTGTGCCGAGGAGGTCGTGCGCCGCGGAGCGCG
>Ga0172373_10008718_pt1 | contig 12813 bp, 9 predicted proteins | sample Lak10m_2_FD_114546 | JGI IMG/M metagenome (GOLD analysis project Ga0172373, IMG submission 114546) | Freshwater microbial communities from Kabuno Bay, South-Kivu, Congo - kab_092012_10m | ecosystem: Environmental > Aquatic > Freshwater > Lake | place: Democratic Republic of the Congo: South-Kivu... | reverse complement strand
CATGCCAAGTCAGGCAACGATGCCAAGGCTCACGAATGTTTTGATGCCGCTATTGCAGCCCATCCAGAAATGCCCGAGCCCCGATTCGGGAAGGCTCTCCTTCTGCAAAAACAAGGCCTCCTTTTAGAATCCGCCGAGGTCTTGGAAGGCTTGCTCGAAATCACCTCCGCTACCGGCATGGCAAACCACCCCGCTTCGATTCAGGCAAAATCTCTCCTTGAGTCCGTGCGGGCAGAGATTCGTGAGCAAGGCGGCCCCACAAATCCCGAACTTCTCCAAGAAAAACACCCCGCCGCAGTCTGGTATCTCCTCGATGCCCTTAGGCGCTTTGACTCCCTCGATTCTCGGCAAGTCATGGAGATCACCTTCGAAATCGCCAAGCTGGGAGAATCAGGACTCGACTACGCCAGCCCTGAGAAAAAATACCATCTCACCTCCTGCCCCGGTGAATCATTCTCAGGCCACCAGCTCATGTGCCTCATGTTCGCCGGATTCAAACGCATCGCCCCGGATCAAGACACCGGCATGGACCTGAACGAGCCTTGGATCACTGCGCTGGAGTTTTTCAACGCTGGCCGTTGATGAAAGCAGGGATCTCTATTTCCCTTAAGTTCGGCAAAAAACTCCCGACCGCGATTTACATCCACAGGCCAGCACCTGACTGGGAGATACCACAGTCCCTATTGGAGGAAATTCGCAGGGCTGAAATTGCAGCCAAGCCAAACAGGGCTTGGAATCTTCTAAAAATCCACACGAACGAAAAAGCGTTCACCTTTCTCACATACCCTGATTTCGACACCGACCCACACCCAGCGCTCGCCGAGGCTACGAAGATCAATATCAACACCGGCTCGGTGACCCACACGGACTATAGAAAGAGAGCTAACCCGCCGATCCTTCATCGCAAGGAAACCTTCCTGCCAAAAACCGACCCCCGTTATGCGACTTTCGAGCGATTGACCCAGCAGGAAGAGGATGCAGGTCTTTTAAAAAATACTGCCCAGATTGGGATGCGCGTTTACTGGCTGACCTTGCTCAAGCGCAAGGCTCTTCGGATCGAAAACCACCAACTCAAAAAAATCCACAAGGCCGTTGCCTCCTCCTCCAATGAACCTGCGGAAGTCGAGCGCCACCGGACTGCCATCAAGCGCTACGATCTCTCGAAGCCAGTTAAAATTGCCCTAGACCGAGGAGTGCTGCAAAAGAGGCACACTTTTTTTGACTACGGATGTGGCCATGGGATGGACATCGAGGCTCTAAAGGGACTCGGTTACGAGGCTGCTGGATGATGCCGGGTATAATACAAAGGATAAAACCAACACCTACTACGAAACCACAGATTATCATAATGAGGAGCGATCCCAAGAAATGAGAACCCAGTTTGAAAAGCCCAGATACCTGACAGTTTTCGCCAGCGGCCTCGGTTTGCATGCCGGAGAAAAACGCTGGAAAAAAAGGCGCCGAAAAAAAGCTGATGACTATCGCCACACCGCCCCCAATGATTTGACCGATTAATGAAAAAAATTCCGCATCCGCTCCCCCTGTCGAGCCGATAGCGCCGAAAACTGCTTGGATGATTAAACTGGCGAGCTGTGCCGCGAGTGGAATGACGAGAAGCGTGATTAAGCCAAAGGTAATGTAGAAAAAGGGATTTTTTTGGAAACGTGTCCAAGCAAATTTGAGCGGTGTATCTATTCCACGGGTTTCCTCAGGGGGCTCGATGTTGCCAATTCTTATGGGGGGCGGTGTGGATCCCCGACCCTGAGAGGAAGATGTGATAGGCGGAGGAGGGAGCTGGGGAGGCTTTGTGCCTGAAGGGAAAAGCCCTTCTACTTCACGCGCGGTGACCGATTGCTCGGAGCCAAGCGAAATCACATGTGTTTGCGGTGTGATTTTGTTTTTTGCAACAAGTTTTTTTAACTCCTCAAGATTGTAAGGGCCCTCGTTACTTCCATCGATATGGATGTAGAATTGTTGCATGATGAAAATTAGTAGGGTTGGAACTGAGAAAGAATTCCTACGGGGTTTATAGAAAGGGTTGCAAAATCTAGGCGAAGCATTTTGAGGATTTGCAATTTGTCTGCATACATAGAATACGATTAGAGCATCAGATGAAAACGATCCGAGTTTTTATTTCTTCTCCAGGGGATGTTCATGAGGAAAGAGAGATCGCGAGGCAGGTCGTTCAAGGACTGCGTAGGCGGTATGCGGCATACTTCGATTTGAAGCCTGTTTTGTGGGAACTTCTCCCTTTGCAGGCCGATGCCGCATTTCAACAAGGCGTTGATTTATTTTTATCGAAGGAGCATGGAATCGATGTTGCAGTTTTTATTCTTTGGTCGCGATTGGGCTCTCCGCTTGGTTCCTTGATCCGAAAAGATGACGGCACGGAATACCGGTCAGGCACAGAGCGTGAATTCGATTTGATTCTCAAAGCCCGTGAGGCCTCGGGCGGGGAGCGACCGCATGTGATCGTTTATACACGAAGCGATGATGCGGGATTCAAGGAAAGGCTCCGGTCTTCGAAGCCCAGCGAGAAGGATCAAATCCTGAGCCAAAAAAAGCTCGTCGAAAGCTTCATTCGCGAGGAATTCCACGACGCGGAAAGGGGCACGAATCTCCGTGCGTATCACACCTTCAACCAACCCGCGACTTTTTCTACCCGCTTACGGGCTCATTTGCAGGAATTGCTCGATGGCCTCTGTGATGGATTGTCGCCGGATCCTGTATGGGACATCGATGAAAAGGGACCGCCCTTTCGAGGATTGATGCCATTTGAGTTCGAGCACTCGGTTGTTTTTTTTGGACGAGAGGACGAGATTGTTTCTGCGCGAACTGCGCTCCAAGAGGCGGCAAAAGACGGTTGTGCTTTTCTTCTAATCACGGGTGCGAGCGGCGCGGGCAAATCGTCTCTCGCACGAGCTGGTATTTTGCCGGCTATTTCTGAAAACGAAATTGATGATGAGGTCACGGGGTGGAGGCATGCAATTTTTCTCCCCAGTGAACTAAGCTCCGACTGCCATGCAGGCATCGCGTCGGCGATATTAAAAGCTGTTCCGGAAATCGGGCAGAGAATAAGCCCTGCTCAGTTCAAGAAAGAGTTTGAGCAGGACATCCAGAAGTCCATTACGGCACATTTGCTCCCGGCATTAAGGTCGGCATCCAAAAACCAAAAAGGGCTTCTTCGGTTGGTTGTTCTTGCCGATCAACTTGAGGAGTTATTTACGGTTGAGGGATTTGATTCCGATAAGAGAGATAAATTTACAGCCATTTTGGATGCCCTTGCTCGCAGTGGAGATATTTGGGTTCTCGCCACAGTTCGCGGGGATTTTTACATGCGTTGCCAAGAGTTGCCCGTTTTGATGCAAATGAAAGCGGACGGTAGCCATGTTGATGTGTTGGCACCGAAAGTCGACGCCATTCGCAGGATGATTGAATCGCCCGCCACACTGGCTGGGTTGAGTTATGAGCGCTTGGACAAATCCAGCCTTTCGGATTTGATTTTGTCTGAAGCCGCGAATCAAAACGAACTCCTGCCGCTACTCCAGGATTTGCTATCAGGATTGTTTGAACGCCGCACTGAGCAAGGCGTGCTGCTTGTTTCTGCCTATCGAGAGTTGGGGGGGATTTCAGGTGCGCTTGCCAAAAGAGCTGAAGAAACTTACCTCTCGCAACCCGACGAAATTAAAAAGTCTTTTCCTGATGTTCTTCGGCAGTTGGTGAGTTTGGATGAACAAAATGATGATAGCAGGGGTGCGATTCGCAGATGGGCTCCCATTTCCAGCTTTGCCGAGGGCACAGACAATAGAAGACTGGTGGATGTTTTCGTCCAACAAAGGTTGCTGGTTGCTGATCAATCCAGCAAGGGTGAGCCGTGTGTCGCCGTAGTTCATGAGGCACTCCTTAGAGTTTGGCCGCGAGTAACGGAATGGTTGGAGGAAAATAAAGAATTTCTCAGGCAAAGAGCCCGTTTAACCCAAGCGCTTGCACATTGGAAAACTCAAGATTCACACGAGGATTATCTCTTGGCCCGCGGGTTGCCGCTCGCGCAAGCCGAGGACTTGCTTCGCAGGTATGGGGAAATACTCGGTGAGGATGAAAGAAATTTTATCCAGGCATCTCAGTCGAAGGCTCTCAAGGAAATCAAAAGAGCGACGCGACTTAGGCGAATAATTGTTAGTGTGGTAAGTTCACTGGTGGTTTTGGCAGGGGTTGCCGGTGTGGCCGGCTATCTAAAAAACGCTGAAGCTGCTCGTGAGAAGCGCTCCGCTGAAGCTCGGCAAATTCAAGCGGAAGCCTACTATGATGTGCATTCGGCCCGCTTGGCCGGGGAGCGAGGGAACTTTCGTGATGCCCTCAAATTAGCCAGTAAAGCTTTTTTGCGGCACAAAGATTTCACCACTCGCTCCGCGCTCCTTTCGGCAATGAGACTTTCGCCGGAGAGGCTTCAGACCTCGATCACGGGCTTCGGTGGAGCTGTCACCTTGATGAAATTTTCCTCAAATGGATCACTTGCCGTTGCTGATGCCCAAGGTGCCTTGCGAGTGGTCGATACCAAGTCATCTCCATTTAAAATCGAAAGCTCCGTCCTCTTTGAAGAGCGCGAACAGCCGCTAATTCTCGCGCTAGCATCCTCTTCAATGGGCTGGAAAGCCTGGAGGGAGGATGGTTCTCAGATTGCGACAAACACCCAGGACATATCCGTGAAAGAAAAACAAACCCTCCTGCTTGCCTTTCAAAGCGGGGGTAGTCTTCAAGCTGCTGTTTACCCCGCCGCCCCCATGGAAGTGGAACTTTCTCAAAGAAATGGTTCAACATTCACAGCATTAGGAAAGTTCGCACTTCCTGCCAGAGTTTCCGCCCTTGCATTAAGCGCCGAGGGCAAACTTGCGGCAGGCACCTCTGCTGGCGAAGTTTTCCTGCTTTCTCTTGGTGCCGAGAGCATTTCCATTTCCCCACCAAACGGAAAAAAAATCTCCAGTCTCTCTTGGGAAAAAGGCGGCGATGGCAGGCTCGCTGCGGGAGGACTCGATGGGAATCTAATGGTTTTTCAAATTCAGGCGGAAATCAAAACACACAAGCGACCTCTTGAATCGAAGATCACATGCGTGGAGTGGTCGCCAAGCGGTGGATATCTGGCAGCTTCCCGCTCGGATGGGGGGGTAACTCTGCTGAAATTTAGTAGTCTAGAGGAGCCAACTCTCGTTGCTGAACTCAAGGGGCATAGTGGCCCAGCGCTCTCGCTTGCGTGGAACGAGGATTCTAAGATTCTTGCATCTGGCGGCGAAGATGGGGTGGTATGTATATGGTCTCCTTTCGAGTGGCCAGGGCCGTTCAAATCAGTGGCAACAAAGAGGGATTTGCGGTCATTGGCCGTTTCGCCCGACGGCAATTTGCTGGCAGTTGGTTCAAATGAAGGAATGTTGCTTTTCTTCAATGCTGAGTCTTTAGTCCAGAACTCGGAAATTATGGCGGAACAGAGCATGATTTCTGCGCTGGACTGGAACTCAAAATCCGAATTGCTCGCTTCAGGCGACTCATACGGCTCTATACGGATTTGGAAGCCATCTCAAAATGAACCCGTCCAGACCTACAAAGTGCCAGTCCAAACAGAAGACAACACCGTCTGGCGTGTTAAATGGTCTGCGGATCCCCAACTGCTTGCCTACAGCAGCCACAGCGGATTGGTGGAATTAATAAATACAACATCTAAAGAGCAAAGTCTGATTGGTCGTCTAGCTGACTTAGGGTTGGGCTTGGCCTGGAAACCAGAAGGAACGCAGATTGCAGCGGGCTCCACTGATGGCCTGATCCGGATTTGGAACACATCGGCAAAGGAAGCTGAACCGCTCGTTATTCCCAAGGAAAGCTTGGCGCACAAGGATAGTATCGGAAGTATCGCTTTCAGCAAAAACGGGACTTTCATGGCATCGTGTGGAAACGATGGCATTGTTGCTATTTGGAACTCCAGCGACTGGTCCCTTAAGGCACGCTCCACGCCAGTAAACAACTATCTTGAGGACTTGGTCTTTTCACCAGAGGGCAGTTTACTGGCAGCCGTGGGAGCAGACGGGTATCTGCGTGCATGGCAAAACGACGCTTCTCCTTGGTTTGCCATTGAAATGAGCAAGGATCATCTTTGGAATGTCGATTGGAATCCGAGCGGCGTATTTTGCGCAGGAACAGATGGAAATATTTTGTCGCTTGACACCTCTGAAAATGATTGGGTAAATCGTGCTAATGAAATTGTTGGATTCAATGTTTCAGATAAAAAATAATTACATGAACTACAATAAATTGCTCGTTATCACTGGAGCCTTCGTTTTTATTTCTACATTGCACGCCGATTGGAAGATTATTCCCGGAACCGAGTTTCAGAAAGAATTAAGAGTTTGGGATGCTGCACCGGAACTAAAATTGGATGTCTCATGGGAAGGAGCGCGTAATTCGCGAAATGAGGCTGAGGGGGAAGGAGGATTGACCTGGAGGGATGAAAAGGGGGAGGTGAGTATTTACTCTGGCACAATGGTTGGCGGAAAAAGAGAGGGCTTGGGAACTTGGCTTCACAGGAGTGGATCGAAATATATCGGTTACTGGAAGGACAACCTAAAGCATGGAGCAGGAGAATACTGGCTTAAAGATGGCGGATATTATAAAGGCGAGTTCAATAAGGATAAACCCCACGGGACTGGTCGGATTGTTTCAGTTGATGGAGTCATTTACGAAGGCCAGTTCGTCGATGGGAAAAAGCAAGGCACTGGGGTTATGAAATTCCCAGATGGCCGCATACATAACTCAACATGGGAAAACGATAAAGATACCAATCCCCCTGAACCGGCTTCTGAGCCCTATTTGGTATTAGGAATCGACACTCAAAAATACGCTCTAGATGGAGAAATTTTTTCACCAGGAACTCAGAATTCACCCGCCATTACACTTACTTATCGTGGAACTTGGCTAGATAAATTTTTTTCGATTGTGCCTCACTGGCCATACTTTGAAAAATGGCAGACTGGTGGTCCAATTCCAAAAGCTGATCTCATGCCATTTGATCTATCAATTCAACCAGTTTATCTTGAGATAAGAGTTTTTAATCCGAGTAAAGAAAAAATATCAATTTCGTCTGCAGAAATCGAGGTAGAGGAGAGCGCACCTGATAATCAACCGATTCTGGCAATTGGCGACACCCCAGAATCTCATGCTACATTTTCTACTGTAATAACTAGCTTTGATTCGAAACCAGTTGATTCAGTTAAACTGAAATTTAATATTTTACCTATATCTGAAACTCCAAAATTTGAGAACTACAAATATCAAACTATTTTAGAACCATTTACATCCAAAACATTATGGTCTATAAAAAAAGAACTCGAATCAATCGGTGTCGATCTCTCTATGTTTGATGAGTGGGCCAATTTATCTAAAGAGCAACCGCCAGAAGCAAGTTTTGAACAAATTAGATCTAAAAAAGAAAAATTACTTGAGAAGATTAAAAAAAACATAGGTCCGTTAAAAAAATTTGATGATAGCAATGGAAATCTATCTACATTTTCTGCTAGATTGGCAGGAGAAATAACTACTCAATGGATTGATTATAAAGGTGAAAAAAAGGAACACACGGTTAAGTTTAACTTTGAGAAATGCTTCTTCCAAGCAGATGTTGAGTTTGGTGCCGGGGGGCCAAGTTCTGGAAATTACCAGGTCATGCTGGAAACTAATGGAAGTAACTATACACGACCATTCGCTTATAAGCGCACGCTCGCTTCTGGAGCAAACGACCGGATTGGAATTAAATTAGCCAGCAAGGAATCAAGCTATCAAAAATTTCGGGTTCGTTTAACGACGACTGATGGAACTGAACTTCTCTCTCCCCAATGCGATCTAAGATTTCTTGTTCCTGGTGGATACGACTGGGATAAGGGATATATAATTAGAAATTAAAATCTTAATTATAAACAAGATTGCCTAAATTCATGCGACGGGTGGAATAGGTTTCGTTTTTAAAGAATCGAACTTCAACAAGCGCTCCATTTCCCATAGGTTGATCAAAAATAAAATTTCCTAAAGACCAGATAATTAATCCATCCTTGCCTGTCCATGATTGGATGTTCTCTGAGGAAACATGTGGGTGGCTTCCGATAATCATTGATATCGGCGTAGCCTCCAACCAACTAGAAATCCTGTTTTGCGAAGTTTGCGGGGTAGCATCAAATTCCTTTCCCCAGTGAATGAAAGCGAAAGCGGGGAAGCGGATATTTGAATCAGTTATATTCTCAATAATTTGTGGCGTTATACGACTCCCTAGAGGGGATCGATGATTGCACAAATCGGAGAGTGCCGTAATGCGAAAAGTTCCTTGGTCGTGCACTTCCCCCTCAAGCAGTGGGGTGATACCATTAGCGCGCAAAATATTTGCGGTGTAATCCAAACCTGATTGACCGGCATCAAAAGCATGATTATTGGCTAGTGAGACAATCTTCACATTGATCGACTTAAGAAAATCAATAATGGGTCTTTGTTCCATGTGAAGTAATCTTTGAGAATTAGGATTTTCGACGCGCGGAAGGAGCACTCCTTCCAGATTCACGACCATTGGGCGGCCTTGGGTCTTTTTAAGAATAGAGTCTTTGAGTTTCTCAAGCTTTACCTGATCATGTAAAAAAGACCTCAAATACCGACCAAAGAAAAAATCGCCTGCGAAAATCCATGTTTCAGAATCCTCGCCTGCATTCCAGATGAATTCCTGCTCCGATGGGCGGTGGTAAACTTGTGTAATGTAACTTGTTGTTTCTCGCTCTAAAACTGGAGAATACTGCTGGCAATTTCTATTTTGCAAAACAATCGGCCCAACAGCACCTTTTCGTCTTTGCAATTCCATGTGAATGAACTGTGCTGCCTTGGAATCCAAATGCTCGGGTTGCTTTAATTCAAATATGGACTCAGGTCTTCCCAAGGCCAAGGTGTTCATCGTTTGCTGGTCGTGATATCTGGCTTGCTGATGGCTAAGGTAGTGGGAAAAATCGGTGGACTGAACGATGAGCGTTTCGCTGGTGATAAGTGGTTCAAGTGTATCAATCAACGATACCAACTGGTCCTTTTTAGATTCAATCCGCAGGGCAATCGGTAGCACTTTTGCCTTAGGAAAATATTTTGCAATGTAAGGGAGAAGGATTTGAACTCCATGCTCTCTGGAAAATAAGGTCGAGGTGGAGGTGTCCTTGTTTTTAAGGATTTCGTTTACAGCGTCCTTATCAGAAATTACGGATCCATTTCGTGTATCAAAATCTTCCAGGGTTGTAGCGAAAGGTGTTTTCGATCGTCGAAAATGATCTGGAGAAAGCAGGATGATTCTTTTAATATCTTGATTTGCAGAGCATCGAAATGTTTCTTCGATTAAATCCAAGGCCACCGCATGATGAGGGACGACAATTCCGGTGACACGGGGGCGGGCGGCATTTGAAACAGCGGAGCTTCGGCCAAAAGAAAAAGAAGTTGATATCGCGGCAAGTATAAATATACATAGCCACTTCTTTTTCAATTTCTTATTAACCCAATTGAGAAGCATCGAGTTTCTTGGCGAGATTTACCATGCGCCTTGCCTCTTCGTTGATCAGAATATTGGGTAATTCATTTTCAGGAATATCCAGCGACCAGAGGAATGCGTTGTAGTCTTTGTCCTTTTCGGGATTGTCCAGTGAATCGTATGAAACAAGAAGGTGGTGCTTGAGTTTATCGTTATCTCGGCTCGCTTTGGAGTCAGAACCGCTCCAGCGCCACCCATCCATGGCTTTTTCAGCCATCCAGCGCATATGCTCGCAACGGGAAAGATGGGAGAGCATAGCGTGGTCTTCAGTGTTGCCCTTGGTCTGCCAAGCGTTGCGCTTGACTTCGTGGTGCATCGCGGCGAGGCGGTTGCTTTCCCGAATGCGTTCTGCGAGTTTATCCCATTGCTCCGGAAGTTCGCCTGGTTTTGTGCCGTAGGAGGGATTTTTAGCTTGTTCGTTTTTAAAATAAACCGCGTGGCAGATTTTCGCGCGGTGCTCAATATCGGGCTCCAGCGGATCCTTCGAACCAAGTCCAAACGAAATAAGGTTGAAGACTTGAAAATCACGGTCCTTTTTTTTGAGAGATGCCGAGTGCATGGTATCACTATCACCTTGCAGACATGCAATGACGCGCTCGTCTGGAGTGTTGTGTCGCATCCAGAAACGCTCGGCGGCCTCTAGGGTTTCGATGTCAGAACCGAGAGCAAAGACGGCGAAATCCGGCGAGTCGCCCGAGTTTTCCGAAAACGTTTGGCTGGCTGTTCCAGAGTGCCATCTTAAGTCGGCCACAAGATCAGCAGCGGGATAACGGTCAAGGAATGCCGCTTCCTCTCCGGCGGCGACTGAGGTAATCTCCAACACGGGCTTTTTGTCACCGGAAATCTGGAGCATCAGAATAGCTGCGCGGAGCATTTCTTGACGAGTGGCATCAACAGCATCGATCAGAATTCTGACGCCGTGCGTGCGGAGTTGTGGCTGCCTAACGGCTTCGCAAGCGATTTTCATCATAAGTCCGCGTGCTGCCCTGCATAAATAGCTGTCGAGGCGAATTTTTGATTTCAAGCGATCTAGGAAATATGTTCTCCACGCCCAGGATTCCAACCCTGCGCTGAGTTCGCAGCTGGTATTAAGATGGTTTTCGACAGCGCTGCAGATCGCGAGGTTTTTTTCATCACTACCGGTAACCGCAACTAGCGACCTGGCTCGGGTAATTCCAGCTTTTAGAAGTATACTGTCGTTAAGTGCATTCCCTATAACAACCTCTGCTCCTAGGTTTCTCATTTCTCCGATTGAATTATTGTTTTCATCAATCTCAACTATAACAACCTTGCCATTGCCTGTTTTGCGAAATGCTCGGGCAATCACATCTCCTCGTCGGCCCGCCCCGCAGACAATAGCGTGGTTTTTAGTGAATGCGATTCGCATCGTTGACTTGAAGTGGGTGAAGATCGCTTGAAGTGATGCATAAACAGCTGCTAATAAGGTAAAAAGAGCTAACCAGCGGGCCGCTTCAAGCAACATCGGAGTTGGAGGATGTTCAAGAACTCCCGACTCCATAGAAAATAGTTGCACGGATTGATATACCGCTGTCAAAAATCCGTTTTCTGGCGCGAGGGTGTAAAACCCAATCGTGCCAAGTATCACAACGGCTATGGAGGAAATGGCAAGCCAGAGTAATTGCTTATCTACTTTCATAATTTTTCAGCAGTCTCGAAAATCAAGGCAATGGAGGGGGCATATACGGTGCAGGGGGCAATGGGGGAAGCGGAGGTAAGAAGTTTTGTTCTCGATTAGTGCAAAGTAAGGGATCCTTACGGCTGTGAATTTTGACCTCTTGACGAAGTTCCTGAATTTTTTTATCCGAAGAAAAAGGGCTGGATCGCATTTGGCAATGTTGCTTGGCATAGGCGAGTTGAGTAGCTGTTTTTAGAAGCTTCTTTCTGGCAACCATTTTTGAAAATCCGAAATGCATGTTCGAAAGAATGCTGCGATGCCAAAGGTTGGCTGCGTCATGTGCCTGCCGAGCAGTTAGAATTTCTGCGCGGACTTCCTCCTCCAATTGAATAGAAATCCAACAATATTCACGATAAAGGCAGTAAACAATGAGGGCCAAAAACCAAAAAACAAAATTATTATTAATGAAGAAAAGAAGAACCCCTGCAAGACTTGACTCAGAAAACTGCATGATAACGCAAAGAGTATTATGAGTAAAATGCAAGAAAACCGCAAAGCATAATCCCGCCAAGGGCCACAAAAATTGATTAGATCGATTGTTAGTAAAAAGGCCAAATGCCAATCCGGCGCCCGTTGCTCCTGTAAATATAGAATGACTTAATCCTGTATATATTGCTCTTAAATGGAAATTTTTTAATAGCTCAATCCAGCTCGTTTCTGATAAAAAATACATCGTATTTTCTACAGCAGAAAAACCAAAGCCAACAACGCTTCCATAAATCACACCATCCAAAATTGAATGGATTTGTTTTTTTAGTGTTAAAAAGACTATTAAAACACCTATCCCCTTTGCAATTTCTTCCGTGATTGGGGCTACCAATCCTGTCATATAAAAATTTCCTAAAAATGACTCTTGCGCGGAATTTCCGATTAGATAGAAAGGCAACCCAAGGATCAGGCTTGCAAGCAAAGAAAGTATAACTGATGGAACCGCTCCCCAAATAAAAGCGCCGATAACTAATGGAACGGGTTCAGTCTCCCAGCAATCAATTCGCCAGATCAAAGTGGCGAAAATCAACATAGGCACAACACCAAAAAAAATACAGGCTATCGCTAGCATTGCGCCTCCATCTTAAGCATAAAAAAATATGATTTTATCCCTGAAGCTCTTAATTGTTGGAATATTTTTTCTTATACCATTTTGTGCTGTAGATTGTGAAGCAAAGGTGGTCGTCATCGATCCGGGGCATGGTGGAAATTCTCCAGCGGGTAACAACCAGGACTTCACTCTTTCCTCACCCAACAACGCCAGAACCCCAAGTGGGCTTAAGGAGAAGGATCTAACTTTGGAGTTGGCATTAGTCATGAGGGATGTGCTCCAGAAAAAGGGAACAAGGTGCGTGTTGACCAGAGAGGCCGATGAAAACCCTGATTTCAAAATGCGGGCAGAAATTTGCGCCAAGGCAAAGCCCGATTTTATAATAAGCATTCGTAACTACTCAGGTAGGCGCGAGCAGGCATGGCTCCGGATTTTTGAAGGGATGAGGGCGATTTTTTTATGAAGTGTCCGGGAGGTTTAGGAGGAGTTGGGGGT
>Ga0172373_10008717_pt1 | contig 12814 bp, 10 predicted proteins | sample Lak10m_2_FD_114546 | JGI IMG/M metagenome (GOLD analysis project Ga0172373, IMG submission 114546) | Freshwater microbial communities from Kabuno Bay, South-Kivu, Congo - kab_092012_10m | ecosystem: Environmental > Aquatic > Freshwater > Lake | place: Democratic Republic of the Congo... | reverse complement strand
GTGTTGCAAGCCAACCCAGAAATTGCCGGTATGTTTGCAACCAACACATTTGGTGCGCTCGGTGCAGGTACAGCCATTCAGAATGCTGGTTTGCAAGGGGCTATCGAAGTGGCTCTGTTTGATGCTAGTGAAGAAAACATCGGCTTTTTGAACGATGGCATCGTTTCCCTCGTAATTGCTCAAAAACCTGCGGATATGGGTTATCTCGGTGTTGCTATGGCAGTTGCATATCTTGATGGTGTCGGCAGTATTCCTGCTCGTATCGGGACAGGCTACGCGGTCATCACGGCAGATAATGTGGGAGATCCCGAAGTAGCTCGCTTCATTTATACCAGCAATACCAGCGATGCTGCTCCGGCACTGGATAGTAGCTACAATCTGGCATTTGTTCCTGGTGTAAACCCCGATCCGTTCTATATCACGATGTCGCGCGGTGTCTATGCTGCTGCTGCACGTTTTGGCATCAATGTCATTCAGCAAGACCCAGAACGTTTTGATGTGACCGTTTCGGCACCAATTATCGAAGCCTTAGTTGCACGGGGTGATATTGACGCACTCGTCACCGCACCGAATGACCGTGAACAATCGATTCCTGTGTTACAGGAAGCACATGATGCCGGCATTCCTGTTTTGACTGTTGATACTTTCATCGGCGATGGCAACTATGCTGATGGTGAAGTCACCTTCCCGTTGACCTATATCGGTTCAGATAATGTTCAGGGCGGTTACATTGCCTGTTCTGCACTGGCTGACCAATTGGGCGAAGGCGCGCAAATCTACATTCAGAACGTTCGTCCCGGAATCAGCACGACCGATCAACGTGAAGAAGGGTGTCTCGCCGCAGCAGAAGCACGCGGTTTGGTAGTCGTCCGTGTTGATTACAATGAAAATAGTGCGGACACAGCACAGCAACAAACAGCTGCTGTTTTGCAGGCAAATCCAGAAATTGCCGGTATGTTTGCAACCAACACATTCGGTGCGCTGGGTGCAGGCACAGCTATTCAGAATGCAGGTCTGGAAGGGGCTGTTGAAGTGGCTCTGTTTGACGCAAGTGAAGAGAATATCGGTTTCTTGAACGATGGTATCGTTTCACTGGTGATCGCTCAAAAACCTGCTGATATGGGTTATCTCGGTGTTGTTGCACAAATCGCAAACTTACGCGGTGTAACCTCGATGCCCGCCCGTGTTCCAACAGGCTATGCCGTCATCAACGCTGAAAATGTTGGCGATCCTGATGTAGCACGTTTCATCTATACCGGAAACTAATTATGCAACAATGGGGGGTAGGCTTCGGCTTACTCCCCATTTTTTTCTGTCGAACTGGATCATGTTTGGACAAGCCATGGCAACACAAGTGAAAAATCGTCAACAATTCATCAATCCGCGTATTATAGAATTCTTAACACGAACCTGGTCATATTTATTTCTAATCGGAATTGTAATCTTTTTTTCCCTGACAGGGACAGGTTTCTTCACGGTTCGCAATTTCTCTAGCATCCTAACAACCAGCACACTGATTATGCTCATGGCAGTTGGTCAGACTTATGTGGTCATTACAGCTGGAATTGACCTCTCTATTGGCTGGACAGTTGGATTATCCTCTGTGACCACAGCTAGGGTGATGCGCGATCTGGTCGAAAGCGGGAGCGATATCGCATTTGCAATGGTCGCTGGCGTTTTCGCAGGATTGCTGGTTGCATTGATCCCAGGCATCATCAACGGTCTTCTCGTTGCAAAGATCAAAGTGCCGCCGTTTATTGCGACGCTAGGGATGTTTGGAATTGTCAGAGGTGCCGCCTTTCTGCTAACAGATGGTCAGCAGGTGGTAGGGGGATTGTCCCCTGAATTGCGAGAGGCTTTACGATCGATAGGTAATGGCAGTTTGTTGTACTATATCCCTGGCTCTGGACTAGAATGGTTTGCATTACCGGAAGGACTTGAACCAAGCCAGCTACGAACGGCTTCGCAACTCCTGCCCTATCCTGTAATCATTACAGCACTGGTCGTTGCTATTTTTGCATTTATATTGGCACGCACGAAGTTCGGTCGCCATACCTATGTCATCGGCGGTAGTGAAGAAGCAGCACGTCGTTCGGGTATCAGCGTAGATCGTCATCTCATCATTATTTATGTGCTCTGTGCCTTCGCATCCGGTATTGCAGGGGTATTGCATCTTTTCCGCTTTACGGCAGGTGCGCCACAGGCAGGTGAGGCGGCGCTACTCTCTTCCGTTGCGGCGGTTGTAATCGGTGGCACGGATTTATTCGGTGGTGAAGGCGATATTATGGGAGCAGTCGTCGGCGCACTCATTATTGCTGTCTTGCAAACGGGGCTTGTTATTTTGAATATCGACCCGATCTGGCAATTCATCGTTGTAGGTGTGGTGATTATCATCGCTGTCCTCGTCAACCAGGCAAAAGAAACACTTGAAAGGTTACAAGCCAATGCCTGAGCCTATTTTGACCGCACACAGAGTCAGTAAATTTTTCGGTGGTTTGACTGCTGTTGATCAAGTCGATTTTGAAGTATATCCTGGTGAGGTCGTTGCACTCCTCGGTGACAATGGTGCCGGCAAGTCCACCTTAATAAAATGTATTTCCGGCGTCTATCATCCTGAACAAGGTGAAGTCATGTTTGAAGGGCATGACATCACCGGACATTCACCTGCTGATGTTCGCAATCGCGGGATTGAGACCATCTATCAGGATCTGTCGCTTGCAGAAAAATTGGATGTGGGTGCAAATGTCTTTTTAGGACAGGAGAAAACGAAACTTCTATTTGGCTTCATTCCTGTGACTGATGATGATTATATGCGTGCGGAGGCTGAAAAAGTCCTCGACCGCTTGGATATTCGCATCCCATCACTCAAGCAAAAACTGGTCAATTTGTCTGGCGGACAACGTCAGGCAGTAGCAATTGCTCGTGCGATGTACTGGAATGCCCGCCTAGTCATCATGGATGAACCAACCGCAGCATTAGCAGTGCCAGAACAACGCAAAGTGCTGGAACTCATCAGGTCGCTACGTGGCCAGAACATTCCTGTTATTCTCATCAGTCATACAATGCACGATGTGATGGCAGTTGCCGACCGCATTGTTGTGATGCGACGGGGGCAGGTTGCTGCGAATATGCCCCGTGCCGATGCAACAGAGGAATTGATCGTCAAGCATATCATCGGTGCTTCGGAAAATGGTGATGCGGATTGATATTTTAACCATCGGCGAAGCTCTGGTTGAGGTGATGCGGACGGATACGGGGCAGGCATTGAACCGTCCGGGTCCGTTTACGGGTCCTTATCCCAGTGGCGCGCCTTTCATTTTTGCGGTGCAGGCGGCACGGCTCGGAATGCAGTGTGCCGCAATTGGTTCAGTGGGGGATGATGCTTTCGGGGAATGCCTGCGTAATCAACTTGAAGAAGATGGCATCAACCCCGAATTTGTTCGAATATTACCGGACCAAACTACGGGTGTCGCGTTTGTCGCTTACAATGCTGATGGTACTCGCAATTTTGTGTTTAGTATCGGTGCGGGGGCAAGCCTCCCTGAAACGCTCTTGAACCCTGTACTCTTTGAAGAATTGCGCTGTTTGCACCTGATGGGATCGACCCTTGCACTAAGCGAGCAGGCCATGTCTACTGGCAAAACAGCTCTGCAACTTGCGAAAAGTGCCGGCGCGAAGTTTAGTTTTGATCCCAACCTGCGCCCCGAACTCATGAGTGTTGAAACTGCCAGAACAACCCTTAAACCGTTCATAGAAGCGGCGGATGTCTTGATCCCGACCGAAGAAGAATTGCTATCCTTAACTGAGTGTAAAACGGTTGACACGGCGATTAAGGCGCTGATGAGAACAAATCCCACCCAGATTGTCGTTGTTACACAGGGCAAGGCAGGATGCACCGTCTATCATGGAGATACCGTCGCGTATGTACCAGGTTTTTGCGTTGAGGAAGTTGACCCAACTGGCGCGGGGGATTGCTTTGATGCTGGTTTCCTGAGTGGATGGTTGAATGGAAAAGATTTGTACGAATCTGCCAGACTGGCAAATGCCTGCGGTGCATTGGCAGTCATGAAGCAAGGTCCTATGGCAGGGGCAGAGAAACTCGCGCATGTTCAATCATTCATGGCTGAAAGATGACCAAGTCCTGGTTAGATGCCGATATAATTGCAGAGCATAGTCTTGATATGCGGCAGTTCATGGATTTTCGAGAATCCAGGTTGCCAAATGGTATGCGTATCATCGAAGCCTACAACAGTAGCGGTCTCACATTCACGCTATTGCCCGACAGAGGCATGGATATCTGGTCAGCACACTATAACGGTATGCCACTAACTTGGATTGCGCCGGGATCGCCCCATCCGCCAGATTACGGGCAAAGCTGGTTGAGTCTGTTTAATGGTGGTTTGCTTACAACCTGTGGATTAACTCATGTCGGTCCACCGGAAGATGGGCGCGATATTCATGGCAACTACACACGATTATACGCTGAAGATATTCGTAAAAAGCAATGTAAACGAGGTCTGCGTCTGTATAGCAAAATCAATCAGTCATCACTGTTTGGTGAGCAATTAGAAGTGAAGCGTACCTATATCTTATCGCTTGGAATGCCCCGAATTGAACTTTACGATGAAGTAACAAATATTGGTGATAAACCAACACCTTTTATGTTGCTCTATCACTGTAACCTTGGTTATCCTGTTGTGCGTGAGGGCACTGAACTCATTGTTGCTAGCGATGTGTATCCGCGTGACGATAATGCAAAAGCCGGCGTGGACACATGGAATCACTATGAAGCAGCTTCCGTTGGATACGAAGAGCAGGTATTCTTCCATCATGTGCGTACCATAAAAGGTGAACGAAAAGACTTCGCAGTTGCCACCTTGCGAAATCAAGATATTGCGTTGGAATTTGCATGGAACACGCGCCAGATGCCTTATCTAACTCAATGGAAAAATACACGCCAGCGTATCTATGTGTGCGGCATTGAACCTGGTAATTGCATCCCAGAGGGTCAACATGCCGCGAGCAAATCAGGTCGCTTAGTGATGCTTAACCCGAGTGAGACCCACCGTTTTAATTTATGTATCGAAGTCATAGATGGTGAAGCTGTCGATGCCAAGCAGTCGAACATGCAAGAATTTGGGAAACCTGTTGAAGCATGTAACTTGTCAGATTATTCAAAATATACACATGACGGAAGTCAATGAAGGAGTTATACCATGAAGCAAATTAGCCCCGGACGTTATCGAGGATTAAAAACCACCAGTTTAGCCGAAAGCGATGTTTTTGGCATTATTGCATTTGATCAACGGGGCAGTTATCGCAACATGATGCCTGCTGGCTCAAGTTATGAATACCTCGTTCAAGTAAAGAATGAAATCATCGGCGCACTTTCGCAAAACGCTACCGCAATCCTAACCGACCCTTTCTACGGACTAAGTGCAACCATGCACATGTCGGGTAAATCCGGTTTGTTGATGGCACTCGAAAAAAGCGGATATAGCGGCGATGCAAGCTATCGCTCGACGGAACTCTTGGACGGATGGACACCTGAAAAAATTCGGAAAATGGGCGCAAGTGCGGTGAAGTTCATGGTTTACTATAATCCTCAATTGGAGGAACTCTCTGACAAACTCGATCAACTTGTTGTCGACGTTGTTAAAGACTGTCATCAGTGGGATTTACCCGTCTTCTTGGAACCAATGTCCTACAGTGCAAATCCCAGCGTCAAGAAAGACAGCGCAGAATACGCGGCAGAACATTCTGAAATTGTCATCGAAACAGCGCGGAGGCTCTCGAAAACAGGTGCTGATGTGCTCAAGATGGAGTTTCCTCTTGATATTAAATACAATCAGAATCATGGGGACTGGCGTAGTGCCTGTGAACAACTAAGTGAGGCTTCCACAGTGCCCTGGGTGTTGTTGAGTGCAGGCGTAGACTTTGAACAATTCAAACCTCAGGTAGTAATCGCGTGTGAAAGTGGCGCAAGTGGTTTCCTCGCCGGGCGTGCTATCTGGAAAGAAGCGGCTACAATGTCCACTGAAGACCGTGCAAAATTCTTATCAACAAGAGCAACAGATCGGCTCAAAGAACTGCTAGATATTGCAGGCGAAAAATCACGCCCTTGGTCTGAATTTTACTCCGCAATGGAATCATCCGAAGACTGGTTCATAGCCTATGGCAAGGAGTCTGTATGACCGTCGACTATCGTATAAATCGTTTATTTGCGCCGGATGGCAAGTGTTTTGATGTTGCAGTGGATCACGGATTTTTCGGCGAGAGAGGTTTCTTAACTGGTATTGAAGACATGCACCGGGTGGTTGAAACACTGATCAAAGCCAATCCTGATGCGATCCAACTGAGTATCGGTCAAGCACCTCTCCTACAATCAGTTGCAGGAAAACATAAACCGGCATTGGTACTCAGAACGGATATCGCGAACTTGTACGGCAGTCAATTGCCACGCGCGCTGTTCAGTCGCATGATTCATGAGCCAGTGGAGCAGGCGATACGCCTTGATGCAGCTTGTGTGGTTGCAAATCTCTTCATGTTGCCTAATGAACCTGAAGTATGGGAACAATGTGTGCAGAACATCATGGCGCTTAAACCGCTTTGTGAACGTTATGGTATGCCCTTGATGGTTGAACCCCTGGTGATGCAAGCCAATGACGCAAGAGGCGGATATAGGGTCGATGGTGATATTGATAAGATTTTGCCACTTGTTCGTCAGGCGATTGAACTGGGCGCAGATATTATCAAAGCCGATCCATGTGACGATGTAAGTGAATACCATCGGGTAATTGAAGTTGCGGCGGGAAAACCTGTTCTGGTACGTGGTGGCGGTAAAGTCTCCGATCAGGAAATTCTCCAACGCACCTATGATCTCATGCAACAGGGAGCAAAAGGCATTGTATACGGACGAAATGTAATTCAACATGACAATCCAGACGCGATGACCAGGGCTTTGATGGCGGTTGTACATGATGGCACAGCACCGGAAGCTGCCCTGAAAATGATTGAAGGTGCGAGCAATGGTGAAACGTAAGATTCGTTTTGGCGTTATCGGCTTAGGTCTAATGGGGCGAGAGTTCGGGAGTGCTGTTGCACGCTGGATGCACCTGCTGGATTTAGACTTTGTACCTGTGATTACAGCGATTTGTGATACGAACGAAAGGCTATTTGATTGGTTCACAGACAATTTCAACACAATTACGGTGAAATCCACAAACTATCACGACTTGCTCAGCAGCTCTGATGTTGATGCGGTTTACTGCGCGGTTCCCCATAATCTCCATCAACAGCTCTATATAGATAGTATTCAGGCAGGGAAGCACCTGTTAGGCGAAAAGCCTTTTGGCATTGACTTGAATGCGAATTCAGCGATCATGGAGGCGGTTAATTCTCATCCTGATTTGCTGGTGCGTTGCTCCTCAGAATTTCCGTTTTACCCTGGCGCCCATCGCGTAATTGAAGCCATTCGCCAAAATCCATTCGGTAAAATTATTGAAGTTGAGGCGGGCTTTCTACATAGTAGCGACATCAACCCCGATAAAGCTATTAATTGGAAGCGCATGATCGCCATCAATGGTGAATACGGGTGCATGGGTGATCTTGGATTGCATGTGTTGCACATTCCCCTGCGGTTCGGATGGATGCCCGCAAATGTGCGGGCTTTACTCAACAACATTGTAACCGAACGCTTTGACAACACTGGCGCAAAAGTCCCGTGTGAAACTTGGGATAATGCAACTTTAGCCTGTGAAGTTAAGCATGAGGACTATGGTGCCTTCCCGATGACCTTGAAAACCTATCGGATTGCGCCGGGCGAAACCAACACTTGGTACATAAAAATTTTCGGTACAAACTTCAGCATCCAGTATTCAACCCGTTATCCAAAATCGCTTTATACAATGGAATATCATGCTGGCGGAAAGCAAGTTTGGAGCGAAGAGAGCCTCGGATATAGTAGTGCTTATCCCACCATTTCCGGTGGTATTTTTGAATTTGGATTGTCGGACAGTATCTTGCAAATGTGGGCGGCATTTTGCGATGAATTGGTACACGGACGTGAAGATATGCAACAAGCATTTTATTGTGCAACACCCGATGAAACGGCGGAACACCATCGAATTTTGATGGCTGCCCTACATTCACAACGGGATCAGGCTGTAATTAGGATATAATTCAATTATCACCACGCCTAGGATAAGTCCTAAGCACAATTACTTTAACCAAACGCACGCTATTTAGTTTTTACGAGGGATGATTATGGCACTCACGCGAGAAGAAAATCACAAATGGCAAACAATCGCTAAAGCATATCTGGATAGAGCAGGAATTGTTCTTACGCCGGAGGAGCAAGAGAATATCGAAATTGCCGACCTTGGTTTGGGCGAATTCAGAGAGACAGGATTGGCTCTGGTGACTTATTATAATGACGAAAAATACTGTGCTAAAGAACTAATTTTGCTACCGCAACAGACATGCCCTCAACATTTTCACCCACCGATTCCTGAGATGGATTATATTGGCAAGCAAGAGACATTTCGCTGTCGTTGGGGAGAAGTGTATCTGTATGTTCAAGGCGACCCTGTTGCTGACCCTAAAGCCACCCCACCAGAAAAACGGAAGAATACGTACACAGTTTGGCACGAAATTGTTTTGAAGCCCGGCGAACAGTATACGATCCCGCCACAAACCTGGCACTGGTTTCAAGGTGGCCCTGACGGTGCAATCGTCAGTGAGTTCAGCACACGTAGCGTTGATGAAGCAGATTTATTTACTGATGCTGACATAAGAAGAATGCCTGAAATCATAGACGACGAAGGTGCATAAATGGCATACGATATTGTTGTCAGCGGACAATTGTGCGCTGACCTCTTGCCAGATACGTCCAACTTGCCATTATCAGCGCTTTCCGCTGCTGGAAAGCTTTTCGAGGTGGACGCTTTAGTAATTTCTACTGGAGGGTCGGTGTCAAACACCGGTTTGGCACTTCATAAACTCGGCATACACGTTGGCATGATGACGACTGTTGGTGATGATCTATTGGGGCGTGTCATCATCGCAAAACTCAATGATCGCGATCCAACTCTTGGTGAGATGATCGCTGTTCGTGCGAATGAAGCAAGTTCTTATTCTATCATCCTTTCGCCAGAGAATGCAGATCGTATTATTTTGCATTGCATCGGTAATAATCAAAATTTTAGTCAATCTGACATCAATTTTGACATTGTGAAGCAAGCAAAGATTTTCCATCTAGGGTATCCACCTTTACTGCCACAGTTGTATGCCAACAATGGACAGGAACTGGTGGCTATCTATCAACGAATTTATGATGAGGGCATCCTAACTTCTTTAGATCTGGCGCACCCTGATCCCAATGGACTGAGCGGTAAAGTTAATTGGAAACAGATACTCGAAGCAACGCTACCGTATGTCGATATATTTGTGCCAAGTATCGAAGAAATCGTGTTTATGACGCGACGATTGGACTATGATAATTGGAACGGTAACATTTTGCAGAATGTGACACGAAATTATCTTCGTAATTTAGCAGATGAATTGCTATCAATTGGTTCAACGATTGTAGGCTTCAAGCTGGGTGAACTAGGCTTTTATCTGAGAACTTCAGACGATATTCAAAAACTTACACGGTTGAAGAGCATCGGACAGTCGCCAGATAATTGGCACAATTTAGATTTGTGGCATCCAGCTTATGGGGTGGAGGTTGTTGGTTCAATCGGTGCAGGTGATTCAGCTTATGCTGGGTTTCTTGCTGCAATCCTCAATGGCTTAGACCCACATGCAACAATGGATGTTATGTGTGCAGTGGGTGCCTGTAACGTGGAGACGCTCGATGCTACTAGTGGCATCCTAGACTGGGACACCACTCTTGAACGAATAAGAGCTGGTTGGACTGTTTCAACTCTTCGACTAGACTGAGTTCACAGCAATCGGCTTTCGCAATCGGTTGCGTTCAGGCACTAAGCGTCTAATTTGCGGCGGTCTCACTTGGGGCATGTACGTTCTCATTCACCGCATCTAGCAAACGAAGACAGAGTGACATCCGCGCCCTTCTGAACGACCTGATCCTACTAATTCCGTGTATGTCGCACCACGCAGGAGGTTGACTAATATGCTTGATCTTGATGCCCTTCAACGCCTCTACACCCACCATGAGCGTGCCCATGCTCCCGAAGCGGGCTACCGTGTGGAGATCACCCCGACGGTGGTGCGGTACATAGACCCCCAGAAACAGCATAGTTTCATCCTACACAGCACCCTTACGGGCGAGAATGCTAACCAGATCATTGCCGAACAAATCGCCCATTTCGATCATCCATTTGAGTGGAAGTGGTATGACTATGACCAACCTGCTGACTTGCTTCAACGCCTAGAACAACATGGCTTTCAAATTGGGGAGGAGGAAGTGTTGATGATCTTGCCCATCCCCAATCCCCCTCCAGCGGTGAACTTGCCCAGCGGGTTGAGCATGCGTGAAATCACCAACCCAGATGATTTGGGGGCGATCTTGAATGCCGTACAAAATCCCGTCTTTGAGTCTGAACAAGATGGGTGGATGAATGTTGCGCTGGCGGATGAACTTCGCCATTACCCACAAAGTTTATTATTTTGGGCGGTGTATGCTGGGGATCAACCGATCTCGGCAGCGTGGTTACGCCTTTCCGACAATAACCCGTTCGGGTCGTTGTGGGGTGGGGCAACCTTGCCCGCCTATCGTGGACAGGGTATCTACACCGCTTTAGTTGCCCAGCGCATGTTGACCGCCCATCGGCGCGGTGCACAATATCTCACGGTGGACGCAAGCCCGATGAGCCGCCCCATCTTGCAACGTCGCGGATTCCTTGCGCTTGCCCGCACGCGCGAGTGCCTTTACACCCCGCTTAACTCATAAATATTTGTAAACCGTCGCAACCCTGTTATGTTCCAGTATTCCGTTTGAGCCGCGTTTTTGCTGCCACTGGTGAGCATGTTGCAATCACGACGAGCGAGGCATTTCGCTTTCGGTTACACGCTTCACGCAACGTAGTTGACTGACAAGCGCATTTTATGAGGGCAGAATGGCTTGAACATCAACGGTTGACATTTCGTGGTTTTGACCATCGGTCAGACGCACCCGCGCAACCCAAGACCCACACGCTGCCCCACCGATTCCCACGGCGTGCCGCCCCTAACCACTGGTGGTGGGGCTTGGGGTGAGAGGTTGGTCAGGCGCGGGCGTGAGGGAGGTCGTGGCTTGAGTGGGTGGCGCAGCGAGCACGTCTAGCTCGATCCGCAAGTTGGACGGGTCAAAGCGTTCATCACATGTGAGCAAATTCGCCTCCGCCCAACCGCGCAACCCACGACCCAACTGGGCGCGTATCCACCCCCCAGACTGGTCGCGCGCATCCACAACCACCCTCATCTGCTCCGCGATCAACCCAATCTGCGGGTGATACACGGAGGGACCAGCGCGCAGGATCACGGTTTCATTCTTAGGGGTGCATGTCGGATCGACCACCGACACCCATAACGACTCTTCGATGCTGTTGCCAAATTCATCTTCGGCAACCAAAGTCAGTTCTAAATCTCCGCTGGGAATGCCCGCTACAGTGTTGCTGTCAATCGGTTGAAGCCTCCCCAGCGATGTCACCCCGGTGAGTGCCTCTAATCCATTGATCTGCACAAACTTAGCATGGGTGACTTCCCAGCGTAGGGTCAGGTTTGCAGTGACATTGCGCATGAGCGGGTCAGGTTGGACATCAAATTCAACCACGGTCATGGGTTCAATGATGCGAATGATCTGCTCAACTTGGACAGTGCGAGAGCCGTTTTCGCCCACCAAACGCAGTAACCCCCGTTGCGGAAAGAGCGTGGTGTCTAAAACAAGAATGGAAGTTGCGGGGTCTACGTCCTCTTTGAGCGGGACACCTTCCATGAAAACATCCATGCGCTCAATGTCGCGCGCCTCCCACACGATTTCAAGCGCGTTCCCACGAATGATGTTGGTACTGCTGAGGGTGGCGGTTAAGGTTGGGACTGGACGACTCATGATCGCATTCACCATAACCCAGATCACCAACAACCCCGCCACCAAGCCTGCCAAGCCATTAGCCAGCGCGGAAGGAATAAACGCACGGCGGATCACCTTCCCCTGAACCGCCATGGTAAACCCTGCCGCATCTAGGGAATGGATCACCAATCGATAGGGCAAGGCGAGGGGCTTGCCCAGCAACGGACGCTCTTTACATTTGACCGTGCCTTCGATGACGGCGCGTTCTCCGGCTTTGAGCGTGACTTCCGTCCTACCTTTGAACTGTAACGAAATGGACGCATTGAACGGTTCTGCTAGGTGAAAGTCTATCGGTAATTGAGAGTTGCCCTGATTATGTATATGCAAGCGGACGGTTTCGCCATGTTGCATGGTGCGCCGTTCTAGCTGTGCGCCAAACCCGTGATAGGGCAAAACGTGTAACTTGGTGAGTACCTCGCGGAAGGCATGGGCATCTTCGGCATGGCGCACGGTCAGGCGCACCGTGTATTCACCCGGAGTTGTGCTGGGCAGGCGCGGCGGGCGAAAGGTAATTAGCACGCGCGTGGTTTGCTCGGGATCAAGGGTGAAGCGCGGGCGGTTGACGCGCATCCATTCTGCTGGCAGTCCGCTCGCTTCTACCACACACGGGATCGCCTGTTGGGTGGGGTTCAGAATGGTTAGCTCGGCAGCGATGTTCGAGCTAGGGGGAATGGCTATGGGAGGAGGTTGGATGCTGATCGTGAAAGGGGCATTCCCGCTTTGGTTGAGCGGTTGGGTTTC
>Ga0172373_10008716_pt1 | contig 12814 bp, 16 predicted proteins | sample Lak10m_2_FD_114546 | JGI IMG/M metagenome (GOLD analysis project Ga0172373, IMG submission 114546) | Freshwater microbial communities from Kabuno Bay, South-Kivu, Congo - kab_092012_10m | ecosystem: Environmental > Aquatic > Freshwater > Lake | place: Democratic Republic of the Congo... | reverse complement strand
TTGATGATGAATACAAAGGAAATAGAATATACCCAAAAACGATTATTAACTTATTTAAAGAAAGACCAAACATTATCATCAATTCAGTTTTTAGAAGCCCTGAGGCCCAAAAAGCGTGGATATACCTGTTAAATAATTTACCTCCAAATATAGGAAAGTCCGTAAAATACTACAAGGATGAAGATACCACATTATTCCAACTGAAATCACGTAATCTTCAAGAATCCATAAAGAGAATATTAAGGGAAGAACTTAATAAGCCGATAAGACGCAGAATAGATTTCAGCAAGATTGATAGTATAATTAAAAAACATAGAATAGGCTCTTTTCAGAAAAACGAACCAACAGAATTAGGTACGGCCATAAACAGAACAATTCACAAAGCAATGTATGATATTATGCCAAGAGAATTTGAGGATTATGGTGATGAATATCATAAGGTTTGGGATGAAATAAAACAGTATCTAAAAGACAAATATGGTGAAGAACTAAGACAATATTTTGAGAAGAGACGAAGGGATGCCGATGAAGATAAAAACCCGTTAGGGATTAAATATATCTTTGTTAAACACGACAAACCTTATTCAAATAGTGGATGGAGAGGATTTGCCGATGGATTTGATTCTTTTGATGAGATGATAACAAAATATGGTGATTGGGTTGATGTTGATTGGGATGAGGTAAAAAAGAAATTGGATAACATTAATTATTATCCTGAACCAACATTTGCCAATACCATGAATAGCCGCCCACTAAAAATATCAAGTGCTGATGATGAGGGTAATGATTGGGGTTATAACTTTTCGATTATTAAACAAGCTCCAAAATATAATGTTGACACAAATACTAATAAGTTAAAAAATATACAAACAGAAGAAAAACATGGTGAACTTGATGAATATTCAAGAACATTAAAAAACGCCAGAAAACAAGGTACTAAATTAAGATTCCCGAAAAGTGCCATAAAAAATAACCCACTTAGATTTAGACCCTACAGTAGAGAAACGGTTGAGGGTGCTGACCCAAAAGTGGGAACAGGAAAAAAACCTGAAGGGTCTGATAGAAGATTGTATACGGATGAAAATCCAAATGATACGGTATCTGTAAAGTTCAGAACAAAAGAGGATATTGTTGACAGTTTAAATAAAAAAAGTTTCAAATCAAAGTCACATAAAAGACAATCACAGATTATTAATTTGATTCATCAAAGAGTTAGAGCCGCATATCAAAACGCAAAAGACCCTGAAACAAAAGAAAGATTAAAACGAGGTCTTGATTATATTGAAAGTAAAAAAGAACAATCAAAACAAAAAACAATCAGGTTACAAAAAGAAGGTTTGCACGACACATCGTGGGAAAATGATAAAGGTGATAAGATAACCCTTATGGATTTATTAAACGCCACTGAAAATATTCCTGTGGAAAAAATATCGGTAGAAGAACTAAAACCACACTTATTGTCTTGGGATGGTAATGAAGATGAGATTAAAAAGATAGAGAGAGCAGATTTACAATATCCGATATTAATATTTGTTGACTATGATGGTTCTTTTATATCAATTATAGATGGACATCACAGAGTACAAAAGGCGGTAAGAAATGGGTTGGAAACAATCAAAGCAAAAATAATACCAATTAACTCACTTCCAAAAGATATTAGAAAAGTATTTAGTCATATGGGTAGACAAGAAGAAATGAAAGAAGTCGAACAAGAATTGGTTGAAAGATGTTGGAAAGGTTATACCCAAAAAGGTATGAAGACAATGTTCGGAAAGAGATACCCAAATTGTGTTAAAAAGAAAAAGTAATCATGGAAATAGTATCATCATTATCAAAACTATTAAACGGGCTTGTTTCCAAAAAAGTCAAAGAAGATATTGGAAAGGATGTCTCTTTTGATGTTGATACAAACAAATACGGTCTTATTATAAACGTCAAAGGTTATTTACCTGAGATAGTTAAAAACCCCAACTCAGACGGGTGGGACCCTGAAAGATATTTGGACCCAAAGAGAATGGTAAAAAATATGTTATGGCAAGCTCTAAAATATATTGGTGGGGTTTCAGAATTTGTTGGTAGCAGTGTTTCGATGAGATTTAATGATTCAAGTTCAATTGATAGTGTATATCAAGAAAGAAACACAGCGAAAGATTGGAACGATTTCAAACAAGATACTCAAACAAAAGATGGTGAGGCAAAACCACCGACCAAATTTATCTTGATTCATGGTGGGTCGTATGCAATATCCAAAAGGTCAGGAATATCATATCCTGTCTTTGGCAACGGTAATCTTGATATTGATAATGCCTATCACCTTAGTGATATTGAAGAATCTGATTGGTGGGAAGCCTTGGACGAAGACGACAAGGAAGAATTGTATTCAGTATTTGGTTAAGTAAAACTTTTTTTATATATTTGCCTTATCATGGCAATAGACTTGAAAAAAATCATTAACAGTTGTTTTAATAACAGTACAAAAAATGTTGAGCGTTATACTCATAACGGTTCGACATGGTTAATTTTTACAGACGAAAAAAAATGGGTAATTGAATTAACCAAAGAAAGTACCTTATGGTATAATTATTATTTTTTTCAAAACATTATGAAGCTTTTGTCTTTAGATGTTGTTGAAAATCAACATTACATCACCGAGTGGGTTGAAGATACAATAATCAATCCCGTGAAACACACCAAAGGATGTCCGATTTACTTAAGACCAGTTGTTAAAGACGCCATTCAAAATGGGGTGAAAGAAACTTACTTAGTTGAGGGAGAAGCTATTGACGCTGTTAATAATATCATTCAAAATGGGGTAAAAAACACCTCTGAAGTGTGCTCTTTTAGGTCCTCAACGGTTGAAGATGCCATTCAAAATGGGGTGAAAAACACCTTTCAGGGTTGGACCGAACAAATGGATAGGGTTGAAGACACCATACAAAATGGGGTGAAGAAAACCAATCCACACTTTTTAATGTCCGAACTAACGATTGAAGAAACCATTCAAACTGGGGTAAAACATACTGAATATGGTGATTGGGAAGATGGTGATGAGAGATTTGATGATATTATTCAAAATGGTATAAAAGAAACAACACCTGGTGGGTTTTTAGGTCGCTATGACATTCGGGGTGAAAAGATATATAAATTTGAGGTTGCAAAACAAGAACATCATGTTGAAGATGTAATTCAAAGTGGTATTAAAGAAACTAAGAGTGTTCATATACATAATGGAGAACCTATTGAATCTGTTATTCAAAATGGTATTAAAGAAACGTGGGGTTATGAAAAACAACCTCAGACAAGAATTGATGAGGTAATTATGAACGGTTACAAAGACTGATTACATCATTCTTTGAATTCTGAGCATGATATCATTTTGTCTTTTCTTAAGTTCAAAAATATCTCTCTCATTTTTTGGTGACAACTCAAAGTTCTCTGATTTGATATCTGCAATCCTATTGCTTAGTTGGTCGTATTCGTACATAAGTTGATTGTAGATACGAGATTTGTCTTCTATTGATTGTGCCATAACTTAAATTTAGTCAGTAATTGGTATAAGTGGATACTTAATATTTATTAAATAAATAACGAAAGTATTATTTGACTATGGATTTAAAGAATTTTGTTTACGTAAAAGAGAAAGTATTTTCTAAAGAATTCTGTGATAATTTAATAAAAGATTTTGAATCAGTTCCTGAATTACATAATGTGGGTCAGAGCGGTGCGGGTGTAAATCACGATATCAAAAATTCGTTTGATATTGATTTAATGGATTTTGAAATGTTTGAAAAATATGTTTCGGAAATTTGTGATGGGTTTAATATGGTGGTAAAAGAGTCATTAGACTCCCTCCCTTTTCAGAATAGATTTGAACCGTACCATTTTATGTTGGTTAATAATGACACAACATATTACAATTTACAAATGCAAAAATATGAAATGGGTAAAGGTCACTACAATGGATATCATTGGGAGGCAGACACATTAAAAAACAGTATTAGACAGTTTGTTTTTATCCTGTACTTAAACGATGTTGAAAAAGGTGGTGAAACCGAACTGTTGTATGGACAAAATTTTATTACACCAAAGGCTGGTTCTGTTTTATGTCACCCCGCAGGATTCCCATTTGTACATAGAGGATTAGTTCCTGAATCTTCTGACAAATATATTGTAACTACATGGTTAAATTTTAGTTGATTTGTAGTATTTATAATTAAAATATTTTTTATATGAAAAAAGTAATTAGTATCACCGAAGCCGATTTAAAAAGAATAGTTAAAAAAGTTCTTAAAGAACAAACTCAAACATTGTTTAAACCAAGAAATTATGGTTCTTTATTTGATTTGGGAAAATATCAAGACGAAAGTGGTAAGATTAGACAAGCGATTGAAAAGGATAAACAATCGGTCGTTGATTTTATGAATAGTCAGGATAAAGCTAGTTTCATTGCAAAAATTGGTGCTGGCGAATCACAGGTAACAAACCCTGCAGAATTCAAACAAAAAGGTTCTTTAGCACTGGCAAGGGCTAAAACGGTTTATGAAATCTTAAGTGATGTTTATTCAGATTTAATCAATACGGACCAATTAAATATTGTTATGCCATCATTGGGTGAAGTTGTAATTGGTAAAACACCTTATAAGACAGGTGACCAAAATGACCCATCTAAATTAGAACAGTACAAAAAAGAACAATATGTAAGTATGAACTTACAAGGTGTGGGTGAAACATTAAAATGTAATGAACCATTACCCGTTAAAGGTAGACAGGGTGTTGCTCCTGATTTCGAATTTATCTATGATGAACAACTAAAGTTGAATCCAAAAATTAAAGGTATAAGTTATGTTGCATTCACTATCCCTGATAGACCTATTCTCATTAACAGTAAAGGTGAAAAAACAAGTCCACCATATTTTGTTAGAGAAAAACAATCTGAACCAATCGGTGAATTAAAATTCCCATTAGAGTTAGCAGTAAAGGCCAATATTTATCCTAATTCCCAAGCTTTTGTGAATGTTGAATTTGTTGATGCATATAGAGATAAAATCCTACCATATCTAAAAGGAGGAATACAATCACAGCAAAAAATTGGAGGTGTTTTGACTAACATCCTAAAGTCGTCAGAAAATGATTTGTCCCAACCACTAAAACAATTATATGGTGCATTGGCAGGTGCAAACAACACTTTAACGATGCAAGTGTTCAATGCAAATGCTGCGGTGTTAAAGGACGTGTTTTCAAAATCACCAAAAATTGTAACAAATCCAAATGGTACACCATTCAATGTGAACATGCAACAAACACCATCTATTAAGATTGGTAGTTATGCACCACTCGACAATACCATATTCCAAATAACACCTTTCTGTTAAAAATAAAAAAAGGGTCCCGAAGGACCCTTTTTCGTTATTTACCACTCTTCCATGTATTTGTAATATACCTTATGATTTCCCTTACTGTCTTTATAAGTGAAGATAATTACGGTACCCAGTTCTTTGGTGATGATAACACCTTGAACGTAACGTAGTTTGTAATCATCTTTTACTTGATTGTAAATTACCATTTCCTTTGCAGTCATTTCGATTTCTTGGTAAGGTTTGATGGTTGTAATACTTGCAGGACACGCATCCGCATATCGGTGAAGAAACACTTCTTGGTTTTGATATTCCACAGGAATTACCTGACCCATAACTTGACCACCGAAGATGAACATAACCAAGAGAACAATCATATTTTTCATAATACGAATATACGTCAGATAAATTAAACTACAAAATCTTTTTTTAATATTTATTATAAAATATAAGAAATGGCAAAAGCACACAAATCTTTACCTCGACCAACAAGTAGAAAGACAGTTGTTGAAAGGTTGAAACAATCAAAGAAAAACATGGAAGTTATAAACAAACTGATGGATTTTTTAAAAAGGGATATATAATCACCTTACAAGGTATTTATTGGTATGAAAAAGATTAGACTCACAGAAGATGATTTGAAACGTATTGTTTCATCTGTGCTTACTGAAGCTGGTCATAGTTTGGGTTCTGATGATTTTCTCGACATTTATTTTCGTAGTTTACGTAATTATGTTGAGGATAAATTAGATATCAATCTCCCAAAAAATCTACCAATGTCTTATCTACATAATAAGTTTGGAACTGAATTTTTGGGTAGTATTGGGTATGATGTCAGTAAGATTAGGAATGGTGGCTTATATACGTTTGGTAGGTATATTTACGATAAAAATTTATACGAAATCCCTGATTTACAACCTGAAGAAAAGTTCACTGAAGAGTTTGCTAAGATAATTAGCAAAATTATTGAGATGTTAGATTTACCAGATACTGTAAAAATTGTTTTGGAGGAAGAAGTACCGTACAAGGTAAATTTTTTAGTAGTGATACCTAATTATGATGAGTTTTTGAAGACACCCGATGTAGAAGAACATTATTTGAGAATGTTATATTCGAAATTTATGAAACTGATAGAAAGATATATTGGTGTAGAAATTGGTGACCCTAAATTAGGTCAATTATCTTCGGGTGATTTGGGTATTACTATAGAAGACTTGAATGAATGGACTAAATATGTTTACAACAAAAAAATCAAACCATTCTTTAAAAATAGTGAATTGGGTGGTGATATAGCTAGAATAAAACTAACAATAAATTATGGACTACCCAAATTAGATATGTCATACAAAAGAACATCACGTTATTCTAGTAGGCGTGATAAACAACAACAGGTAATGACGGACTTCAAAGATACTTTTGGTTATAATGACGATTTGTTTAGAATTGTTTTTTAATATTTATACATATGGGACTATTTAAACTACTTAGAACATTGAAGACGGTATTAACCGAGGCTAGTTTATTATCGGGTCCAATTAATGTTTCATTCAGAAGAGCAAAGCCATGGAAGAGTCAAAAGACGGGTAAATGGTATGTGTTTTTTAATAACGTAGAAATTGAAGACGGTGAATTAGATAAGAGTTTTCCTCAAAATGTTTTCTTACAAGGTCAGGGACAAGAGTTCGAACTTTTATCCACTGATTTAAAATACGATAAGTCTAAAAGACAGATTTCAGTACCTATGGATATTTTTGCAGAAACAAATCCAAAAGGTGAAAAGTTTTTATTTACCGCACAGCCAACTATTGAAGTAGAACCACAGGTTCCAAGTAATATTCAATCACCTGATGATGTAATGAAATCCCATATCATTAGAATGGCATTGTCTAAGGCATATCCTAACAACTGGAAAGAGAAAGATGAAACATTCTCACCTGGATTACGAGGTATTCATACCATTGGTGAAAAAATGGGTAATGACGAAACTTGGTCGGTTATGAATTATTTCGATACTAAAAAAGAAATTAAAAAAATGTTGTACGATAAGTTCATGTCCGAGGGTGGTGGTGATGTTACAAAGTGGTTAACGGACACCTTTAAGAAAGATGATGAATTTGTACAAAAATTAGTTGACCGTCAGTGGTCATCAATTAAAAATGGTTTAGAAAGGGAAGATAAAATGTTGAAGAAATTTATTGAGAAATCAGGTTCAAATAATATCATGACATTTCCTGCGGGTTCAATTATGGACAGATATAACGGAATTGATGTTGTTATTGACGGTAAATCATTCCAAGTAAAACCATTGACAGGTGGTAAAAGAAATATGGATGGTAATAGAAAATCTTATAGTATTTACACCTACGGTATGAGAGACTATAAGGGAAAACCTGTAGACTATTTGGCATACGTCAAAGAAAATGGCGAATACGCAATATTTTCAAACAGTAATTACAATGTTGTAAGTCCGTCTGAAGTAACACACTTCGGACCTCCACAAAAACCTTTCTAAAAAATCATTTGATTTACCAAACAAACTTATTTACCTTTGTGTTATGTCTAACAAAGGTATGGGCTCATTTATAATTTCAATCATATCATCAATTATGATTGCAGAAGGTCTTGTAATCTTTATTATCCCTTTGTTTTTTAGTGTTTTAACATTAGTCAAAGAATCTAAAGATAAAAAAGTATGATAAAGAAGCCCGCTAAATTGATTATGGTTCAAGGTAATCCATTTGTGGTTACCAATGACAACATTGAAACAGGTGATTTGTATGTAAGGTATGATGAATTGGGTAATCCAAATGTTTATCAATGTTATGATGTACTTCATCGTGAAAATAAAACATGGTTGATTGATAATTTTGACTCAACTACATGTTGGAAGGTAATTGCGGAACCATCTCAGGTCGGGATGATTGACAAATTGACTATTTTCAAGTTTTTATGGATTATCAAATACACCGATTTTGCTTTATCTGAAATGGATGAATATGACATTCAAAAAATAGTAGATAATCGTGGTAATTGTTTTGTTGAATTAGTTGATGAGTTTGAATCACCTGAAATGTTTTACAATGACCCTTGGGGTAATGACAAATTAAGGATTTCTTTTGTTAATGATAAGATTATTATCCATACTGACTAATGAATCTTAAATATCTTTTTTATACGTGCATTTTATTCCTTTTTGGACAAATTGGGGTATGGTTTCAGTTGAATTCTCAGTTTATTTGGGATTGGGCTAAGAAAAACCCACTATTATTGACATTTTTGGGTCTACCATTCACTTATTTATTCATTTTAGCTACCAGTTTCGGTCAAAAAGCGTTTGATGGACTATTATGGCCACAAAGATTCTTAGGATTTTCAATAGGAATTATAATTTATGGTATTTTGACGTATTTTATCCTTGATGAGGGTATATCGACAAAGACATTAGTCAGTTTAACATTAGCCTTTTTGATTATATTGGTCCAAGTTTTAATGAAATAGGTGTATTTATTAAAAAACACCACATGAACGAGAAATTAAGACATTTTGTTGAGCTTTATTTGCAAGAATTACTCGTAAAAAGGTTTGGAAGTCACATTTTGGATGTAAAATTGACCAAATTTGACCATAATGACTATAATAACAAGTATTATCCGAACTTTGTTATACATTATGCGGATAAATACCTTTCTCTTAGTGAGCAAGACGCAATAAAAAGGACAATATTTGATGAAATTAACTCTTTTTTTCCTGAAGTCTTCGTTGTTTTACAGGCAAACATGAAATTTGATAAATTAAGAACTGATATTGATGAATAATAGTATTTTATTATACTTTATTCATGAATATTAGCGAAGGACAGGGTGATTATACCTCATTAAAACCAATTATATCTAATTTTAAGAAAGTTTTGGTCACTGGACCACATGGTTCAGGTACAAAAATAACTACTGAGGTCATTTCTACTGATTTTGGACTTCCACATTCACGTGGAGAACACCCATGGAGATTAGAAAACTACGATTTACCCGAAATTGGTATTAGATGGTTTCATGAAAAACACATTAATGACCAATTTGCTATGTTTGCACCCTCAAATTCAGCTCATTTACACCGAATTTCTGACCTTTTAGAGGATACTTTGGTTGTTTTTATGTATAAAGATGTTAAAGAAATACAGGGTTATACTAAAAGAAACCCGTTTATCCGTGAGCAAACTTACGTATATGAGTCCACAATTTATAACGAAATCATCGAAAAAGACTTTCCGGATGCTATGGACCACCTTCATTTATCTATAGAAGACCTAACTTATCATATTTGGGAGAATTATCAGAGAAAGTTGGTACCAAATTGGATTGAAATTAGACATAATTCACTCGATAGTCACCCATTATGGGTCCCAAGAGACAAAAGGACTAATTTTGAACCTTGGCAAACACGTATTGACCAAAAAGGTTATCACTAATGAACGGTTATCATGTAGCTTTTTCACCACCTGTAAGGGACATATATAGTTCTATACTCGATATGAGGGCTTATGAGTTACTCACGCTTTGTCTTTCGTGTTTATTTTGGAAAAAACATAATGGAGAGATAAAGTTATATTGTGACGATAACTTTTACCAAAAACTAAAAAATATGGATTTGCTTTGGTTGTGGGATGAAGTTGATAATGTTACAATGAGGTCTATACCAAAAAATGTTGACCATGATAAGTTTTGGTCATATTCAAAAATGTATATCAATTCGTTGCAGACTGAACCATTTTTCAATATTGATTTAGATTTATTCACACGACAACCTATTAAAAATTATAATACTGATTTTGTATTTGCGCATTATGAGATTGTTGACAGTAGAAAAAATCAATATTATGACTTTCACAAACAAAAAGAGTTCAAAGAATTTTTCAAAGGGTTTAAGTTACACCCCGCTGCTGTGAATACTTCAGTACTTGGTGTTAACAATGTTGACGCTTACAAGGAATTTATGAAGTGGATTGATGAGTTTGTTATTGATAATTGGGTTCCGATTCCGACGCCAGTAAGAAGACATGCACAAGTTTTATTTACCGAACAAAGGTTAATGTTCAGTTGGTGTTTGAATAATGGTTACAGTATGGATACTATCATGAATAGAGCTTTTGATATGAACTCATTAGAATTTTTTGACTATGAAGAAATGGATGATGGTGGATTATTTCATCTATGGGTCTTGAAAGATAAGTTCAAACTTAAGGAACACGAAGAACACAAAATGAAGTTAACTCTTGAGATGGTTGAGGCTCTTGAAGAACTTTTCCCAAACGAATGGGACAAAATAAAATATTCAATTTCAAAAGTTCCTGTTTAAATTAATCGGTATGGTAATTTCTACTGACCCCCACTTCTTATTTATCCATATTCCTAAAACTGCCGGTACAAGTATCGAAGAGGCATTGTACTGTTACCAAGATTTTAAATACAGAACAAGTCCTCACGCAATTGCCAAACAATACAAAGATTATTTCCCACCTGATGACTATGAAAAGTTTTTCAAATTTGCCTTTGTTAGAAACCCATATGACTTGGTTTTTTCTACATGGAAATTTTTCGTTAAGAATCACGAAATAAGAATGGACTTCAAGGAATGGGTTAAGTGGAGATATAATCGAGAACCGATTATGTCTAAGCTTCATTGTTATGATGACAACTCACACATTCCTGAGAGTAATAGAGTGAACCAATTAGGAACATCTTATTACGTCAATAGACCACCTCAGGTGATGTTCTTTATGGATGACAATGGTGATTTATTAATTGACTACATCGGGAGGTTTGAGAACGTCGAGAATGATTTTTATGAAATCGTATCTCACTTAAATTTAGAGGATGTGTATCTTCCTCACACAAATAAGTCGGGTAATGAATTTACCGTGAATGATTACAGACATTTTTATGATGAGGAAACCAAAGAGATAGTCAGAAAAAATCACCTGTTTGATTTGAAGTTCTTCGGTTACGAGTTTGACGACCCAAGACCAAAAAAGAATTTTGGTTTTAACAAATATAAGAATATTTCAGATGCTGGTTTTGATTATCCCGAATACAATTATTTTAATTTGGGTAACTTGGTGTATGGTCAGTACGACGTAGTTGAAAGAAATAAGATTCCTGATGAGGATTTCCAAAAACACTACAAAAATTTTGAGACCGAAAAAGTCAGGAGTAAAATGGTATCTTATAAATCTAAACTTGAAAAAATAAGAGTTGAGATTGGTAAGTTGGAATCGGTTTTATTCGAATCGGATGTTGATAAAGATGTGTCTGAACTTCAGAGAGAAATTTTAAAACTTAGAGAATCAGAGTTGGTATTTGCAACAAAATACCACAAGTCGAAAAAACTATACGATTCTATGGGTCCTATACTCTAACCATCAATGGTGAAAAGTATGACATTGGTTTGCTAGTATCATCCCATATCACATCGTAACCAAAAATTTTGTTGACATATCCTTCAACAATAATATAAAAATCAAGACCGTTCAAATACCCATTAGGGTCTACTTCACTTGAAGATAAAAAATTCTGAAGAGGTGTACCATTACTGTCAACTATACTTGAACCATATGAAAGAGACTGGTTTAGGGTCGATGCTAGTTCCTGTGCAATATCCTCACTAAATTCTTTGTTCTCGATAAGATTTAAATCTATTTTAAATAATCTACCATCATCGTTCATCATAAGCTCGTTAACCTCAACGGGTACGTCAAACCTAAGTTGGTCATCGTCACAGTGAATATCGAACACACCTGTATTGTTATTTTTTGAAAAAAGTACGTTGGTGTAGTTTAGTTGATTTTGAGTTACTTTTTTAACTTCAGAAATTTTATCAGATACGAGTTTATTAATCTTTACACCATTTACATATTCACCATTTAATTTGACATAAAAATCATGTGAAGGACCTGAAATGCCTAAGTATTTTTTTACATCTCTTAGTTTTTTAAATAAAAATTCTTCCAACATTGATTGACAATAAACCCCAATCTTTGGTTCTTCCAAAAGATTCAAAACTATTTTATCACTGTCATCGTACAACACCTCATACTCGGCACCCATAAAGTCCGGCATCAAGTTTTTAAAGAGTTTTACAATAGCTTTTTGTTTTATGTCTCCCATTAAAATAAATACCTGTGATTATTAAATTATTTGATATTTATTTGTTATGAGGGTTCCAAACAGATATCTCCTAACCATGCTCTTTAACAAAATCATGAAAAATGAATTTGATTGGATTGACGGTATCTTCTTTGATAAATTTGCGGTAGAGGGTCAAAGAAATTCTTTTAACCCTTTAACGAGTCGTCCCATTTTTTCAGACAAAGTAAAAATGCAATTGAAGGTTTATACTAATTTGGATTTCGAAGATGATTTAAATGAGGTTTCTGATATTGTGAATATTATTGGTGATAAAGAATT
>Ga0172373_10008715_pt1 | contig 12814 bp, 10 predicted proteins | sample Lak10m_2_FD_114546 | JGI IMG/M metagenome (GOLD analysis project Ga0172373, IMG submission 114546) | Freshwater microbial communities from Kabuno Bay, South-Kivu, Congo - kab_092012_10m | ecosystem: Environmental > Aquatic > Freshwater > Lake | place: Democratic Republic of the Congo... | reverse complement strand
GGTAGTACGCCTCGCCCGGCCCTCGACTCGACGCTCCGATCTTCTTCTGGTCCATCCCCAGAAGATCCCGCCCAACGACCCCGCCGACTACGTCATGCAGGGACCGGCGCCCGGACGCTTACGGTTGACCGGGGCCAGGATGATCAGCGGCAGGCGCTCGGAGTCGGTCGCCCGTTGCCCCTCGACGCGCACGAGATCCTCCGCCAGGCGCAGATCGGCCACGACCAGGTCGAAGGGCCGCTGCGCATTGGCCGCCTCGAGCAGCAGCATCCGCGCCGAGGAACCCTCCGAGGTCGTCTCGAGGTAGTTGTCGCCGCCCAGCATGCGCGCCACCGCGGCACTCGACGTCGGACTCGGGTCGGCGATCAGGACGCGCAGGGCGCTCGGCACGGGCACGCTCTCCTCGGCCGCAACCTCGCTCACGCGTGCGAGCTGCAGCTTGAAGCCGAAGGTCGAGCCGACGCCCTCCTCGGTCTTCACGAACAGGGTGCCGCCCATCGCCTCCACGATCTGGCGCGAGATGGCCAGGCCGAGGCCGGTACCGCCGTACTTGCGCGAGCGTGAGGCATCGACCTGCGAGAACGGCTGGAACAGGCGATCGAGACGGTCCTGCGGGATGCCGATGCCGGTGTCCTGGACCTCGAAGCGCACGCGCGCGCGGTTCTCCAGCTCCTCCTCGAGGGCGACGCGCAGCACGATCTCGCCGCGCGCGGTGAACTTCAGGGCGTTGCTGAGCAGGTTGAGCAGCACCTGGCGCAGGCGCGCGGGGTCACCCTGCAGCGCCGAGGGGACGCGCTCGTCGAGCTCCAGGCACAGCTCGAGGCGCTTCTCCGCGGCCACGATCGAGACGGTGTCCAGGCACTCGTGCACGATCTTCTGCGGATCGAAGGGGATCGTCTCGACCTCGTAGCGACCGGCCTCGCCCTTCGAGAAGTCGAGGATGTCGTTGATGATCGAGAGCAGGCCCTCGGCCGAGCGGTGGATCGTCTGGCCGTATTCCTTCTGCTCGCTCGACAGCGGCGTGTCGAGCAGGAGCTGGGTCATGCCCAGCACCCCGTTGATCGGCGTGCGGATCTCGTGGCTCATGGTCGCCAGGAACTGCGACTTCGCCACGCGCGCCGCCTCGGCGCGCTTGACCTCGGCCTTGAGCTGCTGATCGCGCAGCTCGATCTGCGTGATCATGTGGTTGAAGGTGTCCACCAGGAGGCCGATCTCGTCCTCCGAGCGACGCACGGCGCGGATCGAGTAGTCCTTGCGCGTCGAGATCGCGTTGGCGGCATGGGCCAGATCGAGCAGCTGGTCGGAGAAGCGGTGGTGGATGCGGCGCGCCAGCCCCAGCGTGATCAGGGCCGAGACGCCGGCCAGGACGAGGAACAATCCGCCGTGCGTGCGCGTGCGCGCCACGAGTTCCTCGGCCGAGCCGCGCACCTCGACGGTGCCGAGCGAGCGGGCCGCGCGGAAGACCTCGCGCTGGACCACGGGCTCGAGCCACGCGAGCAGGCCCTCGGTGGTGCTCCGCTGGCAAGCGCCGAGTTCGTTGCCGGCCGGATCGAGCAGGCGCACGCTGACGAGGCGCACATCGCTGCCGAAGGCCTGCAGGCCGGCCAGGTCCGGCTCGGGACTCGGGTGCTCGGGGCTCTGCCATTGCCAGGCGAGCTTCTCGGCCTGCGCCGTGCAGTGCTCGGTCAGCTCGAGGCGCTGGTTGAACAGGTCGCCCAGCACGTAGACGAGCGCCGACACGCACAGGCTCGCCAGTCCCACCGACATGAGGGACACGGTGAGGCGCTGGCGGAGCGTGAAGAGGCGCCGGGAGCGGCGCTGCTGAGGATCGGAGGCGGCCAAGGGGGGAAGTGCGAGTCCTGTAATGTCGACCGTTCCCGGCCTCGGGCCTGAACCCGGCGTCCGGAACCGGGACCCGTGGTGAACCCATTTCCCGCACGCCGACTCAGGTCCGTCGCGGCCGTCGGCCGAGCAACTACCCCATGTCCTTCCGTCCCGAGGCCTCGACCAGCGACCGGCGCGTGGCGCTGCGCCAGACCGTCGCCTACCGCCTCGATGTGGTCACGCGGGAGGGCGAGGTCGGCTGCCTGCTCGATCTGTCGCTCACGGGCATGCGCGTGCGCTTCAAGTGCGCGCTCGACGCCAGCCGCACGCACGAGCTCACGCTCGAGTTCCCGCGCTGGGTCGAACTCGGCGAGGGGGTGAGCCTGCGCGGTCGCTTCGCCTGGATGAAGCAGCGCGAGAACGGCGTCCAGGAGCTCGGCTTCGCCTTCGACGGCATCGGCCGCAAGGAGCAGAGCGTCCTGAGCGTCCTGATCCAGCGCCTGGCCGACGCCCAGGCCGAAGACCTGGCCTGAAGGGGTCGTGAAGACCCCCCCGGCCGCCTGCGAGCTCGGCCGGAGGCGCCGTGGCGTCGTTGCGCCGATTCCGAGGCACGCAGCGCCCTGAACTCGCGCGCGCTCGCCACGGCGGCCGGAATGGGGGACGTCAGCGGGCGCAGGGCGGGCGCGCGCCGGGGACCCGGGCCCTTTTGCCGCGGTCTTGCCCGATCCACCGCGACGGCCGGTTCCAGCGGCTCCTTCCGGCGCTAGGCTATGTCCCCGGGGGGACGCTCGCGCGGGCCTCCCCGACCCCTTTCCCTTGTTGCCCATGATCGCCTCGTTCCTGCTCACCTTCGTCACCGTCCCCGTTCCCGCCCCGGTTTCCGCTGTCCACTGGTTCCAGGAGGGCGCCGAGGCCGACGCCCAGATCGCCGCGGCCGGCAAGGACACGGCCAAGCTCATGGAGCTCGCCGCCAGCCTGAAGACGGCCGGCAAGGACGACGCCGCCAAGAAGGCTCTGAAGAAGGTCATCGAGTTCGACCCGAACCACGAGACGGCGCGCAAGGAGCTGCGCCACCACAATTACGACGGCAAGTGGTTCGAGAGCTATGCCGAGCTCTCCAAGTACCGCCGCGAAGAGACGGCGAAGATGAAGGAGAAGGGCCTGGTCAAGTGGAAGGACCAGTGGGTGCCCGAGGCCGACAAGCCCTTCATGGACATGGGCTGGGAGAAGACCGACAAGGGCTGGGTCAACCCGGTCGAGGTCGCGCGCGAGAAGCAGACCGCCGAGCTGCGCGCGTCCGGCCACGAGTTCCGCGCCGACGACTCGACCTGGATCGCGCCGGCCGAGATGGACAAGTGGCGCCAGCTCCTGTGGAAGTGCGGCGACGAGTGGCTCGACATGGCCAAGGCCGACGAGTTCCACTCGAAGATCGGCCAGTGGTGGCAGCTCGACGGCGCGCACTTCGTGACCGTCTCGACCACCGACTGGATGGGCGCCAACGACGCGCGCGCGATCGCCGAGCAGACCTACCCCGAGCTGAAGCGCCTGTTCGGTCTCGACCCGGCCAAGAAGCCGGCCTTCTTCGTCCTGAACAGCATCGACCAGTACAACAAGTTCAGCGCCGGCGACCAGGAGCTGCAGCTGCCGCCCTCGGAGACCGAGGGCTTCTCCTCGCTGCACCACGCCTACTTCGCCGACGCGCTCTTCGATCCCTCTACCAACCCGCCGCAGTTCGTCGGCGGTGGCGTCGCCTACTGGGACCGCAAGGGCCAGGCCGCCGGCTGGGGCCCGTTCGCCGTGCGCTTCGCGGCCGCGCAGAGCTTCATCGAGGCGATCGATCCCTCCTGGAACGCCGTGGCCGAGCTGATCGCCTCGGCCGCGGGCGGCGCGCAGCCGAACCCGGGCGCCTTCTGGACCGAGAAGCGCATCCCGCGCTGGCTGCGCTACGGCGCGGCCTCGTATGTCGAGCGCTTCATGAAGATGCCGGCCGACGAGGGCGGCAATCCGTGGGCGACGCGCGAGTGGTCGATGGCCGACCTGAAGACGAAGGGCGGCCTGCGCAAGCTAGAGGACCTGTTCGCCTTCCCGCTCGACCTGAACGACATCGACGGCTCGATGCGCATCTACCACGAGGCCGGGCTGGTGGTCTCCTTCCTGCTCGACGGCGCGGACGGCGACAAGAAGCTGAAGACGAAGCACGTCGCCTTCAAGGCCGCGCTGAAGGCGACGCCCTTCGACCGCAAGAAGCTCGACGAGGCCGTCAAGGACCTGCAGGACGAGCTCGCCAAGAACGAGAAGGACATCCGCAAGTTCGGCGGCCTGTAGGCCGGCCACGGTCTCACGCGCGGGCCGCGCTCCTCCGGGACGGGGGAGCGCGGCCCGCGCGCTTGCGGCATACTCGCAGCGTGGAGTACGACCTCGCCGTGATCGGTGCCGGGCCGGCCGGCTCGGCCGCCGCGGCCGCGGCGCTCGCGCGCGGACTTTCGGTGGTGGCGCTCGATGCCGCGCGCTTTCCGCGCGTGAAGCCCTGCGCGGGCGGACTGACGACGAAGGCCCTGCGCGCGCTGCCGGCGCCGCTCGCCGGGCTCGCGCGCGGCAGCTTCCGCGCCTTCGAGTTCAACGCCTGGGGCGGGCGGCGCACGCGCTTCTCGTTCCGCGCGCCGGTGCTGACGATGGTCTCGCGGCCGGAGCTCGATCAGGCGCTGCTCGAGCAGAACCGGGCCCGGCCCGGCTTCGAGTTCCGTGACGGCACGCGCCTGCGCTCGATCGAGTGGTCCCAGGGGCGGTTCCGGCTGCGCACCGGGCAGGGCGAGCTCATCGCGCGCCAGCTGGTGGGGGCCGACGGTGCGAACGGTCTCGTGCGGCGCGTCTTCCCGCTCGGGGCGCCGCGCGGCCGCGCGGTCGCGGTCGAGGTGAACCTGCCGGCCGAGTCGGTCACGCGCCAGCCTGTCGAGACCCCCTGCTTCGACTTCGGCGTCCTGCCGCGTGGCTACGGCTGGGTCTTCCCGAAGGAGGGGCTCGTCTCGGTCGGGCTCTACTCGCTGGCCGGAAGCCACGCCGACCTGCGCGCACAGCTCGTGGCCTACCTCGCCGCGAAGGGCCTGCGCGTGACGGGCGATCCGCTGGCGCACTTCGAGGCCCACACGATCCCGCTCGGCGGCCATGGTCTGCGCGCCAGCGCGGTGCCCGTGTATCTCGCGGGCGACGCCGGTGCGTTCGCCGACGCGCTCACCGGCGAGGGCATCTACCATGCGCTCGCCAGCGGACGTGTGGCCGGCGAGCTGGCGGCTGACGTGGCCGCAGGGCGTGCGGCCGCGCGCGACTATCCGCGCCGCCTCGCACGGCCCGTGCTGGGCGACACGCGCTGGAGCTGGCGCCTTGCGACGCTTTTCTACGCATACCCGGTGCTGGCCCTGCGGCTGCTCGCGCACTCGCCGCTCGGTCAGGTGCTGGTGCACGGCACGGGCGGCGGCGCCACCTTCAGCGAGTGCCTGCGCAGCGCGCCGCTCCTGTGGCTGCGCACGCTGCGCGAGGCCAGCGTGGCCCGTGCGGGCATCCCGTGAGCGCGCGTCTGCGCCTCGTCGTCGGCCTCACGCTCGTGGTCGGCGGCTGGACGGGGAACTGGGCGCTCTCCGGGCTTCGCACGCACGTCCTGTTCTTCCCGCTGTGGCTCGGCGCGATCCTGGCCCTCGACGGCTGGCTCGCGCTCACGCGTGGCAGCTCGCCTGCTTCGCGCTCGCCGCGTGGCTTCGCGGCGATGTTCCTCGTTTCACTGCCGCTGTGGTGGGCCTTCGAGCTCGCCAACGAGCGTCTGGCCAACTGGCGCTACCTCGGGCGCGAGCACTTCTCCGACCTCGAGTACGCGCTGCTCGCCTCGCTCTCGTTCTCGACCGTGGTGCCGGCCGTGCTGCTCTTCGCCGAGTGGGCGCACGGCGCGCGCTGGCTCGCGCGCTGCGCGCGCGGGCCGCGCCTCGTGGCCACGCCGCGCCTGTGCGCGTGGCTGTTCCTGGCTGGCCTCGCGCAGCTCGCGGCCTGGATCGCCTGGCCGCGCGTGGCCTATCCGCTGGTGTGGACCTCGGGCGTGTTCCTGCTCGAGCCGCTGCTCTTCCTGCGCGGGCGGCGCGGGTTGCTGTCCGATCTCGCGCGCGGCGACTGGCGTCCGTGGCTGGCGCTGTGGAGCGGGGGCCTCCTGTGCGGCTTCTGCTGGGAGCTGTGGAACGCCTTCTCGTACCCGAAGTGGATCTACGACATCCCCGGTTTCGCCGAGCCGCGCCTGTTCGAGATGCCGCTGCCCGGCTACCTCGGCTATCTGCCGTTCGCCCTGGTGGTGTACCAATGGAAAGAGCTCTGGCTCGGCGAGCCAGAGCTCCTGCGAGAAGCGCGACGGATGGGCTAGCGCCAGGCTCCGCCGATCCAGACGTAACCGCGCAGGTGCTGGACCCAGTGACCCGGGACCCACACCACGTCGGCGCTGGGCGGCAGCACGTAGTGACCGGCCGACCAGACCCACTGACCGTCCTGGCGCGTGTGCTCGCCGGCGACCCACACGTGGGCCGTGCTCGGCGCGCTCGGGCGCTGCTCGAGGACCAGCGTCGGCGTGGACGGCGGCGTCGAGCCCTCGAAGTACTCGGGCCCGGAGAACGAGCCCGCGGACGAGCTCGAGAACGTGTGCGACGAGCTGTCCCGCACCGCGGCCGTGTGCTGGCCGGAGGAACCCGAGGACAGGCACGAAGACTGGGTGAAGACGAGAACGGCTGCGAGGGCCAGCCACGTGGACCGCATGGAGATCATGATTTTTCCCTTCCGTTGGCCACGCCACGAGGCGTGACTCCTGACATTCCCGCGCCCCGATTCGGCCAGTCCGAGCCCCGATCTTGATCGCGCGCAGCAGGTTCCGCCGGGGCGGAAAGAAGTGCCCGCGCCCCGGCCCTTGATCCTCCCGCGCGTGGGCCGGATCATCACCCGCGTGCGTCGCCACGGCCGTGTCATCCGCCTGCGTGAGGAGAAGCTCGAGGAGTACGTGCGTCTGCACCGCGCGGTCTGGCCCGGCGTGCTCGCGAAGCTGAGCGCCTGCCACGTGCGCGACTACACGATCTACCTGCGGCGCCTCGACGACGGTCGCCTGTACCTCTTCTCGACCTTCGAGTACCACGGCGACGACTTCGCCGCGGATCAGGCACGCATCGCCGCCGATCCGGTCACACAGGACTGGTGGAAGCTCACCGATCCCTGCCAGGAGCCGCTCGACTCGCGCGCGCCCGGCGAGTGGTGGAGCGAGCTCGAAGAGGTCTTCCATCTCGATTGACCCCGACCCACCCATGAAGACCCTGCTCTTGCTCGCGGCCGCCACGCTCTCCTCCGCTCAACCGGGACCGCAGCAGGCGGCGCCGCACGCGGCCCTCGTGCCCGCCGAGCGGCTGGCCGAGCCGTGGTGGAAGGAGCGCTTCGAGGCCTGCAACCGGCGCCTGGCGCAGGGCGACGTCGAGCTCCTGTTCCTCGGCGACTCGATCACCCAGGGCTGGGAGGGCGAGGGCAAGGCCGTGTGGGACGAGCTCTACGGCGCACGCAAGGCCGTCAACCTCGGCTTCAGCGGCGATCGCACGCAGCACGTCCTGTGGCGGCTCGAGAAGCACGACCTCGAGGCGCTGGCGGCCGCTCCGCCGAAGCTCGTCGTGCTGATGATCGGCACCAACAACTCGAACGGCGCCGACAACACGGCTGACGAGATCGCCGACGGGATCGAGGCGATCGTGGCGAAGCTGCGCGTCGAATTGCCGGCGACGAAGGTGCTCTTGCTGGCGATCTTCCCGCGCAGCGCGCAGGACGACGCGCAGCGCGCGAAGGTCGCCGCGGCGAGCCGGCGCGCCAGCCGCGTGGCCGACGGCAAGCAGGTGCACTATCTCGATCTCGCGCCGGCCTTCCTGGATCCGGACGGGAAGACGCTGCGGCCGGAGATCATGCCCGACTACCTGCACCTCTCGGCCGCGGGCTACCGGCGCTGGGGCGCGGCGATCGAGCCCAAGGTGAAGGAGCTCCTGGGCGAGGGCGGCACCGCTCCGACGGGCGGAAAGTGAGCGGAAGAGCGCGCACGCGCCTCGTGTTCGCGCCCACGCGGCGCGGGCTCCTGTCCTGGTCGCTGGCGGGTGCGGGGAGCGCGTTCCTGCGGCCCGGCGGCGCGCGCCGCGAGTTCCCGGTGCCGGCCGACAAGGGCCTCGCGCCCGCCTGGCTCGCGGCCCTGCGCGAGCGCGGCGCGCCCACGGTCCTGCGCGGACGCGAGCTCGCCTTCGTCGGGCTGCCGGTCGGCGGCATCGGCTGCGGGCAGCTCTACCTCGGCGGCGACGGGCGCCTGTGGCACTGGGACCTCTTCAACCAGCCCTGCGCGCCGGGCGCGAACGCGAGTCACGGGCCGCACTACGCGAAGCCGCTCGTGCCCGAGGCCTCGCCGCTGCGCTTCTCGCTCCTCTGCGAGCGCCGCGGCGGCGGAGCGGCGCTGTCGCTCGGGCCCTCGAGCTTCCCCGTGCTCGAGTTCGCCGGCACCTGGCCGATCGGGACGGTGCGCTACGCGCGTCGCGACCTCGAGGTCGAGCTCGAGGCCTTCTCGCCCTTCGTGCCGACCGAGCTCGAGGACTCGAGCTTGCCCGCCACGGTGCTCGCCTTCCGTGTGACGAACCGCGCGGCGGAGGAGCTCTCCGTGAGCTTGCGCGGCACGCTCGAGAACCTCGTGTGTCGCGCCAGCGACGACGGCACGGCACCCCTCGTGCGCCGCACGCGCGCGCTGGAGGGCGCCGCACACCGCGGTTTCGAGCACGCGGTCGAGCTCGAGCTCGCGCCCGGCGCGCGTCCGGACCTCGTCTTCGAGGACTTCGAGCGCCCGGCCTACGACGGCTGGACGGTCGAGGGCAGCGCCTTCGGTGCGGGCCCGGTCGTGGCGGCCGAGATGCCGGCCTACCAGGGCCGTGTGGGGGCCGAGGGCGCGCGGCTCGCGAACTCGCACCACACGCGCGGCGGCGAGGACATCCCCGCCGGCGACGCGCACGTCGGCACGCTGACGAGCCGCGAGTTCACCATCGAGCGCGAGTGGATCACGCTCTTGCTCGGCGGCGGCGCGCACCCGGGCGGCACCGGCGTCGAGCTCGTGGTCGAGGGCGAGGTCGTCACCGCGCTCACCGGTCGCAACGAGAACCGCCTGACTCCGCAGTCCATCTACGTGGGCGCCTGGGCCGGGAAGAAGGCGCGTCTCGTGCTGCACGATCGCGTCAGCGGTGGCTGGGGCAACGTCGGCGTCGATTCGATCGTGTTCTCCGACCGGCCGCGCATCGAACCACTGGAGCAGCGCGGCGACCACGGCACGCTGGCGCTCGGGATCCTGGGCGACGGCGCGGACGTCGAGCTCGTGCTGCCGAGTGGCGAGGCCTTCGATGCGGGTTCGCAGGAGGCGGCCGAGAGCGCCACGCTCGCGCGCACGTTGCGCCTCGCGCCCGGCGCCAGCGGCACGGTCACCTTCGTGCTCGCCTGGCACTTCCCCGTGCCCTGGCGCGATTCACTCGGGTTCCTCGCCGGCATCGAGACGAAGCGCCGGCACTACGCCGCGCGCTTCGCGGACGCGGCCGCGGTGCTGGCCGAGGTCGCGGGCCGCGCCGACGAATTGCTCGGGCGCACGCGCCTGTGGCGCGACACCTGGCACGACTCGAGCCTGCCGCACTGGTTCCTCGAGCGCACCTTCGCGAACAACTCGACGCTGGCGACCTCGACCTGCTACCGCTTCGACGACGGGCGCTTCCACGGCTGGGAGGGCGTGTACTGCTGCCCCGGCACGTGCACGCACGTGTGGCAGTACGCGCAGGGCCCGGCGCGGCTCTTCCCGGCGCTCGAGCGCGATCAGCGCGAGCGGGTCGACTTCGGCCTCGCCTTCCGCGCGGACTCGGGCCAGATCGACTACCGCGCCGAGGCCGCGCGCGAGCTCGCGGTCGACGGACAGGCCGGCACGATCCTGCGCGCGTACCGCGAGCACACGATGTGCGGCGACGACGCCTTCCTGCGGCGTCTGTGGCCGCGCGTGAAGCAGGCGCTCGAGCTCCTGCTGGCGCGCGATCCCGACCAGGACGGGATCCAGGACGGCGCGCAGTACAACACGCTCGACACGGCCTGGTGGGGGAAGATCGCCTGGACGAGCTCGCTCTACCTCGCGGCCGTGCGCGCGGGCGAGGCCATGGCCGAGGAGCTCGGCGACGGCGCCTTCGCCGCGCGCTGCCGCACGGTGCGCGAGCGCGGCGCAGTGTCTCTCGTGCGCGAGCTCTTCAACGGCGAGTACTTCGTGCAGCGCGTCGACCCCGCGCATCCCGAGTCGAACTCGACCGGCGACGGCTGCCACATCGACCAGGTCTTCGGTCAGGCGTGGGCGCATCAGGTCGGCCTCGGCCGCATCCTGCCCGAGGCCGAGACGCGCTCGGCCCTGCGCGCGCTGTGGACGTACTCGTTCGCGCCCGACATCGGGCCGTACCGGAAGTACATGCAGGACCGCATCGCCGGTGGACGCTGGTACGCGCTCCCGGGCGAGGCGGGGCTCCTGATGTGCACCTGGCCGAAGGGCGGCGAGGCGAGCGCCATCGGCCAGGGGCAGGATGCGTGGGCCGTGGGCTACTTCAACGAGTGCATGAGCGGCTTCGAGTACCAGGTCGCGGCGCACATGCTGCACGAGGGGCTGGTGACCGAAGGCCTGGCGATCGTGCGTGCGATCCACGAGCGCTACACGCCGCTGCGCCGCAATCCCTACAACGAGGTCGAGTGCGGCGACCACTACGCGCGCGCGATGGCGAGCCACGGCGTGTACCTCGCGGCCTGCGGCTTCGAGCTCCACGGGCCGAAGGGGCACCTCGGTTTCGCGCCGAAGCTCTCGCCCGAGGATTTCCGCTGCGCCTTCGTCGGGCCGGAGGGCTGGGGCAGCTACGCGCAGAAGGACGGTGGCGACGCTTTCCAGGCTTCGCTCGAGCTGCGCCACGGGCGCCTCCGGCTCGTCACGCTGCGCGTCGGCGGCACGCCGCGCGCGAGCGCGCCACGCGTGCGGGCGCGCGTCGGGCAGCGTGAGCTCGCGGCGAGCGTGACCCCCGAGCCCACGGGCGCGCTGGTGCACTTCGCCGAGCCGCTCGCGCTCGCTGCGGGCGAGACGCTCGTGCTCGAGCTCGGCGGCTGAGGCGCTTCAGCCGGCCTCGTCGTGGGCCGCCTGGCAAAGGCGCAGGGCTTCGGTACCGATGGGGGCGAAGAACCAGTCGGGACCCAGGGCGGAATCGGCCGCGGGCGCGGCCACGACGCCGAGCTCGACGCGCCGCGCGGCCTGGAGGCGCAGCGCGATGCCGCGCGTGCCGAGCGCGAGGCCGAAGACGATCCCGCTCGAGCGCCGCACCAGCGCCGCGCGCCCGTGCACGACCCACGCGCAGCGTGTCGGCAGGCCCGCGTCGAGCTGCTCCCACAGGAACTCGACCAGATCGGGATGCGCACCGAGCTGATACCGGTCGACGCTGGCCGGCGCTGCGCTAGCGACGTAGCCGGGCAGACGCTCGCTGGCGGCGAGGAAGGCCAGCACTGCGGCATTGCGCGGATCGTCGTTCGCGACGCGCTCGCGTCCGCCCATCGCTCAGGCCTTCTTGGCCGGCGCCGCGCCGCGGAACATCAGCCAGCCGAGCAGCGCGAGCAGGCCGAGGCCGACGAGGTCGGTCGCGCCCGCGAACAGGCCGTCGAGCTCGAGCAACCCGGACAGGAACGCGAGCGGCGGATACAGGCCGAGGTCCTTGTCGTAGCCCGGCAGGAAGGTCAGCGCGGCCGCGAGGATCCCGAGGATCGAGGCGCCGGCGATCAGGCCCGAAGAGTACAGCACGCCCTCGGGCTCGTCCTCGGCGTCCGGCTCGCGCTTGTAGGCCTTGTCGGCCAGCTTGCGCACGAGTCCGCCGAGGAACACCGGCATCGTCGCCGCGAGCGGCAGGTACACGCCGACCGCGAAGGTCAGCGAGCGCACGCCGAGCAGCTCCATGAAGAGCGCGATCGCCACGCCGAGCAGGATCAGGTCCCACGGCAGGCGCCGATTCAAGAGCCCGTCGATCACGGTAGACATCAGCTTAGCCTGCGGCGCGCGCAGCTTGCCGGCGCCGATGCCGTCCTCGCGCAGGTAGCGGGCTTCCTTCGAGGCCGGATCGACCAGATAGATGCCCTCGGGCGCGTCCGCGGCGAGCTCCTCGCGCGCGAGCTTCACGAAGGCGTACCGCTCGCCGTCCGCCAGGCTCGTCACGAGCGTGGCCGCGGCGACCTTCTCGGCTGCGACGACGAAGGGCGTGACCGGCTTCTCCTCGGTCTGCGAGAGGTTGAGCAGGTACGCCGTCCAGCCGACCGCCAGCACCGAGGCGAGGACGCCGACGAGCAGGGCGAGCTGCTGCTTCACGGGCGTCGCGCCGAGCAGGAAGCCCGTCTTCAGGTCCTGCGAGCACGTGCCCGCGTTCGAGATCGCGATGCACACGACCGCGCCGACCATCAGCGCGAGCTTGGCGTAGCCCGGGCCCTCCCAGCCGACCAGCAGGAACGCGCCGCAGGTCGCCATCAGGACGCCGATCGTCATGCCCGAGAGCGGGCATGACGAGCTGCCGACCTCGCCCGTGATGCGCGAGGAGACGACCGAGAACAGGAACCCGAGCACGAGGATCAGGAGCGCCCCGAGCAGGTTCATGCCGAAGGCCGGCACGAGCCAGATGAAGCCCACGATCGCGAGGGCGCCGCCGATCAGGACCGGCGTCGGGGTGTCGCGGTCGGTGCGCTCGGCCGAGGCCTGGCTCGCGCCGCCGCCGGTCAGGCTCTTCAGCGAGGCCGAGATGGCTGAGACGATCGAGGGCAGCGCGCGCACGAGCGCGAAGAGACCGCCGGTCGCGACCGCGCCGGCGCCGATGTGGCGCACGTAGTTGCTCCACACCTGGCCGGGCGACATCTCGCTCACGAGCAGGGTCGCCGG
>Ga0172373_10008713_pt1 | contig 12814 bp, 14 predicted proteins | sample Lak10m_2_FD_114546 | JGI IMG/M metagenome (GOLD analysis project Ga0172373, IMG submission 114546) | Freshwater microbial communities from Kabuno Bay, South-Kivu, Congo - kab_092012_10m | ecosystem: Environmental > Aquatic > Freshwater > Lake | place: Democratic Republic of the Congo... | reverse complement strand
GTCAGGTGCAGCGCCACGACGGTATCAGCCGGGAGCGTCCTGTCGACGAGCTGCGTGTCGTAATCATCGCTGCCCGGCTTATAGGTCGAGAGCAGCGACTTGCCGCCGGACGTATCGGCGATGGTGCCCATGGAGAGTTCGTCGCCATAGGCGTCCGCGTCGGCTGTGGTGCCGACGGAAACATAGGCCGGCAGCGTGTCGGCCGTGAAGGTCTCCGTGACGTCGACAGTGCCGTAGTCGACGAGGAGGCCGCCCTTGCCCTTCGGGCCAAGGACTTCGAGGATTGCACCGCCTGCCCCGAAGTCATGTTCGGGGAAGAGGTACATGGTAGGAGCGTCATCGTATGCCATTGTGTTTCCTTTTCAGGTGACGGGCAGCGCGCGGCTGGCGCGCGCCCTCGTTGACGTTCAGTCAGCCGTCAGGCTGCGCTGTCCCACATAACCACACGGGCGTTGGCGGCGGCGTCGTTGGCGAGGCCAAAGCCGGTGACCGCGTACCAGGCGATACCGCGCGAACGGCCGTAGTCGCCAGGGATTTTGGCGCGGATTTCCTCGGGGATGACCGGGGCTTCAATGACGACATCGCCGCCGAAGAAGAAGGCCCACGAGGACTTGTTGTTGTTCCACGCATCCGCCGTGCCGGTGGCCGGATCGAAGGTCGTGGAATCGTTGGCGCCGCCCTTCGGAATGAAGGTCTGCTCGACAAAACGGGTGTTCTCGTAGCGGCCCTTTTCGCCCGACATGATCTGGTTCATGCCGATATCCGTGTACTGACGGATCGACTCGAGCGAGTTCATGAACGTGCGGTAGGTGGTCGGATGGCTGATGCAGAAATAATCATCGCCGCTGAATGCGGGGATGTTCCGTTCCTTCATCAGGTCCGAGATCGCCTTGACGTGGCCGGTGCCGAGTTCGACATTGTTCGTCGTTGCGGTGGCGCTGTTGGTTGTCAGCGTCACGGCGGTCGTCGAGGTTCCAGAAGTCGGCGCAACGCGCAGCGGCGTCGCCTTGAACTGGGTGAACGCCTCGATGTCGAACGCCTTGCGCGCGTCATCCTTGAGCAGACTGTCGATGATCGACACGACGTCCTGCTTGGCGAAGATGTCGAGCTTCAGGGTGTAGGGCGTGCTGTTGCCGTATTCGTACAGCGTCAGGTTCGACTGGCTGACGGTGAAACCGGTTTCCGGGATCGGATTGGTTTCGGACAGCTTGCCGCCCTGCGTCCCTACGTTACCGACGTTGTTCCAGTAGAATTTGTCGCCGGCATGAAGACCCTTGGCGTCTTCGATCTTGCAGAACTGCCGGAACTTTGTCGCAGGCTGCAGCGATTTGCGCAGAATGCGACTGAGTTCGGGCGAATAGAGATACCCGCCTTCAGACGGGGTAAGCCAGAGTTGACCTGCCATTTACTTGAACCTTTTGGTTGGCAGACCGGCGTCAGCGTTTGGAGGCTCGATGCTCGCGCATTTCTGCGAAAGCGAGGCGGCGTTCCTGCTCGACGGACATGCGGGGGGCAGTCCGTGCGGTTGTCTGTGACGTCGATTGTGCCGGTGGGGTGACGAGCGTGCGCTTCTCCGCGACGCGATCGCGCGTGAGATTGACGCCCTGTTGCTGTTGCTGTTGCTGCCGCGCGGGTGCGGGACGATTCAGCACCTGCCGAACCTCGGTCACGGCGCGGTTGAACAGTTCCGTTGCTGGCGGGACCTGATAACCGTGCGCGCGAGCCGCGGCGTAAGCCTGCTGTACCGTGCCATTGCGCCGAAGCGCCTCGATTTCCTGCGGCGTTGCTCCGATCTTCGCGAGTTCCGCGACGGCCTCTTCGACTGCGCGTTCGCGAACAAGAGTCGCTGCGGCCCAGTCGTCGGCTATGTCGGAGTTGTCCTCGACGGTCTGGCGTATCGCATCGTCGATCTCGCTCAGAACGGCGGTCTGGCGTGTCTCAATGGTTTGTTGAGACAGCGCGCGTTTCACGCCTTCCTGAATTTGCTTCTCGACGAACTTCGATAGATGCTTTCCCGCCTCGGCCGGGTCTTCGAATTGCAGCTTTTCCGCAAGAATGGCGGCCTCGTCGGCATCCATTTCTTCGCCCTGGTGTTGAGCGTCCTGCGTTTGCTGCGGTGCTGTAGGCTGTTGCTGCCCCGTTGGTGTCGCCGTGGCATCGGCGCTTACAGCGCGCGCCGAATTTCTGATCTCCTGCAGGCGCTGGTCGGCAGCAATGTGCTTTTGCGCCAGTTTGATGATCTGCAGGTCGTTGTAGTCGCCGGCCTCGTCGGGCTCGATGCCCGCGGCCTTCATTGCGTCTTCACGCGAAAGCTGGATGTCCGCGCCGTTCACGCGCAAGGACAAAAGAGAAGGGGCGGCTTTTTGGGCCGCCCCTTGGTCTTCATTCTGTCGATGTTGCCCGTCGCCCGGGTCGCCCGTGTCGGGGGGGGCTCCCAGATCGTTCTCGTCCGGGACTTCGTTGCGCGGATCGTTCAGGGCAGGGGGTAAATGCCCCATGGTTGTCGGCCGCGCATCGGCCGCAGCGTTTTCCGCTTCGCGCTCGCGATCGTATTTCTCGTACAGGGCGGCGCGGCGAGGGTCTTCGTAGAGTTGCGGCTTGCGCACATCGCCGTCATCGTCGCGCTGGCGACCAGCGCCCGTGCTGCCTTCGTCGCCACCGTCGCGCGTGCTGGCCTCGACAAACTCCTCGCCGCCGTCGTTCACGGTGACGGGATCGCCGTCATCAGTCGTCTGGGTCGTTTGCATAGAAGCCATCTGGTTCCTCTCCATCGTCTTCACTGGTCATTTCCCGCAGAACCTGCATGTCCTCGCGCTCATTGCGCAGGAATTGCAGACTTTCCTTGCCGGACGCGATCGCCTGGTTCACCCATCCAAGGATGTCGAAGTACCGGCGCACTTCATTTTGCAGCCTGCGGATTTCCTTGGGGTCTTCGGCGTCGGCCTCTGCGAGATCGATCAGCGCTTTCGCGGCTGAATGACGGGCTTTCAGCAAGACGACCGCTGCAATTCCGGGAGTGTCCGGGCGGGGCTCGATATCGGACAGGATGGCGTCGCGGTTTTCGACGGCGCGAAGGGCCAGTTCGATCATTGCGTCAGCCATTCATCGGCCCTTGTGCTGCGGGCATCGTGCCCTGCGCGCCTTGCTGCTGCTGCGCTGCGATCAGTTGCGCAAGCTGCTGGTTTGACTGCATGACGGCCTGCGCCATTTGGGCGATGGCCTCGGCGATGCTCTGCATGGCTTGGGATTCGCGCGCCTCGCCTGCTGGCGTCTCTGTTGGCGCGGCGCTCGAAGGGCCCGCGCCTCCACCTTGATCTTGTCCCCCTTGCGCCATCATGGCCTCCTGTTTTTCTCGCGCGAGCGCGGCCTGAGACTGGATTTTGGCCTGTCCCATCTGGTGAGCCTGCTGCACCTTGGCATGGCCCATGGCGGCGTCCTGCTGAAGCTGGATTTGCCCGGTTGCTGCGGCGTGCTGCATCTGCTGCTGCTGCATGGCCTGCCGGGCGGCCGCGTCAGCCTGCTTCAACTGCATGTCGTTCTGGAACTTTTCGCGGTCCATCTGCATCTGCTGCTGGTGCTCTTCGCGCTCCATCGCCATGCGCTCGCGCTGTGCCTGCAAATCCGCGGCGGTCTTCGCCTGATCGAGCTGTAACTTTTGCTGACCCTCTTGCGCTTTCAGTTGGAGTTTCGCCTGCTCTGCCTGTACTTCCGGCGGGGGCCCCTGCGGTGGCGCTGGCTCATCGTTGATGTCGTTAAAGAACCGCTCGGCGGCATCCGGGAAGCCGGCCGCGCCAAACACTTCATTGGCGACTTCGGCCAGTTTCAGCGACGGCATCTTGTTCGCGCCACCCTGTATAAAGGGCGCTGCAATCTGCCCGAATATCTGTGAAGCCCCTGCGAACTTCTGCAACTTCTCCTGCGGATGCGTCGTCACGCCTGGACCAACCTTTACAGTCAGGCTCGTCTCCTGCTGTAAAAGCGTGTCCGTGATTTCGTTCATCCCGTATTTCTCGATCAATCCTGCCTTTTGCCCGGCTATGGCGAGGATCGTTGCGTCGCTCTCGTAGTATTCTTCGCATTTGAGAACTTGCCAAAGGACCGGCTCCACCCAGGTCTCAACCCATACGTTCAGGTCGAAATCGCCCATCGTATTCGCATCGCTGGCCAATATCTGCATGCCGCCGACGGTCTCGTTCATCGACCTGTTCGTCTGGACGCTGCCAGCGTTGAACGTGCCGGCGATGTCGTCGAAATCGGCGTTCAGGTAATTGTTCTCGACATAGGCGGACTGTGGCAGGTCCGGGATCTGCGCGTAGTCGACGTCATCGAGGTCTTGCAGCAACAGGACGCCATTGTTACCGCCCCTGGACTGGACCGCCTTCAAGTCGACATTGCGCCCGCGTTTGACCTTGGCGAGCGGTGTGACGACCTGCTTTTCGTGGTCGAGCCGCAGGTTCACCTGGTCGTTGATTTCCTGCTGGATCGGCTGCCAGCTTTCCACCGGCGCCATGGGGTAGGCGCGGTGCGCTTCGATAGAGCCATGGCCGACGACGACAGGGCGATCCCCGGCATATTGAGGGTAGGCGACGCGGGTCTCGACGGGCTCGGAAATGATTGCGCGGTTGCCGATCGTCCAGAACACGTAATCCTTGCCGCGATAGCGAAAGAAATTTTCATGGAGCCATAGCATCGGCGCTGCAGCGTTGTGGTTCTGCTGCGGGTCGTAGCCCTGATTGCGCGCGGCGCGCGGTCCTACGGTGTCTATATTCTCGGTCGGCGATGCGCCGCCCTTGGACGTGTATTTCGACAAGTCTTCGAAGGTCATTTCGTCGAAGCGCACGACGCCGCCGCGGCTCTGGGACGCTTCGATCATCTGTAGCGCCTCGGTGATCGACAGATGGTTGCGGAGAATCAGGTATTCGCTGGACTGGGCCGGGTCGAGCCAGTCGCAGGCCGGGGAGAACATGGCGTTCTCAGGCGGGTACAACCGGATTTCAGGCCGGTCTTCGACAACGCAGACTTGCCGGCCAAGGGGCTCACCTGTTTCCTCGTCGATACCTTCAACTTCGCCTTCAATCTCCTCCTCGACATAGCGCCAGTGCTGCTTGGACACGCACACACCGGTCAACAGGCTGTCCTGTCTCGCGCCCATCGCCACCTGAAACCACCGTAGGCCATTGCGGCGCGACGTGCGGCTCATGCGATAGACCATCAATTCCTTTTTGATGGCGGCAGACGCCTTTTGCTGGGCGTTCGTCTGGTCCTGCGCTTCTATGCCGATGATGTCGCCAGTCCCGAATAGCGACTTTTGCGCCGCAGCCATGTGCTTGCGGACGGCCGTGCGCGTCTTCGGGCGGAACAGTTTTGACCGGCCCTTCCATTGGTCCGAGAGGTATTTCGATCCATCGGCATGCTGGTTGTGGAAGGCTCTTTGCGCGCGCGCCCATTTGGCGCGCACAGCCTGATCCATGAAAGTTGTTGCCTGCCCCTGGGCAACGCGAGCTCGGTTGAAAAGAACTTGCCGGAGCGACTCGTCGGGTTGGCGGGCGCCATCTTCCCCATTTGCATCATCGACCGGGCCGGGCGACATGGCGTCGGAATAGACCTTCGCCGTCTCGTCCGATGTGTCGAGCGGGCGCTCGTCGTTGATGATCGTCATTCGGGTACTGACTCAAAGCGTGGAAGGTTGCCGCGCTTTGCGAGCGCATCTTGATATTCCGGCATGATGAGGCCTTTGCGGCTTAGCCTGAAGCGCTCAAGAATATTGCCTCCGGCCTCTCGCACGCGTTTGGTCATGTCGTTGGCGGTTGCCACAGCGTCGATGTGGATCACGTACTTGAACGTTCCACCCATAAGCAGAGGCAGCGCGATCATCACAACGCCCTGATCGTAATCAGCAGTGACCTCCCAGTCGTATCCTGGGTAGAACTCGGACAACAGGCGCAGGCATTCACGGCACATTGCCATGTTACGCTGGTAGAAAGGATCATGGCCCGACAACAGTGCTTTGCCGCCAACCTGATAGTCGCCCATGATGATCTGGCCGTCATGCACATCGACGCATTTCATGTCAGAATCCATTCTCTCGGCGGTTCATGGTTGCGAAGTTTGCGAAGTCGTCCGCGAAGTCCGCGCTGAACTCGTAGCCCGTGATGCGATAAACCCCGCGCTCGGCGGGGTTTGCGTGGAAGATTTTGTCTGTGAACTCGTACTCGCGCTCTCGCCGTCGCGCCTTGTCGAAGTCCGGGTCCGCCTTGCGGACGAGATAATCCCAGGGGATTTCGAGGGTCGCGGTCATACTGTCACGCCGTAAGCTGACAGCGCCGCCGAGCGAGCCGCGTTTATAACTGTAGTGCTGGCGTTGCGATGGTAGTTCGCCGCCCCGACCATACCGCCATCATGCCCGCTTGTACGGAACGCAATATTCTGCGGCTTGAAACCCTCGAACATATAATCCACAAGGTCGCTTATGATTGTCGGATCAGCATATATGGCCGTTTCTGCGTCTGTTTCCGTTGATCCGTAGCTTCTGGCCGCAGCCCATCCGGCAAGCGTGCGTGTTTTGTCAACGAATTGCGGATCGGCGGAGAAGTCGTTTGCTCCAACGCCCACGGCGTTAACATAAGTGAGCGTGTGGCTTCCGCCTGGATAGCCCCACGCACAATTAAATTCGACTTGCCCCGGCGTGGTGCTGATACGGAACTCGATGAAATCGTCCCAGCTTTTCGCCGTCGTATCAGGATTGACGACTATGTTTGATCTTGCTTTCCACACAGACGCATTGCCGAAAACAAAAGTTTGTTCAGTTACAAAAAACTCTGCAAAGCCGCCGCCGACAAGATCATCATTAACACCATAGCGCGTATTCTTGTCTCGAAGTTGTAAGTCTTGATTGTTTGTTGTGGTTCCTGCGCCAGTGTCGATCATTCCGTAGCCAAGCTGCAAGTTATTGCAGACCTTTGAATACGTTCCGGCAAGCCCTGACGCCATGAGCGCCCAATTAATACCGACCGAGGCGTCTGTCCCATCGAATATGTTGCCGAGGTATTCCCAAGAAGACCCGCCGGGCGCGTTCTCAACGTATGCGTCATAAATTACAGACATCACTGCCCATCATTCGTAATCGCATAAGCATAGAGCGCACTTGGCGATCCGCCGCTCACGGACGCCCTGATCTCGCACGGATGCAGCTCGAAGCCGCACGATCCCTGCGTCGTGAACGTCGCATTTGTCGCGTCAATGCTGAACCAAGTATTACTGGGCGCCTTGAATTGAAAAGTGACGGTCGCGCCGCCAAACGTCCCCTCGACACATAGCGTCCCGCGCCCCCCAGGCCACGATTGCGTATTTCCGGTTGCGGAGGCGTCTGATAGAAGCGTCCTTGTGATGTTTCTTGCCATTGTCAGGAATCCTCGTAGGCGATGGCGTTCAGGTGTTCGGCGAGCGCCTGCTCGCGATAGGATGGTGGGACGGACTCCATGTCGTAGATGCGCGAAACAGCATCCACGAGGTCGTCTTTTGGCGCGAACGGGAAGAACATCATTTCCTCGATCAACGCGCGCGTCAGGTCGTATGGCTTGCGATCTTCATCAATGCGCCTGATCGACTTGGCGATCATGTGCGCTTTCCCTCCGGCTCTGTATTGCTCCATGATCCGCGGCAGTTTGCCGTGCATCACGGGCTTTGTCAGGATGTGAGACTTGTCGAGGTCGATGCTCCACAGAGCATCGCCCAGCGCATCGCTCACCAGCGCTGGCAGGAAGAACCGGCCATTGCGGAAATCAGGCTCGAGGCGCTCGACGCGGGCCTTCTTCGAGTGATCTCCTTCGCGCGGCCATGCCAGTTCCGCGATGTGAAAGGAATAATTCTCCTCCCGCATGCGCTCTTGGAAGTATTCATCGTCCGTTTGCTGGCCGTATCGTTCCCAGCCAACAGCGACAGTCTCGACGCCGGGTTCTTTCGTCCATTTCTGGTGCAACATCTTCAACGTGCGCCAGCGCTCCGACATCGGCATGCGGTGGCGGACACCATCAAGCAAGTACTTGTTGCCGTGAACGTCGATACCAACAACTGCGATCGCTGTCCGATCGCTCTTGGCGCTCGATCCCTTCGACGGATCGCCCATGATGTACACGTTGAGGACCGAAGGCCTGATTTCGAACGGACGGAACCACTCGGGGCGGAACGTGTTTTCGTTGCCTGCAATCGGATTTTGCAGCATTTGCGCGGACACTGTGCTGCGCTGGGTATTCTTTTTATCGTCCCATCGCTTCTGCGACAGAAACACCGGCTTCCCATCCAGCTTGCCGTTCTCGGTCGCGGCGTAGATGCGCGGCGTTAGAGCGCCGCGCTCCAGAATAATGCCCCATGTGTCGCCGAAGCTGTAGCGCGTGCCGATGTGCCAACGCCGCGCAGATCCCGACGCGCCCAGATTGTCCGAAAGCTCCCATGCTTCGGTCGTCTTCTTGATCATTTCCGGCGTCGTAACACTCTCGCGCGTCACCACGTCATCATAGATGCGGAGCGCAAAGTGTTTCGATGTCGGCTGGCCATCAACAAGGCCATGCGCTTCGAGCGTGCTTTCCTTCGGGTTCGATTGCCGCTTGACGATCAGCCCGTTCTGCAGCGACCACATGGGCGCCTGCTTGCGCGGGTCTTCGTAAAATACGTCTTGGAAAGCCATGTGCAGGCGTTCGTTGTTCTCCAGTTCGCGCATGACCTGCGACAAGAACTTCTGCGATATGCCTTTCGTGTGCGAGAAAATCGCTATCGTGATTTCCGGATCGCGGATGATCTCCTGAATTGTCCCGGCAAACGTGATGATGGTCGACTTATAATGGTCTCGCGCCCATAGGTCCAAGTGCTCGTCGGGGTCTATCTCGACCTCGCGGCAGCGATAATAGAGCCACGGATGCACAGCATCACGCCTGCCCAGCATGCAGGTCAACAGGAAGTATCTGTCATTGCACGCCAGGAACGCCATGTTCTGCGGGCGCGCGATGATGTGCAGCATCATCTTGGCGTACCATTTGGCCGCCAGTTCAAAGTCGTAGGCGAGCAGCTTGGGTATCCGCTCCGATAGCCAAGCGTTCTGCGCATCCATGTACCGCTCGCCAAAGAGCGGAACGCGGGTTTGCGTCACTGCTGCTTATCCGTCGCATAGCGCCGGCGGTTCGCCTCGCGGACTGTCTCCAGCCACTTGCGATCGCACGCCTCGTCCTTCTCCCGCATCTGCTGCGTGTAGATCGGGATGACATCGGCATATTTCAGCCACGTCTTGCGCCGCATGAAGTGACCGCGTCCGACAATCTCGACGTATTCGGGATTTCCTGCGCACGCCATCATCGTTTGATCCCCGCGTATCGCTCGAAATCGGCCAGCGCTGAAAATACTTGTGCCGGCGGTTGAGCCCTATTGGGCGGAATTATCGTCCCGTCCACCGCGTTTCCGTCTTCGTCCAGCGCATCTGCTTGATGCCGTATGATGTCGCTGGCAGCACGCCGCATGCGCGCTGCGGTCTCAGCCAGCTTGGCCATCGTATCGACGAGGGATGCAAGGTCGGCCGGAGAGTCGATCTTGATGGAGGGCAGGCGCTTGCAAATCTCCTCACTGATTGCCTCCGCAGCGTCGAGGTTGACCGACATTCCCCTGTGAATCGCTTCAATGTCGCGCTCGGCCAAGCTAATGCGCGACATGGCGAGGAGTTCGGAGTTATGTGCGGCGAGTTCAAGCAGGTCTTTGGCCTGCGTCGGGTCTGCTTGATCTGTCTTGACCGTGATTTTCTCGATCCACTGGTCCATGCATGCGCGCAGGACGCGCGGGGCGATGTAAACGTAGCCCTCCAGCGTCAGGATCACGCTCAACCGGTTGGCCGTGACGCGAAAGCCCTTGTTCCAGCGCTCGAGAAATAGCTCATGGGCGCGGTCCATGACGTGCTTGCCATCGACTTCGGCCCTGGGCGTCAGGTCGTCCATGGTCAAATCAGCGCGAACAGCGCTGAAAGCATGCTGCCGAGGGCGCTACCGCCTGCGGCTGGGCCGCCGCCAGCGCCTGCGCCTTGGAACAGGTTTGCTGCTGGCGCTGCGGGCGACTGCGGCATGGCGCCCGTGTTGCCGCCGAACAGCCCGCCGAGAAGCCCGCGCCCTTCGTTCGGCGTCGGGATGGCGCGGTTCATGAAGCCGGGCAGGCCGCCGTCACCGAACAGCATGCGGCCGAGTATAGGGCCGCGCGCCTGCTGCGGCTGGGGCATCTGGAATGGAGCGCCCATCGGCGCGCCTGCAAGCGCGCCGCTCGTCGATGGAGCAGAAGGCGTCAAGCCTTGCTGCGGTGCGTAGGCCATCACGGGCGATGGCTGCTGCCCTGTCACGCCGCCAATTGGGCCGATGGCGCCGCCGCCAGCCGGATTGGTCTGAAATGCCGTCATCGGGTCCATGCGCTGCTGTCCTGTTACGCGCCCTTCCGGGGCAAAGAAGGTGTGGCCGCCGATCTGCGCCGTCTGGTTGGCAGGATTGATCCACCTGTGATTGCCGACTGTCCCGCCGTTGCGCTGGCGCACGGTCGATACATTGGCGAAATGCGTTGCACCCCTCGTCGGGTCTGGTGTGGATCCGGAAAATACGCTTTGCACGATGTTTCGCGCCTGGGCGTACCTGGGCGAGTTGGCGTCGAGCCGCATGGGATCATTGCCACTGCCGGGGTTCCACGGCTCGAACTGGTTGCGCTCAAGCACCACGTCGCCGGCCGACATGCGGCGGGACTGCATTCTGTTGCGGATGACGGCGGCGACCGCTGCTTGCCCGATTGGCCCTTGATTGCCCGCTTCGGCGAGGACTGTGCGGGTTACGAGGTCGAGATCGTCGGGGGCGCCATCACTCATTTCAGGCACTTCAGCTTGTAATAGGTCGCGGAATACAGCGCCACGAGATCGTCCAGCATGTTGTTCAGGCTCGCGTCGCCCTTGCTGATCGCCTCTTTGTTGCGCGTGATCCAGTCCGCGTGCTGGGCGATGGCGTCCATGGCTGACGCGGGATCGAACGGGACGCGCGTGACGCGCCCGATCTTGTCGAACAGGCCTTGATACGTCTCCACGATCGCGTCGAGCTTCTCGATTACCTCGTCGCAGAAGTCGCCGAGGGCGATGTGCTGGGCGTAAGAGCCAGTGCGCCAGTGCTCGAGATGTACCGCATCCCGCAGAGCGAAGACGCGGCCGACGAGGGTTTCGATCAATCTGTCATCCTGTGTTTCAAGTTGCGCAGGCGCGACCTAACCCCGAGGTCACGCGCCCGGCAGGAAGCGAACGGCTCATTCCGTCGCCTGCCGCCATGGGCCGTGCATCCGGAGCCGGAGTAGGGCGACCACGTTCCCCGGCCGCCCTGCGCTGCCGGAGTTTCGCGCCACCGCCGGCTGGGCAAATGAAAACCCCGCCAGCTTGGGGCTGACGGGGCGATTTTGTCCAGTGCAGGCCGAGCCCGCAGCCGATCTTTTATCCTCACAAATCTTGGGGTCAGCGGGCGGCCCGCGCGCCTCAAGCGCAAGCGGGACGTCCCTGAATCAGCGACCCTCTCCACCCGAATCCCCCGCCATCCTCTCGCGCGGTATTGTACAGGTTGATAGGGTTCCTCAGAGTGAGCTTGTAACCAGGGGGCAGACGGCTTGACGCCGCTGCCCTGTTCCCTATTAGCCCCTGAGTTCTGGAACCGAGTCGCTTTTCCCCTTAACTGCGCGCACACGAGACCACGTCAGCGGCGTCAACGTCAAGTGATCACATTTTCGTGAGTAGATAGTTTCATTTGTTACCATGTCCGAACATTATGGCGATTGAGATAATCGGAACAAAGACTTGCGATAAACTGAACGCGCGCCATGTAGGTATTTCTTGAGACTTCAAACCTCGAAAAAATTTTCTCTAGGTTTACTTTCACACAGCGGGCATGCGCCCACACGAGCAGCATATTGCATTCAGTGGGATGATCTTTGCGGAACTGATAGACCGTGTTGAAGAGCAGGTCCATGTGCGTAATTTCCTCCCGCGCGGGGAGTTGGCGGGTCCAGTTGCGCCTGTTGGCGTCTGCCTTGAGTTCTTCCGGGGGCTTGTCCGATTGCGCCACCAAATCACTGAAATCATAGCAGTGCTGCGGCCAAGCATTGCCATATTGAGCTGGCTTCGATCCCTTGGCCGCCGGCAACTTCCCCAGGGTCTTGTAGGCGTCGACGAGCCTGTGCATGACGTGCGCCGCATCCCATTGTGCAGGTATCTCGACCTCACGGGGACGCCAGCGATAGCGGCTCATCCCACGCAATGCCTGCTTTGCTTTCCTGCGCCCAAGATAGCCCAGAGCATCGTGGTCGTACTCGCTCACAGCTACGTCTTCATCGTCCACAGGGATGTTTGCGTCTCTCACAGCTATGTTCATAGCGCTCACAGGCATGTTTTATCCCCCACAGGTATGCTTGACTGCGTTGAGTGCATGGCAGATATGCAAAAACCGCCTGCGAGGGCGGTTTTGTGATCTTATTCCCAAAAATGAGCGTTTTTGCAGGTTCCAGCCCGATCCGCCGTCAATGGTGCGACAACCTGCCACATGGAACGTCCCTGGAACATCTGCGGAACAAACCATAGCCGACTTGAGATAATCTGAAAAGACGTATGGACATTTCAGGGGCGATAGTTCAGATTTTCTAAACGTCAGGGGCGAGGAAATGCCCCGGGCGAGAGGAGAGGTCAAGAGCCATGAACACGACCACCGAACAGACCAAATACTACCGCGACCGCGACGGCCACGCTGCCAAAACCGTCATCCCCTTCGACGACGGC
>Ga0172373_10008711_pt1 | contig 12816 bp, 11 predicted proteins | sample Lak10m_2_FD_114546 | JGI IMG/M metagenome (GOLD analysis project Ga0172373, IMG submission 114546) | Freshwater microbial communities from Kabuno Bay, South-Kivu, Congo - kab_092012_10m | ecosystem: Environmental > Aquatic > Freshwater > Lake | place: Democratic Republic of the Congo... | reverse complement strand
CGTTCGGAACTGGTGAGGTATTCCGAAGTGCCTATATATTTGTCCCTAACGTAGCCTTGCGGCTGATTCGGGTAAGCATTGGGCTGTTAAAAGCCCCCACCTTTAGGTGCGGGGTTGCTTACAAACTGCCTATGTTTCCACCATAGTAGACCGCCGTATCATGCTGAGGATCGTATTCTTCTTCCCGAACCGTCCCCATGATGACGAAATCTGCCCAGATGAAGAAGGCGCGATCACTGCTGTTGTAAGTCAAGCGCATTTTGAAGGGTAGATGCAGCCACATAAACGCGATCCGGCGGCGCTCGTAGCGGGTGGTGCGTTCCGTTAGTTCATGATACCAGAGGGGAAACGGAAACCAGCGCAGATGCCAGCGAATGGCACTGTCGTAGCTGTTGTAGCCCAGCAGCGCGAGGAAGCCCATCAGCACCCCGACAGCCGAGAGCGCGAATGAGAAGCTAGGAAACGATGCCGCCCAACTGCCCACCACCAGCAGCATCAAGCCATTCCACACCAGCAGCGGCAGGCCGACCAGATACGGGCGCTCGGCGGGGCCATAAACGCTGAACGAGTCTAGCAGCGGATTCTTATACAGCCCCATAGCGATCAAGATGGTACGCAGCAGAAACACCATGCAGATGACGGTGAGGAGGAGCAGCATGGTTCACATCCTTAGCAACGCACGCGGCCCCTTATACAGGGGGCATACGCAACGTTCGCACTCAGGGCGCTGTCCAGTGCGGTAGGCTTGGCGCAAGGCCTGCGCCGCCGGACTGTTCAACACCTCGCGCAGCGACAGGCCATTCAGTTTGCCGATGTCTGGCAAGAAATAGCAGGGGCGCAGCGTGCCATCCACTTCCACCACCACCGAAATGTGCGGCGCGTTACAACGCGGACGGGGAAAAGCCCCCTCGCCGTTCAGGGCGCTGAAGTAGTCCAGCATCCGGCGCAGTTTGTCGGGCGACTCGGAGATCAGACCGGAGGCAAACTGGGCGCTGAAGCGCGCTTCCATCTCGTCCAAAACACGGGCGAAGGCGGTCACATCGTCCGTCGTGAGCGCCGTGATGCGCGGGTCTTGTCCGGCGGGCGTGAGCGTCAACGACGGATCGACACTGAAGCGCGGCCCGAAAGCGGTGGCGCTGCTCACATCCACCGTTAGGAAGCTGACGCGGTTGACTCCGGCAGTTTGCGCGGCTTCCACAATCTGCGGCAGTTCGTGGAAGTTGGCACGCTGCACAGTGGTGCGCGTGGACACGGGCAGGCCGAGCGACCGCACCGCCTGAATCCCTTCGAGGATGAGGTTGAAACCATCCACGCCGCGAATGGCGCGGTAGGTTTCGGGCGTGCCACCATCCAGACTGACAATCACTTCGTCCACGCTGGCGGCAGTTTCGGCAGCCTGTTTTCGCAGTAAAAGGCCGTTCGTGAGCAGCATGACATACGCGCCTTCGGCACGCAAGCGGCGGGCGATGGTCGGCCATTCGGGATGCTGCATGGCCTCGCCACCACTGAGCAGCACCCAGCGCACGTTCAGCGGCTTGCATTCCGCCACCAGATCGTCCACCAGTTCCGGCGACATATCGCGGCGCGGGCTGCGCCAGATGTCGCAAGTCACGCAGCGGCTGTTGCAGCCATCGGTGAGGTACAACACCAGCAAAGGGAGGGTGTGCAGGCGGTCGCCTACGAGATTGAGAAGGTGTTTGGCTTTCATAAGCTCAGTATACGCTGTGCGGGGATGACCCGGCAAGAATTCTGGCCTATCGAAATCCCCTAAAACAGAATCCGTGCGGTATAGTTAGCGGTGTGCAAACTTATTACTTCAAATGCCGGGAGATGCCCATGAGCGACCAACTCCAGTCCGCGCCTTCTGTACAAACCGAACCACCGCTTTATCAGCCTCAGTGGAGCCAGTGGGTGCGCCAATTTGTCACCGTTTTTCTGGTGATCGCGGTCATCTATGCAATCACGCTGATCGGCTCGGTCATTCAACTCCTGTCTATTTCGTTCCTGATCGCCTTCTTGATGTATGGCCCCAGCCGCTTTATTGCGAAACGCACCTTCTTGAATTTTACGGGTGGCGTACTGGTGAGCTATCTGGCGCTGGTGCTGGTGATTGTGTTTATCTCCCTGAACGTGATCCCCGGATTGATTAGCGCCATCAGTGGACTCGGTACCAGTTTGCAGGAATTGTATAGCCAGCTGTGGGACTACATCATGAATTGGAAACCCGGCAGCCTGTACATTGAAATCTTCAACTTCCGCATCAGCCTCGACTCGATCATGCAGCCGGTACAGGACTTCCTCATCAGTATGTCCTCCGGCACGCTTCCCTCCGGCACATCGCTCCCGCCAGTGGACTTTTCGAGCATCATTCGCGCTGTCACGGATGCCCTGCGCGGCCTCGCGGGGAGCCTGACCGGATTTGTGGGCAATTCGTTCCTCGCCATTTTCCTCTCGCTCCTGCTGCTGGTGGATTTGCCACACTATCAGGATCAAGTTCTGGAAAGCATTCCGTCGGGATACAGCCGCGAAATTCTGCTGCTGATCCAGAAAATGATCGCCGTGTGGCGCGGCTTCTTCCGGGGGCAATTGACAGTGGGCATCATCATCGGGGTGCTGACGTGGCTGCAACTCACCATCATGGGCATTTCGAGCGCGGTCACGCTGGCAATCATTGTGGCAATGATCTCCCTCATCCCCTCCATCGGCGGCATTATCGCGCTGGTGCCGCTGGCGTTGGTGCCGCTGTTCGATGGGTCTAGCACCTTCCCAGACCTGCCACACACAACAGTGATGCTGCTGGTGGTGGGCATCAACTTAGTGGTGTCGCAAATCATCTGGAATGGGGTCGCGCCCAAGATCATCGGCAGCGCAGTGGCACTCCCCCTGCCCGTGATTATCGTGGGCATCGTGATCGGGGCAGCAGTCGGCGGTGTCCTCGGCGCGTTCCTCGTCGTGCCGATTCTGGGAACGTTGCGGGTGATCGTATATTATCTGATTATGAAGATTACCCAACGTGATCCCTACCCGAACGAACTCGCCGAGGCCGTGACTGACCTTGCTGATTTATAATACCAGCGTTGCGGGTGGCATCAGTCGGGATACAATGAGTAGCGCAAATCCGCATTTTAGTGGACAGGTTATCAAACATGGAAAATATCGCTTTCGGAGGCTGGGCAAATACAGCGCGGGTGACGAACGGCAAGATTGAACTGATCGTCACAGGCGATGTAGGGCCGCGTGTCATCCGGCTAGGGTTTGTGGGCGGCGCAAACGAATTTGCTGAATATGCCGACCAGATGGGCAAAACCGACGGGAACGAGTGGCGTATCTACGGCGGTCATCGCCTGTGGCACGCGCCCGAACATCCGGTACGCACCTATTTCGCGGATAACAACCCGGTCACGCTGACCGAGATCAACGGCGGCCTGCGGGTGACGCAGCCGATTGAAAGCACCACCGGCATCGAAAAACAGATGGACATCCAGATCGCGCAGGGACGCAACCATGTGCATGTCGTCCACCGCATGACGAACCATACCCTGTGGCCGCTGCACTTTGCATCATGGGCGCTGTCGGTGATGGCGCAAGATGGCGTGGCGGTGCTGCCGCTGCCGCCGCGTGGCGAACACCCGCGTGATCTGCTGCCCGCCAACCGCCTGATTATGTGGCCTTATACCGATATGAGCGATCCGCGCTGGACGTGGGGACGCGAGTACATTCTGCTGCGGCAGGATCGTGCGCGGGGGCCGCAAAAGGTGGGCGCGACCATCCCCGACGGTTGGATTGCCTATGCTAACGGCGGACGGTTGTTCGTCAAACTGTTCCACTACGAAGCAAGTGGCGATTATCCCGACATGGGCGCGTGCGTGGAGTCGTTCACCAATCAGGACATGCTTGAAATGGAAACACTGGGGCCGAACACCACGATTCAGCCGGGTGGCTCAGTGGAACACATCGAAGACTGGTTCCTGTTTGACGGCGTGCCGATGCCCACCGATGACGCTTCAGTGAAAGCCAACGTTCTGCCGCGTATCGGCGAAGCACAGGCCGCGCTGGGCGGGTAACGCTCTGTGCCAGCCCGTTCCATCATCCTCTATCCACCGAATGAGCAAGGGGGCGGTTGCGCCCCCTTTTCACGCACAACCCGCCCCTATACTGGAGTAAGCCTGTGCCGGAAATCCTGAAAGTTATTATTCTAGGCATCATCGAAGGTCTAACCGAATTCCTCCCCATCTCCTCCACCGGACATCTGATTGTGGCAACAGCATTGTTGCATTTCAGTGGCACTCTGGGCGGCACATTTGAGATTTTCATCCAGCTGGGTGCCGTCGTCGCAGTCATGGTGTACTTCTTCGGGGAGTTCGTGCAGCAACTTCGCAGCATCCGCCGTGACCCGCAGGTGCGCCGCCTGTGGACGGCGCTGGTCATCGCGTTCCTTCCGGCGGGCGTGATCGGGGTTTTGTTTGGCGAAACCATCAAAGCAGCCCTGTTCAATCCGGTGGTGGTGGCGATCACCTTGATACTGGGCGGCATCGTGTTCATCGTGGAAGAACGCGCCCATATCGCGGAACGCGCCAGCACCCACCGCGAAGGCGACATCACCCCCAAGCAGGCGCTCGTCGTGGGGCTGGCACAAACGATTGCGCTCATCCCCGGCATATCGCGTTCGGGTGCATCCATCGTGGGGGGAATGTTCGTGGGGCTGGATCGAACGCTGGCGACCAAGTTCTCGTTCTTTCTGGCGGTGCTGACACTGGGGCCAGCCACCTTATACGATCTGCTGAAGAACCTAGACCATATTCAGAGTAATGACATGCTCAATCTGGGCGTCGGGGCGCTGGTCAGCGGGATTGTGGCGTGGTTCAGCATTCGCTGGCTGCTGCGCTATGTGGCGACGAACAGCTTTACCGCGTTCGGTTACTACCGCATCATCGCCGGACTCCTCATTCTGGTACTAGCCGCAGCGGGGACGTTCACAGCGTAACATTAAGGGTTCAACATCTCGATTATCGTCTATAATCGAGTGTGTTGATGTGTGGACAAATCGGGCTTCCATGCAAAAAACGCCCGAATATTAATCTGTGTACCGCTGGATGTAGGCCAAGCAAGGATTTCGCAACATGACTCCTTTGAAGATTCTGGTCGTCGAAGATGCCGAGGCGCTGCGCAAAGATGTCATCGAAATGTTATCCTTTGAGGGCTACGATGTAACTGGCGCCGCGAACGGGGTACTGGGCGTAAAAGCCGCCCGTGAAAACCGTCCCGACCTGATTATTTGCGACATCATGATGCCGGAACTCGACGGATTCGGCGTACTCAACGAGCTGCACAAAGATGGGGCGGGCACGATCGTCCCGTTCATCTTCCTGACCGCCAAAACGGATAAAGCGGACATCCGGCACGGCATGGAATCGGGCGCGGATGATTACCTCACCAAGCCCTTTACCGCTGCTGAACTTATTGAAAGTGTGAAGCGCCGCCTTCAGAAAATCGGCGAGATCAAGGTACGCACTGAAGAATCCTTGAACGACCTGCGCGACAACATCATCCTCGCGCTGCCCCACGAACTGCGTACCCCACTCACGGGCATACTCGGCTTCTCGGACATTCTGGTGAGCGACAGCCGTACCATGCAACCCGAACAAATCGCGGAGATGGCGCAGTACATCTTCAGTTCAGCCCAGCGGTTATACCGGCTGACCGAAAACTATCTGGTTTACGCGCAGTTGGTGGTGATGCGTACCGATGGCGAACATCTGGATACGATCCGCAGTTTCACCACACCACAACCCGCAACCATCATCGAAAACACAGCATTGGTGCGGGCGCAGCAGTATGAACGCGCCGCCGATTTGCAGGTGTCGTTAGACGATAATGCTTCGATCCACGTTCTGGAAGACAACCTGCGAAAGATCGCCGAAGAACTGGCGGACAACGCCTTCAAATTCTCCAAACAGGGCACGCCGGTTCAGATCGAAGGTCAGTTGCGGGGCAAGACGTATGTCCTCACCGTCACGGATTACGGGCGCGGCATGGCTCCCGATCAGGTGAAAAAGATGGGTGCATTTATGCAGTTCGGGCGCAAACTGCACGAACAGCAAGGCGCAGGTTTCGGCCTGACGATTGTAAAAATCTCGGCGGAGCTATACGGCGGTTCGATGAGCATTGACAGCGTGGAAGGCCAGTACACGAAAGTCACAGTGACGCTGCCCGCAGATTCGCTGTAGTCCGTTTCCCCTCCCCTACGCCTACCACCCTGCGCGAGTCCCTCCGCAGGGTTTTGTTTTGTGCAACTCATGTAAAGATGCTTGCCCGTTCTCCAACCCAATGCTAGACTTACGGATAACAACGTCCATGCTGCTGGTATGGGTTGAATTCGGCATTGTGAGGAAGGGTGACATTCATGCAATCACGCTGGAACCGATGGCTTTCGCTGTGCTGTGGCGCAGGGGTGCTGCTGCTCACACTGAGTGGATGCTTCCAGCAGGTAGGGGGCGATGTACAAGCGTTCTCCGCGCCTGACATGGGCGCGACCTTCACGCCGGAACCAACACAGGTCATATTCACACCGGAACCGATTACGATTATCGTCACCCCGACGATTGATCCTTTCGCGCCGCCCACGATTGACCCCTTCGCGGCAGTCCCCACCACCGACCCCTTCGCGCAGCAGCAGGTACTCGCCACGCCTGACCCGAATCTGGGCATGGGCGGGCCAGTGGCGCAAGAGGTACTTGACCCGCTACAAATGACCGCTACGTTCATCGTGGCCGGTGCGACTGGCACAGCGGATGCCTATGTCACTCAAACTGCAATCGCCGCCGGGATGGTCTTTTTCACGCCCACGCCGCCGCTTTTCGCAACAGTAGCGCCGCTGGTCGCCACGCAAAGCGGGATAAATCTCGGCACAGGCGTAGACTGCGTTCATGAAGTGCGGATAGAAGATCGCAACCTGTACCGCCTCTCGCTGTACTACGGGCTGACGGTGCAGCAAATCGCATCCGCCAACGGGCTTGTGAACCCGAACATTATTGTGGTCGGGCAGAAGTTGATTATTCCCGGCTGCGGCACCACCGGCGCATTCCCTCCCGCGACCAGCATCCCCACCGGCGTGAGCGATCTGAGTGGGCAAAGCACAGGCACAGGTACGGTCGTGGTAGCAGGTGGTTCGGTCTACACGGTGCAGCAGGGTGATACCCTGTTCAAGATTTCGCTGGCAACTGGCATACCGGTGATGTCCATCGCAGCAGCCAACCCGACGATCACCAACATTAACGTCATCGTGATCGGGCAGCAGCTTGTCATTCCGGCGAGTTAAGCAATATTCAACGACGATTGTTCAAAACGGGGTGGCCGAGCCACTCCGTTTTGCTTTAAGCAGGAGAGCAACAAACAATGACCGACAGCCCGATTGTCAGCACCGAGCAGGTTTTCAACGGCAAATTGTTCGCAGTGGAGGTGTGCCAGATTCGTCTGCCAGATGGCACACTGGCACGGCGCGATATTATCCGGCATCATGGCGCGGTGGCGATCGTGCCAGTGGATGACGCGGGGAACGTGGTGCTGGTGCGTCAGTATCGCGCCGGCGCTGACCGGATGATGCTGGAAATTCCGGCGGGACTGCTCAACCCCGGCGAAGACCCGGCGGCCTGTGCCGAACGCGAACTACAGGAAGAAATCGGCTGCAAGCCGGGACGCCTGCAAGCACTGGGCGGCTTTTATGTGGCAGCGGGCTATACCAGCGAGTACATCCACCTGTTCGCCGCCAGTCAGTTGAGCGAGTCGCATCTGGTGGGCGATGCTGACGAGTTCCTGACCATCGAACGCATCCCCTATGCGGCGGCGCTGACCGCGATTGAAAATGGCACGATTGACGACAGCAAAACGATCATCGGGCTGCTGCGCGCACGCGGCTTATTCGGCGTCTAACGCAGGCTGCACCACAAGGGGCGCTAACCACTCCCCCACCTGACGATTAAAAGCGGCGCTGGCATGAGCATCGCGCACACTCACGACACGCTCCGCCAGCGGCATCGCCGCCGCCGCATCGAACAGCTTGAGGGTGCTATCGGCATACCCGTGCGCGGCGAAATACTGAGCAACCCGATCCGCATACGCAATGCTCCGCAGCGGATCGAGCATGTTGGGAAAGATCACCACCACCAGATGCGCCCCTGTCGCTTCTACAGCGGCGGTGAACGCATCTAACTGCTGCTGGTGAATGTCCCATACCGTAGAATTGTCATACATGCTGTACAACCAGTCCCAGTAGCTTTGTTCGCCACGCTGTTCAGGCCGCGCACCACTCATCACGCGCCAGTAAAGAAAATTCCCCAGATACGACTCGCTCGCCCATGCGGGCATATCGCGGGCGGGGTTCAAGCCGGGATCAAGGCCGATGCTCAGGGCGGCGGTTTCGATGTCGTTCAGATAATACTGAAGGACAACCGTTTGGGGCGTTTGGAAAGTGGTCGCTTGCAGCGTTTTGGTTTCATCAACCGTACTCGAACCGGGCAATCCGAGGTTTATCACCGCATAGTCTGCGCCTAAACGGGCGGCCATCACATCACCAAACCGATCCGCCGTTTGCGGGATACCCCACCCTGCCGTGAACGAATCGCCGATCAGCAGTACCACCTGCTTGCCCGTCACCTCGCGGGATGTCCAGTCTGGATCGCGGAAGCCCATCGCGTTCGTGTGCCAGTAACGCGCTTTCCAGTTTTCCAGCGCCAACGTGGGCAGCCCATCGGACTCGGCATAGACGAAGCGAAAATAACCCTCCCCAAGCAGGAGGAGCAGCACGAGGCTGGCATAACTCACCAGCAGACCACCCGCCACCCCGCGCAGGCGCAACCAGCGACGTTGACGCGCAACCGCCACCAGCGCACACCCGATCACAATGACCATCAGAATAATGATCGCCACAAAATAATCCTCATCAAGGCCGGAACGCCGACCAGATTACGCCCGTGAAGGCCGGTTGTCAACCGAAGGCAAGGTCAAAGGTCACCTGTCAGTAGGGGGAAAGAATGCTATAATACGCAAACTTTTAATGAGATCAAAATACGACTCTATGCCTACATTGGACCTGTTAAAGACGGAGCAGGGGCCGCGCATCGCGTTTTTAGAAAAACCTGATGTCAACGCCATCGCGGAAACCCTCGTCGCCTTCGCCAACACCGAAGGCGGCACGATTGTATTTGGATTGCGCGAAGGCGGCGAAGTCGCTCCAAAGCAAATTGACAGCAAAGTGCTGGATAAGGCGCTGCGTGATGCAGATACAGCTTGCAATCCGCCGGTTGTAATTGGCAACTGGGAAGAAAGCGAAACCGAGAAAGGTACGGTCTATACCCTGCGAGTGCCGCGCAGCATCGAATTACACGCGATGTCCGATGGGCGCGTACTCATCCGTAGCGGCTCCAAGAACCGACCACTGGGCGGGCAGGAAATCCTGAAGCTCGCCAGCGCCAAGAACACGGGCGATTTCGAGTCCGAGCATGTGGCCAGCGCTACAATGGATGACTTCAGCAACAAGATTATCACCGAGTACCTTGCCAAACGCGCTGAACGCACCAAGCGCCCCTACAACGGCAAAGTGACCGACCTGATGAAAGAAATCGGCGCACTGGACAATCAGGGGCGGGCGACGGTCAGCGGGATTCTGCTGTTTAGCGAGTACCCGCAGCAATGGCTCCCCCAGAGTAGCGTGGTGTTCGCCAAGTTCGTCGGCAAAACCCCGCGTGGCGAGAACGGGCTGGCTGGCTACACCCGCCGCGAAGAACTGACCGGCCCCCTGCCCCGCCTGATCGAGAACGCATGGAACCTGATCTGGAGCGAGATGGCGGTGGGCGCGGTGGTCAAAGGGCTGGAACGCGAGGACACCACCGAGTACCCGCAGTTCGCCGTCCGTGAAGCCATCGTGAACGCCATCTGTCACCGCGATTACCGACTGAAGGGGCGGCGCATCGAAATTCGCATGTACTCGGATCGGCTGGAAGTGATCTCACCGGGCGGCCTGCCGGGGTTCATCACCGTCGAGAACATCGTGGACGAGCATTTCAGCCGCAACCCGCGTGTGGTCAACGGCCTGTTCCAGTGGGGATACATCGAAGAACTGGGGCTGGGCATTGACCGGATGATGGAAGTGATGCAGCAGGCCGGCCACAAGCCGCCCTACTTTGATGCGCGGCCTTATAGCTTCGCCGTATCGCTGTATAACGAGCGCGAAAAACCCAAAGCGCCGGAATGGGCGCGGAACACCAACCATCGGCAGGCGCGGGCGCTGCAATACATCCGCGATCACGGTTCGATCACCAACCGCGAGTACCGTTCGCTGTGTCAGGGCGTGTCGGCTGAAACCCTGCGCCTCGATCTGGCGGATATGGTTGAACAGGGTATTCTGTTGAAAGTCGGCTCCAAGAAGGGCACGTACTACATCCTCAAATAAGGGAACGGCTGGAACCGCGAGGGAATTGCATGGAAATCGACTCGTTCGTCAATCCAGTCGCCATTATTTATGCCCTGCTGGTAGCGGGTTTGATGGTGTATACCCTGCGCCGCCGCAAAGACATGCGCGGCGAACAGGGTTGGTTCCTGCTGGCCGCCGCCGCTGCCACTCTCGGCGCGATCAACCTCATCTTCCCGATAGACCTGACCAGTGCGGGCGGGATCACCCCCGGCCTGAGTCAGGGGCTGGATATGATCGTGTTGATTTTCGCCTTCGGCACGATGACTATTGAGGACGCACGGGGTTCAAACAGCCGTGTGCGCCCGTACTGGTGGTCATTCGGGACGCTCTGTATTTTTCTACTCGTCATCACCTCGCTATTCATCCAACCCATCATGATTGGCAACCCGAACTGGGCGATTCATTCGCTAGGTTCCGGTTCGCCGTCAGGTTGGGTGCTGGTGGGCGGGCTGTTCGGGATGGGCATCTTTCTAGTGATTATGGGCTACTACGCCTACCGCGTCGCCATCCTCCCCGAAATCGCTAATCGCGCCCTGTTCTGGATGCTAAATGCGGTGATTGTGCTGCTAGGCGCGGTGATCTCAATCAGCGGGATTCCCACGCTGCGGCTGGTGGGGTTGTTCACGCTGCTGGTCGGCCTCGTCGCCACGCTCTACGGGCTGCTCTCGTACCGCGTTTTTGACATTCGCAGCGCCTTCCGCCTTGCAGTGCGCAACGTACTGCTCACCCTGCTGACAACGGCGGTGATCTACGCCGCGCTGTTCCTCGCCAGCACGATTCGCATCCCCGCCACCGCCGAAACCGGCGTGGCTCTCGCGCTGCTGGCGCTAGGTGTGGCAATGGCGTATGTGGTGCTGCGACACGGAGTCGAATGGGCGATTGCGTCCCTAAGTAGCCGCCCCAATTCCGACCTGACGCGGGCAGCGCGGCAGTTTAGCCAGCGGGTGGCCGGCGTGACGGAGCTGGAAGGGCTGGTTACAGCGATTCAAGAATCGCTGCATCAAATATTGGGGGCAGAGAAGGCTGGCCTGCTGCTCATCACCGACACTGCCAACCGCGAACGGCTGGAAATACGGGCGATGCGTCACGGCGCACTGGCGGACATCAAAATACCACAGGGAACACTGGCGCGAAACAGCCCGATCTATCAACATTTCGCGTTCAAACAAGCTCCACTGACGCTGTTCGACCTGCAATATGCGCCGGTGTACCGCACGGCCTCGGCCTATGAACATGGTTTTCTCAACCAGTTGGGAATGTCGGCTTTTGCGCCCGTCCTGCTCGAAAACTCGCTGATCGGGATACTGGTCTGTGCCGCGAAAAGCAACCGCTCCCCTTTCTATCCCCGCGATCTGGACTTGCTGGCGACACTGGCGAACCAAACCGGCGTGGCACTGCGCAATGCGCGACTGGTGGATGACCTGCGCCACCTGAACAGCTCGATGGTGAAATTGAACCACGAACTAGAAGGCGCAAACCGGCAGATGGAAAAGCTAGATTCGGTCAAAACCGATTTCGTGACCATCGCCAGCCACGAACTCCGCACGCCGCTGGCGCAAATCCGGGGCTATACCGACATTTTGAGTGCGCTCAACGATCAGGGGATGCTCGATCCCGATCAGGCGCGGAGCATGATGAGCAGCGTCCTGAAGGCCAGCGAACGCATGGAAGAACTCATCGCAGCCATGCTGGATGTGAGCCAGATTGATGTGGATGCGATGAATTTGCACTTTGAGCCGACCTCGGCAGAATCCATCATCAAAGTCGCCGCAGACCCGTTGACCGAGGCGCTCAAGCAGCGCAAAATTTCGCTCTCGGCACGCGGCTTGCGCGAACTCCCCCTCATGGAAGCCGATGAGCAACGGCTGGTGCAGGCTTTCCGCAACATTCTAGTCAACGCGATCAAATACACGCCGGACGGGGGGCGCATTGATGTCACCGCCCATCTGTTCTCGGTAGCACAGGCGGGTGAAAGCGACTGGATACAGGTTTCGATAGCCGATTCGGGCGTGGGTATCGCCCACGAAAATCTGGAACTGATCTTCCAGAAGTTCTATCGCGGATTTGATCCGACGCTGCACTCTACCGGAACGTATAAATTCATGGGCGCGGGGCCGGGGCTGGGGCTGACGATTGCGCGAGGCGTGATCGAGGGACACGGGGGACGGGTGTGGGCGGAAAGCCCCGGTCACAGCATGACCGACTTCCCCGGCGCGACGTTTTACATCAGGACTTTCGCTTGAGAGTAAATTTGCTGGTATTGTAGAGGGATGATAACCAAACGCCAATACATCGAATACCTGATAAGTACCCCAGTGAATTACACCTGTAGCCACTTGGCAGAGCAT
>Ga0172373_10008710_pt1 | contig 12817 bp, 16 predicted proteins | sample Lak10m_2_FD_114546 | JGI IMG/M metagenome (GOLD analysis project Ga0172373, IMG submission 114546) | Freshwater microbial communities from Kabuno Bay, South-Kivu, Congo - kab_092012_10m | ecosystem: Environmental > Aquatic > Freshwater > Lake | place: Democratic Republic of the Congo... | reverse complement strand
TCAGAGCTCTCGTTACTGAACGATCAACAGGGAAATGATTCGCCGCGCCATTGGTTCTTTGCCTGACGCCGCTCGGCGCGTTCCCGCTCATACGCCTGAATGTGGGCGCTATCGGCAAGTAATACTTTTAACAAATCAAGGGTTGCAGGGGTGCAGTAAATTGGCCCGTGAAATCCGTGCGCGCAGAGTCTTGGTAAGAGCCCGCTGTGATCGATATGGGCGTGGGTGAGAATGACGCACTCGAGCGTGTTCGAGCGCTCACTGAAGGGCTCGAAGTTTTTGAGATTCGCATCACGACCTTCTTGAAACATACCCCAGTCGACCGCGAATCGCCGGTCCTTCTGGTCGAGTCGGTACGCGATGATGGCTCGTGAACCGGTGACTTCTCCGGCAGCACCCTCAAAGCAGAGCCGCATCAGGTCTGCGGTCTGGCGACAGAAAGCACGACGGCTTCACCCTCAAGAACACGCTTATTATTGACTGAGCAGATGGTTTCGAGACGGACCCGATTCTTTTCTTTGATCACCTCTGTTACGGTCACTGTCGCCGTGATCGTCTCGCCCGGATGCACCGGAGCCAGAAATTTCATGCTCTGGCTTAAAAAAATCGTGCCTGGTCCGGGCAGGCGATTGGCCAATACTGATGAAATCAGGCTGCCCGTCAGCATTCCGTGAACGATTCGGGTTCCGAACCGCGTTGTTTTTGCGTAATCTTCATCCAGATGAATCGCATTGGTATCCATAGAAACGGCAGAAAACAGAATAATGTCAGTCTCTGTGATAGTTTTTGACAGCGCAGCATTCTGGCCAACAAATAATTCATCAGTGTAAAACGCGGGGCGTAATGCAGCCATAAAACCTCTCCCTTGGTCTGAAATGCATTATAGAATTTCTATATTCTAACGTTGGTTAAAGAAATTTCGCTATGAAGCGTAGCAAATGAAAGAATTCACAGAACGATTTTTGGTGACTCAATTCGGCGCAGAGGGAGCGGTCTGGGCCGGGTCTTTCTCCGCGATAGTCAACATTCTGCTAATTCTCGCAATTGCGTGGGTGCTCATGAGTTTCTCCTCCAGGCTTTTGCGGGCCCTGAATCGTCGAGTGGTGAGCCAACAGCCTGACCAGGAAGAGCGTAAGCGTCTTGATACCTTGATCCGGGTGGTTCGATATATCGCATCTGTAGTGATTGGTGCGATTACGATCATGCTGGTGCTCTCTGAAATGGGCATATCAATTGCGCCAATCCTCGCAACGGCAGGTGTCGCGGGTCTCGCGGTGGGTTTTGGCGCTCAGAGCCTCGTTAAAGATTATTTCACTGGTTTTGTCATGCTGCTCGAGGACCAGATTCGCGTCGGGGATGCGGTGGAGGTTGGGGGCAAGACGGGCACGGTGGAAGAGATCACACTGCGGTACGTCAGACTCCGTGATCTAGAAGGTGCCGTGCATTATGTCCCCAATGGGGTCATTGCAACCGTGACGAATCGAAGCCGGGAGTTTGCGTTTGCACTTGTTGACATCGGAGTTGCGTACGATGATCGTCTCGACCATGCCGAGTCGATCATCAGGCGTGTTGGCAATGAGATGCACGGCAGTGAGGCCTTTGCGACGAAAATCCTCGGTGAACTCGAAATTATGGGGGTTGAGCAGTGGGCCGATGCTGCCGTGATGATCCGTTGTCGATTTAAGGTGGTGGGGTCGGAGCAGGGGCCGGTACGGCGGGAGTTTCTCAGGCGGCTCAAGAATGCGTTTGATGAAGAAGGGATGGAGTTCCCATTTCGGAGTCGGCCGGTATCAACGAAAATCTCATCCTGATAATGAATCAAGAAAGGCAAGGGACATCATGAGAAGTGTGCCAATGCTGAGCGCGAGCACGAGACTATTTTTTTTCAGCACCATGATGGCAAGTGCGGTACCTGTAGCGATAAGCCGGTAGCTCATGGGCATCTGGGCGAGGATTCCGACAGGTAGCACGATTATTCGAATAACAAGCGAGGCCACCATCGCATAGGTCACGCAGGTGATCCAGCGAAACCAGGGACTTTCTTGGGTGAGCTTTCCTGACAATAAAACGCCAAGACCCCTCCAGCTATAGGTGCCCAGGGCTGTTACGAGCAGAATCATCCAGGCCCAGAAGACTGAGTTTTTGGGAATTGAAAAAAGGGCTTCCATCGGAGGCTAGGAATCTCGTTTGAGGCTCATGTCGATGAGAAATGCGGCACTTCCGCCGACGAGACCGCAGATCAGAATGCTCCAACTGGGTGAGACGGAGTAGACGATAGGCCCCGAGATTCCGCCGATGAGAAGGGCGAGACGGTTCACCTGGGCTTTCACCTCCGTAAAGCTGAGTAAGAAAAATAATGGATTCAGCATCACAAGACCGATCGTGATCGGTGTGGGCACATGGCCAGCCAGCAGATAGCCAAGCGTAGTGCCAGGTAACCCAGAACTCCAGCAGACGAGGCCAAAGCCCGTGAAATAGGCATTGCGGTGCCTAGGCGCAATTTTCTCGAAATCTCGCATCATTACGGCCCAGCTTGTCATCGAAATAAAGTGTGCCGTGGCGTAGAGTGAGCGACTCCGGTCTTGTTTTGGAATCTGGGGAACGAGCGTGAGGGTCATGGGAAGAAATCGGGCACCGGTCAGGATTGCCGCGACCGCAATCGCGAACCCCGAAGCCCCAAGGGCAATCATTTCTACAAAGACGACCTGCCCGGGCAGCGCGTACATAAAAATGCTCGTGGCGGTGGTCACGCCAAGCGAGAGACCACTGGCGTGACCCAAGGCACCAAAGCCAACCATTCCTGCGAGCAGGACTGCAACGGGGACCCCGAACGCGTCGCGACAACCTGCGATAAAGGCATCTCGGTTGTTTTGGGCCAGCGCAATCGACATGGATCGTATTGTAGGGCTTGCGGCCTGATGCCTGATAATCGCGCTATGACACTTTTTTCCCAACTCTATTCGCGGGTGATGCAATGGTCACGCCATCCGAGGGCGCCTTGGTTTCTTGGCGGTATGAGTTTTGCCGAATCCTCTTTTTTTCCGATTCCCCCCGATGTCATGCTGGCGCCAATGTGCCTCGCACAGCCCCAACGCGCGTGGTGGTTTGCAACGATAACGACGGTGACGTCGGTTGCGGGCGGGCTCTTCGGCTATTGGATCGGCGCCTATTTTTTTGATCTGGTTCGGCCCTGGTTAGAAGCGTCTCGATATTGGCCCGCGTTTGAGTTAGCCCGGGCCTGGTTTGTGGAGTGGGGATTTTGGGCGGTTTTTGTTGCGGGCTTTTCGCCTATACCCTATAAGGCATTTACGATTGCGGCCGGAGTTCTCGGGATGCCGCTCGTTCCCTTTGCCTTGGCGTCCTTTATCGGAAGGGGCGGGCGGTTCTATTTGGTTGCAGGGTTGATGAGGTGGGGCGGCGAGCGTATGGAAGAGTTCTTGAAAAGTAATATTGATCGTCTTGGTTGGATCACAGTTGCAGGGGTTGCAGTGTTCATCATGGTGAAGAGTTTCTAACCCACCTCTGAGATTCTGAGCGCAATGGCGATAACGGTCTCAAAGAGTCTGATTCGGGTGTGGGATCTCCCAACACGCCTATTTCACTGGGCGCTCGTGGTGACAGTCCTTGGCTCCTTCGTATCGGTCAAGATCGGGGGCAATGCAATGATCTGGCATGGACGGTTCGGCTATGCCGCGCTGACGTTGCTCTTGTTTAGACTTGTTTGGGGCTTTATCGGGCCAAGGTATGCACGGTTTTCTAGTTTCCTCAGAGGACCCGCGGCAATTCTTCGAGAGATCCGTGGCCGCCATCTGTCGAGCCCTGGCCATAGCCCCCTGGGAGCGGTCTCTGTGATTGCGTTACTGTTTTTCTTAGGTCTGCAGGCCATCCTGGGTCTATTCAGCACTGACGAGATCGCCTTTGATGGCCCGCTTGCAAAATATGTCGACAACGACTGGGTTGCGATAGCCAGCCGTCTCCATCGGTCGGCTGAGTGGCTGGTGCTCGGGCTGATTGCCCTACACATTGTTGCAATTATTTTCTACTACTTTGTAAAAAAACGTGACCTGGTACGACCTATGCTGACAGGAGATCAGTCGCAGGCAGATTTTCCTGACAATGGCGAGACAGGGATTTGGCCCGACTCTCGGGACGACGCGGGACTCAGGGCCAAGGCGATTCTAGTCATCACCCTGGCCGCACTCCTTGTGGGTTACTTGTCGCGGTAATCATCATGACAGGCTTTACAGGCCTGTCCAGTCGCGCCAAAGGCTTTTTTGACTTGATCGAGATTGCCGGTTTTCGCAGCAGCGTTAAGGTCGGCTGCTGCTTTGATGAACTTATCGCTGTGGCCATTGAATTTTGCGGTCTCTTTCCAGATCGCCGGCTTTGCTTTTCCGCCCTCTGTGTTCGCGCCAAATCCGGCCCAAGGGAGTTCAGATAATGTCGCAATGATTGCTGCATTTTTCTGTACTTCCGAGGCGTTAAATGGGGCCTCACCCTTAACGACCGCGCCAATACGGCCCATATGGGCACCCATCAACGCAAAGGCGCTCTGACGATATTTGATCGCATCTTCTTTCTTGGCAAACTGAGCGGTGACGGATAGGGGGATGAGGGCAAGCAGGCAGCTTGAAATTGCAAGACGAACTGGGTTTTGTAGACGCATGACAACTCCTAAAAGAAATTAGAGATCGATTTTCGATTTGCTGACGACCCACCAGACACCGATGACAGTCAGTAGGGTACCTAAGACCATCTCTAGTGTAATGGGTTCTGCAAAGAGTAACCACGCCATGAGTGCAGTCGTGGGTGGTGTGAGGTAGAGCAGACTCGTCACTTCGGTCGCAGCACCGCGTCGAATCATCAAGAATAAAAGGGAAATGCCGCCGATCGAGAGGCCGAAGACAGCCCAGATCAGTGCACCAATGAGCTCGGGGTGCCAATGAATGTCGCCGGATTCAAACAACATGATGAACGGTAGGCAGGCCACTGCAGAGACCGCAAACTGAATCACAGATCCGGCACGCAGATCAAAATCTGGACAGAAACGCTTCTGATAGAGGGTGCCCGCTGTAATACTGACGAGCCCCACAAGGGCGAGCGAGAGGCTTACCAGCGAGAGGCTCGCCAGCGAGAGTTTGGTCCAGACTACCAAGCCAACGCCGGCCAGCCCAAACCCGAGTCCTGCCCACTGTCGGGCTGAAATCCGCTCTTGGACGAGAGACGAGAGACAGGCGGTCAGAATGGGCTGCAACCCCATCATTAGGGCCACCAAGCCTGCCGACATTCCGTGCCGAACGGCTGCCCAGACGCCACCGAGATAGCCCGCCTGAAGCAAGAGACCCGCGAGGCTGATACGCCGAATCTGGGGCCAGGTCGGCCACTGGGGTCTGAGGATGAGCACGACCGGTACCATTACCCCAAGAACTCCGACGAACCGAAGAAATAAAAATGTCATCGGTTCGGCGTGGGGCATTCCAAAGCGGGCGATGATGAAGCCTGAGCTCCAGATCAGCACGAAGAGGGCCGGAATTAGGTAACGAGTTTGCTGTTGCATGACGGTTTTTCCGTAAACATCGTGGATAATGCCTGAATGAGTTTTAATTCCTTTAGCCTGCATCCTGATTTAATGCGGGCCATTGTCGAAGTGGGCTATTCGACTCCAACCCCGATTCAGGCCCAAGCGATCCCCGAAATCATTGCCGGCCGCGATGTGATGGGGGCGGCCCAGACCGGAACAGGGAAAACGGCCGCATTTACCTTGCCGATTCTCCAGCGGTTAATGCCCTACGCGAGTTCAAGTGCCTCGCCGGCGCGGCATCCCGTGCGGGCCTTGATGCTGGCACCTACCCGTGAATTGGCTGATCAGATTGCGCAGAATGTCAGCACTTATGCAAAGTATGTACCCCTGAAGAGTGCTGTCGTTTTTGGGGGTGTCGATATGTCGCCGCAGACGCAGCAGCTTCGTTCGGGGGTAGAAATTCTGATTGCAACACCCGGCCGTCTTCTCGATCACGTGCAGCAGAAAACCGTCTCGTTATCGACAGTATCAGTCTTAGTTCTGGATGAGGCGGACAGAATGCTTGACATGGGTTTTCTGCCCGACTTGCAGCGTATTGTGAATCTTCTTCCCAAGGCAAGGCAGAGCCTCTTGTTCTCGGCGACTTTTTCGACGGAGATTCGAAAACTAGCAAAGACATTTCTTAACGATAGCCCTGTTGTCATTGAAGTGGCAGCCCGTAACGCGACCGCTGAAAATGTGACACAGATGGTCTACGAGGTTGACCGAGTGGAGTCAAAGCGGGCCGCGGTGGCGCAGTTGGTCAAGAGTCAGGGGCTTCGGCAGGTCATCGTGTTTACCAACACGAAGATTGGCGCAAGTCGACTTGCGCGCGAGCTCCAGCGCGAAGGCATTCCTGCCGATGCGATTCACGGGGACAAGTCTCAGGGGGAGCGTCTGGCGACGCTCGAGAAATTTAAAAAAGGTGAGGTTGAGGTCATGGTCGCAACTGACGTGGCAGCCAGGGGGTTAGATATCGCCGAGCTACCCGCTGTAATTAACTTTGACCTTCCCTATTCACCCGAGGATTACGTTCATCGGATTGGACGCACAGGCCGCGCGGGTGCGAGTGGCCGCGCCATGTCCTTAATGCTGCCCGAGGACCAGAAATTATTGATTGATATTGAGAAGCTCGTAAAACGTACGATACCCCGTGAGAGGCTTGCACTAACGCGCGCCCCACGGGAGTCGTCGGCACCGAGAGAGGATCGCAAGGGGACCGACAGCCCCTCGCGTTCACGAATCCCTGCTGCCAGGAAGCCGACAGACCCAATTTTTAGCGAGCCCTATCAGCCGAAAGCGGTAGGGTCGGGCATCCGTTTAGGGGCGGATGCATCCGCGGCGCAGCCACAAGGGGGTGTCAATGCGCCGGTGTCGACACCAACAGGAGTGCCCTCTCGGGCAAGCCTTTCAAGCATTCGGCGTGGCCCCCGAGCGGTACCAGCGTTGCTGGGCGGGAAACCCAAGGTCTAATCCAGGCGCCTGAGCGGCTCAATAAGCTGTCTTTCAAAGGGGGCGCGCATTCGGGTGATCCAGCCGATGGGCATATGAAGTTCCAAGTGAGACCAGGCGCACTCAAGTTGAAGTCTGCAGATCTCAGGGTGATCTGTTCGGACGGCGGGCGCATGATTTTGCTTGGATAGCTTTTCTCCGAGATCGTTTCGAATGACAGGAATATGCATGGTGACGGGGTCGTTGAACCCGAGGGTATTTCTTAACGCGGCATGTCGGGGAATCGCATGGAGAAGATCGTCTCCGCGCAGAATATGGGTGATTTCTTGATAGGCATCATCAACGACCACGGCATGATGATAGGCCCAGAAACCATCGGCCCTCCGCAGAATAAAGTCATCTTGATTCTCATTGAAGTAGCGCCAACAGGTACCGGGTTGATCCAACTCCGTAAACCATTCAATCGCCTCTTGTAGGGTGCGTGACTTTAGTTGTGGAGGCCTACAAAACCCGGGATAGAGAATTTCACCATCGGGATTATGGGTGGTTTTACCGTGATCGACCGCGATCTGGAGCCGCTTGCGCGAGCAGGTGCAGGGGTAGGCCTGGCCCTTTGCAATGAGACGGTAGAGTGCCATCTGATAGGCTGAATGTCGCTGATGCTGAAACAAGACCCCTTCGGATAAGGGAATGCTCTGGAGTGAGGGCGTGCGCTCATCCATCTTCGCTTCCCAGTGGTTCCACCACAGGCCATGGGCCCGGAGTTGGTGAAGAATGGTCGCGCTGGCACCCGCAACTTCCCGGGGGGTGTCGAGGTCCTCGATCCGGACAAACCAGTGACGGCCGTTAGCGCGTGCCTCGAGCCAACTCGCGACGGCCGTCGTGAGCGATCCGATGTGGAGTGGGCCGGTTGGCGAGGGAGCGAAACGCGCGCGTTCGTTCACGATAACAAGACCGCGTTAACGAATGTCTTGGAAACTTTCCCGGGCTGCAATCAGGGTCTGCTCAATCGGTTCGCCCTCGTGGGCAATTGACAGAAATCCCGCCTCAAATGCCGACGGTGCAAGATAAACGCCGCGTGCGAGCATCGCGTGAAAGAATCGATTAAATTTTTCACGATCTGATTGATTGACATCTTCAAAGGTTTCGGGAGTCGATGGGCTGAAATAAATTCCGAACATGCCACCAATGCTGTCTGTCGTGAAGTTCATTTCGTTGCACTCGCGGGCAATCTGTTGCAGCCGTTGCATTAGATCGGAGGTTAGTTGGGTTAACTTCTCAAAAAATCCCGGCGCGCTCACAATCTTGAGAGTTGCAAGGCCCGCTGCGACGGCGATTGGATTTCCCGAGAGTGTTCCCGCCTGATAAACGGGACCAAGCGGCGCGACACAGTGCATGATGTCTTTTCGCCCGCCAAAGGCCCCCATCGGCATCCCACCACCGATGACTTTGCCCAACGTCGTGAGATCAGGCCGCACGCCCGATAGGCCCTGAACGCCTTGCGGCCCGACCCGAAATCCCGTCATGACCTCATCAAAAATTAAGACGGACCCGTACTGGTCGCACTGGCCTCGAAGTGTCTCAAGAAACCCCTCTGCGGGCTTAACGAGATTCATATTACCCGCAACGGGTTCAACAATGATCGCTGCAATCTGCGGACCGTACTCTGAGAAACATTGTCTTACCGCTTCACTATCGTTGTAATCCAGGACAATGGTTTCCGCCGCGAAGCTCTCGGGGACCCCGGCAGAGGTTGGGTTGCCAAAGGTGAGAAGGCCCGAACCCGCTTTGACAAGTAGGCTATCCACATGACCGTGATAGCAGCCTTCAAATTTAATAATTTTGCTGCGCCCGGTGTAGCCGCGCGCAACGCGAATTGCTGACATGGTGGCCTCGGTGCCCGACGAGGTCAGTCGTATCATTTCCATCGAGGGAAGGTGGCAGCGAATCCACTCGGCAATCTCGATCTCGCCGGCGGTGGGCGCACCAAAAGACAGGCCGCTGTCAGCAGCTTTTTTTACTGCAGCAATGACATCCGGATGCGCGTGCCCCACAATTGCCGGACCCCAAGAGCAGATATAGTCAACATAGCGATTGCCATCCGCATCCCAGCCATACGGCCCTGCGGCACGCGCAAAGAAGCGTGGTGTTCCACCTACGGAGCGGAAGGCACGGACGGGGGAGTTAACCCCACCGGGAATTGTTTCTTGGGCTTTTGCGAAGAGCGCTTCACTTTTATTGGTATTGAGATTGGGCATAACAAGCTTTCAAAACGTGTTGGGGATAAACTGTCAGAATTTTAAGTGGTTCTGACTCGTGATACTTTGCGGTTGCGCAACAACAAAGGGCTTTTGAGATGAAAACATACATGTGCTTAATTTGCGGGTGGATCTACGATGAAGCCACGGGCTGGCCGGATGATGGAATCGCGCCGGGCACAAAGTGGGAGGATGTACCCATTACCTGGGCCTGCCCCGAGTGCGGTGCTCAAAAGTCTGATTTTGAAATGGTTGAGATTTAAATGCGGCGGGGCTCAAGCCTTCTTTTTAACAACCGAAAACCGCATCAGTGTTTTCTGTCGGGCATGATCATGGTCGACAAGCGGTAGGGGGTAATCCTCTCCAAGCCGCAGGCCCAACCCCTCGAGCACGAGCTGTGGTGCTGTCCAGGGCGCATGAATCCAGCGGTCCGGCAGTCCAGCGATCTCCGGAACGTATCGCCGAATAAACGCACCTTTTTCATCAAACCGTTCGCTCTGGGTCACGGGGTTAAAGATTCTGAAATAAGGTTGTGCGTCACAGCCGGTCGATGCGGCCCACTGCCAACCCCCATTGTTGGCCGACAAGTCAAAGTCATTCAGTTTCCAGGCAAAGTAGGCCTCACCACGACGCCAATCGATGCCCAAATCCTTCGTCAGAAAAGAGGCCACCACCATGCGGAGCCGGTTATGCATATAGCCCGTCCGATTGAGCTGCCGCATTCCCGCATCGACCAGCGGATAACCCGTCTGGCCCGCACACCAGGCCGTGAAGCAAGACTCTGCCTCCTCGCCTTGCGCCCACTGAATTGCATCGTACTCTGGCTTAAAGCTTCGAGTCACGACATGGGGGTGGTGGTAGAGGATCTGCATGTAGAAGTCTCGCCAGATAAGCTCAGAGCACCAGGTGGCGGCACCCGCCGCAGGCGGCGGGTTGTCGCGTTGAAAATCCATGGCGAACTGAACAAGCTGTCGTATTGAAATGGTTCCAAAGCGCAGGTGGACCGAGAGATAGGAGGGCCCTTTCGCACCGGGGTAGTCCCGAGTGTCTTTGTAGCGCGCAATTCGTGGGGCGAATTCCTCGAAACACCGCTGGGCCCCCGACTCTCCGAGCGGGATCTTGAGTGTGGCGAGGTTACCCGCATCAAAACCCATGGCCTCGAGGCTGGGAATCGGCTGGCGGTGGCTCTTGTCGAGGTCCATGGTTTTGAGAAGCCGCTGCTTTAGGGCGATGGGCAAGGATGCACCGGCTTTAGGGGCGCCCGCACCAGTCTCGCGGGCCCTCATGTCGTTCGGTGTGAGCCGCTTAAGCCATGCGTTCTTGTAAGGCGTGAACACCGAAAAGGGTTTGCCCGCAGCGGTTAGCACCTCATCACGTTCAAAGACACACTGATCTTTCACCGAAATGCACTCAACCCCGATTTCGGCGAGCAGGGATCTGACGGTCTCGTCGCGTTGGCGCGCCTGGGGTTCGTCAGCACGAGCAAAAATGACACGTGTTGCCCCGAGAGACTGAGCCAGTTCTGCGATCACTGCGGTCGGGTCTCCGTATCGAACAATGAGGTGGGCGTCTGATGCAGACAGCCGCTCGCTGATCTCCGATACCGCGGCGTGAATAAAGGCCACACGACGATCGGATAGGCGTCCGCCTGATCGATGGCCTGGAAGCGCCTCGAGGATCGTGGAATCAAAAATAAACGCCAACTGCACGGGCTCCGTAAAACTTAGAGCCTGGGCGAGCGCACTGTGGTCGGAGAGGCGCAGATCACGCCTGAGCCAGACCAGGCTGCAGCCTTGCGGTGTCTTATCCAATCGGGGTCTCGTTTGGTGGGGGCGGATCGACAATCAGGTGGGTTTCTTGGTTTTGAAAGGTTAGAATTCTTCTATGGATTCATTCACAGACGCTGTGCCGGCCGAGTTCCCCAACGTGGCCCACCATTATCTCGTGGCGATGCCCAGTCTGACCGACCCCCAGTTTGGCGGAACGGTGATCTACTTAGCCGAACATACGGCAAAGGGGGCCATGGGCCTCATTGTAAATCGGCCCTCGGATATGAATCTCGCCGCTCTTTTTGATCGTATCGACCTCAAGCCTGAGCCGGGTGTGGATGGCGAGGGGATCCAGGTCAGTCGTGGTCAGTCGAAGTTTGGCCTGATCGGCCAACGACCCGCCTACCTTGGCGGACCAGTCCACACGGACCGCGGATTTGTCCTGCACGAGCCGGTTGGCAAATGGAGCTCTACGCTGGTGTTGAACGATATGACGGGACTTACCTCCTCGCGCGATATTCTCGAGGCGGCGGCTGCAGGCCGCGGCCCAGAGCGGATTTTTGTCTCCCTGGGCTATGCAGGATGGGGAGAAGGGCAGCTCGATCAGGAGCTTGCCGCAAACGCCTGGCTCACGGTACCCGCAACCGATACATCCTTGATTTTTGACGTCCCTGCCGAGGAACGCTTTGCTTACGCATTCCGATTGCTCGGAATCGACCCACTTCACTTTTCGGGTGCCGCTGGGCATGCATGATCGAATGCCTGGGGGTGAATCTCTCATGGCATTTGATTTCGGTGAGCGTCGTATTGGAGTCGCGTTAGGAAATACGATTACAGGCGGCGCTAGGCCACTGGCCGTCATTGAGCAGAGCCGTCGCGAGGCCAGGTTTTCGGAAATTGCAGCACTGATTGCGTTGTGGCAGCCGAATCGTCTTGTTGTAGGGCTCCCCCGTTTCCCTGATGGCGCTGACCACCCCTTTGCAGGCCGATGCCAGCGTTTTGCGAATCAACTCCAAGGCCGTTTTGGACTCGCCGTCGAGTTGGTTGATGAGCGGTGGACATCGGCACTGGCACCCGGCCGCGATCCGGTGGATGCCGAGGCCGCAGCAATCCTCCTGCAGGCAGTTTTAGATACACTGTCGAGTCATGCCCCGATCCATTCAAATTAATGCCAACGGAGAGCTGAGTCATCTGCTCACCACCGAGGGCATTCCGAGGGCACTAATTCTAAAAATCCTGGATCGCGCGAAGGCCTTTCTCGATCCCAACGACCCTAAAGAGGTGATGAATGCCCCCCACCTCGCCGGGAAAAGCGTTTTTAATCTCTTCTTCGAAAACTCGACAAGAACGCGTACCACCTTCGAAATCGCGGCCAAACGACTCTCTGCGGATGTGGTGAATTTAAATGTGCAGGCATCGAGTGCCTCCAAGGGCGAGTCCCTGCTCGACACCATCGACAACCTTGCGGCGATGAAGGCCGATATGTTTGTCGTTCGGCACGGACAGAGCGGCGCGCCCTATCTGATCGCAAAGCACATCAACAAGGTGGCTCCGCATATTCGAATCATGAATGCCGGCGATGGGCGTCACGCCCACCCGACGCAAGCCCTGCTGGATGCCTTTACGATTCAACACTTTAAGGGCGAATTTCATCACCTACGTGTCGCGATTGTCGGAGATATTCTGCACTCGCGGGTTGCACGATCAAATATTCATGCACTGGCGACACTTGGTGTTCCCGAGATTCGTGCAATTGCCCCGCTCACCCTTTTGCCGTC
>Ga0172373_10008708_pt1 | contig 12819 bp, 9 predicted proteins | sample Lak10m_2_FD_114546 | JGI IMG/M metagenome (GOLD analysis project Ga0172373, IMG submission 114546) | Freshwater microbial communities from Kabuno Bay, South-Kivu, Congo - kab_092012_10m | ecosystem: Environmental > Aquatic > Freshwater > Lake | place: Democratic Republic of the Congo: South-Kivu... | reverse complement strand
TTACGAAATCCAGCCGCCCGCCGAACGCAAAAAATACTCGAAAACCAAGCCCATACAATTTGAGGAATTTGCCACTTGTATCGCCTGGTGGAACAACCGGGAGGAAAACGAAAACGCCTGGTGCATTCCTGCCGCCGACATACTGCAATACGATGCAGGCGGCAAACTGCTTTCCGCCAACCTCGACCGAAAAAATCCGAACCGGCGGAATGAAACCGAATATGCAGAGCCCGCTGAGGCCATTGCCGCCATATTGGAAAAGGAAAAACAAATTGTATATTTGCTGGATGAAATAAAACATCTTGTCAGGCAATGAAAAAGGAACTTATCATTGAACTTTTTGAAAAATTTGAGGCTGCTTGTTACCTCATCGAAGAAACCGAGTGTTGGAGCGCGCGGGAGTTGCAAACCATACTTGGTTATGCAGAATGGCGAAACTTTTTGAATGCGGTTGAAAAGGCCAAAAATGCTTGCGAAAGCGCCGGCGAGATGGTACCACACCATTTTGTTGACGTCAACAAAATGGTTGACATCGGCAGCGGCACTCAACGCCGCATTGACGACATGGCGCTTACTCGCTACGCCTGCTACCTGATTGCTCAAAACGGCGATCCCACTAAAAAACCGGAAATAGCCTTTGCTCAAACATATTTTGCCGTCCAGACCCGCCGGCAGGAACTGATTGAACAACGCCTGCTCGACCGCGACCGTGTAAGTGCGCGCGAGAAACTGCCCAATACCGAAAACAAGCTTTCCGGTATTATTTACGAAAGGGGCGTGGATGACAAAGGGTTCGCTATTATTCGCTCCGAAGGCGATAAAGCCCTGTTCGGTGGCCGAAGTACGCAGGACATGAAGCACAAACTCGCTGTACCCGAAGGTCGTCCCCTGGCTGATTTCCTGCCTGCGGTCACCATCAAAGCCAAAGACTTTGCTACCGAACTGACTAATCACAATGTGGTGGACAAAGACCTCCGCGGACAATCCAGTATTCAACGGGAACACATTGACAATAACCTCGCCGTGCGTAAAATACTGCACGAACGCGGCGTGAAACCCGAGCAACTCCCGCCCGCTGAAGACGTAAAAAAAGTAGAGCGCCGGATAAAAAGTGTATTCAGTCAAGTGAAGGGACTACCAACCGAGTGCGTTTGAAAATGGACAGGTTTGCCAAGATTGAAATACCACTTCCTCCACTTTTCGAACAAAAACGGATGATTGACATTTTGGAAAAAATTGACACCTTGCAGGAAATTAAGGCCGAACAATTGTCGGCGCTGGAGGGGTTGTTTCCGGGGGTGTTGGAGCAGGCATTTCGGGGGGAGTGGTGAAGGGTAAAGTTCAACACGATTGATGTTATCAGAAACATTCGGCAAACAATGGCAAAGTCACTAAAGTTTGTTCCCTTTGATAATCATTCAGGATTTGATCCTGAATTAAAAGCAACTCTACCTGTATTGCTCAAAAGGCATACATTGATTCTGGACGAGGCGATTTCAGGTGAAGCGCCAAAAGATTTCATTAAAGTATATGAATTTGGACGCACTCCGCGCAGAAAAAACAAAAACAACTGGACCCCCTATATTTCAAAGGTTGCAAAAAAATGGTATCCCAATGAAAGTATTACAGAACATTTGTTGAACAGGTTGGGGGTTGCCTTGGGCGTCCCCGTTGCCAACTCAAAGTTGGTTATTGATGAAGAATTTAAGCGGTTACGGTTTTTAAGTGAGTATTTCCTTGGCTCGTCGGAGAGGTTGGAACATGGGGCGGAAATATTCGCCGGATATTTATCAGATCAAAATCTTGTTGATGAAATCGAAAGAGATCGTAAAACAGTTCGGAATTATTTCACATTTCAGTTTACCGAATCTGCGATTCACCATCGTTTCGGACATGGCGATGAAGGTAAAAGACTTGTATGTGATTTCGTTCGTATGCTTGGCTTTGATGCCATTACGGGCAATAACGACCGTCATACCTACAACTGGGGTGTAGTTTGCGATTTAAATGGCAAAAAAGCGCCTCGTTTCTCGCCAATTTACGATTCGGCGAGAGGGCTTTTTTGGAATGAACATGAAGAAAAGTTGTCGCGTTTCGATCAAAAGAGCAAAGATGGAACCAAAAACCTTGACAAATATGTTAAGGAATCAATGCCGCGTATAGGATGGGATGGTCTAAAAAACCAAAACCATTTCGATTTGTTTACTCTTCTGTACCAAAACCGGCTGGAATTTCGTTATATTCTGGATGGAATGCTCCAGCCTGTACGCGAGGTGGCTATAAATGACGTACTCGAAGGAGAATTCAGAAAATTGTTTTCCACCGATCGTTTCAACTTGATAAAAAAATGTCTTAACTTGCGATTCCAAAATCTCAAGAGTATTATTCACCAAATTCAAAAGGAAGAACGCTCATGAAAATCAAGGCTTGGATTGTGGGTTTGGTGCGTTCTGACAACGCCAGCCCGGGTATAACAGAAAAATCAACTACACCTGCCCCACCTAATGTTTTTTTACTCATCTATAAGAATAATATAATTGGAAAGTTGATTTTCACAGGTAAAAATTGGGTATTTACCTATTCTGATTGGTTCAAAGACAAATCGGGAATGAAGCCTTTTGCCAATTTTCCGAATGTTTCTCAGGAATATATTTCTGAGGACTTACCACCATTTTTTGAAAGTCGTATTCCAGGTCTTTCACAACCTCAAGTCGAAGCGTTTTTGTATGAACTAAGATCAAAGACGCATATAAACGAGGGAGAAATGAAAGCGGCCTTGTTAAAAGAATTTGGACGACGTGCCATCACAAACCCCTTTGAGTTACAGCCGACTTTTTAACAAAGTATCAGGAATATACTGAAAAGCCCGTGGCCCGGAAATGAGGCTACGGGCTTTTTTATTTTAACATCATGCAGTAGATTCGTCAATTCATCAGCAACCCCCTCACTCCCCCATCCACCAAACTTTCACTTCCTTTGCATCGCTGCCGCCCATGCGCTGCACCTGTGCTTTCCAGTTAGCCTGATTGTACTCTGACTCGCTGGCCGGATAGGTAAAGCGGTTCCAGTCGAGCGGAGCGCCCTCGCGCGGAGTGGCGCCTGTGCGCCGCGCGAGCGCGTAAGCCTCCCACGGTTGCCGGAACAAATCTGTCCACAATTGTGCATAGATAAGGTCGAGACTGAAGTTATTGCCCGAAAAACTCACTTTGGGGTGGTAAATGTACTGGTATATCTGTCCCAGTCCGGGCTCGGCAGGACGGTTGGCCCAGCGCTGGGTGCGATTCACCACCTTGTACCAGAACCGTATGCTCGCGCTGATACCCTCGGCGTACTGCTCGTCGGCCGAGTAATCGTCCTGTGGCACGCCAATACCCCGCTTGTAGGCCTCCGCCAGTGTCAGGTGGACTTCCGCAGCGGATATAAGTACTTCCGGAACATCAAACTGGTCGCGGATCAGGTAGTACTGGAAGGGTGAAAACTTGCAGGCAGCTCCTTTCACCGGCGGGTTGTAGTCGCGGCCGCCGTTGTAAGGAATACCGCCCTCCAGCGGCGGATTGGTGCCGGGATTATTGGGAAAGGCCCTCCATTCATTCTTGTTGTTGGTTTCGAAGAACACATAAGCCCGCGGGTCAATGATCCCGCTGCCGTCGGTGGAGTCATGTACCGACATCTGATGCCACATTGTGGTACCCATGCGCAGTCCCCTGTGTTCGTAAAAAGACCAGTGGTGACCATCGAAAGTAATGCCCATATCGCGGGGCCACAGACAAATCTCCTCGCCGCTCCGAACTACCGGAAGTTTGTTATCCACAATATCGCGGATAACCTCCCCGGCCAGGGCAGGGTCTTTGTCCGAAATACGCATGGCGTGCCGCAGCCGCATCGAATTGGCCCAGCGCCGCCACAGGGTAAGGTCATTTTTCAGCATGGTTTCAAACTGTCGGAAACTGTAGTAGGGCCTTCCGTCGGGCGTGTTCGGCTCGAGGTGCAGGTGACTTTCCGCCCATTTCAGGTCCTCCAGCAGAGACCGGTAAATCTCCTCCTGCGAGTCGTATTCAGGCCGCAGGAAATCACTGCCGTCACCGCCCCTGCCCGCGTCGAAAAACGGCATGTCGCCAAACAGGTCAGTCACCTTGAAGGTTTTGTACGCCAGCAGGATTTTCAGCTGGGCCCGCACCACGTCGAGCTCGTCCTGCTGTCCGTCATACTGATCAAACCGGTCTTCGAGGGCGCGGATATTGCGGAGGGTGGAGTAATAGTTGTTCCACACCTCGTCCACGCCGATACGGATGTTGGGCCAGGCGTGGGCGATGAGCGCGCCCTGCTGGGTAAGTTCGTACAGGGTTTCGTTGTTCAGGTAGAACTGCTCGTTCCAGCCGAGTGGCAGCGACGAGATGATGCCGTTGAACAACGCCTCCATGCTGGTCTGCGTCGGGTTGAACGGATTCTTGTTGATTTCGTCAAAATCCTTGCGGCAGGCGACCGGCAGAACGGACAAAGCCAGCAATATGATGATTTGAATATTTATCTTTTTCATGTAACTGGCTCAGAATGAAGCATTCAGGGTTAATCCAAAACTGCGCATACCGGGCAGGGCACCAAATTCAATGCCCTGTGCATTACCGCTGCCATTGGCGCCTTCCGGATTGATCCGGTCGGGCAAAGTGGTGAACAGGTAAGCCAGGTCTCTCCCGACGAGGGTCAGTTCGAGGTTCTGGAACACCTTCGTGCGCCACGCGCGGGGCAGGTCGTAGGTGAGTGACACCTCGCGGAGTTTTACCCAGGTGTTCTCAAATACGGCAGGTGTAGTGAGCACGGGCCCCCACCCTCCTGCATTCAGGTATTTGTAGTAATAGTGCACCACCTTGTCGTTGGGCGTGCCATCGGAATGTACGCCATTCAGGATGACGCCGATGTTGGCAATACTGCTGTCGGGGCGCACATAGCGAAGTCCGCCGCCATTTCGCTCGTACAGGGTGGAGGGACTTTGTCCGCTCTGAACGGCCGTTGCATACGAGCCGGCATACATATCGCCACCGATTTTTGCATCAACCAGCACTTCAACGCGGAATCCTTTCCAGGTGAAGGCGTTCCGGATACCACCGGTAAATTTCGGCGTAGAGTTGGCATATCGCAGGAAATTCCCCTGATCGTCGTACATGCGTATGGGCACGCGCACATTCGTAATCTGGTATCGGGTACCGTTTTCATTCACCAGCGGCAGTCCGGTAGCGTCGTCGCGCAGGTAGTCGAAACCGACGATAATCCCGTATGGCTGACCGGCCTTCACGCCTACTGCCGGACCGTTGGCACCCCAGATACCGGCCAGTTCGAGCAGGTCGGCACCATCCGACAGTGATTCGAGGCGATTTCTGTTTCCGGCGACGTTCAGCGCGGTTTCCCAGGAAAAGCCGCTGCGGTCCACCCAGCGCATGGAGATGATTGCCTCCAGTCCGCGGTTACTGATTTCTCCGGTGTTGATACGCACCGTCGGATATCCGGACGAGATGGGGATAGGCGAGTTCAGCAACTGATTATAGCTGCGCTGATAGTACCAGGTAACATCCACCTGGAGGCGATCGCGGAAAGCACCCAGGTTCATGCCGGCTTCATACCCGCGGCTGCGCTGCGGTCTCAGGTCGAGCGGCCGGATAGTGCCTTCGGTAGAGGCCGTGGGCTGGCCTGCGAAACTGCCGGTGTAAAAAACTTTTTCGAGTTGATAGGGCGCGTCGTCGCTCGCCGTTTCCGAGTAGGCAAAACGCAGCTTGGCAAAATGGAGTCCGTTCCGGTTTTCCCATTTCAGCAGTTCCGATGGCACAAAACTCAGGTTGGCCGACGGGAACAGGTAAGAGCCGGTGGCTTTGGGCAGCGTACTGGCCCAGTCGTTGCGCAGCGTAACCTGGCCAAACAGCCAGTCGCGGTAGTTCAGGTCGGCGAAACTGTACAGCGAATTCAGGCGACGTTCATAGCGGCCTTCACCGGGAGCTGCGGGGTACCCCACGTAGTTTCCGAACGTATAGAGAAACGGATCACGCCACTGATTGAAGTTGCTTCCGTAAATACTGTATTGGCGGTTCTGATACTGGGTGCCGCCAATATTCAGCGAGGAATACAATCCGGGCAGCAGTTGCTCCTTGCGGGCGGTGATCAGAAATTCATTGTTAATTGTAGCTCCCTTGCTCAGGCTGTGCGAGTAACCGCCGCCGAGCGTACCTGAAATATCCGTGGGCTTGTTTTTCGATTCAAACTCGTCGAAGGTATGATCCGTTCCGGTGCGCCCCATGACCGTCAGCCAGTCGGTGACATCGTAAAACATGGACACCGAGCCAATGACCTTGTTGCGGCGGAGCCACGAATTCTGGTTGTACACCGACCAGAACACGTCAATATTGCCCCAGGCGAACGGATTGGAACCAAAGTCGTGTTTCGTTCCGTCGGGATTTTCATAGTTCAGGTTTTCCCCCTGATAACTCCTGGGGTAGCCATATACCATGATCTTGCCAAAAGAATTGTTATCACTGCCCAGCAGTGGCGAGTTCAGGCGGTTGTACTGAATGTAAGAGATACCCAGTTCGGCCCTGACCTTTTTGGAAACCCTGAGTTTGGAGCCAATTTGAGCGGTGGTCTGGTTGTATTCGCTGTTCAGCGCCACCGAGCGGTGATCTTCCCGGGTGAAGGAGGCGCGCACCGAGCCCATATCGCTGGCACCCGAGAAGGCGAGATTATGCCGCTGCGTCACGCCGGTCTGGAAGAAGCGCTCGAAATTGCCGGGCTGCGGCGACCAGTTGCGCATTTCACCGTCCCACCAGCGCACCAGCGTGCCGTCAAGACGCGGCCCCCACGATTGCGAACTGGCATAGGCGCCGAATGTTTCGGAAGTGGAAACGCCCTCGGGACCAAAGTCGTCGTACAGTTTTACCGGATGGAGCAAGACCCCGTCGGCATCCTTTCCCAGTACCGGCTCGTTGAAAGAGAGCGGGCCACCGAAGCCGTATTCGTCCTGAACCGCTCTCCAGTAAAACGGCTTGGTTGTACGCATACTATACTGGTAGTCAATGCCGATTCCGGCTCTCGATGCGCCTTTTTTAGTCGTAATGAGGATAACGCCGTTACTGCCCCGGGCACCATATAGCGCCGCGGCGTTGGCACCTTTCAGCACGTCGAGGCGTTCAATATCGGCAGGATTGATATTGTTGATGGCACTGCCCCAGTCACGTCCGGACTCCACATCCGTCCAGCCCGGTGTATTTTCGAGCGGCACGCCATCCACAATAATCAGCGGCTGGTTATTGCCGAAAATAGAATTCACCCCGCGGATAACGATACGGGTGGTGCCACCTTCCACGCCATTTCCCTGAATGATATTGACGCCGGCCATGCGGCCGGACAAACCGGAAAGCACATTGGCGCTGTTGGATTTGACCAGTGCATCGCCGTCGAGCTTCTGGGTGGCATAACCCAGCGAGCGGGCCTGCCGCTCTATCCCGAAAGCCGTAATGACCGTTTCCTTGAGCAGGGCACCCGTTTCATCGAGTGTGATTTCGAGGATGGATTGTCCGTTGACGGGCACCATTCTGCTGTCAAAACCGACCAGCGAAACCGACAGTGTGTCATTTCCGGTACATTCGACAGAAAAATTGCCTTGTATATCGGTGATAGCGCCTTTACCGCTTTTTTGGGCAGTGCGTACAGAGGCTCCGATAACCGGTTCGCCGCCCGAAGTGACAACCCTTCCGGAGACGAGTTGCTGTGAGAAAACAGGTGCATGCAGCGCAAGCAGCAGCACCAGGATGGAGACGAGGTGTTTCAGCATTTCGACAGATTCAGAACTTGAGCAGCAGTTTTACTTCCGGATAATCTTTTTCATGAATACGCCCTGTTCAGTATGGACATTCAGGAAATACACGCCGGAGGGGGCGTCACCAAGATCCATATCTTTTGTATCGCCGGCAGCAATATCGGAGAACTGCATCTGACTAATCTGGCGGCCTTCCGTGTTGCGGATACTCAGCTGAACCACCTCGAGGTCGTTGCGGAATTCAATCCTGAATTTGCCGTCGGTCGGATTGGGCAGAATCTGTACTGTTTGCGGATCGGAGAGCGGCAGGTCGTTCACGCCGGTTACGCCTTCGGTGGGCTGATTGGAGAAAGTTACCAGATTGGCCCACACATCCAGTACCGGATTGGCGCTCGGGTCGTTACAGTCGGGACAAGTTACGCCGCTGACACAATTCGGGTTGGACGGACTGCAGAAGTCAATATAGTCTTCATCGAAGATATACCGCATTTCGAGCGGCCCCTGTCCGATGTACTGCGACATGTTGAAATCGAACCACTGAGCGATGGTACCGGGGCACCAGCCGGCCCGGTTGAAATACCAGGTACCATTTTGCGGCTGACAGCCCTGCGGATTCGGGTTGCAGTCCCACCAGTTGTACTGAGCGAAAGCATTGGCACCATTAATACGTATATGGTGAGTATCTTCGTGGAATTCGGCAGCATTACCGGTATTGTTATCACCCCAGCTGTGGCCGGTTGAGATCAGTTTCAGGCGGGAAGCCACCGCATTGGGCGCGTAAGTGACTTTATGCAGTTCGGCTGGTTGCAGATTGCTCAGGTTGCCAAAACTGTAGCCGCCTTTCCAGAGCACATCCACATTGCCATATTTGTAAGTCGGGTTGCCGGCGCGGTATTCCAGGTCGAGCGTATATTCAAAACCGTTGCCGAATGTGAGCAAATCTGCCTTCATTTCCACCTTCCCCTGCAGAATCGGGAAAAAGTCGGTCAGGTCAATTTCGTGACTGCACGGCACACCGTACGGCGTGATATACCGGATGATTTCCACCCAGGTACCCTCGTGACTCTTCACCTTGATACTGGACACTCGGTCCCACGGATCGCAGCCACCCGGAGGGCAGGTGATATACAGCTTGCCAATGATCTGGTCGTAGGCGCCCACGTGTGCGGGCAGCGTGTACATGGTATCTTTCAGACCGTTGCCCGTGAGCAGCCAGGTCTGGTCGAAAGTGCGCTGCGTTTTGTTGGCCGAGCTATTCACCACATCGAAGGTGGAATTGTATGCTGTGAAATAATCTTCACTGTTAAATGCCTTCACCGTCATATTATAGGTACCGTAAGCGGGGGGAGTCCACCAGGCCGTGAAATGGCCATTCTGATGATTTTGGGCCACCACCGTTTCGTTGCCGATTTCGAAGTGAATCCTGTCGGCAGAGAGAATATCGGCATGCTCCACGGAAGCGAAAGCAGACAGCAGCATGGGCGACAGGCCCTGAGGAATAGCCACAGTGGCCCCGTTCACCGGCGTTCTGAGATCCAGTGCGGGCGGAAAGTCGCCGGCATAGACGACCTCAAACGTATTTTCTACCGGAGTGGCGGCGTCGAAGCCGTTGGCGCCTGTTTGTAGGGCCCGAATTGTTACGAAGCCTTTTTCTCCAGTGAGTACAATCACATTGCCGGTCACGGTAGCCGGACCGCTCACCACCTCGTAGGACACGGCCAGTCCGGAGCTGGCGGTAGCCGACATCAGCCAGGGGCCATCCGTAGTAAGCCGGTCAGGAACAGCGGGGAAGTTGATGAACTGGTAAGTCGGACTGGGTTTGGTGAAGACAAGGTTGTCGAAACCGCCGGTAGCGCCCTGTACCTGTACGGAGATAGCGTCCCACTTTTCGGGGTCGTCGGTGAAGCCGGAACCCGGGTCGAGGAACAGGTTCAGATCCTGAGCACCTTCAACGGGTACATACGGACTGCCGCCAATCAGGTCTTCGCGCATGGAAACCGACAGAGAACCTTGTCCGCCGTTGGCATCGAGGTCAATAGACAGGCGCACGCGCGACCAGCGATAGTTATTTGCGGCATCCATGGTAAAATTGTAAGTGGTACCGGACGGCAGTACAACCCGGCTGGAATTCGGGAAATCATATCCGGAGATTCCGAAGATGAGGCCGCCCTCATTGGGTTCGATATTACCCTGATTCGGGGTCATTTTCCCGTTACCATTCTTGTCGTATCCAATACAAAGCCAGGTACCCCACCAGCAGCCATGCATATCGAACTCGAGGATACGGAGACCGCCGCCCTTGAAGTTGAAGTCAAAATTCGGAGAGGGCTTGCGCGTGGCCACACGACCCACCCCCGGACCTGCGTTGGTAAAGTAGATAGCCTGACTGCCATCCACCGTAGTGGGTCCGGCCGTTTCAGACACCTGAAAATCCACATTTCCCTGCCACTCGCGGAAGGTTTTCCAGCCGTCCTGGCCATTCAGGTTGCCGGCGGTGTAGTTGTTAAAATCAATGGTATAAACAGTTGACTGTGCATTGAGCAAGGCTGCGCAGAAGAGCAGCGACAGAAAAAACAGATGCTTCATATTATTGGAATGATTGTTCGATGCAAAAATGAGCAATCATTCATAATTATTAAAACAATATTAAGAGCACATAATTAAAATCAGGTCAAAATACGGATTTTCGACCTGGCACATGAGATATGGCTACAGCCAGTCTGTGAAATTTCCTGGGTGAACCGTATGAAAGACGGCATCCGGATAAGCTTTGGCAAAAGCGACGGGAGTTTTGGCAGAAGCGACCTTCCATTTACATTCGAAGGCAGCAATCTGTTGTCCGCGCACTTCAACGAGGTCAATTTCCTGCTGGTCATACGTTCTCCAGAAAAAGCTATCGGGCGGTATCCCCTGATATTCATTGTATTTGAGCCGTTCACCCATGAAGTACTGTTCCCACAGTTGTCCTTTGTCGGTTCTCAGGCTGAGCAGGGTGAAGTCGCCCAGCACAGCATTCCGGATACCGTTATCGTAAAAATACCATTTTTTACTTTTAACCACCTCTTTGCGGAGATTTCTGCTGAAGCCGGTTCTCGGGAACAGAATAAAAACTTTTGAAAGAAGATCCAGATAGCGGTCAACAGTATTTTTACTGATACCCAGTTGTTTGCCCAGTTCATCAGTGGAAACCTCCGAGCCAACCTGAAATGCAATTAATTGCAGCAATGCCTGCAGCTTCCGGGCATTTTTCACCGCATCGAATGCAAGAATATCGCGCAGGAGGTAGGTATTAACCAGCTCCCTCAGATACTCAATACGCTGCGAGCTGTTACTGGTGCGTGTCAACTCCGGATAATTACCATACAGTATCTTGTCTTCGAGTAACCTGCCTGCATCAGCGGGACTTTCCTGCTGACTCCATTCTCTGCATGAGAGTGGAAAAAGTTGCAGCGTGATACTCCTTCCTACCAGCGGGTCGCCCATCTGCACCAGATCAAAAGCTGAAGATCCTGTCAATATGATGTGCAGTGGCTGGATAGTATCAATCATCAGCTTGGCCTTCCTGGCAATATCGGGGATATACTGAGCCTCGTCAATAATCAGCAGCCGCTTTCCGGAGAGTATCCTCCTGTAATTTGCCTCCGAGCGGTATTCCAGCAGGGCGGCCGTATCCATATCTTCTCCATTCAGCCACAAGGCCTCGTCTTGTCGCCGCTTGAAAACAGTGCGCAACAACTCTGTTTTGCCCGTACGGCGGGCACCGAGCAGCAAGGTGATCTTTTGCTCGTGAAGTCGCCCTTCAAGGCGAGGCATAATTTCTCTGACAATCATACCGGACGAATTAGGGCACAAATATATAAATTGAGTCAGTTAACTGACTCAATTTATATTAATTCAGTCAGTTAACTGACTGAATTAACAAATCCGGCTTTGATTACAGTGGTGTAGCGACGCTGTTCTTCACTTCAGTGAGTACAAAAGAGCTCTGTGCGTGGCTAATATTGTCCAGCGTGGCCAGTTTGTGGACGATAAACTGCTGGTATTCATTGATATCGGCGACTATCACCTTGAGCAGGTAGTCGTAATTGCCTGCTATGTGCAGTATTTCAGTGACTTCGGGAAAAGTGGAAACGGCATCCTGAAACTTCAGGAGCAAAGGCAGGGCGTGTTCTTTCAGCGAGACCGAGCAGATAGCTACCTGCGGCTTCCCCACCTTCTCCCTGTCAACAAGGGCAGCATAGCCCTTGATCACCCCCGACCGCTCCAGGCGCCTGATACGCTCGTAAACGGGCGTCACCGTCATACCCAGCTCGGCAGCCATCTCCTTGTGCGTGATGAACGCGTCCGTCTGCAAACGGCGGAGAATGACCAGATCAATGGCGTCGAGTTTGATATCAGGGACAATCATAATCGCGCTGAAGTAACCACCCGGCGCTTTACGCCGGGCAGTTACTTTTTCTAAAACAAAGTTAACAAAAGGAGCTTTTCAGTAAAAATTTCAACAACGGCACAAAGATATAGATTTATTTTCTTTTCAATGTTAATTATTAAGATATTTTTTACAATTTTTTTAAATTTATAGAAAAATTTACTATTTTATAGAGCATTTCAAAGAAAAAAAATCCTGATCCGGCTTTTCAGGAAAAAACAATCAAGCATGGAAGAGGAAATAATGCATTCGGGGAGCCTTATGAAGTCGCCTGGCTACCGTCGGGAAGCCGACGTGGAACAGGCCATTCAGCTATCTTGCCTTTAACAATCCGCAGGAAGTAACCGCTCATCCGCATTTTATTTGCAATCAACCGGCAATTAGGCTACTTTTGCCATACTGTAAATGGCCCGCCGATTACTTCCATCCATAAAAACCGCTTGTGACGGAAGCAACCGGCGGGGTATTTAGAGCTTGTTCAGGATTCTCTCGCCGAGTCAAAAACGACTCATTTTTCGCCATTTTTCACCTTTTTTCAGTTACGTAGCACCGGCTATGCGCCTTCAAAAACGCAAAAACTGACAAAAAATCA
>Ga0172373_10008707_pt1 | contig 12820 bp, 11 predicted proteins | sample Lak10m_2_FD_114546 | JGI IMG/M metagenome (GOLD analysis project Ga0172373, IMG submission 114546) | Freshwater microbial communities from Kabuno Bay, South-Kivu, Congo - kab_092012_10m | ecosystem: Environmental > Aquatic > Freshwater > Lake | place: Democratic Republic of the Congo... | reverse complement strand
TTGATATGAGGGTCTATGCCAGCAGGTAGTGTGCTAAGACCATACACAAGCCGATGAGGAAGCGATTCGCTCGCAGGCAGATTCGCGCATCCCATTAGAACTGTCAGCAGCAACGCAAATGCTCCCGCCAACCTAACTCGTATCTTGATTTGCATCTTTTCGCTCACTATCGGATGCGTTAGCATTGACGAGTATACTCACAATCTACAGATTCGGGATGTATGGCAGAATTTCTTTTAGCACCTGAAAGTAACGAGGAAATCTATGCTTATCGTCATGAGTGGCGGAGTGTTGTTATTGAAGGTTCCATTCTCTTTGTAATCACATCCGCATTCTACGTCCTTGTCGCTCTCATAGGGGTATCCATACCCTTGTCTCTGCAACCCATCATCCGTATAGGCTTTGCGTTGTTTCCACTGTTTCTCTGGCTCGTTTTTTCGTTTTATACAGAACGGTTTGCGGCACGTCCCCGATCTAAATTGCTCGTGGTCGTTGTAGTAACTGCTCTCGCGGCAAATGCAGTTGCAATACCTCTTATTAATGAGTACCTACAGATTGATCGCTGGTTGCCCCTTTCAAGCGCCATTGATCGCATCATCGGCTACACGTTCACCGTAGGTGTTGTTCAGGAATTAACCAAGTATCTCGTTATTCGGTATCTTGTTTGGCCTGACCAATTCCAAACTCAATTGGACGGTGTAGCTTATGGTGCAGCAAGTGCCATAGGCTATATTACGGTTGTGAATCTTCGCTTTGTGACGGAAGGCTCACCAAGCATTGATGTTGTTGCGCTCCAGATTTTTTCGGTATATGCGATGAACCTCGCAGCAAGTATTGTTATTGGATATGGATTGTCCGAAGTGCGCTTTAGCAACCCGAACCCCCTATTTCTTACATTCAATTTTGGACTAGCGATGATACTGAATGGGATCGCTATTCCAATTCGGGCAGGCCTAGTTAATGCACCATTTTCGCTCGAAATTGCCAATCCGAGGTTATTCTTTGGATTAGCCTTTTCTGGAGTGTTATTCGCTGCACCGCTTTTGATTACGGCTTTTCTTTTCAGCAATTCGGAGCGCCGTGCCCGTGAAATCGCTGCTAGTCGTGAGAGCTAGACATGTCTTACACCATTCTGGATCAAGCACCTCCATTAAATTTTCGTCAGCGGTGGAATCATTATCTGCTGGTTATTTTTGCACTATTGGGAGTACTGCTGGGTACTAACCTGAAGAATAGCAATCTGTTCTCGACCTCAATCTACAGTAACCCTGAAGCGGGTATTCGAGCAGAATACCCGTCAAATTGGTTGATTGATGCCAGCGGGGATTATGTGTTTCGGCTTCGTAACACCACAGAAATTGGTTACAAAACAACCTTCCAAGTTACGGTTCGTCCAGTCAGTCCGCAAACAACCTCGCGTGCCATTCTTGATTCTTTGACGCTGAACCGGGCACAGATTCTGGCTGCATACAAAATACTTGGTATTACAAGCCCGTTTTTTCTACCCGATGAAACCGAAGGAACTGCGATGTCGTATACATACGCAGATTCGGATAATGATCCATTTTTGGAAAGTGTTCCAGTTGTTGTTCGCGGTATTGATGTTCTGGTCATCAAACGTGGTCAGGCCATCATCATTACCTATTTGTCCGATGCTCAAACATTTGAGCAAAACTACATCTTTTTCAATAAATTCCTAGCCAGTCTTGAGTTCTAATCCATGACTATGTTGTATCGCTTGACCAAAGTCGTAGTGGTATTTGCCTCTTTGCTCGTCATATTGAATTCATCCCACGCGCAGGATGCCTCGTTGGATATTGAACGACTTGAACGCGCAACTGTTTTCATCCTTCAAGCGAATAATGTGGGAAATGAGTTGATAGTGACCTGCGCAGGTACAGGAACAATAGTGAGCCGCGATGGTCTGGTTTTGGCAAATGCACATGACACAGTACAGAGTTCTACCTGTCCCGGCGAAACCCTCATCATTGCACTGAGCGTTCGATTGGATGAACCGCCTATCGCTCAATATCGTGCTGAAATTGCACAATCCGATCCCGGTCTTGATCTGGCATTGCTCCGAATTACTCGGGAGTTAGATGGCCGTCTTATCGATTCATCTGCGCTTTCTCTCCCGTTCGTGGAACTAGCCGATTCGTCAACTGTTTCACTCGACGAAACAGTTACGGTGGTGGGATATCCGGGTATAGGCAATGATCCTGTTAGCGTTGTGCGGGGCACAGTGAATGGATTTGTGGTTGAACCAAGAGGAAGCGATGCAGCATGGATGAAAACAAGTGCGGTTATACCGGGAATGATGTCTGGCGGAGGCGCTTACAATAGATTGGGGCAACTTATTGGAATTCCCACTACTACGCCTTTGTCTACAAGCTCAACGTGCTTGCCTATTCAAGATACCAATCGAGACAGACTGGTTAATTCTGACGATGTATGTATCCCGATAGGCGGAGTCATCAATTCCCTTCGCCCATCAAATTTTGCACGCCCCTTGTTGCGAGGCGCATCTCTCGGATTGCAAGTTAAGGACTTGGTATCCAATACGATCCTTACGCCGTTAGAAAGCAGTTCTGCACCGGTGTTTAAGCGTTTGTTCTTTTCCCCGGCTGTGAACGAAGCGGGGATGCCTGCTTCTGTGATCCGCACCTTGCCTGCTGGTACCAATAGCCTTTACTTGTTTTTTGACTATGAAAACTTTACACCAGAAACAATCTACGAACTGCGAGTCACAACAAATGGCATCCCCAATCCTACATTTAGCTTGGCGCCAGTCCGCTGGAGTGGCGGATCACGGGGACAGTGGTACATTGGCAGCAGTGGTCAACCATGGCCAAACGGAATTTATGAATTTACACTTTTTGCGAATGGTGTGGCTGCGCCAACGGCTCGGTTAGTCATTGGCGAATCCGATACAAGCGCACCTTCTTTTTCGGATATTGTTTTCGGCCTTCTCGATTTACGAGGCAATCCGCTTGGCAATGGTTACGTACTGCCAAGTGGCAATACTGCAAGTGCGCGTTTCATCTTTCGGAACATGGAAAATGGGTTGGATTGGACAGCAATCTGGTACTTAAACGGGACAGAATTTACTCGCACAAATGCGGTTTGGAACGAAGGAACGGATGGGTCAACAACAACAAGTATCGAGTCACAAACGGGATTACCACCGGGGAGCTATCGCCTTGAGCTTTACGTTACCAATCGCTTGTTAGCAACGTCAGATTTCACAATCGCGGGCGCACAACAAGGTGCGCTCCCCGAAGTATTTGCGAATCTTCGATTTACAACCGCCAATACACCGGAAGAAGCACTCACAGCAGTTTCCATTAGCAATTTTTCGGAACAGGTGCCCACACTGTATGCCCTGTTCGATTGGCAGCAAATCGCCCCCGGCACGCTCTGGACAATCCGCTGGTTAGTGGATGGTGAGCAGTTTTATGAGCGAACAATTCCATGGTCTGCTCCTGATAGTGGCAAGAACTATTTATCGGTTTTAAGTAGCTCTGGTGCTGTTCCAGATGGGACTTATACGATAGAAATTTTGCTAAACAATTTGCTCCTTGCCAGCGCACAAGCACAAGTAGGTATCGGTCAGCTTCCCATAGATCGCTTCGCGCAAGCTAGTGGTGTGTTGATGCGTGGTCAAATTCGTGATGCGAATACTAATCTAGGCATTCCCGGCGTTACGGTTATTTTGCTCAACGAAGAATTCTCCGTTTCCGATTTTGATTGGAATAACAACAAGGTTTTTGCATTAGCGACAACGGATACAAACGGCAATTTTCAGGTTGACCGACCGCTTCGATATAGCACAAAAGATCAACCCGTTGCTTACAGTGCAATCATCATCGCTAATGGGTATTTACCCATTACAGCGGACGGCATCGAAGTCACCACTGCCACCGCTAATCCCCTCAGCACGATCCTCTATCTGTCTAAAGACTAGCAAAATGCCAATACCTAAGACCCGTCTTGATGCACTTGTATTTGATCGTGGGCTGGCCTCCAGCCGTGAGAAAGCTCGCGCTATGATTATGGCAGGAGAAGTAAGTGTGAACGGCGTAGTTTGTAGCAAACCGGGCGCTCAGGTTCGTGAACAGGTCGAAATTGCAATTAAAAATCGCCCCCGGTATGTCAGTCGCGGCGGGGAAAAGCTAGTCGCCGCCCTCAATGCGTTTGGGGTTCCCATCGCCGGTAGGCTTTGTGCAGATTTGGGTGCGAGTACAGGCGGATTCACAGACTGCCTGCTCCAGCATGGGGCTTCACGAGTCTATGCTATTGATGTGGGCTATGGTCAGCTTGATTATCGCTTGCAAACAGATGCGCGTGTCGTGGTGATGGATCGCACAAACGCTCGCTACATTGAATCGTTGCCTGAAGTAGTTGATGTGACCACCATTGATGCTTCCTTCATCTCGCTCAAGCTGCTATTGCCAGCGGCTATGCGCTGGATGGCATCATCGGGTTCCATCATTTGCCTCATAAAACCTCAGTTTGAGGCTGGGCAAAGTGATGTGGGCAAAGGCGGTATCGTAAAAGACCCTATGGTGCATCGGCGGGTGCTGCTTGATATTCTCACCTTTGCTCAGCAGATCACTTTGCATGTTTGTGGCCTTATTCGGTCGCCCATTAAAGGCCATGAGGGAAACACGGAGTTTTTGGCTTGGCTTTCTCTACAGCCTTTATCAAACGAACCCGATTTGACTAGCCTCATTGATGAAGTGATGGTGGCAGAATAACCTCCACTACTCTCACCTATCCTACCAAGCTATAATGCAAACCTCTAATCAAAGGGTTTTAGCTCCATGACAAGTGAGTACATCCGTAATTTTTCGATCATAGCGCATATCGATCATGGAAAAAGCACGTTAGCTGATCGATTGCTTCATCTCACGAACACCGTATCCGAGCGCAACACACAAGAGCAGATGCTGGACAGCATGGATCTTGAGCGTGAGCGTGGTGTAACGATCAAAGCATCTGCGGTTCGTATGAATTACCGCGCCAAAGATGGTAAAGATTACATCATTAACCTCATTGACACTCCCGGTCATGTGGACTTCAGCTATGAAGTGAGCCGTGCGCTGCAATCCTGTGAAGGTGCGGTACTGGTTGTGGATGCCAGTCAGGGAATCGAAGCTCAGACACTCGCTAACCTCTACCTTGCGTTAGATCAAGACCTTGAGATTATTCCGGTTATCAACAAGATTGATCTACCTGCTGCGCATCCAAAAGAGGTTGCGAAAGAGCTTGAAGATTTGCTTGGCATCAGCGCGGATTTGATGATCCCAATTTCTGCGAAACAAGGTATCGGCATTGAGGAAGTGCTTGAGGCAATTGTAAAGCATGTCCCTCCCCCAAAAGGCGACTCATCTGCACCGCTCCGGGCGCTTGTGTTTGACTCGCATTACGACTCTTACAAGGGCGTCGTTGCCTATGTGCGTATCGTAGACGGTCAATTGGATAAGCGCACGCCTCTGCGTTTGATGGCAACAGATGCGAAATTTGAGCCAGTTGAGATTGGTGTTTTTTCACCTACGATGCAGGAGTCCTTGTCTTTAGAAGTTGGTGAAGTCGGCTATATCGCTACCGGTTTTAAGACAGTGAGTGAATGTCGGGTTGGTGATACGATCACGACGGTGTTTAATGGGGCGCAGGAGCAGTTACCCGGTTATGAGAAGGTAAAGCCAATGGTTTTTGCTGGCTTTTACCCTACAAGTAATGATGACTACGCGAATCTCAGAGATGCGTTGGAAAAACTACAGTTGAATGACGCATCACTCGTGTATCAACCCGAAACCTCACAAGCACTCAACTTTGGCTTTCGTGTCGGGTTTCTGGGTCTTTTCCACATGGAAATCATTCAAGAACGCCTTGAACGTGAATATGATATGGATATCCTCGCTACTGCCCCCAGCGTTGAATATCAGGTTGTTCAAACTAGCGGCGAAGTCATCAATGTGGATAGCCCCGCCCAACTTCCAGATGAGAATAACATCCGCGAAATCCGTGAACCCTGGATGAAAATTCAGATTTATGCGCCACAGGAATTCATTGGCGCCATCATGGATCTGGTCATCAAGAAGCGTGGTGAGTACGAAACAACCGAATACCTTGATACGTCGCGGGTTATGCTGCATTACCGCATTCCCCTCTCCGAGGTGATTGTAGACTTCTTTGATCGCCTCAAAAGCGTCACTAAAGGCTATGCCAGCATGGATTACCAGTTTGATGAATACCGGGCAGAGGATTTGGTCAAACTGGATATTCTAGTCAACAATGAACCAGTGGACGCGCTGGCTCTGATTGTCCACCGCGATGATGCGTATCACAAAGGGCAGAGGCTTGTCAGCAAACTGAAAGAACTCATTCCCCGCCAGCTCTTTACAATTCCGATTCAAGCTGCTTCCGGCAAGAAAATCATTTCTCGTGCCAACGTTAGCGCAGTGCGTAAAGATGTTCTAGCCAAATGCTATGGTGGCGACATCAGTCGTAAAAAGAAGCTGCTGGAAAAGCAAAAGAAAGGCAAGAAACGCATGAAGATGGTGGGACAGGTGGAAGTCCCGCAGGAAGCGTTCATGGCTTTGTTACGCTTGGACGAAGAATAAAAACGATCAACCGTTTCGCAACCAGTCGAGGACAAGTTTTGCCTGACGAGCAGGAACTCGTCCTCGACTTCCTAAATCCATTATCAGTGTGTCCAGATCATAAAGCGATTTGGCGGCCATCTGATGGTGGCTTTTTCCATACATAGAAACGAGCAAAACGCTACAGGTAATTACAATCCCCACGCGAGAAACCGCTGCAATAAGTCCCGCAGTGATGTCTGTCTCTGTCGGGGATATTAGTATTGCGCTATGCCCCGCATTGTACGCACCAACCAGATCATAAACCGGTTCCTCGCCATATCCACGACTATAAATCAATGGACGTTCGCTCAGTAGGCTGATAGCACCTCCGAACGCAATTGCCGATGAAGGGACAAGAATCCGGTCACTTGTTTCGCACGAGACAACAGCCTGTGCTGCTTCAACAAATAGTTTCAGTGTATCAGGATAAGCACTAAGCATCTCTAGGCTCAAACGCAACGGTTCTGGCTTACCCTGACGCTCAAACCGCCCCAGTTGAAGCAACCCCGTGTCCAAAAGTGTATCCGCAACCCGTTCAATCATAGCGTACACCCATAACCTGACAGAATAACGCCCCCCGCCCTACCCTGCTATCCAAGCTATATTTCCCTTAGCATCTGCCAGAGCATAGACATAGCCCACGTTCCAGACCAAGACTGCGCAGACTCCGATTGACCACCGAAGCCCCAAATTCGTGATCGCACATTACCCTTCACAAACACAGCGATAGCAGTACCGCCTTCACTGTCAGCATGAATTTCGTCCATCTCCGGCCTACAGACAACCGCTATTCCAGTGCTTGCTTGCCCATTCTCAGAAGCATGTCGAGCTACAGACTCGGCAAGGGATCGAATAGGAAGATCAGCCCAACCATCAAGCACTTCTCGCAAATCATCAGGATGGCTAAAGGTCTTTACGCTGGTTACAACGGTGTCAGAACCCACTGCCGACTTTAAGCGCCGGCTAACGGGATCGCCAACGCCAGTCTCTATAACCGCCACAGTCAGCCCTAGTTCATTCATAAGGCCGATCAACACGGTTTCGATCTTGTCGTTATCCTCACCAAACACATATTCCCCTACACGTTCCCGAATCTGACTCTCCACAACACTAATCATCGTGTCCGCTTCAGTTTCGCTTTCCGCTTTTGCAGTGACCCGAACATCCACCTGACCGGCATGCGCAGCAAGTCCCACTGAGGGATTTCTCATATTCAGGATTTCTTCACCGATGGCATCATCAAGCAAACTCTCTCCGATACCCGCAGTCTTAAGTACCTTCGCTTTGATGATCCCCAGATGATAGTGCTTACGCAAAAAAGGAATCATACTTTCAGTCAGCAGGTACTTCATTTCGCGTGGAACACCGGGCAAGCACATAATCACCTTATCGCCATGTTCCACAATAAAAGACGGAGCAGTTCCAACTGGGTTTTCAACAATGATAGAATCGTCGGGGAGATAGGCTTGCCGACGATTATTATCGCTCATTCGGGCACGGAATGTAGCGAACCGTGCGACAATTTGGTCCAACAGATGCTGGTGAAACGTCAATCCTCGATTAACCGCTGCGGCTACTGATTGCCGGGTCATGTCGTCTACGGTGGGGCCTAATCCACCACACGTAATCACCACATCAGCGCGGGTCAAAGCAAGGCGAATGGAGTCGGTAATTCGTCCTTCATTGTCGCCAACTGATGTCATGAAATAGACATTGACTCCGATATCTCGCAGCGCCCGTGCTATGTAGACGGAGTTGGTATCGGTGATCTCCCCCAACAATATTTCCGTACCAATGGCAACAATTTCAGCAGTAATATTGTCAGTCATGATAACCTTCTCATTTGCAAGTTACTTCGTCCAGATGTTACTCTATCCCGAATAATCTAAGGAGGGTAAGCATAAGTCCAATAAGGGCAAAACCTCTCTGAATCTTTTTGATGATTTTTTTGCAAAAACTTGCGACCGCACTATAATAGTGTTGCAAAGCAGTCAACTCGTATAAAGCAAAATCTTTGTGCAAATTGGCTGAATTTTTGCAAGTACGCAGTTCTTTCATCAAACATTAATCGCCCAAAACATGCATGGAGGAAAACCAGTGGCCAGTGTAACTTTCAATCACGTCTTTAAGCGTTACGGGAATAGCAATGCAGTTAATGACCTGCACATCCAGATCGAAGATAAAGAATTCTTGGTCTTCGTAGGCCCTTCGGGATGCGGCAAATCCACCAGCCTCCGTATGCTCGCTGGTTTGGAAGAAATCAGCGAAGGCGAAATCCTCATCGGCGATCGTGTCGTCAACAATGTCGCGCCCAAGGACCGCGATGTGGCAATGGTATTCCAGAGCTACGCGCTTTATCCTCACATGACCGTTTATGATAACATGGCTTTCGGCCTGCGCCTGCGCAAGACCCCCAAACAAGTTATTGACCAGCGCGTACACGAAGCTGCCAAAAGCCTCGGCATCGAACAGCTTTTAGATCGTCGCCCCCGTCAGCTTTCTGGCGGTCAGCGTCAACGTGTGGCAGTAGGGCGTGCAATCGTTCGTGAACCAGCCGTATTCCTGATGGACGAACCCCTGTCAAATCTCGATGCTAAATTGCGCGTAGAAGCACGTTCGTTCATTAGCAAACTTCATCAGCGCCTCGGTACTACATTCATCTATGTAACCCACGATCAAGTGGAAGCCATGACGATGGGTACCCGCATTTGCGTGTTGAATGCCGGCGAACTCCAGCAGATTGACACGCCCTTCAATCTTTATCACAACCCCCGCAACCTGTTCGTTGCAGGTTTCATCGGCAGTCCGTCAATGAACTTCTTCGATGCGACCCTGCGCGATGAGAGTGGCAAGATGTTTGTCGACACCGGCAACTTCCACCTCGAAGTCCCCACCGCCTATACCGCCATGTTCAAGGATCATCTCGGTAAAAAGGTTATTTTCGGCATTCGCCCTGAAGATATCCATGACCGCGACTTCCAACCCCCCGGGATTGTTCCCGCTGTCATCGAATGCAACGTGGATGTCGTTGAACAGATGGGTAATGAAATGGTTGTATACCTCGAAGAAAAGGGTTCCAGCTTCATTTCCCGCATGGATCCGCGCACACACGCTCGCGTCGGTAATCGTATCAATGTGGTGTTCAACATGGAAAATGTTCACCTGTTCGATGTGGACACCAAGTTGTCGCTCTCCTACGAGTACAAGCAAGCTGAAGCTGCTAAAGCATAATAAGCCGCGAATTCAGTAAGTAGAACACGAAAGCCGTCCCATTGGGGCGGCTTTTTGATGTGGATTCCTAAACACATCTATTGAGATTCTCATATTCCCCCTACTATACTAACGCTACGATATACATTTGATCCAATTGCACCCCACCAAAGGCAACCCAACTCGTGAAATTAACGGTATACACGCAGGATAACCTATTCCAAGACTTGCGAAATGAATGGAATGAACTCCTAGAACGCAGCTCCGCAAATCGTATCTTTAGCACTTGGGAATGGCAGTCCATTTGGTGGCAATCCTATCACCCCGGCAAACTGTGGGTTATCACTTGCCGAGATGATGCGGAACGGCTTATTGGTATTGCACCCTGGTTTGTGGAACAGCATCCTCAATATGGTCGGGTTGTTCGTAGCATCGGGTGTGTTGAAGTCACCGATTACCTTGATCTGATCGTGGATCGAGAGCATACGGCGCCAGTTTTTGCAGCCCTTGCCGCTTTTGCAGCACAACACAGTAGCGAATTTGATGTCATTGATCTGTGCAACCTACCCCAAGAATCACTCGGTTATCAACAGTTTCCAGATGCTCTCCGGCAACAAGGTTTCACCGTAAACATCAAAGAACAGGAAGTCTGCCCCATCATTCAACTCCCTGCGGACTGGGAGACCTATTTGGAAATGCTTGACAAAAAGCAGCGTCATGAAGTTCGCCGAAAGCTCCGGCGTGCCGAGGGATCCGAGGAACGAGTGGATTGGTACATCGTTGGAACAGAACATGACCTGCCCTCTGAAGTAGATCGCTTCCTACACCTAATGGCTGCCAGCCAGATTGACAAAGCCACGTTCTTGCAAGACCCCCAGAACATGGATTTCTTTCGTAAAGTGGTACCCGTAGTGTATGAACGTAACTGGCTACAGCTCAGTTTCCTGACGATCAATGGCGAACCCACCGCAACATACATGAACTTTATCTATCAAAACGCAGTTCTCGTCTACAATTCGGGACTGCGGGTAGATGCTCATAGCAACCTCAGCCCCGGCATCGTCTTGTTAGCACATAACATCCGCTATGCAATCGAAAACAATTTCCGCGCATTCGATTTTCTACGCGGCAACGAAATCTACAAATACCGGATGGGGGGGCAGGATACGCACATCTATATGCTTCGCGCTCAGCTATCTAACGCATAATGTCGGAAGCGAAAATGCAATTGCATATTGCAATGCTATCCGTCCACGCAAGCCCAATTGCGGAATTGGGTGGCACCAAAACGGGCGGCATGAATGTGTACATTCGAGAGTTTGCACAGGAACTCTCAGATCGGGGTATATCCGTTGATATTTATACCCGACGATGGAATTCATCCGACCCGGAGGTGGATGGTCGTCTGGGTGCCAATGTACGGGTCATAAACATTAGTGCAGGCCCTTCAATTTCAGTCTTACCAGACCAGCTATTTGTGCATCTTCCTGAGTTTACTGCGGGTGTAATCCAATTTGCCAACCGCGAAAACGTGACCTATCAAGTGATCTACAGTCACTATTGGTTGAGCGGTTGGGTCGCAGAGCGCCTCAAGAGCAATTGGAATATCCCATTTGTTCAGATGTTTCACACGCTCGGCCACATGAAAAATCGCATCACGGTTGGCACAAGCACGAGTCCCCTGCCCGATCAGCGTACGCTTACAGAAACGCAGATTATGCGTTGGGCAGATTGCATTGTTGCAGCAACCCCGGCTGAACATGCCCAATTACTCTGGTTATATCGTGCCGACCGGCGAAAAATAGAAATCGTTTCTCCGGGTGTAAACCCCGAACGGTTTCATCCTATATCAGCGGATGTGGCACGAAAAGCACTAGCACTTCCTGACGACGTTCAAATCTTACTTTTTGTAGGCCGAATTGAGCCACTGAAAGCAGTAGACAGTATTTTACAGGCCATGCAATTTGCTCGCCGCAAAAATCCGAACAGGCTTCAACATACGCGCCTCATCATCGTTGGGGGCAACCCCGATAATCCTTCAGACAGTGAACTACAACATCTGCAACAATATGCGCAGGAACTGGGTATTGATGATTTGACAGCTTTTGTGGGGGCGAAGGATCAAACAGAACTGCGCACTTACTACGCGGCAGCGTTGGCGGTAATTATGCCATCGGAGTATGAATCGTTTGGCATGGTGGCATTAGAAGCAATGGCATCTGGAACGCCCGTAATTGCTTCTCACATTGGGGGATTAGCATATCTTGTGAAAAATGGTGAAACCGGCTTCTTGGTGCCCGTTCGTGAACCCCAACAACTGGCGGATCGCATACTCACGTTGCTAGAAAATCCGGCAATCGGAAAAGAGATGGGGGTGAAAGCTGCAACAGTAGCGCAAAACTACAGTTGGTCAACGATTGCCGACCAACTGTTAGATGTTTTTGCATCAGTCCAAACAAAATACCATGCGGGACATTAGCCGCCGTAAGCGTTCGGAATGTCATTGACGAGAACCGCGACATAGGGATCGCTCTCTTGAATTGTCAGCACGTCGCTTTCTGCAACAGAGACTTGCCCCTTGTGATACAACACGTTATTGAAACCATCGTAACGATAACGCCGATTCACCCACCCGTATTCAGGATGTTGGAACACTGCACTGAATTGAAGCGCAGACTCATCCAGAATAAATGTTTCATCTATGATCCACACTGGCGCATACTGCTCCAAGTGCGGAATTGCTTTTGCATCGCGTTTTTCACGGAGCGATTGAGCCGATGGGTTGCTCATAGAACCTGCACCTACCCTCTGATCTAGTTTGAACACGGATGATTGAAAGGATATTGTAGCGGTAGCAGAGTAGAACGACAAGCATCTGACTCCATCTACAGGTCAAGCGTAAAAGGCGTGAATCGGGTGTCATAATCATAGTGATCCTCGTTTTCCACATGCTTTAGTGCTTG
>Ga0172373_10008704_pt1 | contig 12821 bp, 9 predicted proteins | sample Lak10m_2_FD_114546 | JGI IMG/M metagenome (GOLD analysis project Ga0172373, IMG submission 114546) | Freshwater microbial communities from Kabuno Bay, South-Kivu, Congo - kab_092012_10m | ecosystem: Environmental > Aquatic > Freshwater > Lake | place: Democratic Republic of the Congo: South-Kivu... | reverse complement strand
TAAGGGCAAATTACGGGGCACCCAAAACCAAAGTACCCAAGACCGGTTAAACACCCAAACGAAAGACAGTGACCTTGATGGGATTAGACAGCACCTGTTGGACAATTTATGATGGCTAAAAAGAGTACAATCTAAGGCCGACCAAATAAAAACAAGTCACTAATGGCCTTTTTGATCTTTTTTTCACATGTTTATCCACAAAAACTGTGGATAACTTTTTTCAGATACCGATCGGCTAAAAAATTCACAATGGGTGCAAATCTGGACTTACAGTCAGCAATTGGTTCATGGGCTGACATTAAAGATGCGATAAACGGGTATTAATCAATAGCCATTGCATCAGTTTGAATCGAAACCAACCGGCGAAGCGTTATGCCGGGGCGGTTGGTCATTCGCTCTAATAAGTGAATCAACGTTACGACAAACACCAGGACAGCCCTAAGTATTGAAGTTTTCTTCCATCTCCTCTTAGCTAAAATGCCTGGCCGCCCATAGGACATTCAGCGAACGGTTGATATTGTTCGGGTCTTCGTGCATATACGGTTATATAGCGTTAAAAAGCGCGTCCGTATTTTACGAAGGGTCATAAATCAGGGTAACTGCCGCTGACCCTTTATTTTATGTGTTGCGGTATTCTATACAATAATGTATAAATAATTGGTATACAGAGGAGTATTGCCATGTCCCATGCACAAACGAGGAAAACCGTTTCCGTTTCCATCAACATCCGCGCTAAGGCCAAACAGCGCGACCTCATCGACCAGGCCGCAGACCGCCTAGGTCGCAGCCGCTCTGATTTCATGCTGGAAGCCGCTTGTCGTGAAGCGGAAGATGTGTTGCTCGATCAGGCCTTTTTCACCGTCGATGAAGGCACATTCGCCCAATTTCAGGCACTGCTCGATACGCCTTTGCCCCCTACTGACAAGCTACGCCGATTGCTCAGGACGAAAGCGCCTTGGGAGCAATGACCGCGCTCGATTTTGCTCCGCCAGCACCGATCACAGCTGGCTTAGACGTGTCGAATTTCGATAGCGGCGAATTCTCCCTGAACGAATGGCTCAAAAGGCGTGCATTCAAGAACCATGCGTCTGGGGCGTCATGCTGTTTTGTGTTGTGTGCGGGGGCGGACGTCATTGGCTACTATAGTCTATCGGCGGGGGCGATCAGCCACGAGTCGGCACCCAAAGCCATGCGGCGTAACATGCCAGATCCCTTGCCCGTCCTGCTCCTAGGTCGACTTGCCGTCGATAAGCGCTACCACAATCAAGGGATTGGGCAAGCGCTGCTGCGTGATGCGATGCTACGGGCGGTCAACGTCTCTGGTGATGCGGGCGTGTTCGCCCTATTGGTTCACGCACTTTCTGACAAGGCTAAACAATTTTATCTGTCACGCGGTTTCGTGCAATCGCCTTTGCAGCCTATGACGCTCATGATGACGCTGGAAACTGTCCGTGCTCTGTTGGCCGAACCGGACTAACAGCTAACAAAGCCAATTCCAATTCCAATTCTCTCTCTGTTTTACGCATTCATGAATATCATCCATGGCATTTGGTTGCCACAAGCTACTCAAGACTTTATCCAATCCGGGGCTTTTTATCTGTGGATAGAAAGCGATGGGGTTCGCACCAAAGTCCCCGATACCATCCATCCGCAGCATTTAACAGAAAAAGCCTGTCTGGCTTATTTATCAACTGAATTGGCGGTGGCTGGTGTCCAGCCGAATATGGGGGCGATGGTGCCACTGTTATTGCCCACTTACGCCGGTAAGCCCTTGCCGTCGCCTGAGTTGCAAGCTGTTGATAGTGATGGCGAAATCACTTTGCAAACCTGGCAAGTTTACGCTTATCCCTTGCCTAACCCGCTGAAGACCATCAACAACATCCATTTCTTGTTGTGTTACCAAGTCAGCAATGTCCGGCTCGGTAGTGATTTTTTGTTTTGGTATTGGTTTAGCCAATCCTTGAAACAATTTCTGACTAAAGACCAATACCTGCCGATGTTGCTGAGCCAAAAATCAGGTAAGAGCATCAGCTTATATCGGCGCTGGCAAGTCGTGTCCAGCGGCTATGAAAGCCTGATTCAAAAGGCGGTTGCTTCCATGCCGCTGGTTTGTAGTCAACACTACCAGGCCGAATCGGTGTTGCGGCATTTTGCCGAGGTGCTGATTGACGAGTTGTTGGCGACAGCCGCTAAAGACATGCCCGAAGTGTTTGTGAAAAAAGTCCGCTATGACTTTTTGGAAACGATGTTGTTTCACAAACTAAGCGAGGGTAGCATCAGATCGTGCCAGCAAGTGCCGGATGAGTTTACTGCCTGGCGGCAATGGCAACAAAAACTGCTGGGGACACCCTTGCACAACACCTTGCAATTAGGTTTGCAATTATTGGAAGCCGATGCCGAACGCGTTGACCAGTGGGGCTTGATGTTCTTTTTGTCTTCACAGCAAGATCCGTCCCTGAAAATCGATTTGGCGGATTTTTGGGCGCAGAAAAGTCATTTCTGCCAATTATTGCAACAAGCCTCCGGGGCAACGGTTGAACAGCAGATTTTGGTCAATTTGGCGCAAGCCGCCCGCATCTATCCCAAACTCTGGCAAGGCATGGAAGGCAGCGAACCGGACAGTGTGCAACTGAGCTTGGATGAGGCGTTTGAATTCCTGCAAGAAAGCGCGTGGCTACTGGAGGATGCCGGATTCAAAGTCATTATTCCGGCCTGGCTCACACCCAAAGGCCGCCGCCGCGCCAAAATACGGCTGCGTACCGGGAAAAGCACAGCCAAACCCGCTGCGGCAAAAGGCTATTTTTCGATGGATACCCTGACCGACTACCAGTACGAGCTGGCTTTAGGTGATGAAACCTTAAGCCCCGAAGAATGGCAGCAATTGGTCGAGGCCAAAGCGCCGCTGGTGTATTTCCGTGGGCAATGGATGCAATTGGATCGTGATTCCATGCAGGACATGCTGGCGTTTATGCAGCAGCCTCAGGACAGGCCGGATTGGGCTATGCAGGATTTGCTCAAAAAACTGGCAGAAGAGTCCGATAGTTTTGAATTGGATGTCCACGACAGCTTGGCGCAAATGCTGGCGAAATTGTCCGACACCAGCCAGTTGGAATTGATCGACAACCCGGCGACACTCAACGCCCAGCTGCGCGATTATCAAAAACGCGGCGTGGCGTGGTTACGCTATCTGGAGCAGTTAGGGCTGAACGGTTGCTTGGCGGATGACATGGGTTTGGGCAAGACCATGCAAGTTATTAGCCTGTTGCTGTTAGAGCGCGAACAAAATCAAAATAAAACCGCGCCGACCTTGCTGATCGCCCCCACCTCGGTCATCGGCAATTGGCAAAAAGAGCTGGAAAAATTCGCCCCGCAGTTGACCGCTCTGATCCACCACGGTAGCCGCCGCGAACAGGATGCCGCCGTCTTTACGGAGTTGTGCGGGCAACATGATGTGCTGATCACTTCGTACACCTTGGCGCGCAAAGACCACAAACTGCTGGAAGCCCAACAGTGGCGGCGGATAGTCTTGGACGAAGCGCAAAACATCAAAAACCCCACCGCCGCGCAAACCAAGGCCATTTTAAAACTGCCCGCCGCATCGCGTCTGGCCTTGACGGGTACGCCCGTGGAAAACCGCCTGATGGATTTATGGTCGATTTTCAATTTCCTAAACCCCGGCTATTTGGGCAAACAGGCGCAGTTCCGCAAAAATTATGAATTGCCCGTGCAGCGTGATAATGACCCCATCCAGTCGGCGGTGCTGAAACGGCTGATCCAGCCGTTTATCCTGCGGCGTTTGAAAACCGACAAAAACATCATCAAAGACTTACCGGACAAAATCGACAATACGGTTTACTGTAACCTCAGCAAGGAACAGGCTTCTTTGTATGAAGTGGTGGTGCAGGACGTGGTCAAACAATTGGAAGAAAGCGAAGGTATCCAACGCCAGGGCTTGATGCTGTCCACGTTGATGAAACTGAAACAAATCTGCAACCATCCCATGCAGTTTTTACAAGATGGCAGCGCGTTTACGCCGGAGCGTTCGCATAAGCTGGAGCGCATCGGCGACATGCTGGAAGAAGCGATGGCGGAAGGCGATAGCGTTTTGGTGTTCACCCAATTCACTGAAATCGGCGAGCATCTGAACCGTTACCTGAGCCGCGACAAACACCATAAAACCTATTATCTGCATGGCGGCACGCAGCGTAACAAACGCGAACAAATGATCGCCGACTTCCAAAATCCTGACAGCGAGCCCGCGGTGTTTATCCTCTCGTTGAAAGCGGGCGGGGTGGGTATCACCTTGACGCGGGCCAACCATGTGTTTCATTTTGACCGCTGGTGGAACCCCGCCGTCGAAAATCAAGCCACGGATCGCGCCTTCCGTATCGGCCAGCAAAAAAATGTCTTCGTGCATAAATTCATCACCTTAGGGACGTTGGAAGAACGCATCGACCAAATGATCAGCGACAAACAAAAAATGGCCGACAGCATCGTCGGCAATGACGAAAGCTGGCTGACCAAACTGGACAATCAGGCGTTTAAGGAGCTGATCGCCCTTAATAAACACAGCATTATGGAAAACTGACATGGGCAAAGCCGCAAAAACCTGGTGGGGACAAAAATTTATCGCCGCCCTAGAAGACTTTACCGACAGCGGACGCTTGCAGCGTGGGCGTTCCTATTCCACCGACAACCGTATCAAACATTGGCTGGTGCATGACGGAAAAGTCGAGGCCAAGCTGCGCGGCAACGTCAATCCCTATTTTGGCGTATATAAAGAGCCGACCTATCAAGTCAGCGTACAAATGGGGCATTTAAGCGATGCGCAATGGCAAGCGATTATTCAAAAACTCACGCAACGGGCGAGCTTTATCGCCAAACTGTTATTGGACGAAATCCCCGAAAACATCGAAACCGTATTTGCCGAAACGGGTGTGCATTTATTGCCGAACAGTTATAAAGATTTTAAGGTGGCTTGCGACTGCCCAGACTATGCCGTGCCGTGCAAGCATATTGCCGGGGTTTGTTACCGACTGGCGGGGCTATTTGACCAAGACCCGTTTTTGCTGTTTGAAATGCGCGGCCTGGCACCCGAAAAGCTGATGCAAGAACTGGCGAAATCGCCTTTGGGCAAAGTCTTAAGCGATGCAAAAAGTGGTGCCGGGGCAGGGTGGGTTCCTGTGGACAGTTATTACACCCGCCCCATCCCCACTGATCTTCCTCAAGCCATAGCCATTAAACATTTCTGGCAAGGCCAACAGCCGCTACCCAATAGCATAGAACCCGCCCAAGCCGCCATTATCCCAGCCATGCTGGTCAAAAAAGGCGGTGATTTTCCGGCCTTTTGGCAAAAACAAGGCTCGTTTATCGACGTAATGGGAGATTTTTATCTCAGGATGCGCAAGGGTATTTTGAAAAGCTTCTGATTTTTCAGATGGCTACGGGATGTAGCAATATGACTGTAAGGGTTTGTGCGACATGAAGGGTTTTGTCACAAAGTTTGAAGCACTGAGAGATAATCCGCAACTATGTTGCTTGAAGATATGGATTAGTTTTAAAGGTACCCACTATCCGAAAGACGCTATCCTGCATGCCGTTTATTTATGTCCGTTATGCCGATTCCTACCGCGACCTGGAAGAAATTTTGGCGGAATGTGGTGTTAAGGTAGATCATGCCACCATCAAAAGACGTTATATGAAAACTGAATCCCCAGCGACTTAAACAGGCATTGTAAGCTAACCTCATAACCTACAATGGCACCTGCCTCAATAGCCTCAATCTGGCCTATCTCAATACCTTGCCCGGCCTTTTTGTTGGCTTTGACTTTTGGCTTAAATTTAAACCGCTGCCCGGTATTTTTCTGGCTTTCCGCAAACGCCGTTTCCACCCGTCTTAACTCCTGACGCAAACCGCTACAGGTCTGGCGTAAACTGGCCTCCGATTCCTTCAACAGGGCGATTTGTTGGCTTTGCCGTTGCAACTTGTCCTGGTGCTTCTCTTCGATAAATTGCCTTTCCTCCAGGATGCGCCGTGCAAACCAGGCCTGGTCTTGCTCCTGTTGTTGCTGCCAACGCTGGCTCTGTTCCTGCATCACCACCTGCTGCTCGGCCAGTTGTTTTTCAGCATCCGTTAATTTCCCTGCCAATTGGTGCAGTGTTTGCGCCTGGGTGTCCCGTTGTTGGCGCAGCGCTTGGATTTGCTGTTCGCTTTCCGCTATTTGCCCCCTCGCCTGCCCCAACGTTTGATTCAAAAACGTCTTTTCCTGTTCCAGCCCCTCAATCAACACCCGGTTTTCTGCAATAGTTTGTTGGTAGCCCTGCTCCTTTTGTGCATACGCCTTTTCGGCTTCCCCCACCGCCAGCTTCCAGACCTGCTCCATCGCATGAATCAAGGCCACCAGTATATCCTGCCGGTTAATCTTATCAAAATGCTTCTCTGCAAAATGCCGCGTCCACTCGTTCATGGCCTTCTTGATGGTCACCGGGCTGTTGACGCCGATGCGCTCGCGGATCAGGTCGATGGTCGGGAAGCGCCCCAGTTCGGTGAAGACGTCGTCGCAGCAGTCGTAGGCGCGGGCGTAGGTGTCGGTGAGCTTGGGCATGGTGGGAGGCTACTGGGGTTATTAGGTGTGGGTGGTGTTTTTAGGGTTTTATTATAAATAATCTTTTTAGTTTAACGCTAATAAATTTCACTTTATAAGCCGCTTAGTATAGATAAGTCCTATTATCTATACTAAGCATCCAAAACCAGGCTATACTTTTAACGACAGGCTAAAAGCCCTTAAAATAGCGGTTTACAGCGGAAAACGCACCCTCTCCACGAAACCTGACCTGATGCTCATGACGACACCTTTATTAAATGGCAGCGAATTAACGATGCTCCGATTCTGGCTGAATGGCCTGCCCATGGACACCCTGGCAGACTTCTGTGGCGAGGGTGATAATCCCGCTACCGTTTTGGCCGACTGTCGGGCACGACTGATCCTGAAAGCCCGGCGGCTACACACAGACTGGGGAGAGGATTGGCTGGAGCGTAAGACACGGGCGAACTGGCTACCGTTAACATTGAAACGAGTGGAATGGCTCATGGCCGCTGTCGATATTGAGCCGAATCCTCAACAACCGCTGGCGTATTGGTTAGCCGAGGAATGGCGAGGTAAATTACAACCGCTAAACGTCGTGACCGTAGCCGATTGGGTCGGCGTGTACCAAACACACGCCACGGCTAACTGGTGGCAAGTAATACCCGGCCTAGGCGCCGTCAGCGCTAAAGCCATCGAAGCACAACTGGCACGCCATTTCCCAGACGCTTTGCTCAAAGTACCGCCGACACCGCCCCTGGTCACCTATCAAACCGGCGTGGTTCCCCTTGAACAGCTTTTATTGCCCGAGGCATACAATGGCGCCAACGGCGAAAACCGGTCGCCCAATACCCCTTTTATTCCGGCCAGTGATGATTACCAAGCGATCTTTTGTTGGCTAACGCGGTTGAACCCGAACAGCCATACCTACCGCAGTTATCGTAGGGAAGCCGAGCGGCTGTTGCTATGGACCATTCTGGTGAAACAAAAGGCTTTGTCCTCGTTGAATGTCGTCGACCTGAGCGAATACCGGAGCTTCTTGGGCAATCCGCAACCTCAGGCGCTATGGATCGGCGCACCACAGAAAAAAGGCCAAGCCCACTGGAAACCCTTCACCGGGCCGTTATCACTACGTAGCCGACGGTTTAGTGAAACCGTGCTCAACGGCTTGTTTGGCTTCCTGGTCAGCCAGAGGTATTTAGCGCACAACCCACTACAAACCTTACCCAAACTGAAAAGCCCAAATAGCCAGCAACCGCTTGACATTAACCGCTCCTTTACCGAACCTCAATGGCAGCTCATCACGACCTTCCTGAATAACCGGGTGGACGCCAGTTCCGGCCCGGAAAAACTAAAATGGCTGCGCACCCGACTGGTTGTCCAGCTAGGTTATGGCACCGGGCTTAGGCTGCATGAAATGGCGCAGGCCACGCTCGGCGACCTTAGCGTCAAACAACGGCAAGGCCAAAACCAATATTGGCTGGCGGTATTAGGCAAAGGCCAAAAAATGCGCGAGGTGCCCGTGCCCTTTCCGCTGTATGCGTTGCTCGTGGAAAGTTACCAGCAGCTCACCGGACGCCAACTCAACCGCCCCTCACCCGATTACCCGCTAATCCCGCCGTTACGTGGTACGGAAAGCAAGCCGCTGACCCCTTTGGCCCTGCACAAAATCCTTAAACAAGCCTTCGCGCTTGCGGCTGAAGACCTAGCTAACGAGCAACCAGAAACTGCCGAAAAACTCCAATACGCCAGCGCCCACTGGCTGCGCCATACCCACGGATCGACCGCCGTTGACCGCAACATTCCCTTAACCATGATCCGCGACAACCTGGGCCACAGCAGCATCGCCACCACCTCGCATTATGTCCATGCCGACAAGGATACCCGGCATGAGGCGTTTAGTGAGGGTTTTTCAGGAAAATAATCTGCCGTTAATTTGCCCCATGACAGTGTGGAGAGAGTAGATCACTTATACGCGTTGACTCGCTCACACCGGGCTTACGATAACCTGTACAACACCATCGGCCCTTTTTTCATGGTGAATGTTGACCGATAAAAACCGCTGGATGACTTCCGCGTTGGTCGCGGCGTGTAGGCTCCAACCGGTGGTAGTGAAGCTGCCGCCGCCCGCCAGGGCCATCGGCAACAACAACTGGTCGGCTAAAAACGGGCCGACAGCGGCATTGCCGGCAAGATAGGCCCGCACCGCTTTAACCACTTTGCTTGCCACCGACTCCGCCGCCACCCCTTTTTCGCCAAAACGGTTTTGCAAACTCTCCGTGTTTGCCGAAAATAAAGAGCGCGACAAGAGATTCGCCATGATCTCTGCTCTACCGACTGAGCTACTGCACGTTGTACAGACCGGGATCGAACCGGCGACAAGATGTAATCATGGCTGGCATTCGCGCCAAACGGGTTATAAAAAAATGTGCGACAAAAATTAGCAGGATACGCCGCCGGTTGCCTGGCGACCGGGAGTCGAACCCGAACGCTAACGTTTACCAATGTAATCCTACCGGCATTCGCACAAAACGGTTAAAACTAGGCGTGAAACGTCCCGACAACAATAATGGCGGTGATTGGATGGCCTACTTAAGGATGTAATCATCGCCGCATTCGGGTACGCTTCACTAAACGCTCACAACGTCATCTCTTCGATCACGCCCACCCAATGATTCGGGTGTAACTCCCCGGTGGCAAAGGCGGCAATCAGGCTGAACACTGCATCGGAAAAACCGCCGATGTTCAAAATATCCGCCTGTTCCGCCGCTTGCGTCGTACCTTAAGGCTGGATGTCGATGCACACCAACTTGGCGTTCGGATTACGGCGTTTGAATGCCGCCCATTCCTGCATCATCGCCGTCGCACCGTGCCACCGGGCATCCAGCCAAGACTCATTATCCGAGACGAACACAACCAAGTCGGCATTGACCTTATCGCGGTTCAATTGCCGCAGCGGTGCGCTGCAATTCGTACCGCCGCCACCGATGGCCGCCAGTTTCTGCGCGTTGGTCAACACCGAATCACGCGGGTTCAAGTCCAATTTCACGACATCGTTCTCGAACGGCAACACTAGCGTATCGGTATTTTTCCGCATCAACGCCGCCGCGACATCAATGCAGCACACCGACGTGCTGGCCGTGCCGCGATAGCCGGTGACCGGCGCGGCCATCGAACCCGACACGTCCGGGCAAACCACCACCCGGCCTACCATCTCAGGCACATTCGCCAACGCGATTTCCAGCGCATCCTGCAAGGCTTCCCGCAGTGCTTCCGGGATATTGCGGGCGTTTTTATACGCCGCCAGCAATTGATACGGAAACACCCGGGCTTTGGCGATTGCTTTCGGGTCACGCAGTTTGTCCGCCAGCTTTACCACCACCTCGGCATCGGCATAGATGCCATGCCGGGCAAAGGTGTTCAAATTCATTCTTAACATCTGCCAACCGGCATTCAACGCGATGGTCGTCCACTGCGGCGTCGCCAACGGCAACGCGGTCAGATACTGGAACGGCACGACCGGTATCTCGCCAGACAGCTCGCGTTTATAGTCTTCATAAGCCCGCGTAATCGGCGGCAGGGCGTCACGTTCAAAAGACTTACCGATCACCCAGGCGAAAAACGCTTCCCGCCAGGGTTCTGACGGTTTGGGATGCACCATTTTCAAGACATCGGCCAAGGACGGTTGCGTACCGATGGCCGCCGTCAGTAAGGCCTGCTCGGAAGCGCTGTTCAACCAATCTTGCACCAACTTTTTCGGCCGTGTGCCTAACGATTTCCGGCCTACCGCACCGCTACGCAGGATTTGCACGAAGTTGCGCAGCATCTTACCGTTATTGACCACGCGCTTGAACACGCCCGGTAAATACACTGGATCCCGCGCCGTCAACACCGCCAGTAATAAAGCGGCAGTATCCTTCATATAACCCCGCTCGCGGCAATACAGCGCGGTTTTGGCGATGAAACGCGGATCCACTTCCCGGCATAAATCCAGCAAAGTTTGTAACTGAGTTTGAGCATCGGCATAAAACGTCGCCTGCAGCGTACCGGTTGCGGCATATTGCGCCAAGGCTTGCTTGGGGCTTAAGCGATATGCGGCTGAACCGGCTTCGTTGATCGCATCGGGCAACGCTAGTTTTGCCGTTCCGGCACCAGCAAATAATTGATTGTTTGCCATCGTTTTGTTCCGTTGGTGAGTTGAATCTTGTAACGGTTATAGCGATAGGCGTGCCAAATAAATAATTTATTTTTAATACACTGTTTTTACATGATTATTTTTGTTTTTCTAAAAAATAGGCTGATATGCCATAATCCATTACCCTGCGGTTTTTATCTATATTTATCAAACTTTATAATTTAAGCTAATGAAAAATATCGTCGTCATCGGTTTTCTCGGTACACAACTCGATGCCGGGCTTAGCGGCACACGCTGGGACAAATGGCGGCCCACCGTCGATATCACTCGTCATGAACACCTGCTGGTCTCGCGGTTGGTGCTGTTGTATGACCTGCGCCATCAAAAACTGTTGGAACAAGTGCAGGCCGATATTGCCGGCGTCTCCCCGGAAACCCAGGTGCTACCCCAGTTGATCAATATCAGCGACCCCTGGGATTTCGGAGAAGTGTACGCGGCCTTGTTCGATTTCGCCCAGAGCTATGCGTTTAATACCGAACAGGAAGATTACTGGATACACCTGACCACCGGTACCCATGTCGCGCAGATCTGCTTGTTTTTAATGGTCGAAGCGCGTTATATCCCCGGCGTATTGTTACAGACTTCGCCGCCGCGCCGCCAAAAAACCGGTGAACCGGGCAATTACACGCTGATCGACCTGGATTTGAGCCGATACGACCCTATCGCGCAACGCTTCTCCCGCGCCCACCACAACGCCATCACTTTGTTGAAATCCGGCATCGCCACGCGTAACAGCGCGTTCAACCAATTGATCAATGAAGTGGAACGGGTCGCGGTGCGCTCGAAAGCGCCGATACTGTTGATGGGTCCAACCGGCGCGGGCAAGTCGTTCTTGGCGAAACGGGTGTATGAGCTGAAAAAAGCCCGGCACCAAATCGACGGGGCGTTTGTTGAAGTCAATTGCGCGACCTTACGCGGCGATGGTGCGATGTCCACGCTGTTCGGCCATGTCAAGGGCGCTTTCACCGGGGCCTTGCAGCATCGGGGCGGGCTGTTGCGTAGCGCTCATCGCGGTTTGTTGTTTTTGGACGAAATCGGCGAGTTGGGCGCGGATGAACAAGCGATGCTGCTCAAAGCCATAGAGGAGAAAACCTTTTATCCGGTCGGTAGCGACAAGGAAACTGCCAGTGATTTTCAGTTGATTACCGGCACTAATCACGATTTGCGCCTGGATGTGGCTGCCGGGCGTTTCCGGGAAGACCTGTTCGCTCGTATCAATCTATGGGCTTACCGCCTGCCCGGTTTGGCGCGGCGGCCTGAAGACATTGAACCGAACCTCGATTATTTATTGGCTCAGCAAGCCGTTGAGCTAGGCCACAAAATAAGTTTCAACAAAGAAGCGCGGCAACATTATCTGACTTTTGCCACGTCATCAGTGGCGCAATGGCCCGGTAATTTCCGTGACTTGAGCGCGTCTATCATGCGCATGGCAACCTTAGCCGAAGGCGGACGTATTTCCGCCGACCAAGTAACTAATGAAATACAGCGTCTGGAACAATCCTGGCATACGCAGCCTGAACTTGAAACCGACATTCTCGATAACTTGCTTACAATAGAACAACTAGCCAGGCTGGATTTGTTCGACCGCCTTCAACTTAAAACCGTCATCACCGTTTGCCGAAAATGCGCCAGTCTATCAGAAGCAGGCCGAAAGCTGTTCGCCGTATCCCGCACCCAACGCAGCGCCACTAACGATGCCGACCGATTAAAAAAATATTTAGCGAAGTTCGGTTTAACGTGGGCTGTCATTAAAATTAACAATAGTTGAGCAATCCATCCATTACGTAAATGATAGGATTCAAAGCTTTTTATTAAGCATATGGGTATAACTGGCGGGTCACCCAGCGCCCAGGAAACAAACACCCCCAAATCAGCCTTGCGGTAGGCGGAAACCCTAGCCGAACGTTGAAAACCTAGGAGGTATGACTGGCGGGTCGCCCAGCGCCCAGGAAACAAACGCCACCCAAATCAGCCTTCCGGTAGGCGGAAACCCTAGCCGAACATTGAAAACTTAGGGGGTATGACTGGCGGGTCGCCCAGCG